>FWPV01001595.1_pt1 | contig 62056 bp, 65 predicted proteins | sample 2228371 | NCBI WGS metagenome assembly FWPV01 (sample SAMEA103939776, study PRJEB20133) | metagenome
CCAGCGTCGCGCCGGCGGCCCCGGCAGCGATCGTCGCGCCGGCCGCGAGGGTGGTGCCGGCAGCGGCGCCTGCCCCGAGCTGCGGGCCGCCCGCCACGATGCCGTTGGCGACGCTCGGACCGAAGATGCCGAGACCGAGCAGGGTCAAGGCGCCCAGCGCGATCGCCATCACCTCGCGGATGTCGGGTTCGGTCCCGAGCCCCGCGTCCATGAAGCGCTGGAAGAGGGTCGTGCCGATGCCGGTGATGACCGCGAGCACGAGGAGCTTGATGCCCGAGGAGATGATATGGCCGAGGACGCGCTCGGCCATGAAAGCGGTGCGCCCAAAGAAGGCGAAGGGCAGCAGGACGAAGCCCGCGAGCGTCACCAATTTGAACTCCAAGATCGTGACGAAGACCTGCACCGCGAGAATGAAGAAGGCGATCACGACGATCACCCAGGCGATCAGCAGGATCAGGATCTGGACGAAGTTGGTGAAGAGCCCCACCGGGCCGACAAGATCGGCGGTCGCGTCGAGCAAGGGCTCGGCGGCATCGAGGCCGGTGGACGCGATCATGCCGGGGCGCATGAAATCGCCGATCGCCATCGTGCTTCCCGCCGCTTTCAGGCCCAGCCCGGCGAAGCTCTCGAGCAATATCGTAGCCAGCGCCTGGAAATTGCCGATGATGAAGGCGAAGACGCCGATATAGAGCGTCTTCTTCACCAGCCGCTGCAGCACATCCTCGTCTGTGCCCCATGCCCAGAAGAGCGCCGCGATCGTTATGTCGATCACGATCAGCGTCGAGGACAGGAAGCCGACCTCGCCGCCGAGCAATCCGAACCCGCTGTCGATATAGGTCGAGAAGACCGACAGGAAATTATCGATAACGCCGGTGTCGTTCATGGCTTGCTCTTTTCGGTCCGGAAGAAATGGCGCCGCTTCGCTTCCCAGGCCGCCTCGCATTCGGGATCGGCTTCGGTGGCGGTTCGGCAGCGACGCAGCGTGTCGCCATAATCGGGCGGTGCGTCCGCCCCGGAGATCGTGGGGGCGGACGCACGGGGCGTGGGCGGATCGAGCGCGGCGACAAGGGCAAGGGTCAGCGCAAGACCCAGGACGATTGCCCCCATAACCAGCCCGCCCGCCCGGCCCATCTCAATTGCCCTTGCGGAAGCGGCGGAAGCGCTCGCGGCCTTCGGCCTCGGCGGCCGCCGCGCGCGCGGCATCGAGCATTTCGGCGCGGCCCTGCGCACTCATGACGGCGGCGAGATCGGCGATCTGCTGCGACTGGATGGCGAGCAGCTGGTTGCCCGCCTGCGCGGCCTGCAGCGCGCCGGTCGCCGACTGGCTGGCGCCGACGATCGTCGAGATCGACGTCCGCGTTCCGCCCATATTCGTGACGATGCCGGCCTGCACCTTCATCGCATCCTCGAAGGCGCCGACGCTGTCCTTCCAGCGCGCTTCGGCATTGGCGACCATCTCGGCGGCCGAGCCCGTCAGCGCTCCGCCCTTGTAGCGCGCCTCGAACCCCTTCTGGATGTCCGACACGTTGAACGCGATGCCCTCGGCCTGCGCGAGGAGCTGGCGCGTCTGGTCGACCTGCGCCTCGAGCGAGCCCAGCGTCGATGTCGGCAGGCTGTTGAGGTTCTTCGCCTCGTTCATCAGCGAGGTCGCCTGGTTCTGCAGCTGCTTGATCTGGTTGTTGATCTGCTCGAGCGTGCGCGCCGCGGTCAGGATATTCTGCGAATAGTTGCGCGGATCGTGGACGATGCCGCCGAGCTGGGCGCTTGCCGGCACGGCCAGCATCGCGCCCGATACGGTCAGGGACGCAAGCGACGCGGCAGCGACGGCGCGGACGATGTACTTCTTCATCGGGGGGACTCCTCATTGGGGGCGGCAATGGTGGGGAGCAGCTCGGCCGCCCATTCGAGCTTGCGGTGGGAAAGCCAGGCGGCCGCGAACCCGTCGGGGCCGTGCGCTGCGAACAGTTCGGCGATGCGCGTCTGGTCGGTCTTCGAGGATGCCGCGGTAAAGGCGAGCGCGACCTCGCCCAGCCCCAGGTCGAAGAGGCGATTGCCGCGCCGCGACTGGCAATAATAATCGCGCTTCGGGGTCGCCCGGCTCAGTATTTCGATCTGCCGGTCGTTGAGACCGAAGCGCTCGTAGATGCGGGCAATCTGCGGCTCGAGTGCGCGCTCGTTCGGCAGGAATATGCGGGTCGGACAGCTTTCGATGATCGCCGGCGCGATGCTCGAGGTTTCGATGTCGGCAAGGCTCTGCGTCGCGAAGACCACGCTCGCATTCTTCTTGCGGAGCGTCTTCAGCCATTCGCGGAGCTGCGCCGCGAAAGCCGGGCTGTCGAGCACGAGCCAGCCTTCGTCGATGATGATGAGCGTCGGCGAGCCGTCGAGCCGTCCGGCGATCCGGTGAAACAGATAGGACAGGACGGGTCCCGCCGACGCCGCGCCGACAAGGCCTTCGGTCTCGAAGGCCTGCACGCGCGCGGCTCCGATCCGCTCCTCGTCGGCATCGAGCAGCCGCCCCCAGGGCCCGCCGACCAGATAGGGCGCGAGCGCCTGCTTGAGGTCGCGCGACTGGAGGAGCACCGCGAGCCCCGTCAGCGTGCGTTCGGCGACAGGCGCCGTCGCGAGGGAGGTCAGCGCCGACCAGAGATGCTCCTTCGCCGCGGGGTCGATCGTCATTCCTTCGCCCGTGAACAGCGCGGCGAGCCATTCGGCCGCCCAGCTCCGCTCTGACGCCTCGTCGATCCGGGCGAGCGGCTGCAGCGCCACGCCGCCCTCCCCATCGTGGAGCGCCCCGCCAAGATCCTGCCAATCGCCGCCCATCGCGAGGGCCGCGGCGCGGATCGAGCCGCCGAAATCGAACGCGAAGATTTGCGAGCCCGGATAGCGACGAAACTGCATCGCCATCGTCGCGAGCAGGACCGATTTGCCTGCACCCGTCGGACCGACGACGAGGCAATGACCGACGTCGCCGACATGGAGGGAAAGGCGGAACGGGGTCGAGCCTTCGGTCTTGCCATAGAGCAAGGGGGCGTCTCCGAAATGCTCGTCCCGTTCCGCCCCCGCCCACACGGCGGACAGGGGGATCATGTGGGCGAGGTTGAGGGTGGAAATCGGCGGTTGGCGAACATTGGCGTAGGCATGGCCGGGCAGACTCCCGAGCCATGCCTCGATCGCGTTCATGCCCTCGATCGTGCAGGTGAAGTCGCGCCCCTGGATGACTTTCTCGACCAGCCGCAGCTTCTCCGCGGCGAGGGCCGCGTCGCTGTCCCACACGGTGACGGTCGCGGTCACATAGGCGACGCCGGCATGATCGGCGCCGAGTTCCTGCAAGGCCATGTCGGCATCGGCGGCCTTGTTCGAGGCGTCGCTGTCGACGAGCGCCGATTGCTCGTTGGTCATCACCTCCTTCAGGATCGCCGCGATCGACTTGCGCTTGGCGAACCATTGCCGCCGGATTTTCGTCAGCAGCTTGGTCGCGTCGGTCTTGTCGAGCATGATCGCGCGGGTCGACCAGCGATAGGCGAAGGCCAGCCGGTTGAGATCGTCGAGCAGGCCGGGCCAGGTGGCGGTCGGAAATCCCGTGATCGTCAGGGTCCGCAGATGCTGCTCGCCGAGCCGCGGCTCAAGCCCGCCGATGAGCGGCTGGTCCGTCAGCAGCGCGTCGAGATAGATGGGCGTCTCGGGGACCCGGACACGCTGCCGCTTCGTCGATACGGTTGAATGGAGATAGGTCAGCGTCTCGCCGTCATCGAGCCATTCGGCCTCGGGCATGAAGCCTTCGACGAGATGAAGGATACGGTTCGACCGGTCGATGAAGCTCGCGAGATGCTCCTTCGGATCGACCCCCGAGCGCTCCATCCCTTCATAAAGCCAGCCCTCCGCCCGCGAGGCATCCTCGGCCGGCGGCATCCACAGGAGGGTCAGGTAATAGCGGCTCTCGAAATGCGCCCCTTCCTCCCGGAATTGCTCGCGGCGCTCCATGTCGACCAGAGCGGATGCCGGATCGGGGAATGAGGATGCGGGATAATCGCGCGACGGCAGCCGCTGCGCCTCCACGAACAAGGCCCAGCCCGAGCCGAGGCGCCGGATCGCATTGTTGAGCCGGGCGGTGACCGCGACGAGTTCGGCGGGGGTGGCGCTGTCGAGATCGGGACCGCGGAAGGACGCGGTTCGCTGGAAGGAGCCATCCTTGTTCAGCACGGCGCCCTCGGCGACCAGCGCGACCCAGGGAAGATAATCGGCAAGGCAGGCCGACTTCGAGCGATATTCGGCGAGGTTCATCATGGCCGCATCCAGACAGGATATTTGAGGTGACGTTTGGCGACGTCGACGAATTGCGGGTCGCGCCGCGCCGCCCAGACCGAGAGCGCATGGCCGACGATCCATAGGACGAGCCCCGCGATCCAGAGGCGGAGGCCAAGGCCGATCCCGGCTGCGAGCGTGCCATTGGCGATCGCGAGGGCGCGCGGCGCGCCGCCGAGCAGGATCGGCTCGGCGAGCGCGCGGTGCACGGGCGCGAAGAAACCGGCGACTTCGGCCGAGGCATCCATCAGACGACGGCTCCGCCGCCGAAGGAAAAGAAGGTCAGGAAGAAGCTCGACGCCGCGAAGGCGATCGACAGCCCGAACACGATCTGGACCATGCGGCGGAAACCGCCCGACGTGTCGCCGAACGAGATGGTCAGCCCGGTGATGATGATGATGATCAGCGAGATCACCTTCGCGACGGGCCCCTCGACGCTTTCGAGGATCGATTGCAGCGGTGCTTCCCACGGCATCGACGAGCCACCGGCCCGAGCGGGCAAGGCGGTAACGAGCGCGACATAGAGAGCGGTCGAGGCGAGCAGGAAGCGCGGTGCCTCCCGCCGGGCGGCGTGGGTCATGGTCAGTCTCCTTCGGGGGTAAAGAGGGGGGTGATGCGATAGTCGCCGGTCGACGCATCGAGACCGTCGACGCGGGCGAGTTCGGCAAGGCGCCGCCCGGCGCCGTCGCGCACGAGAACGGCAACGAGATCGATCGTTTCTGCGAGGAGGGCCCGCGGGACCGTGATCACGGCTTCCTGAATGAGCTGCTCCATGCGGCGGAGCGCGCCGATCGCGCTGCCCGCGTGAATCGTGCCGATGCCGCCGGGATGTCCGGTGCCCCAGGCCTTCAGAAGGTCGAGCGCCTCGGCACCGCGGACCTCGCCGATCGGGATGCGGTCCGGCCGAAGTCGAAGCGAGGAACGGACGAGATCGGACAGCGACGCGACCCCATCCTTGGTGCGCATCGCGACGAGGTTCGGAGCCGCGCATTGGAGCTCGCGGGTGTCTTCGATCAGGACGACGCGTTCGCTGGTCTTGGCGACCTCGGCGAGCAGGGCATTGGTGAGCGTCGTCTTGCCCGTCCCGGTTCCGCCGGCGACGAGGATGTTGAGGCGCTCGGCCACCCCGGAGCGCAGCGCCTCGGCCGCCGGTGCAGACATGATGCCGGCTGCGACATAATCGCCGAGCGAGAAGACGGCGACCGCGGGCTTGCGGATCGCGAAGGTCGGCGCCGCGACCACGGGCGGCAGCAGGCCCTCGAAGCGCTCGCCGCTTTCGGGAAGCTCGGCCGACACGCGCGGCGACCCGGCATGGACCTCGGCGCCGACATGATGCGCCACGAGCCGGATGATGCGCTCGCCGTCGGTGGCCGCAAGCAGGATGCCGCTATCGGTGATCCCTGCGCCGAGACGATCGACCCAGAGCCGACCGTCGGGATTGAGCATGATTTCGATGACCGCGGGGTCGGCAAGCCACTCGGCAATTGCGCCGCCAAGCGCTGTCCGCAGCATGCGGGCACCACGTCCCTGCGCCTCGAAACGGACCGGTTCTGCGCCCATGATAGTCCCCGTTGGATGGTCCGGGCAAGGACGCCCGGCTCGACGGGGATGAGTAAGAGACGCAGAGATTCACTATTTTCAACAGAGATTTGCGCGCGTCGTACTGTGGGTAAGAAAGACAGGGAATGGCGTAGGCCGCGATGCGATCAGTTCCGATTCGGAAGCGATTAAATGAAGGTCGGCGGGTTGTGCCGAGCGCGATTTTGACAACAGTGTCAGGATGAGTGATTCGGGGTCGCAGCATTCGGACGAGTTCTTGAGGTGGACGCGCTTGACAGAAAAGCAGCGGGCCTGTCTCGATTTGCTGCTGGAACGGAAAACCTCGAAACAGATCGCGCGCGACCTCGACATATCGAAGCAGGCGGTGGATTTGCGGCTCACCACCGCACGCGACACGCTGGGCGCGGCCAACCGCGACGAGACCGCGATCATCTATGCGCGGCTCCGCCAGACCTATGATCGGATACCATGTGATCCGGTCATACTACCGCCAACCCCCGAACTGGTGCCATCCGATTTCCCGGACGGTGACCCCGCTAGCTTGCTGCATCTGAACGATAATTTGGCAAGTCGAGCCGGGTCTCGGAGCGAAGGCTCTCCGTTCAGGGATTTGCTGAGGCCGAACTATAGGCCTCAGGCCCGGGTCGTGATCGTCGTGAGCTTGCTCATCGCAGTCCTGCTCATGGTCATCGCAGGCCTGTCGATCGGTCAGACGCTGACCCGGCTCGCCTCGGCCTGATCCCATATCGTGTTGAACCATGGTCCGGGAGCGCAGCGCGCTTCTCCGGAGAGGAGAGTCTATGCAAAATTTGAACAGCGTTGCCGCGGAGCGGTTACAGCAAGTGGTGCCTGCAGCCGAAGCGCAGATCGATGGCGCCCTCATCGCCGTTTCGTCGCTGATGGCGGAGGTCGTCACTGCCCGTCGCGACACGGTCGGCGTCCCTGCTGCCAAGGGCCATGCGACGATCCGCCGCATCGCCGAAGCGCAACTGGCGCTGGTCGGGGTGAGCGGCGACATCCTTCGTGTTCATGGCGACCTTGCCGACATCGGCCGTGAAACGTCAGGCCTCGACCTTCACGAATGCCCCGCAGCTGCCGAAGCCGGCCCCGCAAAGCTTGCCCTGGTGAGCTGAGCGACATTGACGATGGGCCATCGGCATGGTGAATGAGCGCGATGCTGCGGATCGCAATCTTCGTGACATTGCTGCTGGTGGCTCTCGTCTACGCTCTCCGCAAGGGCGGCGGCCCGGAGAGAGCGATGGCAGCCATTCTCCTGTTCATGCTGATTTCCGATCAGGCTCTACACCTGATTTTTGCGGTGAACTTTGTCACGGTCGATACGGGTCACTTGCTGATCGATCTGATAGCGGCGGCAGCGACGATGACCGTAGCGCTGACGGCCTATCGCTTCTGGCCCATGCTGGCGGCAGTCCTGCAATGTCTTCCGCTACTGGCTCACACGACCCGCGCGATCGACATGGAACTCCACCCAATAGCGTATCTGACGATGCAGGTCGCTGCATCCTGGCTTCTTCCGCCGCTCCTCGTGGCCGCAACCTGGCATCACCAAAAGCGATTGGCTCGAGCCGGCAGCGATCGGTCCTGGTACATTTCATTGCGACCATCGAGCCCGAACGCTGCGAAGCCTTAGCGGACCGGCTACTTGTCGCGTTTCATTCGATCAGCCGCATTTGGGCGCAGTCGCCAGAAGCGCTCGCTCGCGTTATTGGTGACGCGCCGCAGGTCGCAGAGGTCATTCTCGAGGCACATAAGCTCGCCACCGAGAGCCTTTCCGGCGATCTTCGAGGTATCAGCATCGATCCCTTCGACCGGAGGCTCCGCTCCTACCTCATCATGTCGATGGGCTCGCTCTCCGACGAGCGACTCCGCATCCTCTTCCTCGACGGTGGGCGCCATCTTCTCGCCGACGAGGTTTTGCAAAGCGGCACGCTTGCGCAGCTTGCCATCTACCCCCGGACGATCTTCCGGCGTGCGCTCGAACTCAACGCCGCCGGGCTAATCCTCGTCCACAACCATCCGAGCGGCGACCATCGCCCCAGCGTCGAGGACATCGAGGCGACGCGGAAGCTCGAAATGATCGGACGGTCGCTCAACGTCGAGATCATCGACCACATCGTTGTGACATCAACCCACTGCCATCACGTCATCAGCAACGACACGCTTGCCGGGACGCCCATTCCGTCAGCCTCCTTCACATTGCGAAGTCCGGGAGGTCCCGCGCGCATCGACCATGGTGACATTGCGCTGGCTAATGCGAAGGCCGCGATGCGCAGGCGCCTCCTCCGCCAACAACTGATCGGGGCGCCTGAACTCTTCGGCGATCCCGCATGGGAAATGCTGATCGATCTCTTCGTTCACGAATGCGAGCGCAAGCGCCTGTCCATCAGCGCGCTATGCGTCACGTCCTCAATCCCGATGAGCAGCGCGCTACGGCTGGCGCAGCGCCTCTGCGATGCCGGCATTACGCGCCGCGTACCCGATCCGATCGACGGGCGCCGGACTTTCATCCGGCTCGATCCCGTCATCGCTCACCGGATGCGCGCCTATTTCGAAGCCGGTGCCGAATGAACGATGCCGAGGCCGGATCGTCAATGTTCGCGCGCGCTCCCCGAATGTTCGGCGGCAGCGCGCACCATTTGCGCCCAGCTCCCGATATAGGCAGCACGGTTCTTATATTGATCCCCGGACTCGGCCGTCATTAGCGCCACGCTGCCAAGCGTTTCGGCAAACTCATTGGTCGTGCAGACACCCTTTCGCTCCAGCACGCCCCCGAGCGCTGCCAATATTGAACCAACCGCAAAAAGTGCGTCTTCGTCCATGATAAGCTCCTTTTTATCCAGCAATTAGCGGATCGCAGAACTGGGATACTTGGATGTGGCATCTTTCCGGTCGGGGGCAAAGCGCCAGCGGTAACCCAAAATTAGGAGCAGCGACGATGTCGCCATATAATGTGGCCGATGAATTTGACCGCGCGAAAGAGGAGGAACGGTGCCCAAAACGCTCGCTGAGGAATCGCCCGATGGCCGCGTCTTTTTCGCGCCGGGCATTCTACGCCATTCGCCGTTCGCCAGCGACGTTGCCTATGTCATTGCTCTGTGGGCGCATATCGATGGCGATATTGCCTCGATCCTCAGCCGGATGCTGAAAAGCGACATAGCGGTCGGCACTGCAATGTATCTCTCGCTGGTCGGAGCCGGAGCACAGCGGGGCGCACTTGATGCGGCAGCGCACGAAGCGCTCCCCGAGTGGCAGCAACTGCTGTTCAAGGCGATCGGCTCGGTCGCAGAGGAGTCGCGCAAGACCCGCAATCATTTTGCCCATCGTATCTGGGGGCATTGCTCCGAACTCACGGAAGCGATCCTGCTCACCCACCCCAAGACCATCGTGAAGTACAACATCAGCCATCGCCAGCGCGTGGAGGAACTTCCCGACGGACGCGGCGTGATCCGGCCTATGCCGATCGATGAAGAGAAGATCCTGGTCTATCGGCGGCCTGATTTCGATGCGGCGATCGAGGAAGCGGAGCGAGCGCAGACGCTCTATCGGCTCTTTTACGCCATTATGTGCGATTCCGGCGAAGGGCCAAAGGCCCAGCTCCTCGCCGATCCCATTTTCAAGGCTCGCCTCGATCAGATTGCGAAGGGCGCAAACGCCGAGGCGAAAGCCATTCTAGGGATCAAGGCCAAAGAGAAACGGAAGCACTGACTATGCGATACTGGAACACGGGGGACACGCCCACCAATTCGAACCTCAGCGCGCTCGAGAATCTTGCGCGGCCGTGGGCCGGGATCGACGCCGAGCACCTCCTCGATGTCATCCACGGAGTGATCCGGATCGAGAAGATGCTGCCGAAGGCGGTGCGGGTGCATTTCAAGCTGCCGCATCTTTTCGTCGGCGCTGGCCCCTATGATTGGGACGGAGCGCGCCGGGATGAATATCATAGCGAACTCTGCGAGGCACTCAGTGCGGGCCTTGCCAATGTACTGGCCGACCCCACTCTCGCGAAAGATGGTGGGGCCGATCTCAGAGACCGCCCTCCGACGCGGGGTGAAGAGCTTGAGTTCGCCTGCAGGGCCTGGAGCCGCAATCGGACGAGTAGCAATCTCGACGATCTGCGCATCGCATGCAGCGTGCAGGGGATGCAGAGCCGCTTCGACAAGCTGGAGCGCTGGCTGGGTCGAAAGCGTCCGGGCTCGTCGCCGCACTCGGTGGAGTATGAGGTCGAATGCGCGCTCGGTGACATCGATCGCTACGCCGATACCTATCACTCCATGGAAGCAAGCTACCGCTACGCCGAAAGACTACGCGAGCGCGAGCAGCTAGGCGAAGCGGACTGAACGAAGTTCGGCTTTCCAGGAAATGCGGCAAGATATCCCCAGACGCACCCCCGACTGTTGATAAAATTGCGATTCACCCTGTTGACAGGCGACTCGCCTGAGGGGCACTCCAGCCCGGAGGGCTTATCCCTCACGGTAACCCGCACGCGCATCTGTAACAGCGCGCCATTTTCGCGATGAATCCGTGAGGTTTGTGATGACCGACATGCCCCCTCTCCCGTCCGTAGGCGAGCGTCCGATGACTGACAGGGAGGCCGAACTCGCCCAGTTTATGGCGCTCGTGCAACAGGGCCGCCACAAAACGGCGGTGCTCCTCGAACTGTGCCGAACTCCTTTGGCCAAATATCTGGTTCTCACGATCATGCTGCTGGTGGCTGCTCTGTGCGGTGTCCCCGCCGAGGCCATCAGCTTTCTCTTAAAACTGCGAGCTGGATGAGCCGGTTAAAGGCTTCAATTGGAACCGCCGACATCACGCATCAGCTCCGCGGCGAGCTTTGGTCCAACTTCCATCCTACGTGAAAGGGCATCGACGAAAGCCTCCCACCGCCGCTTCCCGCTGGCCTGCGCGGCCGGCAACGCATCATCGGGCAAGGGCGCCGTACTGGTGAGCCAGTGTCGGACGAACAGGGCCAGCGCTTCGCCCGACATTTCGCCATGCCATTCTATGCGGTCGAGCTGGCGGCCGATGCGGTCGAGGCGCCGGGTCAACAGCGCCTCGATCCGCTCCTCCTGATCGGGCGAGAGAAAGGAGCGCAGTGCAGCCTCCAGCACTTCGGTCCGGGTGAGGCCGCGTCGGCGGGCAAGGTCTGTCAGGTCGCGCGACAGGCCGGTTTCGATCCGGAAGGTCTGTTTGACATGCGATCGGATCACAGCTGGATCCCGTCGTCAGGATCGAGCGCCGCTGCCCGGGCGCCCCGCGCCATCTGCCGATCGGCCGCGGCGCGGAGCCGCGCCGCATCGGCCTGCGCTCCATCTTCGCTGAAATCGAACTCGCCGTTGACGCTGCGCGGCGGCGGCGGCGCGATATCCTCATGGACGGGAAGTTCGGGTTCCTGCCGAATGCCGCCATTGGCCGCGTCATCGTCCTCCGCCGCCTTCGCTTTCGTCTCCATGGGCTGCTGTACCCGGTCGGCCATCCAATCGTGGGCGGCGGGAAGACCGCGACCGGGTGCGGGCGGCGGAATGACGCGGCCGGCCAGGCGCCGGTCGCCATAGTAGCGCGCCTTCTTGGCCCGGATCGGTGCGAGGCCGGCCGCCATCACGATCTCGTCGTCCGGGGGGAGCTGCATGACTTCGCCGGGGGTGAGCAGCGGCCGGGCGGTTTCGGTGCGCGACACCATCAAATGGCCGAGCCAGGGCGAGAGCCGATGGCCGGCATAATTCTTCATCGCGCGTTGCTCGGTCGCAGTGCCAAGCGCATCGGAAATCCGTTTGGCGGTTCGCTCGTCGTTCGTCGCGAAACTGACCCGGACGTGGCAATTGTCGAGGATCGCATTGCTCTGGCCATAGGCCTTCTCGATCTGGTTGAGCGACTGAGCGATCAGAAAGGCCTTGATGCCATAGCCCGCCATGAAGGCGAGCGCGCTTTCGAAGAAATCGAGACGTCCGAGCGCGGGAAACTCGTCGAGCATGAACAGCAGCCGTTGCGACCGCGCCTTGGGATTCAGCTCCTCGGTCAGGCGCCGCCCGATCTGGTTGAGGATCAGGCGCATGAGCGGCTTGGTCCGGCTGATATCGCCGGGCGGCACCACGAGGTAGAGCGAGACCGGGTGCTCGCTTTCGATCAGGTCCGCGATGCGCCACTCGGAATGTCCCGTGACCTTGGCGATCACCGGATCGCGATAAAGGCCTAGGAAGGACATGGCGGTCGACAGCACGCCCGACCGCTCATTCTCGCTCTTGTTGAGCAGCTCCTGCGCCGCGGCAGCGACGACCGGGTGGACGCGATCTCCCAAATGGCGGGTGGTCTTCATCCGGTGGAGCGTCGCCTCGATCTTGCGCTCGGGGTTCGACAGAAAGGCCGCGACACCGGCGAGGCTCTTTTCCTCCTCGGCGTAGAGAACATGGAGGATCGCGCCGACGAGCAGGGCGTGGCTAGTCTTCTCCCAGTGGTTTCGACGCTCGAGGCTTCCTTCGGGATCGACCAGCACGTCGGCGACATTCTGCACGTCGCGCACTTCCCACGCGCCGCGCCGGACTTCGAGGAGCGGATTATAGGCGGCCGATGCGGGGTTCGTCGGATCGAAGAGCAGCACCCGGCCATGCTTTGCGCGAAAGCCCGCAGTGAGCTGCCAGTTCTCGCCCTTGATGTCATGGACGATGCAGCTTCCCGGCCAGGTCAGCAGGGTCGGCACCACGAGGCCGACGCCCTTTCCGGATCGGGTCGGCGCGAAGCAGAGGACATGCTCGGCGCCATCGTGACGCAGGTATGTTCCGGCCATGCGCCCGAGAATGACGCCATCGGGGCCGAGCATGTTGGCAGCCCGTATCTCACGCTCCTGCGCCCAGCGTGCCGATCCATAGGTCTCGGCCCGCCGGCGCTCGCGCGCACGCCACACCGACATGCTGATCGCGACGACAACCGACAGCAGCCCGCCCGACGCGGCGATCGCGGCGCCGCGGTAGAAGATCGGCGGCGCATAGGCGTCGAAGGCAAACCACCACCAGAAGAAGGCGGGCGGCGGATAGACGGGATAGTCGCCGATGCGGAACCAGGGGGCACCGAGCGCCGCCTGAAATCCGAGCGCTTCCGCGGTCGATTGGGTCGCGGTCCAGACCGCCGCGAGGACGATCAGCAGCACCGCGAAGATCTGGCCCCATAATATCCTGTCGCTCATCGTTCATCCTTTTCTCAGATTGCGATCCCGCGATTGCGGCCAAGGCTCCAGTCGATGCCGCCCGCGGTGGCGGTGCCGGTGACATGCTGCCCGAGGTGCCGGTCGAGCGCCGGGCGCCAGGGCACGAGCTGGAAGCCGAGCCCGTCGTCGATCATCGCGAAGCGCCCCGAGGCGAGCGACACGCGCTCGCGGTAGGTCCCGCTCACCGCGTCGCCGGTGGCCGGCGGGCGATGCGCGAGCCCGGTGCGCGCCGCGATGGTTTCGCAGGCCGCCTCGAGGTCACGCCGCTTCAGCGTTTCGATGAGATCGGGCGCCAGTACGAGCTTGCCGTTCTGACGGCTCGCAAGGCCTTCGCTCGCGAGAAACTCGGCGCGCGCTGCCATGGCGCGGCGAACATCGATGCCGAAGCCCGAGGTTCCTGCCGTGGGCTTCGCCGCGACCAGTTCGCGGTCGAGCCAGGTTGCGCCGCGCGCGGATATCTGGTCGGCGACCGCAAGGTCCGATCGCAGGGCGAGCGAGAGATGCTCGCCGCCGTCGCGTCCTTCCCAGCGCCGCAGCTCGACGACCGCGCCCGGCTTCGCGTCCCCGGTCCATTGGAGGTCGGAGAATTTGATGTGATGGGTCCGTCCATCGGTCCCGTCGACGATGGCGAAGGCGGAGCCGGCAAGCTCGTCGTCGAGGCCGCGTGCGACCAGCCGCCCGACGAGGCCCGAACGCTCCGCCTCGCCGTGAAGAGCGAGCCTCGATGCGTCGAAGGAGAGCCCTTGCATGCGCATGGCGCGGTGGACGCCCTTGATAATGTCGCCGCGCTCGCCGAGGTCGCGCAATATGGTTTCGGAGCGCGGATCGATCTCGAATATGCCGGGTCCAAGGCGCGTCGCGAGCCCAAGCGCCTCGAGCTTCGCCGCACGTCCGATGAGATGCCGATCGCGGCCGGGCGGCACGTTCGGGTCGGGACGAAGATCGACGATCCCCGTTTCGCCGCCGCGTTCGCGCAGCCGCGCGTCGAGTCCGGTCCAACGCTCGGCGCCCGTCTCCCGCACGAGGCTGGCGTCGATCTCCTGTTCGTTTCGCGGACCGAGTTCGAGAGTGGCGATCTCCGACGCCCGTCCGCGCACGCCTTCCGACATATAGGCGCGGTCGACGACCAGGTCGCTTCCATCCTCGGCGACGCCGCGCACGAGTATATGGATATGCGGATTGTCGGTGTTCCAGTGATCGACCGCCACCCAGTCGAGCCGGGTCTCGAGATCCTTCTCCATCCGGCCCATGAGATCGCGGGTGAAGGTCCGAAGGTCCTGCAGCTGCTCGGCATCTTCAGGGCTGACGATGAAACGGAAATGATGGCGATCGTCGGCGCAGCGATCGGCGAAGGCCTCGCGGTCGGCGGTATCTCCAGACGCATCGAACATCATGGCATCGCGGCCATCGCGGGTTACGCCGTCGCGTTCGAGATAGGCGATATGCCGTGCGAGCGGCGCGGAGCGAAACTGCGCGCCCTTGTGCCGGACAATGCGCGCCATGACGGTCACGCGGCGCAGCGCGGGGCCGCGCCGCATTGTCGCAAGCGCGGCGCGTCCGCGGCCATGCCGACCGGTCCCGCTGCGGCCGCCGCCGCCCCGACGGGAGCGGGTATAGCCCGAGCGAGCGGCTGCCTTGCGTACCTGCGCCGCGAGCCTTTTCCCGCGCCGAGCCGATCCCGAACCAGCATCGCGACCCCTTCCCGGTCGCACCCGAAAATCATGCTCGTCGCCGCTCACAGCGCCGGTGCCATATCGTAAGCGCTTGTTCTGCCTCGGAAATCCCGAGATCGATATGGCAGCCGGAGGGGGGTGCCATACGCATAAAGCGCTGTAATCCAACCACAATCTGCCAGCAAGCTGGCCGGTCTTTTATCTTGCCTTCTTATTTGGCTCCCGATTTTTCGAAGTCTTCGCCATCTCCATCTCTCCTTCATAGCAAGTAATCTGCCCTTATTCGACAGCAGCCGCAGAGCATTCGCGAAGTGGTTCAGGTCTGATACGCCGTGCATTCTTCCGGGCTCATCGACGGTGTTTTGGGACCGCACATTGGCGGGATGCGAGCCGTCGCGGCACATGTCGCTATCGGAGTTACGGGGCAACATCACAGGCATTCGTGCGTGGTCCGGCGTCGCCAGCCACAGGCAAGATATCGTGCTTCCCGTGTTCCAGGTCTGTATCATTCCTCTGCCGCTTGCGCGGACCTCCTATGCTGTTTGCGCCGTCAGTCGGCGGTCGATGGGGCGGTGGATGTTCATGAGTTTGCGAGGCATAACTTGCGCAGTTTCGCCGCATTCGAAGCGTCAACGTCGTGTGAAGGCGCGGCTGGATCGCCAACATAAAAGGTGCCGTCGCGCCACATCGCGTGCATTACGACGGCCAGCTTGCGGGCGACGGCTATGCGCGCCTTCGCATGGCATTTCGTCTTCGCGAGCTTCAGCCCCCATGCCTTGATCATGTCGCGCCCCTTGAACCGGGTCAGCATCGCCGAGGCCGCTTCGTAGAGCGCGCGGCGCACATCGGGATCGCCCGCCTTGCTGATCCGGCCCTGCACGTCGATCGAGCTTCCCGACTGCCATCGCTTCGACGTCAGCCCGAAGTAGGCCGCAACATTGCGCGATCGGCGGAAGCGGTTCGGATCGTCGATCGCGCTGCTGAAGCTCAGCGCCGTCACCGGACCGACACCGGGGATGGCCATGAAGCGCCGGCACAGCTCGTCGCGCATCGCGATCTGAACGACCAGCTTGTTGAGCGTCAGATACTCGGTCCACAGCGCGGCGCGTGCGCGCAGCATGCAGTCCATCAGCCCGGCGGTCATCGCATCGCCCGCAACCGACTCGCGCACCGCCTTCTCCATGTTGCCGCGGCTGACCTTGCCGAGCTTGATCCCGAAAACTTTGAGCGAGTGCCGGATCGCATTTTCGAGGTCGAGGAACTTGCGCTTCAGATTGCGCCGCTGAACGAGCAGCAGGCGGATCCGGTAACAGGCCTCGGTCTTGATATGCGCCTGGCGGAACCAGCCGGTGCGCATGATATGAGCGATGCCGAGCGCGTCGGCCGCGTCGGTCTTGTTGCGCTGCGCCGACAGCGCCGCGCGCACGTGGCGGGTTTCGAGGCAGATCGCCGGAACACCCTCGGCAAGCAGTTCGGTGTGCAGCCACGGCGACAGCGATCCGGCCTCATGGCCGACGCGGCGCATGCGGTCGGCATAAGGTCGCAGCGCTGCCGCGATCGCAGCCGGATCGGTTTCGACAGCCGTCTCGAACGCCACTTTTCCGTCATCGCCGACGACGCAGATTGCGGTTTCGTCGACCGACACATCAAGGCCCGTAAAATATTCCATCACACGACTCCTGCGCTTCCGTTTGACGGATGCGAGGGTCGCGCCGCTGATGGTCGGCGCGCAAGGTTTCTCATCGGACGCAGCCACAGTGCAGACTTCGCGCAACGCCAAGTCCTCGCCAAATACGGCGGCAATCCCCCCGAACCCCTTCTGAACGCCAAGCAGTGCCTATCCATGGACCCACGCGCTCCAGCAAATATCGCCAGGACGACCATCACCGATTGTCCCCGGAAAGCGGGACGAAGAGGGGCGAGGGAGCAGGCACGGAATGCGACGGCCCTGCAGCCGCGACGTCGCCGCGCTGCACCGAAGTTGCAGCCGGCGTGTCCGATCGCTGCTTGGTGAAGAGCGACGCGCTGCGCCAGCTCGGCGGTTCGGCCGTCCGCACCATCGCCGCCGACGGCACAGCCGGCGCACCGAGCGCGGGCGCGATGGCTGCCACATAGGCGACCGTCTCGGCGGGCAAGCCGCGCCGCCCCGCTGCATAGGCGTCGGCGCGGCCGGGGCCCGCATTATAGGCAGCGAGCATGAGGCGAACGTCGCGATATCGATCCCACATCGCGCGCAGATAGGCCGCGCCCGCGAGGATGTTGGCGCGCACGTCGAAGGGGTCAGACCCGAGACGATGCTGCGCCGTCAGCATCGCCCAGGTTGCGGGCATGATCTGCATCAGCCCCATTGCACCGGCATGCGAGAGCGCCCGCGGCTTGCCGCGGCTCTCGACATGCATCACACGCCATATCCAGACCTCCGGCACGCCGAAGCGTTGCGATGCCTCCGCCACATGGGCGGCATAGGGGTGGACCGCGGCCGCCGGCGTTTCCGCCGGTGCCGCGCCCCATGCCCGGTCCGGGGCGGCGCTCGCCGCGCAGAGCAGCAGCAAGGCGAGGCGCACGGCGCGGACGCGCGCCGAGCGAGCCGGATGCATGATACTCACGCTTGTTCTCGTGGGACGGGACGCGTCCAGAGGAGATGATATTCATCCTCGTTCTGCGTCGAACGGAGCAGATTGGCGCGCAGCGGAAGCGCGAGCGCCGGGTCGTCGATCTGCAGGGCAATATAGGAGCCGGCGCGTTCGCTGCGGCGTTCCCAGCCTGCGCCGATCTCGACGCCGGTGTCGGCTTCGACGAGGAGGACCCGCCAGGCCGGTGCATTTTCCGCGTCGTTCGGCTTCGCCGGAACGATCGCGATCATCGCATCGAGCAGCAGCGTCCGGATCTGTCCGGCATAGCCGTCGCCAGCGGTTTGAAAGCTTCCGATAATCATGAGGACATATCCTTTCCTTCGGGGGTGAATGCGGAGCGATCGGCGCCTCGGCGCCAGCGCAGCGGCGCGCCGGGCGCATCGCGCACGAGCAGCGGGTGCGCGACGCCGACGACGCCGGTGTCGGGGAGCGGTCCGAAATATCGGCCGTCGAGACTGTCGGGCGCGGGGTTGAGGAGGAACAGTTCGCCGGGGCGCAGGCGATGGCAGCCGAGCCAGCGCGGCAGCGGCCGCCCGAGGCGGTCGGCGTCCCGCGCGCGCGCTGTCGGCGCGCCGTCGATCGTCACGAAGGTGCCGCTGCGACAGACGAGCGCGCCTTCGCCGGCGGCGACATGCTTCAGGAGCGGCACGCCGCGCGGCACATAGCCGCGCACGGCGAGACGCGCCGCGACCGCCTCGGGCGGGTGGAAGAGGATGAGGTCGCCGACCGCGGGCTCGGCACCGACATCGACGCGGTAGAAGCCGATCGGGACGCTCGGGCTCGCATTCCAGATGAGGCGCGGTTGCGGCGCGAGCGCAGCCGCCGCGACGAACAGCGCCGCGAAGAGCGTAGCGCTCGCCGCGGTCGCGCGGAGCCAGCGGCGGTTCATGGCACGATCGCCTTGCGCTGGAGCCATGCCCGGTGCCGCTCCGGACCATAGGGCCGGAACGGCAGGCCGGCGGCAATGTGGCTGCCGATGTGGCGCCAATGATCGGGCGCCGTCTCGCACGGGTCGATCCCGGCGGCCTCGATCGCATCGATCGCCGAAAGCACCTGCTGAACCCTCGGCCAACCGTCGACGCGGAGCAGGATGTCGCCGCCGGGGCGCACGTAGGGATGCGTCGCGAAGGGGGCGCGCGGCGCGGGCGCTACGATGACCGAGATGCTCGAGAAGATGGTGCCGAAGTCGTTCGCGCCCCAGCGGACGAAGCCGAAGACGGCCTCGGGCCGGAAGGAGACGATGCGGGTCCGGCGACTGACGATGCGCTCGGCGGCGACGCGGCCGAAGCGCAGCCAATGCTCGAGGCGCTGCTCGATCCAGGTCAGCTCAAGGTCGGTGAGACCGCTCGCGGTCGCCTCGACCGGCTGCACGCCCAAAGCGCGCGCGATGTTCTGGGCCGGGCGCATCAGCGGCGAACCGGGCGCGCGGGATGGACGACGCCCTTGCCGGGATCGGACGTCGACTTCTTGCGGCCGATCTCGGCCCAGGCGTCGAGATCGGCGATCGCGTAGACGATCCGCCCGCCAAGTTTGCGGTATTCGGGACCCGTTCCGAAGCAGCGATGCTTTTCGAGCGTCCGGCTCGACAGGCCGAGGTGCAGCGCAGCGTCGGGCGTCTTGAGGTAGCGCGGCGAAATGGGGGTATGCATGTCGCTCAAAAGGGGCCTCCGTTCGCAGCGCCGGGTCCCGTGGCGGGCTCCGGCGGAGAGGCGGCGACATTCGGAAATCGGGATGCGGTTTAGGAACGGACAAAGTGACGACGCGCGGAATGTCCCGATCAGACGGCGCCGAGCAGCTCCTGATAGCCGCCGTCGCGCATCGCGACCGCCGCGCGGTGCCAGCGCGCGATGCGGCGGCGCTCGCTCGATCCGTCCCAGTCTGCGGCCGAGAAATCCTGGGCATCGTCAAGGATGAGGGCGGCGGCGATGTCGCGCGCCGAACGCCCCTCGGCGGAGGCGTCGAGGAGCCGCAGCCACTGGATGAGACGCCAGCGCTCGGATGGTCCGGGGGCGCCTCCCCGCAGGAAGCGATGCGTCGTGACGCCCGCCGAGAAGCGGCGCTGCACGGCGAGGCTCACGGCCATCCGCAGCTCGCTGTGCGGATCGGCCGGGTTTACATAGGCGAGCCGTTCATCGGCGAGGAAGCGGCGAAGCCAGAGGCGGAAGCGCCGTCCGTCGGCCACGAAGACGAGATGCCACTCGCCCGGCAGAATGATCTCGGAGGCGATGTCCGCCGAGGCGATGAGCTCGGCGAGCCGCGGCGCGGCGAAGCCGTCGGGCGCCGGTTCGGCGATGGCGACATGCGCGCAGGCCTCGGGCTGCCAGAGCGCGGGGGATTCAGTGACGGATCGGTCAGGGTCCAGGGCGAAAGACCAACCCCCATCGTCGCGCGAGCCCCGCGAGGCGCGCGGTGCGCCGCCGCGTCGGCGCCAACGCGGCCGAACGATAGGCGCGGCGATAGGCCGGGCTTCGGCGCAGGAACTCCTGCGCGAAATCGGCGCGATCATATGTTTCGAATATTCTCGGAAAATATGGCGATTGCCAATCGACGACCTGATCCATTCGCACCTCCGGCTGATCTTCAGGAATGAAAGCAAAGCCTATCAGCAGCTTGCCCGCATCGGCTGGAACATGGTTAGCGGCATGCAAAGGATCATCTTAACGCATTGCGGCGGAGAATCCCCGCGCGAAAAGCCTCAAAATGAGAGTATCGCCGCCCGGCTCGCGGCCGGGCGGCGTGCTCGATCAATCCCGCCGCTGGGGACGGGTCCAGACGAGGTCATAGTCGCCGTCGCTTCCTTCGAAGAGCTGCGCGAAGAAGGGCGCCGTGAAGCTCGGGTCGTCGAACTTGGTCGAGAGATAGGTGCGGTCGTCCTGGCTGGTCTTCTCCCAGGCCGCACCCACCTCGACGTCGCCGACATAGATGCGGTGGGTCGGAGCGCTGGGTTTGGGATTGTCCTCGGGGACGATGCGAACCGCGTCGACCGAGAGGGTGAGGCTCGCGATTGCGCCCCGATATTCGCCCTTCGCTTTCTTGAAGGTTCCGATCTTGGCCATGTTGAAGTCCTTTCCTTGCTTTCGAGCCGCAGGATCGCGGTCTCGATGCGCATCGGTGGCCGGAAAGGAGGCCGCGCCGCAGCCGCAGGCCCGGAGCGCATGCGGAGGACGGCAGCGCAGCGATTTTCTTGGTCCGCGAGGAACGGCGGCACGCCGGGGGAAGAAAATCGGGGAGCGCCGTTGCGGCCAGCGGGCTCAGCGCAGCGGCTTGCCGGCAGATCGCGCAGGGAAGAGACCGTGTTCCTGCGGCGGGAGCGAGGGACTCAGAGGCGGTCGGAAGCGGGCGAAGCGGGCGCCGGGATCGCGGGTGCGCGATCGTCGCATTGCCGGTCGCCGACGCCAATTGCATCCACCGAAGGCCCAGCAAGTCCCCGGACCGCCGCCACGGCGGCGACGACGGCAGCGAGCACAGGCAGGATCGCCACCAGCATGCCCTCTGTAGCGAAGAGCCGCACGATCCCCGTCATGCTATAATAGCCCGCGACCCCCGCCGGGAGGAGGAAGAGCATTGCGACACAGGCACGCAGCAATGTCGATCCACCGTGCGCGTAGAGGTGCCGTCCAGCAAGATGGAGCAGGAGCCCTGCCAGAAATGCCATCGCAAGGGCAGCGCCAATGCCATAGCCGCGGTCCTGAAGTTCGAAGGCGAGAGCAATCCCGGTGCCAAGCGGCAGCGCGAGGGCCGCCAGCCGGAACAGAAGCCAGATGAGATAGAGGCCTGCGGCAGCGCCGAGGATAAGCATGAAAGTCACGAGCGTCCTCCTTGGGGACGCGCTCTCCACCACCACCACAGCGCAGTCTGCACCGTCAATCTAGCAGACGGCCGCCCGCGACGGAACCGGAACTGGAACCATCGCGGGGCAAATTTTGCGGGCTCAGCGGTTGAACGGGTCATATTCGCACACGATGTGTTCGGGGTCGCCGTCGAACTCTTCGATGGGCATCACCGCATAGCCTTTTGTCGTTTCGATAAGGACGATGATCGTCATCATCGTGCGGGCGAGGCTCCAGCCGAGCGATTGAGCGGTGGAAAGCGGCATGGGTTTGGCTCCTGTCCTTTCGGAGCGGGACCGTTCCCGCTCGACAGTCGCCCCGCCGGCCGGGGGCGGGCCGCAATCACCGCAGCAAGGCTGCGGCCGCACGCGAAGCGTAGCGGACCCTTCACGGGTTGATTGAAGGAGGCCCGGCTCCGAGCCCAGGGACCAGCGGCTATCGAGAGCGGGTACGGTTTCGCGGGGGACGAGAGGCCCTTCCGCTTTCCTCCCGGACCATAATCTGCGTGCTCCGTCGCCCCGGCGTGCGCGAAGAACAGGGAGAATGACGCAATGGCGGGTCAGCGCAGCGAGTTCGGATATTATCCGCGGCCGCTCGATATCACGGTCGGACCGGTGTCGATCACGACCCGCGACGGGCTCGAAGAGCGAGTGAAGGACGTCGAGGAGGACGAATGGCGCGAGGGTAAGTGGATTTATGCGCCGCTACAGCCTGTCACTCATCTCGGCGGTGGGACCAGCATCCGTCCCTATCCCGCGCGCGTCTTCGGCCTGCCGAAAACGCACGACATCGTCCATGCCACCGCGCCGGATCTTGATCCGGTCAACTTCCATATTTGGAGTCTGTCGTTCTTCAAGGGGATGCGGTTCACGATCACCGAGGCTGGATTTCTCGATTCGACCCCGATCGAGCCCGGCGTCCTCGTCGATTTCGTTCTGCTGGGCGGTAGCCTGCCAAAATCGATCGAACTCGCCGAGGCCTTCTGGATCGACAATCTGGCCTTCCCCGAGCGAGCGCGCATTTGGGTCGCGGCTGTCCATGCTCTCTTCCTGAGCCAGAATCCGCGCCATCTTCAGTACGAGCGCTTTCTGCTTCTTTATACCGCCCTCGACGCATGCTTCGCCCTCGCCAAGTCGCTGAACCCGACAACCAGAAACCTCACGCATTCGCAGCGCATCGCGTGGATGTGCGACTGGCTCGGCATGCCGATTCCGGCATGGGCCGATCCCGGAGCCGGCGGCGGCGCACCGGTAGCGGCGATGCGCAATCCCGCAGTCCATGAGGCTCTTTTCATGGGCGAGCCGCTGGGCTTCGCGCTTCACGGGGTCGGGGAACGGGGAAATTTGACGCTTGAGATGAGCGGGCTGGTGTCGCGGCTCCTCGTCGCCCTCCTTGGCGCGCGAAACAATCGCTATATAACCAGTTCCACCGGCACCCGCCAAAGACAGGGGCTCCACCTTGGCTAAACCTGCAAAGACAAAAGCGCCCGCCTACGAGCAGCGCCTGATCCTGTTTCTCGACTTCCTTGCCTTCAAGGAGGTTGTGGCCGAGACCGAGCGCGACGCGACGGCACTCGAACACCTCGTCGCGGCACTCGACGAGGTGGGCCAGACGGTCGAGCCCGGCCTTTCGAAGAGCGAGCGCGTTACCCAATTCTCGGATTCTCTGGTTCTGTCCTACAAGGTCGAAGAGACCTCCGCGGTATTCTGGATGGTCGATGCGATCGCCCGCACCGTCGTGCTCCTCGCCGATCGCGGCTATCTGCTGCGCGGGGCCGTCACCGTCGGGCAATTGCTTCACGACAAGCGACACATCGTCGGCCCGGCAATGGTCAAGGCCTATGAGCTGGAATCGCGCACCGCCTGTGTCCCCCGCGTCATAGTCGATCGTGAGGTGCTAAAAATGGCCCGCACCTACCGGCAGCCCGGACACACGGGCCCGCAGGAGGAGAATTATGTCCGGGCCTTCCTCGACGAAGACAAGGACGGGTGGCTGTTCATCGATTATCTCTCCTGGGAAAAGGTTGTCGTCGCGATGGGCTGCGAGTCCGACGCTTATCCGGCCTATCTGGGTAGGATCGCGCGGCTCATCCGAAAAGGGCTCAAGCATGACGATCCCCGCGTGGTCCGGAAGTATCTGTGGCTCCGAAAGCGCTACCTCGAGGCGATGAAGCCTTTTTGCGATCTTTCGCCCGCGGATACGAAGGATCCGGAGTTTTGCGCGTCGGTCGAGTCCCTGCCCCGAATGCGGAAGCGCGCGCGCAAGGCACGCAAGCGCGTGAAGGCTTTCGACGCAAAGGCAGCTGCGTGATCGAGCCACGGGGTGTCGCGGAAAGCGACGAAAAGGCGGCGGCGCCGACCGCCAAGGCTGCCCCGGCGGTCCCCGAACGCCAGCATCCATCCATCTTCCACTATCCGATCGACGCCTGCGACGTCAGCGACAAATCCTCGCTCGAAGCGTTTCGCGAGAAACTCCAGCATTGGTCCGAGCTGTTCGAGCGCGACCCCGACGCATCGCTCGCCGGGCAGTTCGCCGACATGATGTGGTTCGACATTGCCTGGCGCACGGCGAACGAGGCGCGGCGATTCGCTGATGACGACGGCACCCGGGGCTCGACCGCGCCGCTGATCGCGATGATGCTCGACCGCGGCTATCTTGCCGGACAGGTTATCTCCATCACCCGGCTGCTCGAGAAAGCGCCGGCGAACCAGCCGAAGAAGGCCGTTATCTCTCTCCCGCGGATCGTCGACGAGATGCGCGCGGCGCGCGAACTCATCACGCGCGAGAATTTCGTGTGCCGCGACGCGCTACCCTATGACTATGAAGCCTTGCAGGCGGCGGAGCTCAAGCGGCTTGCCGCCGAAATGGCGGCCAATCCGAACAAGGCGCGGCGCGTGAGCCTCAGCCTGTCGGGACCCGAAGGGTTCGACCAGGCGCGGATGGAACATGAGCTGTTCGACCAATTATCCGGTGTCGCCCCCGAAAATCGCGCGCGCGGCGACCTGATTGGCGAGGGTTTTTTCGACCGACTGGACGAGCTGCTCGGGAGGCCGCCGCTTCCCGAGATCAAGGCGCTGCGCAACAAGAGCATCGCGCATGCTGCCGACGCTTTTTCGCGCGCGCAGGCGAAGGCGCTCCGGTCAGGCCTCACCATCCACGATCTCGACCGCGCGCATTATCTGCTGTTCGCGGTGTTCCAGACGCTGTCGGTTGTGCTGTTCGGCCTTTGGCGGGCATCGCCGGTCCCAGTCCCGCAGCACAATATGTTCGAGCATCTCACCGAGCCCTATCTCGCCGAGCAGCGGCTCGAGGCGATGCGCGGTTTCTGGGACAAGCATATCGGCGAGCGCGAAGGCTGGATGAAAGACGCCTTTCACGAAATCGTGCCCGATCAGAAAGCCGCGAAAAAGGCCCCGCCCGAAGGCGGAGCCTGATCGATCCGTCAGCTCGGCGGGTTCCAGATGAGCACCTTCTTCATCGGATCGTCGCCGGGCGCGTTCGCGATGTTTGCGTAGATGGTGCCGAATTCGGGGGCCGAGAGGGTGACCGAGACATATTCGGTGCCGTTCGACTGCGACGTGCGGGTCCAGCCGGCGCCGACCTCGTAACCATTCTTGCGCGCGATCACGCGGAAGTCGGGCTCATTTTCCTTCACCTTGCGGCCGTTCGGGACGATCGCGATCGGCGCGGTGACGAGAAGGGTCGTCAGCGTGCCTTCGAAGCTGCCGTCGGCCTTGACGGTGAGATTTGCGATGGTGGCCATGTCGTGTCTCCTTGGGTTGCTCGGGAACCATCCCCGATGGCGCCAACCGAAGGGCCCGCGAGCCGCCGTCACCGAGCGGTACGCGAGGGCGAACCCCCGCAGGGGGTTGACGGCACGAGGCGAGCCGAGGCCCGCAGTCAGGCAGCCAAGGAGGGGGTGGTCCTGCAACCGGAGCGCATCCGCCAGCGCCCAAGACGTCAGGCCTTGAAAAGAAGCGAGGGCTTGGGCGAACCCGATTCACGCGCAAACAGCGTTCCCTCGCCGCAATGGGGACATGCCTCCGCGTCGATCTGACCGGCAGCCGATGGGTCATCGCGGGGATACGCCTCCGCCCGAACTCAGCGCCGGGCGTCCATCACATGACCGTCGGTCTCGCGTAACCAATTGTGCAGGCGCGTCGCCGCCATGGCGCCATGTCCGATCGCGACGCTGATCTGGTCAAGCCCCTCGATCACGTCGCCTGCGGCATATACGCCGGGTGTCAGACCGTCGAGATAGGCGGACGTCGGAAGACAGCCGTTCCGGTCTGTCACCGGCCCGAGCATCGCGGCCAGTTCGCTACGCGGTGTCGAGCCGAATGCGGGATAGATCACATCGAACCGGCGCGCGCTCGTTTCGCCGGAAAGGCTCACGAAAATCGCCTCTCCCCTCGCTTCGAGCCGGGTTAATTGTCCTTCGAGAATCTTCACGTCGCTGTCCGCGAGTTCCGCTCGCTGGGCATCGGAGAGATCGACATAGGCCTTGGGGATCAGGGTTACGTCGCTCGTATATTGGCGCAGGAACATCGCCTCCGCTGCCCCATGTTTGTCCGAACCCAGTACCGCGACTTTCTCTCGTCGATGTTCATATCCATCGCAAATCGGGCAATAGCGAAGAGTGCCAGCCTGCACGGCGGAATCATGATCGCCCGCGTCGAGCGTTGCACGCGCCGTTTCGACCCCGGTGGCGAGAATGACCCCGCGCGCCTCGACGAGTTCGCCCGACGTCAGCCGGGCTGCGAAACCGCCTCGTTCGTCTAATTCGGCCAGGCCGACGACGCGCCCTTCCTCGATCTCCGCACCGTAAAGTTCGGCATGCTCGCTCATCTTCGCGACAAGGTCCCGCCCGACGATGCCGTCGGGAAAGCCCGGGACGTTGCGTGAGCGCGGGACCCAGAGCAACCGGGAGCGTCCGTCATGGATAACCCGGACAGTCCTTCTGTACCGGGCGAGATAGAGCGCTGCGGTGAGGCCTGCCGGGCCAGCGCCAATTATCAGTGCATCAAGCATCGCAGCTCCGTTTCGCGGTGAAAGTGAAAATGTCGCGCCAGCTCGGCGCTTCAAGATAGCCGGCTCATATATGCGGGACTTCACCGTCCCCTGGCTCCGCGCCGCAATGCCGGTTAGCCGGCACCGCGATATCGATCAGTTTCGGGTAGGGGAGGTCGAGGTTATCCATGATCTCGACGAATTCCTGCAGCGTTCGGCCGCCGCCCAGCCTCGGGTTTCGCTCGCGCTCCTGCGCGACGGTACTCAGGTGCCGGTGTTCATAATCATGCGCAGGGCAGACGATCGTTTCGTCCGGCAGCGAGAAGATTTTCTCATGGATCGACCGGTATAAGGCGACGGCGCTGCCGCCCTGGAAGTCGGTCCGGCCGCAGCCGTCAATCAGGAGTGCATCGCCAGTTAAAATATGAGGCGCACCCGGGATGTCGACTAGATAGGCGTGATGCGCATCCGTATGGCCAGGCGTAAATAGCGGCTGAAGCCTGACCCCGCCGACGTCGAGCGGCGAGATTTCGCTAACCGCAACGTCCGCGCAGCCGAGGCCGTCCATCTCCGGGTAGGCGACCTTGCACCCTGTTAGGCTGCGCAGGCGGGCCGCCGACGTAATATGGTCCGCGTGAATGTGCGTCTCGAGCGTATATTGGAGCGTCAGGTCCAGCTCCCTGAGGGCGGCAAGGTCGCGATCGATGGTCTCACGGACAGGGTCGATCAGCACGGCCCGCCCTGTATCCCGGCAGCCGATAAGATAGGTGTAGGTGGAGGATTCGGGCTCGAACAATTGCTTGAAGATCATGACCTCCCGTTCCCTTTCTTGCGCCCATCACGTCCTCGTTCCGATGGATCGCACCGGCCGGCGTAACCGCGGCCGGTGCGATCAGCGGATTTTCAAGCGTTCGATGCTCGGCAGACGTCAGTCTTTCGGCTGTGCCGTCACCCGCAAATAGGGCTTCACCGTCCGCCAGCCATCGGGAAACTTTGCACGCGCCTGCTCGTCATCGAGCGACGGAACAATGATGACGTCCTCGCCTTGCCGCCAGTTCACCGGCGTCGCAACGCTGTGCTTGGCGGTCAATTGCAGCGAATCGATGACGCGCAGAATCTCTTCGAAATTTCGTCCGGTGCTCGCCGGGTAGGTGATGCTGAGCTTGATCTTCTTGTCTGGCCCGACCACGAATACCGAGCGGACTGTGAATGTGTCGTCGGCTTGCGGATGGATCATTCCATAAAGGCCGGAAATATGCCGGTCGGCGTCTGCGATCAGCGGAAAATTCAGCGCGTGGCCCTGCGTCTCCGCGATGTCGCCCGCCCAGGCGTGATGATCGTCGAGTGGATCGACGCTGAGGCCGATGACCTTGACATTACGTTTGTCGAATTCCGGCTTGAGGCGAGCGACTTCGCCCAGTTCCGTGGTGCAAACGGGCGTAAAATCCTTGGGATGCGAGAACAGAACCCCCCATCCGTCTCCAAGCCATTGATGGAAGCTGATATGACCTTCTGTTGTTTCGGCCTCAAAGTCCGGTGCGAGGTCGCCAAGCTGCAATGTCATGTCGGATTCTCCTGCGACGGCGCCGGCGATCCGGCGTGTTCGAACCCGAAATACCACCTATAGTAACTATAGGTTCAAGCACCGGGTCGGAGCATTGATCGGCTTACGCGACGACCGGATTGATTTCAGCGACCGATCGAGTGCGATGCGATGGGCATGTGCCCCGCGAGCGTCAGACGAATGTGCTGGTGGGATTTCAAAGCCTCTTTCTACCTCAATGGAAATCGTGACTGCGAACGCGCAGCGGCGCATCGCGTGAGTCCGGCCCTCCGCCGTTTCGCGCGCCGTCTCCGCGTCCCGGCGCAATGGAGAGGTCGCCGCGCCCGACCTGCCGCAGCATTGCATCATGATCAATAATCCGGTCGCAGATGATGTGGATGATCTCGCCTTCCTTCTGGAGCCGACCGCGCATCGCGATCATCGAGGCCGACATCACGGGGCGCCGGTAAATGTCGAACCGGTCGGGCCAGAGAATGCCGTTGGCGATGCCTGTCTCGTCCTCGATCGTGACGAACAGCACGCCCTTTGCCGAGCCGGGCCGTTGCCGCACGAGGATCACCCCTGCGACCTCGATGTTCCGGCCATCGCGAATAGTCGCCAGATCGGCGCAGCGAACGATGCCCATGGCATCGAGTTCATCCCGCAAAAAGCTCAAGGGATGCGCGCGCAAACTCAACTGAAGCGTGCGATAATCCTCGACCACCTCGCGTCCCTCGGTCATCGGCCGGAGCGCGGTGGCCGGTTCGAGCCCTTCGGGCGAGAAGCTGGCCTCGCGCGCGTCGGCCGCCGCGAACAGCGGCAAGGGTGCTTCACCAAGGCCACGCACCTTCCAGAGGCCCTGCCGTCTGTCCTCGGACAGGCAGGCAAATCCATCCGCTTCGGCGATCCGCTCTATCGCGGCGCGCGGCACGCCGGCGCGCCGCCAGACATCCTCGACGCAGTCATAGGGAACATCGCCGCGGGCACCGACGATCGCGGCGCCATGGAGATTGGCGAGTGAGCGGACTTGGCGAAAGCCAAGGCGCACGGCGAGATATCTGCCCCCGCTCTCCTCGAGCGTGCAGTCCCAGTGGCTGTCGTTGATCGAGACCGGTCGCACCTCGACCCCATGGTTCCGCGCATCGCGCACGATCTGCGCGGGCGCGTAGAAACCCATCGGCTGCGCGTTGAGCAAGGCCGCACAGAAAACATCGGGATGATGATGCTTCATCCAGCACGAGGCATAAGCGATCTTCGCGAAGCTCGCCGCATGGCTCTCGGGAAAGCCGTAGGAGCCGAAGCCCTCGATCTGCTTGAACGTGCGCTCGGCGAAATCCTTGGGATAGCCGCGCTCGACCATGCCGCCGACGAGCTTGTCGTAGAAATGCGAGACCCCGCCGGTGAGCTTGAAGGTCGCCATCGCGCGGCGAAGCTGGTCGGCCTCGACCGGCGTGAAGCCGGCGCCGACGATCGCGACCTTCATCGCCTGTTCCTGGAACAGCGGCACGCCCAAGGTCTTCTCGAGCACCGCGCGCAGCTCGGGCTTCGGATATTCGGGCTTTTCCTTGCCCTCGCGGCGCCGGAGATAGGGATGGACCATGTCGCCCTGGATCGGGCCGGGCCGCACGATCGCGACCTCGATGACGAGGTCGTAGAAGCATTTGGGCTTGATCCGCGGCAGCATGGACATCTGCGCGCGGCTCTCGATCTGAAAGACGCCGAGCGTATCCGCCTTCTGGATCATGCCATAAACGGCGGGATCGTCGTCCTGCAGGTCGGCCATGCCGACCGATATCCCCTTATGGTCGGCGAGGAGATTGAACGCCCGGTTCATACAGCCGAGCATGCCCAGCCCCAGCACATCGACCTTCATGAACTTCAGGACGTCGATATCGTCCTTGTCCCATTCGATGATCTGGCGATCTTCCATCCGGGCGGGCTCGATCGGCACCAGATCGTCGAGCCGCTCCTCGGTCAGCACGAACCCGCCCGGATGCTGCGAGAGATGTCGCGGCGTCCCAATGAGTTGCCGGGCAAGATCGAGGCATAATCGAAGCCGATAATCATTGGCGTTGAGGTTTAGCTCAGCGATCCGTTCCTCGGGGATACCGTCCATCGACCAGCCCCAGACCAGCCCCGTGAGCATCTTGGTGAGGTCGCGCGGCAAGCCGAGCGCCTTTCCCACCTCGGCAACGGCGCCGCGGGTACGGTAGCGCGTGACCACGGCGGTCAGCGCGGAGCGCTGCCGCCCGTAGGTCTCGTAGATCCACTGGATGATTTCCTCGCGCCGCTCATGCTCGAAATCGACGTCGATATCGGGCGGCTCCTTGCGCTCGCCCGACACGAAGCGCTCGAAGAGCAGCTCGTGCTTGATCGGGTCGATCGAGGTCACGCCAAGCAGGAAGCAGACGCAGCTGTTCGCCGCCGACCCGCGGCCCTGGCACAGGATGCCGCGGCGGCGGCTCTCGGCGACGATCGAATTTACCGTCAAGAAATACGGTGCGTAATTCAATTCTCCGATCAGTCGCAGCTCATGATCGATCTGCTGCCGGTAGGCAGGCGGCACGCCGCCGGGGAACATGCGCACAGCGCCTTCCTCGGTGAGCGCCGCCAGCGCCTCCTGCGCCGACCGCCCCTCCATCACCTGCTCGTAGGGATATTGATATTTGATCTCGGCGAGATCGAAGCGGCACAGTGCCGCGATGTCGGCGGTCGCCGCAATCGCGTCGGGAAAGAGCGCGAAGCGCCTTTCCATTTCGGCCGGGCTTTTCAATGCCCGGTCCATGAACCGCTCGCGCTTGAACCCGAGCGCATCGACCCTCGTCTTCTCGCGGATCGCGGTCAGCACGTCCTGCAGAGGCCGCCGTTCGGGCGCATGGTAGAGGATATCGCCGAGCGCGACGCTCCGAACCCCGAGCTCCCGCGCCAACGCGTCGAGCGCGCGAAGCCGCGCGAAGTCGCCGGGGCGACGGCGCAGCGAGAGCGCGAGATGCGCCGTCGCCCCGAAGGCGCCGCGCAGCTCGGCGAGATCGAGCCGCGTCCGCTCGTCGGCCGCATCCGGCAGGAGGATCGCGACGAGGCCCTCGGCCGAGGCCGCGACGTCCGGCCAGTCGAGCCAGCAATTGCCCTTGCCCCCGCGCCCCTTTCCCAAGGAAAGCAGCCGGGTCAGCCGCGACCATGCGGCGCGGTCGGTCGGGTACAGAAGGATCGAGCGTCCATCGCGAAGGTCGACGCGCGTCCCGGCGATCAGCCGGACGCCGGTCGCCTCCTGCCCCGACAGGCCGCGCACCATGCCTGCGACGCTGCCGCGGTCGCAAAGCCCGAGGGCCGAATGGCCTTGGGAAGCAGCGGTCGCGAACAGCTCTTCCGGCGAAGAAGCCCCGCGCAGGAAGGAGAAATGGCTCGTCGTCTGGAGCTCGACATAGGTTGTGGCCGGGGCCGTCATCCGAACACGCCATGCATATACCAGCTCAGATCGCCGCTGTTGTAGGTGACGGCGTCGCCCCGGCGAAACAGCCAGAAACGCTCGCCGGTTTCGGCTTCGACCCGAAAATAGTCGCGCACCGCCCACATCTCGCCCGGGCGCCGCCACCATTCGCCATGGATGCGCTCCGGCCCGTCGCCCGCGACCACGGCATAGCTCCGCCCGCGCCACGCGAAGCGGCGCGGCGGATGGTCGGGGAGCAAGGCGACGACGCCCGACAGCGCTTCGGGCGGCGCGATCATCCGGATCGGCCGCGGCCAGACGGGCCAGCCGGCAGGCTGGGCCAGCGGCCCGGCGCGCGCGATCGCGCGCTCGGGAACATCGCTTTCAATCGCGGACAGGCGGAACAGCGCCGCGTCGCCAGCACGGCCAGCCAGCGCATCGACGAGCGGAGCGAGGTCGGGCGCGCGGGGTGCCGTGTCGAGCGATGCGGCGATCACCTCGGGCGCAAGAGTTTCCACCTGCGGCGCCGTCAACGCCATGGACTCGATCCCGAGCCCCGGCTCGATCCGGTCGATCCGGAGCCTGAATAGACGCAGCAGATGCTTCGCATCGCGCGTTGCCCGCGACGTTCCGACGGCGATGAACTGCGCGCCCATGTCGAGCCGGTCACAGCGCAGGACGAGGCTTCGCACGCCGAGGCTGCGTTCGCGCAGTTCGGGCGCGAGATCGCCGAGCAGATCGGCGATGACCTGTTCGATCGCCTCGGCGGTCCCGATCGGCTCGAGGAGCGACCGGCGGGCCTCGGGCATCTCGAATGGGACGACCGGCACGATCGGCTCGGGCAGGAAGCCGCGCGCCTGGTCGAGCCGTTCCACGGCGCGGCGCCCGAGGCGCCGGGCCAAGGGCCCGCGCGGCATCGGGTAGAGATCGGCCACCCGCTCGATCCCGAAACGCGTCGCCGCGGCAAGCGCCTCCGGCGAGAGCCGGAGCGCCGCCGGCGGCAAGGGCGCCAGCGCCTCCCCCTCCTCTCCTTCCGGCAAAATTCGCACGCCCGCGCCGCCATAGCGTGCCAGCGCGTGAGCGGCGCCTGGGGTGCCGGCGATCGCGACACGCGCGGTGAAGCCGAGGCGCCGGAGGAAGCCGAGCAGACGCCCGGCGAAGCGTTCTTCGCCGCCGAAGAGATGAGTCGTCCCGGACAGGTCGAGCCACAGGCCATCGGCGCCCGACACGGCCGCCGTCGGTGTCCAGCAGCGGGCAGCGTGCAGTGCGAGGCGATCGAGCCAAGCGCGGTCGGCGGCCGGGTCGGCATCGAGTAGCTCGAGGTCCGCGACGAGTGCGCGCGCATGCGCGGCCGCCATGCCCGGCGCGAGGCCAAGGTCGAGCGCCGCCGGACAAGCTGCCGTCACGACGTCACGCTGCCCTGACCGCGCGACGAGGATCGTCGGGCGCACGCCCCAGAGCGGCGGCAGCGGTGCAGCCACGCTGCCCGACGCCCCGTCGTCCGACCGCAAGGTCCGGAACACCGGCGCGGCGGCGTCGCTGCGCCGTCCGAGCTCGCGCATCGTCGGCCGCTGGTGCGCGGGCAGCGCATCGAGCGCCGATCGGTCAGGCCGCGCGTCGGCCGACGTGTCCTGGGCCCATCGCGCGCCCGGTCGCCATCCTCCGCCGCGCGGCACGGAACAGGCACCGGGATTGTCGTCGATATATTCGGGAAGCGGCAGTGCGCGCCGCGCGGGCTCAGGCGGCGTATTTGGCCGCTCCGCCCGCCGCAGCCGCTCGATCGCGAGCTGCGGCAGGAAGAGCGAGGCGACCCTGGTCATCGCACGCCTCCAGTTCGAGGGAAAAAGGTGCGCCGCCGCGCTGGCGGACCAGTTCGACGTTCCAGCGCCCGCGCCCGACGCCCGGCGACGCAAGGCGCGCCGAGGGCAAGGTGCCGATGCGCCAGCGGGTCATCGCGAGCGAAGGGTCGGCGAGCGGACATTGGCCGTAGCGCCGGTAACGCCGATAAAGCAGCATCGGCGTCTTGCCTTCCGATGCAGCGAGCTGCAGCCGGCGCGTCGCGGTCTGGTCGGCAACCTTCACCTCGGCGACGACGCAAGCGAGCGAGCCATCGCGCAGCGCGTCCTCGCACATCGCGAGGAGGTCGCGATCGGACTTGCCCTGCGCATAGAGGATATGATCGGGGGCGAGCCCGGCTTGCTCGAGTCCCGGCGCGTAAAGATCGAACCGCGTCAGCGCCCAGAGCGCCGAGACGCCGGGCGCCGCCGCGAAGCGCGCGGCGATCCCGGCGGCGAAGAGCGTCGCCGCCGCGTCATCGCTCCAGCTGGCCGAGGCGCCGGCGATCTCGTGCAGGCCCGCGCCATCGAGCCCGCCGCCGGCGAGCAAATGATCGAGCGGACCGACCCCGAACGGCAGCACCGGCCCGCGCGCCGCAGCGACGTGCGCGACCGCCTCGCGAAGCGTCGCGAGCTGGTCGGCCGAAGGCCGGGACGGGAAAGAGGACACAGCAGTCATGGGGCAACATCGCTTCAAATGTTCTCCTTATGTTCTAGCGAGTCATGCGTTTCGTCAAGCGATCTGCGGAGAGCCGCCGAAAAGCGCCGATCGTGGGGATGATGGGTGAAAGCGGCCAGATCCGGGGAACGACGCTCATCGCCGAATCGGCGTGCAGCATTGGTAGGGATATCCGGCCCGTCGATAACCGTTAGGACGAGCGAAATCTGGCGGCCGATATCAAGCGCATCGTCACGGCGAAACGTGGCCACAAGGAGAGACGGCCCACCGCGAGTCCTAGCTCGCTTCTGGCCTCGCTAGCGGCATTTCGAAATCAAAGCAGGTTTCTTCGTGATCCGAGCGGACCGTGAGCGTGCCGCCATGCGCACGTGCGATCTCGCACGCGATATGGAGCCCGAGGCCTAGCCCTTCGGTCCGCGTATCGTCGGCGCCCCTGTAGAAGGGCTCGAAGAGATGCTCCATCGCACGCGGCGGAATCGCCGCCCCGCCATTGGCAACAGCAATGCGGAGCATTCCGCCTTCAGTCGATGCGTCCAGCCGTACAGGAATATCTTTAGCGCCATGGGTCAACGCGTTCCCGAGCAGGTTCGATAACAGCTGGCCAATCCTTGCCCGATCGCAATCGACAGGTTCATCGATAGCATAATGCGCCTTGACCGTCCGGCCGGCGGCAATCGAGCGCAGTTCGGCTACTATCTGGCGAAGGACGGGCTCGAGCGGTTCCTTCGCATTGCGGTCAAGCGTAATGCCGCCGCCGAGGCGGCCACGGGCGAAGTCGAGGACGTTATCGATCAACTTGGCGGCGCGCACGAGGCTGGCGTCCATCAGGGAAAGGATTTTCCTGCCGCGATCGCTGCTCGTCTCGCGCTCGAGCATATGCACGCCGCTCGCGACTGCGGCGAGCGGATTGCGCAGATCGTGTCCCAGAACGGCGATAAATTGCTCGCGCAGTTCGGATTCCGCACGCTCGGCGGTGATCGCTTCCTGGGCCTCGTCGCGCGCAGCCAGCAAATTTCTTTCATAAGCGCGTCGGTCGGTGGCTATGAATAAAGTGAGACGAATGCAGGCGGGTCTGCCGTCGGTTTCGCGGCGCTCGATAGCATTCACGATAACCGGAATCTTTCGGCCCTCGGCTGAAACGACATCAAGGGCAACTTCGTTGAAACTGCCCTGGATGCGCAGCATCGGCGCGAAATGCGTCTCGTAGAAGATTTTGCCCGCGACCGGCAAAAGATCGATGAATCGCTTGCCAACGAGGTCCTCGGGAGCATGGCCCGTCCATGATTGGAACGTCCGGTTTGCGCGTGTTATGCGGCCGTCCTTATCGGTCGACAGATATCCGCACGGCGCGGCCTCGAAGAGATCCTCAAAATCGAGCGCCGACTGATCAGCAGCGGCTGCCTCGCTCTGCACGTCAGACAAAGGCGCGAATCGCTGCAATAGTCTCTTCGGGCGCGCTGAGGTTGGGGCAATGGCCCGTTGCGTCCAGGAGAACAAATTCGCTTCCCGGGATCGAACGTTGGACGAACTCGCCGACGCTCACCGGCGCGATCACGTCCTCGCGGCACTGCATGACGAGGACGCGCGCGTCGAGCACGCCCAGGTCGGCACGATTGTCCGACAGGAATGTTGTACGTGCGAAGCGCTTCGCAATCTCGGGATCGGTCCGGCAAAAACTGTTGGTCAGTTCCTCGCCGAGTTCGGGTCGGTCGGCGTTGCCCATGATCGCTTTGGCGTTTCCCGATTTCCCGCGATATCGGACTCTCACCGAGGAAATAAGGGGCGGATTGGACAGGCTGCGCTTGACGGTGCTGTTCGTGAGCGACGCGGGCACAGTGTCCATTGTGGCCGCTCCCGCGCCATAGCCACGGCGGCATTCCACCCTCGATCCTGATCGAAGGCCTGAAGAGACCGAGACAATTAGCCCCAATCTGGTTCTATCTGCCGCCACGCCCCTGCATGGACCTGACCATCGGCGCTAGGTTCGTTCATCGGAGGTAGTGATGATCGATTTCAAGATGCTGGCGATCGCCGGCCTGGCGACCCTGTCAGCATGCGCTGAGCCCGAGCCGCGCAGCGTTCAATATTTCGAGGCCAATCTCGATGAGGCGCGCAACGTCGTCCAAAGCTGCACGGCGGGCGATATGCGCGGCGTTGAATGCAGCAATGCCAATGTCGCGGTCGAGACTGCCGAGGGCAAGGCTCGCTTCGAGCGCTTTCGCGGAAAGAAGTAGCGAGCCTTAGCCCGCCTGACGCGCCGTCACGTCAAGTTCGATGATGCGTTCGCGGCAGATAATTTCGACAATCTCCGCGAGCCGCTGAACCCGCGCGCCAAGCCATTCCAGCTCCTCCGCGGTGATGGCGTAATGCTTCGAATAGCGCGCCTTGATATACGCTTCCTTCAGCTTCTCGAAGCGCGACCGGTCGGCCTTCGCCTCGCGTGGCCAAGCCTCAAATAGCCGCTCATCAATCCGTTCCGCCTGCGTGCGGAGAAAGGCAAGGTTGTGAATGTGTGGCGTGTTGAACGTGCAGACCAGAAGAGCGCAGTGGTAAAACCGCTCGGTGGCCTGGTGCAAGTCAAAGGCTGCCTTTTTCAGGTCCCCATCTTTGACAGCATACCCGTATCCGCGGACAAAGCTCTCCGCACTGGGATACCACTCCCCGAAATATTCTTGCGCCATCTCGAGCGCCGCATGCGGCGTCATAGGCTTGGGCTCTGCGAGCTCCTTCCCGTCGGCCTCGTATAGCGCGATCCCGTCACGGGCAACGTCGATGAAGAAATAGCGCCCCTGCGTAAGGCCGGAATTCACCTCGTCGAGGCTGTGAACGATGAAGTTCACCGGCGTGCGGAGCCGCTTGGTCACCGACAGCTCACGAATGAGCCGATCGTCGAGCTTCGACCAGTAGTCCGCCCGATCGGTCAGCCGCTTGTCGTTGACGATGATCAGCAGGTCATAGTCGGACTGATATCCCTTCGCCGTGTGCGGCTCGTCAACCCAGCCACCCCGCGCATAGCTGCCATAGAGGACGATCTTGGAAATGCGGCCCTTGCGCTTCCAGTCCTGCGTCGCGAGCGCCAGCGCATCCTCGAATTCCTCGAAGATGATCTCGACGACGCGCTCGATCTCGCGTTGCTTGTGCGGGGGAAGATGTTCGAGGCTGCTCTGCATTGGGGTCACCCTAACAAGGTGGCGGCACCCTTGCACCCGGAAGATTGTTCCGATGCGCAAGGATACCGCAAGATGGCCGCCGCTCAGTCGGCGGGTGTCCAGATGATCGCGAAAACATCGTCGCGATCCTGTCCCGCGGCCCGCCCGAGATTGGCGTAGATGCGCCGCGGCCCGAACTCGGGGGTCGCGAGCGAAAGGGAGACATAGGGTCGCCCCGATTGCTCGGCGACGCGGATCCAGCCGGCGCCGATTTCGACGCCATCGGACCAAACGCGATAGTCGGGCTGCACATCGCTCGCCTTGCCGCTGTTGGGGCGTATCTCGATCGGTGCCTTGATCGACAGCGTGATGAGCTGGCCCCCAAAGCCCTTCTCGATGCTGCCGCTGACGATGCCGATGCTCGCCATGTCGATACTCCTGCTGATTTGCCCGGGACCATCCCGGGCGTGCAGCCGGGCGGGTCGGCGGCTTGAGGCGCTTGCGCACCCGAAGGGCCGAAGCGCAGCGGAGGAGTGAGGCTACGCCTCGCTTGCGCGGGCGCCGCCGCCGACCAGATTGGCGGAGCGCTCTTGGGTGGGACCGGTCGAACTTCGCAAATGGAAGAGCGATGAGGGCGAGCGATCGCGCCAAGGATATGACGAAGCCGAAAAGGGAGCTGCATCGAAACGGATGCTTCCCGGCCTCGTCGCGGCGATATATAGGCCTGCTCTATCGGACGTGGTTCTTCTGAAGGCACGCGCTCGACGGTCGTAACTCTGCTGAACAGGATCGTGTCGATGCCGTGGCCAAAAGGTACGCGCGCCCTCGTGCTGCACAATGCAAAAGCGCGGCAGGGAGAGCAGGCGCTGGTTCCCGTTCGCGAGCGTCTCGCTGCCGGCGGCCTTCTGGTGACGGTCGAGCCGTTCGAGAGCTTGCCCGAAATCGCACGCGACGTGACACGGCTGCATCAGACCGCCGATATCATTGTCGTGTGCGGCGGCGACGGTTCGGTCTCATCCGCCGCGCCCGCGGTGATCGAGAGCGGCCTGCCGCTGGGAATCATTCCCGCCGGAACCGCGAATGACCTGGCGCGCACCCTGTCGATCCCGCTCGATTTCGCGGCGGCGGCCGACGTCATTGTCGAGGGTCACAGCCGACGGATCGATGTCGGCACGGTCAATGGCCATGCCTTCTTCAATGTCGCGAGTATCGGGATCAGCAGCGAACTTGCGCAGAAGCTCGACCCGGCGATCAAGAAAAGATTCGGCCGCCTCGGCTATGCCGTCGCCGCGCTGCGGGTCATCCTGGCTGCCCAGCGGTTCCGGGCGAGGATCAGGGAGAAGGGCGAGTCGAGGACCGTCAGCACCTATCAGGTCGCGATCGGTAACGGACGCCTCTATGGCGGTGGCAACGTCGTCGAGGAAAATGCCGCGATCGATGACGGCACGCTCGATCTTTATAGTCTCGAGGTCAAAAACCTCTGGAAGCTCGCCCTCATGCTTCGCGCCTTCCGCTCCGGCACGCATGGCGCGTGGAAGGAAGTGCGCACCGCCAAATGTGTCGAGTTCGACATCGAGACGCGGCGGCCGATGCCGGTGAATACCGACGGCGAGATCGTCACCGCAACACCGGCGCATTTCCGGATTCTGCCGCGCGCGATATCGGTGCTCGCCCCATGCGAATGCCCCGTCACTGCCCGGCAATTCCCGCTCTATCACCATTGAGCCAAGGACCGGCGACCCGCCGCGAAGCCCTTGTGAGAAGGACGGTTTTGCCGTAAATCGCGAAGCGCGGGCCGGGCCCCTCTGACGGTCGTACAGCGACGGCCGTGATGTCGGACCGCATCGAGCGACGCTCGGTGCAATTGTCTGCGTTCCCATCGATCTGCACCTTCGCGCGACCGGTTCTGTGGCAGCATCGCTGAGGAAGGGCGTTCGACATGGAAGGCTTGGTCACCCTGTTTCAGGATCCCGCGGTCTGGGCGGCACTGTTGACGCTAGTGGTGATGGAAATCGTCCTCGGCATCGACAACCTCATCTTCATCTCGATTATCTCCAACAAATTGCCCGAAGCCCAGCGCCAGAGAGCTCGGCGCATCGGGATCTCGCTGGCATTGGTCATGCGCCTCGCACTGCTTTCTGTGATTGCCTGGCTCGTCGGGCTGACGGCGATCGTCGTCGATTTCGGATTGCAGGGCGCGCCGGATGCCTATGGCAAGCCAAGCTTCGAGACCGCCTTTTCCTGGCGCGACATCATATTGATCGCCGGCGGCCTCTTCCTGATCTGGAAGGCAACCTCGGAAATCCACCATAATGTCGATCCCAACCCGAACGACGATGTCTTCAACGCGGGCAAGAAGGCGCTGACGTTCGGATCGGCGATCGTCCAGATCCTGCTGCTCGATCTGGTCTTTTCGGTCGACTCGATCCTGACAGCCGTGGGCATGACCGAACATCTGCCGATCATGGTGATCGCGGTGGTTTCGGCGGTTCTGGTCATGCTTCTCGCGGCCGACCCTTTGGCCAACTTCATCCGCGACAATCCGACCGTCGTGATGCTGGCGCTCGGTTTCCTGCTGATGATCGGTGTCGTGCTGATCGCGGACGGCTTCGGAGCAAAGGTGCCCAAGGGCTATATCTACACCGCCATGGCATTTTCGGCCGGGGTAGAAGCGCTCAATATTTGGGCGCGGCGGCGGCGTGAGCGGGTCGCGGTTGCAAAAGCCTCGGGCGAAACCGCCGGAACGAAATAGTCGAAGCCCGGCAGCACCGAAGCTGTTCTGCAGTCGCTTTCCGGAGAATAGACTCGATCTGGATCTATCTCGGTGCAGTCGGCTTGCATGCCGCTGCGGCAAGGCTATGCTTTGAAGTGCATCGGGCAAGGCGCACGGTGCCAGGCGTGAGAACCTGCTTAGCTTAGTTTTCCTATTCCATCCTGCCGGGTGGCCGCTGCGCATGTCCAAGCCCTCGGGCTAAAGGCGGCGGCGCTTGTTCGCTAAGCAAGTTCTCAACGCCCGGCTTGCCGCCTTCGTCCCGAACGGGAAGGCGGCAGGTATGGACTTCGAGGACAAGGACAGCGAGCGACCGGGAATTGCCGGCGGCGACCCCTTGCCGCCGGAGGATTGGGAGCGGGTCGGGCGCTCGGCGCGCATCGAGGCGATCTACTCCGAGCACCGGCCGCACATCACCCGCTTCTTCCGCGGACGCGCCCCGACCCAGGATGTCGGCGACCTTGTGCAGGAAGTCTTCAGCCGCTTTGCGAGTGCGCGCGGCGGCCTCGCTGCGCTGGTCGAAGGCCCCGGAGCCTATCTGGTGAAGAGCGCCCGGATGCTCCTCGCCGAATATGGTCGCGCCGACGGGCGCCGCCACCGGTCGCAGCACGACAGTTTCAGCGATGAACATGAAGGATCGAGCGACCCGCACGCCGCGCTCGAGGCGCGCGACGTCCTGCGCCGGGCAGAAAGAGCCATTTCGAGGCTATCTCCGCTCACGCGCGAGATTTTCCTGATGCATCGCTTCGAAGGACTACGCTATCCCGAGATCGCTCGAATCAAGGGAATCAGCGTGAAGACGGTCGAAAGCCACATGACCAAAGCCCTTGCCGCCATCAAACGCGCGCGGGGTAAGCAGTGAGCCGCGCCGATAGCGAAGCCACCGCCTGGCTCGACAAGATGATGGGCCCCGATGCCGAATTGCACCGGGAAGCGTTCGACGATTGGCTGGCCAAGCCGGGCAATGCCAAGGCCTATGACGAAGCGCGCGACAATTGGACCTGGGCCGCCGCCATGTCGCCTTCCCGGATCGAGGCCGATGTTCGGGCCGATGCCAGGGAGCGTGAACCCGGCGGGCGGCGATGGGCTTTTGCCACAATTCTCGCTGCGGTGATCGCGGTCGGGTTCGCTTGGTATCTGGTTGGCCGCGACAGCGATCAGCCGATCATCGCCACCAATTCGGCGCAAGGCGAGAGTCAGCTCGCCGACGGGACGCGCGTGACGCTGATGGACGGCGCCCGCATCGAGACGCGCTTCTCGGACGGCGAACGCCGCGTCATCCTGCATGACGGCCGCGCCAGGTTCGAGGTCGCACACGACGCGTCGCGCCCCTTCCTCGTCGAGGCCGGAGATTCGGTCACGCGCGCGCTCGGTACCATCTTCGAGGTCGATCTCCGCGCGGATGTTCCGCGCATCGCGCTTGTCGAAGGCTCGGTCGAAGTGCGGCGCCTCGAAGGCGGAAAGGCACTTCGCCTCCGTCCCGGCGAACGCGCCGAGGTCAGGTCGACCGGCCCCCAGCCGATCACGGGCGAGGAGGCGAACGCCCCGGCCAAATCGCTGTGGGCCGACAATCTCCCGCTTGGTGCGATCCTCGACCGCGCGGGCCGCGAGAATGGCGTCAAGATCAGCTTGGCCGACCCGGCGCTGGCGTCGCTACAGGTAACGGGCCGCTTCGACATGACCGATGCCCGGAAACTTGCGCTGAAGCTCGGCGCCGCGCTCGATCTCAAGGTCGAGTTCGGTACGAACGGACCGATTCTCAGCGCGAAATCCGAGTAGGACACCCAAGAAAAACCCATAGGGTGTTCGGAGCACCCGTCATTTTTCCCCTTCAGACGGCCAAAATCGGCCGCACGGGAGGGATGAATGACGATGAAATTTTTCGCGGCCGTTCTGGCTTCGGGCGTCTCGGCGACCGCACTCTATGCACCCAGCGCGTGCGCGCAGACGGGCGAGCTGACGTACAATATCGAGGCCCAGCGCCTTAGCGACGCACTTCGCAAATATTCGGACATATCCGGCCGCGAGGTCATCGCGGCTTCGAGCCTGCTCGAAGGCCGACGCAGCAACCGTGTCCGCGGGCGCCTCTCTCCCGACGCCGCCCTTTCTCGCCTCCTTTCCGGCACAGGCTTGACCATTGAACTGGTGGAAGGCGCGTGGGTGCTGCGCGCGGGAAACGGCGATGCGGCGGAGGCGGGATCGACTGACGGGGCCAACGAAGCGATCGTTGTGACCGGCACGCGCATTCGCGGCGCCGGACCGGTGGGATCGCCAGTCGTCACGCTTGGTCGCGCCGATATCGAGAAGAGCGGCACGGGATCGATGCAGCAGCTTCTTCAAGCGCTCCCGCAAGCCTTTGCGGGCGGACCTAATGAGACGACCCTCGGAGCTACCACTCGAAACGGCGCGGGAACCGACGGCACCTATGGTTCGAGCGTCAACCTGCGCGGACTGGGCCCATCCTCGACCCTTGTTCTGATCGACGGCAGCAGGCCCGCCCTCGGCGGGCTCGGAGGCGTATTCGCCGACGTATCGCTGATCCCGCTAGGTGCGATCGACCGGGTCGAGATCCTGACCGATGGTGCCTCGGCGATCTACGGAGCCGATGCTGTCGCCGGCGTCGTGAACATCCGGCTGCGGAACCAGTTCGAGGGAGCCGAAACCCTCTTTCGGGTCGGCACCGCTGATGGGGATATGGGCGAAGTCCAGATCGGCCAGCTATTCGGACGAAAATGGGACCGCGGTCATCTCGTGCTCGCTTACCAGTTCAGCCAACGCGACGCGCTTGCCGCGGCAGACCGGGATTTTGCGACCGAAGACCTGCGGCCGTTCGGCGGACCGGACTACCGCTCGCTGTTCGCCGTGCCGGGGACGATCACCGCGGCTAACGGGCAGACCTTCGCTATCCCGGCAGGGCAGAACGGGACGGCGCTGACGCCAGGCCAGCTTGTCACTGGCACCCGCAATCCCGGCGACCGCCGCGCGGCGAGCGATCTGCTCCCCCGCCAACGCATCCACAGCGCCTACGCCGCGCTCGAGTTCGACCTCACCGACAGCCTTACGTTCCGAGCCAGCACGCTCGCTGCGCAGCGCGACTATAGGAAGGTGGCGCTCAATCAGTATCTCAGCGTCGTCCGGGTGCCGGTGACGAACCCCTACTACGTTGATCCCATCGGTACGCGGCAACAGGTCAGCGTGAACTATAGTTTCGCGAACGACCTCGGCGCGCCCATCGACACGGGACGGGTGCGCGGCGTCAGCAGTTCGGCCGGCCTGGAGCAGGCTATCGGCGCATGGCGCATCCAGCTAGGCGGCACTTATGGACGTCAGAAGAGCCGGAGCGACAGCATCAACATTCCGAACCGCGCGCGCCTCACGGCGGCGATCGCGGACACCAATCGCGCGACGGCATTCAATGTTTTCGGTAACGGAACCGCCAACAATCCCGCGACCATAGCGGCTATTCGCGGGAGCATCGGGTCGCGCGACGATTATGAAAGCTGGTCCGCGGCGCTCCGCGTCGATGGCCCGCTCGCTCGCCTGCCCGGCGGCGACATCCGGGTCGCCTTCGGCGCCGAGTACCGCCGCGAACGCTATGAGAATTTCACGGTCAACGACCTGAGCCGTGCGACGCCCACCACCACCGCGCTCACCGGGCTGCCGGGGCCACGCGAGGTACGCTCGGCATATGCCGAGATCCTCGTGCCGCTCTTCGGTCCCGACAACAGCGTTGCGGGGATCGAGCGGCTCGACCTTTCGCTCGCAGGTCGGATCGAGGACTATAGCGACGTCGGGCGCACGACCAACCCGAAGCTCGGGCTCCGTTGGGAAGCGCTCCCCGGCATTGCTGTGCGCGGCAGTTACGGGACCTCGTTCCGCGCGCCGGCGTTCGACGAACTGATTGGCCCGGCGGTCTCGAACTATACGACACTGCGTGTACCCGACCCGAGCTCGCCGACAGGCACTGCCAATGTCATCGGGCTCTTCGGCTACGGCCCCGGCATAAAGCCGGAGAAAGCAACCACCTGGACGATCGGCCTCGACGTCGCACCCCCGTCGATCCGCGGGCTTAAAGCGTCGGTTACATATTATGATGTCGACTATCGCGACCGTATCGGTTCGGTCAGCGAGGACTATCTTCGCTTCCTGTCCCGCCGCGACCTGTTCGGCGGCGTGGTCACCGAAAATCCGTCGGCCGAGCTTCTCGCCTATTACTTCTCGTTTCCCACCTTCACCAATCCACTGGGCCTCGCGCCGGGCGATGTCGATGCCATTCTCGACGGTCAGGTCCGGAACTTGTCCGCCGTCCGCCAGACCGGGCTCGATTTCGATCTCGGCTACGCACCGGAACTCGCAGGCGGCCAGCTCGACCTGGGTCTGTCCGGAAGCCACATCTTCCGGATCGATCGGCAGCTTACGCCGGGCACTCCGGCGGTGGACGTCGTGGGCACATTCGCAAATCCGGCGAAGTGGCGGCTACGCGGTCGCGCCGGCTGGTCGCGCGGCGGCTTTGCGGCGACCCTCTTCGCCAATTTTGTCGGCGGCTACCTCAACCAGATCCCCGCGGTTCCGGAGAGCGTATCGTCCTGGACGACATTCGACTTCAGCCTCGCCCAACGCTTCGGCGGCGACGATGACGAAAGCGGCCTGCAACTGGGGCTGAGCATCCTCAATCTGTTTGATCGCGATCCGCCCTATGTGAACAACCGGACCAATACATCGGCGCTCGCCTATGACCCCGAAAAAGCGAATCCGCTCGGACGCACCATCTCGCTGCAGGCCACAATCCGGTGGTGAGACAAGCGGTCTGGGCGGCGGTTCTCCTTGCGGCAGCTTCGCCGGCCGCCGCCCAGACAAGTCCCCGCGAGCTCGTCGAGATGACCGACTTTTCTGGGCTCGCGGTCTCTCCCGATGGGCGCTGGCTGCTCTACCGCCGCGAGCGCCCGTCGACCATGAGCGGACAGATCGAGACCGTCTGGTATATCGTTGGCACCGATGGAGCGACGCCGCCCCAGAGGATAGGCGATGGCGGCCATGCGAGCTGGAATGGAACCGGGGTCGTCGAGGCGGGCTCAGCCGCCTGGTCGCCGGAAAGCGACCGCTTCTATTTCCGCGCGCGGGTGGACGGCGCCACGGGCCTATGGGAAGGCCGCCCCGGCGGCGCCCTCGCACCATTGATCGTTCGCGATGCCGATGTCGAACGCTTTGCCGTCGCCCCCGATGGCGGCATCATATTCGAACTGGGGCCCTCGCGGGATGCGATCGGGCGGGCAGAAGAGAATGAGCGGGACAGTGGCGTTTTGGCCGATGGACGGGTCGATCTCGCCCAGACGCTTTATCGAGGGGCAATGATCGCGGGCCGACCTGCGAGTCAGCGTCTCAACGGCGACTGGTTCGACCGGGAGGCGCTTCTCGACCGCTTGCCACGACAGATCGTTCGTCGCGATCCGACTACGGCGGGAGAGCAGCCCGCCAACGCTATCGAGGCGCGGCTTCTCCGACCGGCTCCGCAACCGCTTCCCGAGGCAGCGCGCACGGCCGCTTCGCAAGCCGGGATCTGTGCTACGGAAACGACGTGCGGCGATCCCGACGCACCAAAAATCTGGAAGGGAATAGCGGTCGGCGATGGTCGCTTCGTGTTGACGACACGCGACCGGCAAGTCCAGCAGAGCGTTTTTCTCTGGGATAAGGCGACTGGCCTGACACGCCTCGCGACGAGTGCCGGCCTCCTAAGCGGCGGCGGTGAGGTGGCGCCATGCGCGGCGTCGACGGCCGCTGTATTCTGCGTCGCCGAGAGCGCCGCCATGCCTCCACAACTGCAACGAATTGCACTGGATGGTAGCGGCCCCCTCGTCCTCGACCGACCCAACGACCTTCCTGACCGCGACGATCTCGTCACCGAGGCGATCGAGTGGCAGGTGGGCGGCAGCCGTGCGTCGGGTTGGCTCGTCCGCCCGAAGTTCCCCGGGCGGCTGCCGCTTTTCATCACTTACTACCGCTGCGCCGGATTCCTTCGCGGAGGCCTCGGAAATGAGTGGCCATTGCGGGCATTGGCCGCCAGCGGGATTGCCGCACTTTGTATCAACCAACTGCCATCGGGCGGAGCAAGAGCCGAAGCCCGTTATGGGCTGGGCCTCGCAGCAGTGCGCGCTGCTATTGCGGAGCTGGATCGCCGCGCGCTTGTCGACCCTAGCCGCGTCGGGATGGGCGGGCTCAGTTTCGGCAGCGAGGTTGCGATGTGGACGGCGACCCACAGCAAGCTTCTCAGTGCGGTCTCGATTGCTTCGGTGCAGGCCGAGCCCGCCTATTACTGGTTCAACGCCGGCATTGGACGCGATTTCTTCCGCCAGAATCTGGAGATTCAATGGGGTCTCGGCCCGCCCGACATCGATGCCGCCGATTGGAAGCGGCGCTCGCCCTCGCTCCAGGTCGACAAGATCACCGCCCCCGTGCTGATGCAGCTTCCAGAGCAGGAGGCCCGACTTTCGCCCGAACTGCAGGCCCGCCTCTCAGCGAGCGGAAAGGGTGAACTCCACGTCTTTCCCTTCGCCCCGCACATCAAGGCCGAGCCAAGGCAGAAGCTTGCTGTGTACCAGCGCAACCTCGACTGGTTCCGCTTCTGGCTGCAGGGCTACGTCGATCCCGATCCTGCCAAAATAGCTCAGTATGAGCGTTGGACCGGCCTGAATTTCCCGCTGCCCAAATCTGAAACCGATGCGATCCAAAGTTCGATATCGGCGAGTTCGAGCAAACGAAAATAGTCATAGTCGCCCTCGATCCGCTCGCGCGCCAGATAGGCTTCAACCCTCTTCCGATCGATCAGACCCTCGCGTGCGAGCCGCCCCTCCAGCAATATGGGCGCAAGGGCGCGGCGCTGTGCCAGGAACGCCTCGGCGCACATCGTCTCGAGCCGCCCCTTGTTGCGGCGCCATGCGACGATGCCGGGGAGGTGGCTCGCAAAGGCTGCGCGCGCGACCGCCCGATCACGGCCGCCGGCGACCCAGGCCCAGGACGGAATGGCGAGACAAAGCTCGACCACCGGCTGCGACAACAGCGGAGCGACGACATCGCGTCCGTACCAACGCCCGGGACGATCCAGAAAGTCGCCAATGCGCAGGATAGATTGTACGTGACGGATCTTGCCGACGGGGAGGTCATCCACGACCTCGTCCCATGGGTGCGGCAGCGGTTCATCGGGGAGCATGGTCCGCACGCAATATCCATCGTCGCGAGGCCAGGCGGCATCTCTGCCGGCGCGCCACTGCCGCCAGACGGCCCGGGCTGCCCTCCAGACGGTTGCATTGCAGAGACGAGCGCAATCATTGAGAGCGGCAAGGCTGCGCGGGCGCGGACCGAGCGAAAGCAACGCATCGAGCGCCGGCATGATCGACCGATTGATCGCGAAGACATTGTCTCCACCGATCCCGGTAAAGATGCTGGACCCCGACATCTCATTGGTCGCCGAACCGAGAGCCGCGTCGATCCCCGCGAGGACGCCATAGGTGGCCGGGCGCGGTGCCAGGAACGCAGGGCCTGCGGTGAGGTCGAGCACAGCGTCGCCATGCAAATATTCGACAAGGTCGATGCCGCATCTTTCGGCGACGGCGCGAGCAAAGCGTCGTTCATCGCCATCGGGGCTGGCCGTCGCGATCGTCGCGGCGGAAAAGGCGCGTCCGCCCTGCGCCAGCGCCGCGGCGACGATCGAGCTGTCGAGGCCGCCGGATAACTCGACAACGATGCTGTCGCGACTGTTGGCCCAAGTCGAAACGCAAGTACGAATGCTTTGCTCAAGAAGCATCGGGGCGTCACCCTCACCCACGCTCTCTCGCGCATGCGGCCATGGAGACCAGAAAGTCTCGGTCGTCGGAAGCCCGCGGCCAAGGATGAGCGCCGTTCCCGGCAGAAGCTCCTGGACCCCCGACAGCCCGGTTCTCGCCGTGCGAAAGTTGCTGAACGACAGGAGGTAACGAAGATATTCCTCATCGACCGAGAGGGCGACGCTGAAGGCTTCAATCAGCTCGAGGTGCGAGAAGAGCAGAACCCCTCCCGCTGCCTCCAGCCAGTATAGCGGCATCCCGGTGATCGGAGCCCGCCGGATCGTCAGACCTCCGGCCTGGTCCACCATAAACTCGAGATAATTGCCCCATGAAGTCGAGCGCGAATTCTCGAACCAATCGCCAAGAACCAGGCGTCCCGGATCGGGGATCGATATACGGACGCCATCACCTGCGAAAAGCGCTAGTTCCGGAACGAGGCGGTCCAACGAACGCAGACCATGCCTACCGGCTGCCACTGCAAGCTCTGTGGCCAAAGGTTCGCCGCCTAGAAATCCGAGGATAGCGCGGTCCATCATACGACCAGAATCGGCTGATAGTTTCGTGCCTCCTCCGCCGTTCCCGTCAGGACATATGCGCCCGACTGGAGCCAGCAATGCGCCGCGAAGGGATTGGTGCGCACTCCGAAGACGAGCGTTGGCGCGAGGCTCCTGTGAAGCGCCATCCGGTATAGCGCGAGCGAATCGACAAGGCAGCGGGGCGCGATCGGAACGAAGGTCCGCGAGCGCGCGAATGTCGTCCCCAACGCTCTCAGTTCACTCTCGTGTCCGCTTCTGTCCAGAAGCCGCTTGTCGCGAAGCAGTTGCTCTATAGTCGAAGGTAGCCGGTCGGGCTTCAGCGCCCGCGCAGCCCAAGCTAATGCGCGCCAGGCGCCGAAGAGCGATCGAAGGCCGCTCCGCTCGGAGTCCGGGCGGCTGAGATCGTCTGTCGGAACGTCGATTGCGGGCGCTTCGATACGAAAACCAAAATCGCCGCGGACGAAGAGGCCGGTGTCGACGAGCAGCGTCATAGCATCACTGTCGTTGGGCTTGCCGGCGAGAAGCCGATCGAATGCCGCGCGCCGGGCATCCGTCATGAGGACGTAGCGGTCGCGCCGGAGATCGAGAAAGATCATATCCGGGCCAACGGTGCAAAAGCCCACACCGGGTGCGAGTTTCCAGCTCATCGCATCATACCGTATCCGGGTGCCGGCGGGTCGCGCCGACACCCGAACGATCGGCTCAGTCGAGGCTGATGCCGTTCTGCAGGTCCTTCCCGCCGATTTCGACCGGGGGGCCGAAATCGCCGAGGGTGTCTGCGCTGACGCTGCCGAGCTCGACGAGGTCGTTGGTTTCGCGATCCATGATCGTTTCCTCCATGATGCCGCGGAATTGCGGCTCTCTCGAAGCTAAGGAGGCCGCGCCGTATAGGAATTTAATACGACTCATATTCTCCGAATATTATCCAGCGGCTCGGACCGGCGCCGGATCTCGGCCGCGACGCGGCCGGCATAAGAGGCACGGCGACGATGGAAGCGCGTGATTTTGCTGCGTAATGCGCTCCACCGACCGAACCGGTAATCGTCCGCCATCGCCGTGAGCGCATCATTTGCGGACCCGTCGACTCGAGCCTCCAATGTGCGGATTGTCATGCTTCGCTCGACACAATTGATGATCGAAGCGCGAAGTTCGCCGTTGCTGCTGCCGATTGCGATGGTCCGGAAGAGGCCATTGAGCCCCTCAGGATAGGCCTGGTGATTCGCGAGCGAGATCAGTCCGCCTGGCAAATCGGGCCTCGGCGTCCTCCCCTTCAACGCCAGCGAGAGAAGGGCGCCGGTCCACCAATAGAGTTCGACCAAATCCGCCTCATTAAGAAGGGGCTGCCGAAAACCTTCCTGGTGCCAGCTCTCGATAATCCGCTCGCCCGACAGGCGATACAGGGCATCACGAACGGGGGTAGCGCTTGCCGCCAGCGACTTTGCGAGTTGTGCCGCCTCAAGGCGCGTACCGGGCGGATAAGTGCCCGACAGGATACGCGCCTTGAGGTCCAGATAGACCCGCTCCATCGTGGTGCCCGGGCTCATGCCGCGAGCGTCCCATCCCCGCCCGCCGATCGTTGGTCGCCGATATAGTCGGCAAGAAGCGCCTGCTGATCGGGCCGGAGCGCATCCACGGCGGCGATCGGGTCGGGGGGATAGCCGCGGAACAGGATCGAGGGACACTGACCCTCGAAGTTCCCGAGGTTTGGGCGATGCTGGACATAGCCGGTCAAGGCCGCCAGCTCGGGCGGAAAGTCCTTCGCGACGTCGGGTGGATAGGCGAGCCACTGGTTCTCATAGGGTTTCAGCCAACCAAGGCAGTAGCTGATGATGATCCCGCGCCGCACCGACGGGCTGCAATTGCCGCCGGCGCCGTGGAGCGTCGAACCCAGGAAGACGATAGCGTCACCCGGCATCGTCTCGGCAATGATCGGCTCTTCCGCCGGCTCCTCGACAAGCGCTTCGAGCCCATGGCTTTTCGGCCAGATGATCGTGGCGCCATTCTCCGCGGTGAAGGGCGTCAGCGGCCACATCACATTCACGAGATACTCGACCTCTCCGAGCGTCCCCTGCCACATATCTTGATCGCGATGCGGGAACTGCGGAAGCGCTCCCGGATGCAGCTCGATCGCCTGGGCGAGATTGAGCTGAATACGCTCGCACCAGTCGCCGAGCGCGGCCTCGGCGAGGGCGAGGATCGCCGGGTTCATGACCAGCGCGCCGATATGCGGCGAGCGGATGAGCAGGCGGCCGAAGCGCTTGGTGCGCTCGCCATAGAAGCCGCCCTCGCAAAAGGGCGTCGCGGCGTATCGCGGATCAAGGTCGCGATCGATCGCCGCGATCAGCTCGGCGGGAACGGCTGAGCGGACGATCGCGTAACCGTCTTCCTTGAGCGCCCGCATCGAGGCGGAGGGTGGCTGATGGCTCTCTGCCGCAGCGATATTGGTAATCATGGCCCCGCTCCTTTCACGCTGCATTGGCCGCGACCGGCGTCGCAGCGCTGCCCGAAACAATCCCCGCCGCCTTGAGCCTTGCGGGGGTGTCGGCGTCGATCTCGATCCGCAGCGAGGTCAGCGCGCGGCCATCGTAAATGCCGGGTTCGCCGAGCGCCGCGCAGTCCCAGCCGAAGGTCCGGATCTGGGCGAACCAGTCGAGCTCGGCGACGCCGGTGTAGGAGCGGATGCCGTTGGCGAGCGCATAGTCGACCAGCCCGATGAGAAGCGTATCGCGCGCGATGCGGCGCTGGCGCGCACCGATCCCCGGCGACAGGCAGAAGCGGGTGATCTCGAAGATATCGGGACCGGACGGCGGGATGCCGTTGACGAGACCGGGGAAGAGACCGTCGAGAAGGGCCGGGCGCGTGGTGGGAAGGAGGCGCGCCGAGGCGAGATGCCCGCCGTCCTGATCGCCGACGATGAGATAGGTCGCGTGGGGATCGTCGAAATGATCGATCTCGAACCGGTCGGCGAGCACCGGCAGGTCCCATTTCAGAAGATCGATGAAGACGCGCTTGCGCGCCTCGAACATCGCGCGGAGCAATTGATGCTCGTGTGCGCGGTTGGAATGGTCGATTACCGAAAGCATGGATGTGTCTCCTTTTCGAAAGAGACCATCCAATTGAACGGATTTTTTCGGCTCCACCATAGCACGATCGGGGGGTGTCGGCGAAAAAAGTTCAGCGCTTGGCGATATCCTCGTAGCTGAGGTCGCCGGCATAAAGCGCGCGCACGGTCAGCGTGATCCCGCCATTCGCGTCGTAACGCTGCCGCGCGTTGCGAAGATGCTCGCGAACCGTGTCGGGACTGAGATCGAGGATCCGACCGACCTTCGGAGCGCTGTTCCCCTTGGCCGACAGGATCAGGCATTCGCGCTGGCGGTCGGTCAGTCGCGGCCCGACCTGCGCGAGTTCGGGATTGGCGAGCAGGCGCGCGGCTTCGAAGGCCGGCCCACCGATCATTCTAGCAAAGAGCAGCGCCATATCATTGGCGGCGATCCCCGGCGTCCAGGCGAAGGACACCGAGCCATGCGCCTCGCCAGGAATGTGCGCCGGTATGGTAAGCCCGTCTCCTATTCCGTGCCGCTGCGCCTCGCTGAGAACCAGTTCGTCCTCGGGGCGTTCGCCCGAGAGCGGCTTCATGTTGCGCCAAAAGAAACCCTCGAGACTGCGGTGGCTGGCGCGATGCACGGGATCTGTGAGCCCGAGTCCGCGCTCGTCGAACCAGCGCGCCCAGTCCTCGGGATAGTTGTGGACGCGAACGCCCCTGTCGGGAGCCGCAAGGAAATCGACATGGTGGCTCAGCGCGAACCAGGAACAGCCCATGCGCGCGCAGGCTTCCTTCAGCAGATCGGCTAGACCCGCCGCATCCTTCACCCGCGTGACGTCGAGCGCAAAAGCATGCGCAGCGTCCATCGTCGGCATTGCGACCCATGGCAGCAGACGGCAGTCGTCGCCAAGTCGGCTGACCGTCCCTGCTCCTCGTCATGGCCTGCGAGCGATGCCCTCTCAATGGGCCGTCCCGCCGGCGACGGGTGATCGCCGCTGGTCATAGCGATCTACAATGATGTAAATTTGCGGATGTTACGAATATATTTCAATTATATTCGGGAGATAGAACCAGATTGGGGCCATTTTGCCGAAAGCCTCCGAATGCCCCGACTGCGATCATCGGCCCCGCTTGCGAAAATCCCAGACGGGAAGGCCGAACTTCGCAGCCTTGTCGGCGAGATTGTCCTGGATGCCGGTGCCGGGGAAGATGATGACCCCGACCGGCAGGGCTTCGAGCATCCGGTCGTTGCGCTTGAACGGTGCGGATTTGCCATGCCGACTCCAGTCGGGCCGGAAGGCCACCTGCGTCACCTTGCGGGTTTCGGCCCAGCAGGCGGCGATGCGTTCGGCCCCCGTCGGCGTTGCCCCATGGAGCAGGATCATGTCAGGATGGCGGTCGCGTGCGCGGTCGAGAGCATCCCAGATCGCCCTATGATCGTCGACATCAGCGCCGCCGGTGAACAGGATGCGCGTGCCCTCGGGAAGAAGTGCAGCCGCTTTCTGGCGCAACCGCGCGTCGAGAAAGTCACGGCTGTCGATCATCGCCGCGGTCATCGACCGGTGATGCGCGCGCGATCCGGTGCGCGGTGACCAGGCCTTGCGGCAGTGGGTCCGAAATTGTTCGGCGGCGCTTTCGCGGAAGAATTCCATCGCATCGCGCCGTTCGATCAGGCTGATCCCCTGTTGCACGAGGCGTTCGAGCTCGACCGACCGGATCTCGCTCCCGTCCTGTTCGCGCTGGGCTCGGCGTTGCGCCTGTTCATTGTCGTCGAGGCTGCGTTCGACCCGCTCCCCCGCTCGGTGGAAGAGGTTGACGACGTTCCAGAGGAGCTCTTCGAGATCGGGCTCGATCCGCGTCTCGTCGAGACAGCCCGCAAGGGCATCGAATATGTCGGCGACAGCGCCGGCCGCCAAGCGGGCATCGGGCAGCGGGCGCGGGTCGGGTTCGTCTTCGAAGGGGCGATATCCGAAGAGCTGCATCTCCTGAAGGAGCAGATGGGTGGCGCCGGCTTCGGCAGGATCGTCGGCGGGTTCGGTGGGGCTCAACATGATCGTCTCCAGTCGGTTTGTGCCGCGCTCGCGCGGCCTTCGCGGCGACCCCTCGCGGCAAGCCGTACCGAACTGCACCGCGGCTCCGGCCGCGGCTGAAGCCGAAGGCGGAGGATGGCGGGCGAAGGCTATTTTGTTTCGCGATGCAAAGGGGCGCCGCGCGCCCCGGCGGAAAATAGCCGCCCGCCCGCCATTGCGGGCCCGGTGCGGTTCGCCGCAGTCGCCCTCTTGCGAAGGCCGGAGTGCGGCCACCCGGTGGTGCTGCATCAGCGCCGGTCCATCCCTCGCCCGCCTTCCTTCCGGCCGATGCTGAGGCGTCAGAGCAGGAGTGAAAGATCCGCAGTCCGGAGCTGGGATCGAAGCGAGCCGATCATTCGCTGTCGGCCGAGTGTCATGAGATCGGCGTTGAAGTCGCCGCGATCCGCTTCGAGCGCGATGACCTCGATGCCGAGCGGCCGGGCTCGGTCGCAAAGCGTCCCGAAGGCGGCCGCACCCGCCGGGTCGTCGTCACGCGCGACATACAGGCGCTGCAGTCCGCGCGGAAAGGTCAACGCTCCCAGATGGGCTGCCGAAAGCGCGGCGATCATCGGCAGGGCTGGTGTGATCTGACGCAAAGACAGGATGGTTTCGATGCCTTCGCCCGCCGCCATGACCGCAGCCGACGTGCCGAACCGAACGCCATGACCGAGCAATTGGCCCATAGCGCGCCGCGGATAGGCAATCGGCGCCTTGTCGCAGGCGGCCGAGTCGAGCCAGGTGCGATGGACTCCGGTGACATTGCCCGCCTCGTCAGTGACCGCCGCGATCAGGGCGGGCCATGCCCGGCGGACATCGGGGGCGTCGTCCTCGGATGGATGATAGAAGCAATGGGGATGGAAGCGAAGCCATTCGGCATCGCGAAGGTCGCCGATCGCGCGGGCAGACAGATAGGCGCGGGCAAGGGTTCCGCTGAGCGGCTTCGATCCGGCCCATAGCCTGCGGGCGGCCTCGGGGGTGCCACGCGGTGCTTTACGCGGAGCCGGATTTCGGTCGCCGGGCATGACCGCAGGCAGGCTCAGAAAGCGGCGCGCCTCGTCGAGCGTGTCGCGGAAGGATGTATGGCCGCAGCTCGCGGCGATGACATCGAGAAGATCGCCATGATCGCCGCTGGCGGCATCGGTCCATTTGCCAGCGGACCGAAGACCGTCGGCGGTGCCAGAAAGGCGAACGTAAAGGCTGCGGCCCGGCGAATTACGGACATCACCGACCATCCAATAATGTCCCTCGCGGCGTCCATGGGAGAGATATCGGCGGCAAACCGCCTCGGCATCGTCGGCGAGGCGTCGCGCGACCTCGGCTGCAGGACTCGACATGGGGGCCTCCTTCACAAGACAGGCTGCGCGCGATCCCGCCCGGTGGAGCGGGTCAGGAAGGCATGCGGCGGTCTGGCAGCCCCTGCCGGACACCTCCGATGTTCGCGCGGAGCGTCCTGATTTCAAGGGCCAGCGAAAAAATGGGGAGCCCGGCACAGCGCCGAACTCCCCGAATGATGGGCGGTGACGTTATTCGGCGGCGATCGCGTCGATGTCGTCGTCGCCCAGCTCGTCATGGCCCGCTTCGATTGCAGGGCCATCGTCATTGGCCGCAGCCAGCTCCCCATCACCGTCGGGCTCGTCGATGACGGGCGTGCGCAGCGGATGTGCGAGCCAGCCGGTGCCCTTGAGCAGGTCCTCGGCGGCGCTGGCCATCTCGGGCTTCTTCAGTCCCGCAAGCCGCGCGGCCGCTTCGGCCCCGCAAGCCTCTTCGACGGCATCGAGGATGCCCGGCTTGGTCACTCGGCCGAGGTAATTGGCCGTGGTAGCAACCCAGCCTGCCTGGACCATGTCGAGGCCCGACGCCCGCGCGAGGATGTGCGAATGGTCGATCCGGCTCGCCACCGCGCGGGCCGACACCCGGCCTTCATTATAGCGGGTCGCCGGCTCCCACACCGCATTGACGCCGAAGGAGACGCAATGCGCGAACAGTGCTGCCTGGTCATCAGCGTCGAGACCGGCAAGCACGTCCCACAGATCGGCGGTCGCATCGGGCAGCCGCTCGGACCAGCCTTCGTGCCGTTCGCGAATGGCCCGCGCGGACGGCGTGTCGTTCAGCCCCGCATCATAGCCGACCATCGAATGATTGCGCAGCGCGATGCCGACGCAGCTCGCCGAGGAGGCATAGGTGTAGAAGCATTCGAGAACGATGGCGTGGAGCATCGCCGCAAACGCCACCAGCGGACTTGCGGCCAGCGCGTCACGCAGCGCAAGGGTGCGGTGCGCGGTGAGGTCGGTCACGAGCTTGTCCGGAAGCGGGCGGACAAGATCATCCGGATCTTCGCCCTCGCCGGTGCCGCCTTCTTCCGGAGATGTCGCGCCAACCGCATCTTCCTGCATCTCGTCGCCGGTCGCGCCGCCGGCCGCTTCCTCGCCGCCCGCAGCTTCCTCGTCGGCGGGCTCTTGCGGCTCGTCCTCGGGACGAACGAAGCCGCGTTCGATATGCAGCGACCCGTCCACATCGATGCTGACGAAGGTGCCGGCAATCGCCACTTCTTCCGGGTCGTAGATCAGCGGCTTCGAGACGAGCGGCGCGATCTCCTCGTCGATCGCATCGATCCGGGCACTGATTTCATCGGGGATGTCCTCGGCGCCCGCCCATTCGTCTTCGAGCCGGTCAGCTTCCTCGCGCAGCGCTTCGATCCGCGCCTCATCGTCGGCGCTCGTCTCGGCCGCCACGCCATCAAGCGGGCGGTGGCCGAAGGTGTGGCCATAGGGGAAGTCGACCGCGGTCTCGATCCACTTCCAGCCTTCCGCCGCGATACGCGCCACCTCTGCTTCGAACTTCTCGGCCTGCAGCCGGTCGAGAAGCGCGACGTCCTCGAGCCAGCCGCCGTCATCGCTTTCGAAGAGATCGCGAAGAATATGTCCGCCTGCCTCGCGATAGGCGTCGAGGGTGACGAACAGGACGCGCTTGTCCGATGCCCGAACCTTGTCCTCGGTCAGCCGCGCGCGGATATACCAGGGCTGCTGGGTGTGGCTCGAGGCGAGCATATCCCAGACCTGTTCCTGCCGCGCGTGATCGCTCGACACCGAAAAAGCCATCAGCTGTTCGAGTGTCATGCCGTCATCGGCGTAGATGTCGTGGAGCTTGGGCGAGACCTCGGCGAGCTTGAGGCGCTGTTTCACCACCGCGGGCGTGACCATGAAGGTCGCCGCGATCGTTTCGACGTCGGTGCCCTGTTCGACGAGCTTCTGCATCGACCGGAACTGGTCGAGCGGATGCAGCGGTTCGCGATGGACATTTTCGGCGAGCGAATCCTCTTCGGCCGACACGGCATCATCCTCGCGGACGATGCAGGGCACGGGCTCGGTCTTCGCCAGTCGCCGCTGTTTCACCAGCATCTGGAGCGCGCGGAAGCGGCGACCGCCCGCCGGGACTTCGAAGCGCCCGGTTTCCTGGCCCGCCTCGTCGCGCTGCGCGCGAACGGTCAGGCTCTGGAGGAGGCCGCGCCGCGCGATGTCCGCCGCAAGGCTGTCGATCGACACCCCGGCTTTCACGCGCCGCACATTGGCCTGGCTCAGCACGAGCGCGCTGAAGGGGATTTCCCGCGCGCCGCTGAGGGTGATTTTTGCCTGTTTCGTCATGATGCTTCTCCATGACAGGCCGCCGCGAGACTCTCTCCCGGCTCTCAGCCCGTCATGGGCCCGGCGCAGCCCTCTCCCTCTGAAGGGAAAGGACCACGCCGGCGGTGAACGTAAGATTTGCTCAGTGGACCGAGGCCAGAAGCTTGGCACCCTTGGCTTCCAGCTCGAGCCGTCCATCCTGATGCGGACGCTCGCGGGCCAGCGCGGTGATCCCCTGCACGAAGTCGAAGATCGATGCGGGCGGGTGCCCCTCTTCCTGCAGTACGCTGCGGATGATTCGCTCGCTCTCACCCTTCGAGAAGCCGCGTTTGCGCAGGAAGGTCTGCCGATCGTCATCATCGCGCGCGACGATCGCGGACCGAGCGGCCTTGATGCCGTTCATGAAGGAGACCGGCGAGGAAGAGGCGAAGCGTTCGAGCGCGGGCGCCGCTTCCTGTGCGAAGCGACCGGCCGCGAACTTGCTGTGCCGGATGCTGATTTCTTCGAAGCCCTCGGCGCCCCAGATGTTCCGGTTCATGCAGACGGCGCGAAGATAGAAGGTCGCCATGCCGAGGGCTTTCGACCCGACCTCGCTGTTCCAGCAGTAGAAGCCGCGGAAGAAGAGATCGGGATCGCCGTTGGGCAGGCGGCCAGCCTCGATCGGATTGGCGTCGTCGACAAGGAAGAGGAAGACGTCGCGGTCGCTGGCGTAGAGCGTCGTCGTATCTTTCGTGACCTCGACGAAGGGATTGTGGCGCATCGTCGACCAGTCGAGGAGCCCCGGCACCTTCCACCGCGTGTCGCCGGTGCCATTGCCCGCGATCTTCATGACCGCGGCGACAAGCTCATGATCCCAGATGCGGCCATAATCGGGGCCGGTCACGGCACGCAGCTCGGTGCGCCCGTCGCCGGTCTCGAGCGTCTTCACCAATTCCCCGCGATGCGCGAGCAGACCGTGCTGCATGTTGATGCCCGCCAATGCGGCGGGAAGCTGGCGCAGATAGGCCGACGGCGCCCCGACGAGACTGCACATTTGCCCGAAAGACCAGTGCGTGGGTGCAACCGGCGCTTCGCGGTCGGGAAGGAGCAGGCTCAGCCGTTCGGGTTCGTCGGGCGCGGCGATGACGCGAATGGTGCGGGTTTCGACAGTCCGCGCAGTCGCGGTCTCGGCCCGCGCGCGCACTGCATCATAAAGGTCGGAGAGCGACAGGTAGCGCTCGTCGTCGGGCCGGGAGAACCATTCGGACGAGACGCGGCCGATGCGCTGGCCGCGCGAGATATCGACCTTGTAGCCCGGGGACGAATCGCGGGCGAGGGTGCTGGGTAGAAGTGTCATGGCGTGTCTCCGCGACGGGTCCGGAAGACTCTCTCCCGGTTTCAACCCGTCACCTGGCCCCTCTCTCCTCTCCCTCTGCGGCCGCCGACGGGGGCCGCGCTTCGCGGCGGAACAGCCCGCCACGGTCGCAGGTGACGGCCGAGCCCGCTTGCTGCTATCGCCACCCGATGCGCGACACGTCCGACTGGAAGGGGCAGCTTCGCCTCGAGAGCTATTATGCGCGCTGGTCGGGATCGGTCGGCGATGCTGTTCTGCATCGCCATTTCGCTGCTCAGGCGATCTTCTCAGGGGAGCCCATCGCCGCGGTCGATGCTGAGGGCAGGCGGATCGAGGGCCAATGTCTGTTGATCGAACCCGACGCTGCCCACCGGTTGCTGCCTTCGCGCGACGCCGATCTCTGGTTTATCGAACCGACCGTCGCCTTCGGCCCTCCCGACGAGCTGAGAGCCAGGCTGAAAGGGGCGGAGCCGATCGTCTTGGGAAGACATGATCAATCGACCTTCTGGGAGCGGTGGCTCAAGAAGGGAGCGAAGGGAGCGATCGATCCGCGCATTGCCGGCGCCATGGCATCGATTGACCAACGCATGAAGGAAGGGCCGGTGCAGCTCGCCGATGCGGCGCAGGTGAGCGGGCTTTCCCTCGGTCGCTTCCGGCATCTCTTCGCATCCGAGGTCGGAATGCCATTCCAGCGCTATGTTCTTTGGCGCCGCCTGATCATCGCCTTCGACTCGCTTCAGGGTCAGAGCAATGTGACCGCCGCTGCGCATGCGGCGGGCTTCGCCGACAGTGCCCATTTCGCGCGCACGATCAAGGCAATGTTCGGAATTCGCGCGAGCGATCTGCTCTTCGCGCCATAGCCCCTGCGTTCAAGCGCGCGGGCCGCCGCGCCGCTAGATGAACGGGATGACCGACAAGAACAGAGACTTCGTCCCGGCGCTCGGAAAAAGCGGATCGCTCGACCGTTATGATGCCGCCATCGCGCTCATGACGCGGGAGAAACGCTGGCGCAGCGACCTCATCCGCCTCCTCGCTGCCCAAGCCGGCGAGCGGGTTGTCGATATCGGATGCGGAACGGGAACGCTTGCCATCGCGCTGAAAGAAACGGCGCCTGCGAGCGTTATGCTCGCGGTCGACCCGGACCCGGCGGTGCTGGAGATCGCGCGCGCCAAGGCGGATGCAGCGGGCGCTGATATCCAATGGTTCGAGGCGATGGGCGACGAACTCGACGCCATCGACGCGCTCCAGCAATGCGACAAGATCGTCTCGAGCCTCGTCCTCCACCAGTGCCCGATGGACGTCAAGCAAGCGATCGCCGCGCAGATGTTCAGGCTCCTGAAGCCCGGCGGCGCCCTCTTCATCGCCGACTATGGCGAGCAGCGCTCGCTCCTGATGCGCATGCTGTTTCGACAGATTCAGCTGCTCGACGGGTTCGAATATACCGAGCCCAACGCCAAGGGCTGCGTTCCGGAAATCCTCACGGACGCGGGCTTCGAGGCGGTCGAAGAGGTAAAGATCATTCCCACGCCGACCGGCTCGATTTCGATCTACCGCGCGCGGCGATAGCGATCAGCCGGGTGTCTCGCCCGCCGTCAGCTGATCGCCGGTGAAGGGCTCAACGCCTGCCTCCAGGCGAGAATGAGCGCCCAGACCATCACGACCGCCACGATCATGAGCGAGGCCGCGACGATCGGGAGGACGAACGACGCCTCGCCGTTGACCGGCGCTGCGCCGCGCTCCAGCGCCTCCCGCCTGCCAAAGGCGCTCCGCCACCCGAAGCCGAGATTATAGGTCCAGGCGGCGGCCAGCAGGCCGGCCGCGCTACGCGGCCTGATGCGGAGCGATGTCACGGCCCCGAAGATCATCAGCGCCACGCTGATATGGTCGACGAGCAACGCCTGAAGCGGCTGCCCCCAGACCATATGATACCAGGTTTCGAGGGTGAAATGGACCGTCGTCGCGAAAAGCGAAAACCAGGCAAGCCATGTCTCGGATCGGTGCCGCATCATCTATCCCCCCATAGAAGCGGCCCATCCTAGACGAGCGCGACCCCGGCGCCAACGGTCCCCGCCCGCTCACCCGCGCCAGTGGCGACCGCGATGGTGGTGGTGCATGCGCCGCTTCTGATAGCGCCGCTCGTAGCGGTCGCGGCGTTCGTAGCGGCGGTCGTATCCCCGATAATAGGGGTCGTAACCGCGATAGCCCCGGTCATTGCCATAATAGGGGCGGTCGTGCCGGTTGGAACGATAGTCGCGGTCATGGCCCCGCGGCGCATCATGGCCGCGGCTATATCCGCCGCGCTCGCCATGGTGCTGGGCAAGCGCCGTTCCGGGGAGCGCGAAGGCGAGCATCGCAGCCGCGATCGTCATCAGTTTTCGCATGTCAGTCTCTCCTTTTCGTGGCGTTCAAAGTCCCCTTCATCGTTGAATGCGCTGTGAATATTGGCTCTTTCACCCTCGATTCGACGGTGACCCGGCATCTCCATGCGACGGGCCGATGGCGGGTGAGACAGCGTCGCGACGGATGCCAGGCACCCGTCCCGCGCGGACGAAGCGGGACGGGTGCGGGCCCTTATTTGCCCTTTGCCGCTACCGCGGCCTGGACTCGGGCCTCAACCTGTTCGGGGCTGGGCTGGACAAGCATCTCGCCATTGACGAAGAAGGTCGGGGTGCCCTTGACGCCGACCGCGCGCGCGTCGGCAATGTCCTGCTCCATCCACGCCATCGCATCGGCGGTCGGCATCGCGCGCGCCTTCGCGACATTGAGGCCGGCTTTCTCGGCCGCGGCCCAGGCGCCGTCCATCTTGCCGTCGTGCCAGTCGGGCTGCGCCTCAAGCAGCGCCGCCGTCACCGGCTCGAGCTTGCCCTGGACACGCGCGGCTTCGAGGATCACGATCGCCTCGGCCGAACCGGGGTGCAGCGGCAGGTAGCGCATCACGAGACGCACATCCTTGGGATATTTGGCGACGACGCCCTTCACCGTCGGATAGAAGGCACGGCAGGCCTCGCACGACGGGTCGAAGAATTCGACGATCGTGACCGGGGCATTCTTGGGGCCGATGATCGGCGAATGCGGACGGATGAGGCTGTCGACGGGGCCCGCCACGACCTTCTTCGTGGGTTCGCCCTCGGCGGTTCCGCTGTAGAGCATCGCGCCCCCGGTGAAGGCCAGTGCCGAGAGGACAAGCGTGGCCACCACTCCGATACGTCTGTTCATGATTTCAGTCTCCTTTGGAAGTTGAGCAAGAGGGTCAGGATGAGCACGAACGCGGCCAGCGACAGGAGGGGCAGCGGCACGCCTCCGATGGCCATGCTCTCTCCCGAGCATGACGGGCCGCCGGTGCAGGGGACGATCGGGGCCGGAATGACGCCGACGTAGAGCAGACTGTGATAGAAAGCGACGAGACCGCCGCCGAAGGCCAGCGCCAGTCCATAGGGAACGACGGCGCGGTCCGACCTGAACGCCGCGATGCCGAGAATGATCGCGAGCGGGAACATGAAGGCGCGCTGGAACCAGCAAAGGTCGCACGGCGCCTGGCCCATGACCTCGCCGACGAAGAGGACGGCAAGGCTCGACAGGAGGGCGATGGCCCAGGCCGCGCCGAGCGGACGCCATTTGTGCGGCGCGAGCAGCGGAAAGCTCGTCATCGCCGACCGCCTTTGAACTTGGGCTTGGCCCGCCGCGGCGGCGGTTGCGGCTTGCTGTATTTGGATTTGAGGTAGCTGAGCAGGATGCCGTCGATCGACGCGATCATTCGCTGGAAGCTGGTCTTGATGCCGGGAAGCCGGAGCCAGGCAAAGGGCCCGCGGCAGCGATAGCGGTGAACGAACTTCGTCCCGCTTGCCGTCGGGGTCAGGATATAGCTTTCCTCGAACTGGAGGATGAAGCTCGGCTTGACGTCGAGTATCAGCTCCTCGCCGGGACGCGCGGAAAGGACCGTCGCAGACACTTCGAGAAACTTGGGCTTGTGCGGATCCATGCGCATCGAATAGCGGATCGCGATCGGAT
>FWPV01001596.1_pt1 | contig 61860 bp, 52 predicted proteins | sample 2228371 | NCBI WGS metagenome assembly FWPV01 (sample SAMEA103939776, study PRJEB20133) | metagenome
CGATCTAAAGACTAATCGTCATGAGCCGTGTAATTGAAGCAAACAGGTGAAATGTTCCCGGAAGGTGAAGGTTCGGTGCGAGTGGGTTTTTTCACAAGAACCTCCACAGCCGGGTTATTTGCGTTTAGGAGGAACCATGTCAAAGAGTAGTCGAGGCAATGGAACCATCGGTGCGGTGCTGGTGGTCGGCGGCGGCATAGCGGGTATCCAGGCGGCACTGGATCTGGCAAATTCCGGATACTTTGTCCATCTCCTGGAAAAGGGGCCGGCCATCGGTGGAGGCATGGCGCAACTCGACAAGACCTTTCCCACCAATGAATGCGCCATGTGAATTATCTCTCCCAAGCTGGTCGAGGTCGGCCGCCATCTCAATATCAATCTTCTTACGGGTTCACAACTGGAAAGCATCGAGGGCGAACAGGGAGACTTCCAGGTCAAAGTTCGCCGGAAGCCTCGCTACGTTGATCTGGACAAGTGCATCTCGTGCGGCGCATGCGCCGAAAAATGCCCGACTGTGGTGATCGACGCCTATAACGCCGGGCTGGGTGAACGCAAAGCCATTTACAAATATTACGCCCAGGCCATTCCATCGGCCTACGCCATTGATTCCGACAATTGCCGCCAGTTGGGTCAGGGTAAAAAGTGCGGCATTTGTGCCAAAGTGTGTCCCACCGGTGCCATCGACTACAAGCAGAAGGAACAGATGCTGGATCTCGAAGTGGGAGCCGTGATTTTATCCACCGGCTTTCATGCTTTCGATCCCGGCCGCTTTGACACATACAATTACGCCGGTCTTCCCAACGTCGTCACGGCCATGGAATTCGAACGTCTGCTGAGCGCCGGCGGCCCCACATCGGGCCATCTGATGCGGCCCTCGGAATTATCCTTGAAGGCGGATCTAGCCGCCGCCGAAAAAGGTCTGAGCAAACTGCACAAGCAGCTCAAACAACTCGAGGGAAAATACGGCAAGACCACCGGCGAAATGTACGATACGTTCCAATCGGCCGGCAAGGATGACAAGGACCTGCGTCGCTGGGAGACATTGGCCGAACAGGCGACAGAGCTCGAAAATCGACTGCGCGATCTCAAGGCCAAACAGGAAACCGCCCACGAGCCGAAAAAAATCGCCTGGCTGCAGTGTGTGGGCTCGCGGGAAATCAACCAGTGCGACAATGGCTACTGCTCGGGCGTCTGTTGCATGTACGCCATCAAAGAGGCGGTGATTGCCAAAGAGCATGCCAAAGACGGGCTGGAAGCCGCCATTTTTTTCATGGACATGCGCACCTACGGCAAAGAATTCGAGCAATATTATAATCGTGCCCAAGAAAGCGGTATTCGCTTCGTGCGCTCGCGCATCCACACTGTCGAGTCGGTGCCGGAAAATGACAACCTGCGCCTCGGCTATGTCACCGAATCCGGCGACATGGTGAGCGAGGATTTCGACATGGTGGTGCTCTCGGTCGGCCTCGAATCTTCCCCGGAAATGCAGGATCTGGCTGCAGCCCTGGGTATTGAACTGGATCACTACAATTTTGCAGCCACCAGCAGTTTTGCTCCGGTGGCCACGTCCCGGCCGGGAGTGTTCGTGTGCGGCGTGCTGCAGGGCCCCAAAGACATTCCTCTCTCTGTCATGGAGGCGTCCGCGGCAGCTGGAGCGGCGGCCAGCAATCTTTCTTCCGCGCGCCATACTCTGGTGAAGGAAAAGATTTTCCCCGAGGAACGCGATGTCCGGGCGGAGCCGCCTCGCATCGGCGTTTTTGTGTGCAATTGCGGCGTCAACATTTCCAGCGTGGTGCGCGTAAAGGAAGTGGTTGAATACGCCAAGTCGTTGCCCAATGTCGTGTACGTACAGGAGAATCTTTTCTCCTGCTCGCAGGACGCCCAGGACAAACTGGTCGAGGTGATCAAGGAGCAAGACCTCAACCGTGTGGTGGTGGCCGCGTGTTCGCCCCGCACCCACGAGCCCCTTTTCCAGGAAACCCTGCGTAACAGCGCCCTCAATAAGTACCTTTACGAACAGGCCAACATTCGCGATCAGTGTTCCTGGGTGCATGCCGGTGATCCCGATGCGGCAACGGAAAAAGCCAAAGACCTGGTGCGCATGTCTGTCTCCCGAGCGGCTCTGATCGAACCTCTTCCCATGCCTTCGGTACCCGTCACGGCCTCGGCGCTCATCGTGGGCGGTGGCGTCGCCGGCATGGTGAGCGCGCTGACGCTTGCCAAGCAAGGTTTCAAGTCCACCATCGTGGAGCAGAAGGACCGCCTGGGCGGACATGCTTTGAAGCTGAAAAAGACCTGGAAAGGTGAAGACGTTTCCGAGTTTCTGGGCAAGTTGGTGGAAGAGGTCAAGGCGGAGGCCAACATAGACGTTCTGCTCAATGCGGAAATCAAGGACACCTCGGGGTTTGTCGGCAACTTCAAGACCACCGTCTCCTCCAATGGGACCGAAAGCCTGAAGGAAATCGAGCACGGAGTCACCATCCTGGCCACCGGTGCCCATTCCATCGCGCCGCAGGAGTATTTCTACGGCAAGAGCGAGCGCGTGTTCCGCTGGCACGAACTGGATGAGGCATGGGACAGCGACCTGGTCAAGAATGCTTCCAGCGCCGTATTCATTCAATGCGTCGGATCACGCGAACCGCAGCGGCCGCACTGCAGCAAAATCTGCTGTACCTTTTCGGTGCAAAAGGCGGTGGAGCTCAAGGAGCGCAATCCCGACATGGATGTCTACATTCTCTACCGCGACATCCGCACCTACGGGGAGCGCGAAGACCTGTACAAGGAGGCACGCCGGCGCGGCGTCATCTTCGTGCGCTTCGACACCGACCACAAGCCGGTGGTCGAACAGGTGGAGGGGGGTCTGCAGGTGACGGTGATCGACCATATCCTGCGTCGACCGATCACCTTGAAAGCGGATTTCGCTACCCTGGCGAGCGCCATCGAAACCCGAGATATTGCCGGCCTGGCGCAGCAGTTCAAGGTGCCCGTGAGTCAGGACAATTTCTTCCTGGAAGTGCACATGAAACTGCGCCCCGTCGACTTTGCCACCGACGGTGTGTTCGTGTGCGGGCTTGCCCACTACCCCAAACCCATTGATGAAAGCATCGCCCAGGCTCAGGCTGCGGCCGCCCGCGCAGCAACCATTCTTGCGCAAAAGAGCATCGAAGTGGAAGGGGTTGTCTCCACTGTCGACGAGACCCTGTGCCGCGGCTGCGGCAAGTGTGTCGAGGTGTGTCCCTATGGGGCGCCGCAATTGGTCGAGGTGGCCCAAGATGTGCACGTTTCCAGAATACAGGAAGCGTTGTGCAAAGGATGTGGCGCCTGCGCCGTGGCCTGCCCCACCGGGGCGGCGGCCATACGCCACTTCAACGACCGAGAAGTGCTCACCATGGTCGAAGCGGCTCTGTGTGAATAGAAGGTCATAAATCTAACCAGCAAGACGGAAAGAGGGATCATGACTGCTGAGTTCGAGCCCAAAATTATCGCTTTTTGTTGCAACTGGTGTGCCTATGCCGGTGCAGATCTGGCTGGCGTCAGCCGCATTCAATATCCCCCGAACATCCGCGTGATTCGGGTGATGTGTTCCGGCCGCGTCTCCCCCGATTTTATATTGAGAGCTTTTCAGCTGGGGGCGGACGGCGTGTTGGTGAGCGGCTGACATATCGGTGACTGCCATTACCTGGATGGTAATGAAAAAGCTCAGCGCATGGTGAGCATGACCCGCGAATTGCTCTCACTCATGGGCATCGATAACGAGCGTTTGGCACTGGAATGGGTTTCTTCCGCGGAAGGCGCGCGCTTTGCCGAAATAGTCACGTCCTTCACCAACAAGATAAAACAGCTGGGAAAATCTAGTCTGGGAGTGGCTGCATGAATATCGAAGAAGCTGTAAAGACATACCAAACCTATTACTGTCTGGACTGCGGGGTGTGCACCGGCAGCTGCCCGGTTTCCCGAATACTGCCCAGCTTTTCGCCACGGCTCATCGTAGAAAAAGCGCTGCTCGATCTTGGCGACGAATTGCTCAAGGACCCGGAGCTGTGGTCCTGTCTGACCTGCAGCCGCTGTTTCGAGCGCTGTCCGGCCAAAATCAATTTCACCAGTTTCATGCGCTGCCTGCGCGAAGAGGCGACCAGGCGCGGCACCAAACCGGTCTATTCCCACCATGGCATGCTGCAGACCATCATGGAATTGCAGACCCGGGGAATCCATCAGAAAAAGACCGAGTGGGCCAAGGAAGCCGGCAAAGTGGCGGCAAGCGGCGACACGTTCTTTTTTGTCGGGTGCATGCCCTATTTTGACGTCATATTCCGGGACCTGGGAGTTGACAGCCTGACGGTCAGCCGCAATGTGATCAAAATTTTAAACGCTGCCGGCATTGAGCCTGTGGTTTCCGATGAGGAAGCCTGCTGCGGGCACGACATGCTGTGGAACGGCAAGCCGGAGATTTTCAAGAAGCTTGCCGAGAAGAACCTCGACGTCATACGCCAGGCAGGGGCCAAGCGGGTGATCTTCAACTGCCCGGAAGGCTACTACACGTTCAGGCATCACTATCCGGAATTTTTCGGGGAGCTCGGCTTGGAAATCATCCATTTTTACGATTTCGTTCAGGACATGATCAAGCAGGGGGCTTTACAGCTCAGCAACGGCACAGGCGCCGTCACCTACCACGATCCCTGCCGGCTGGGCCGAATGGCCAAGATTTATGAGGGACCGCGTCATATCCTGCAAACCCTGGCCGATGGTCATTTCCATGAGATGGAGAGAAACAGAGAAAACGCCGTCTGCTGTGGGACCAGCGGCTGGGCCAATTGTTCCAGCGGATCGAAGCAGATCCAGGTGGAACGATTGAAGGAAGCAAAGCACACGGGAGCGCAGACTCTGGTGACGGCCTGCCCCAAATGCACCATTCATCTGAGCTGTGCGCTTAACAACATGGACATGGATCTGCAGATCAAAGACCTCACCACACTGATCGCAGAGAGCATGGACTGATACTTTTGAGAGGTGTAGCGTGAACAACGATGTATTGGTAATCGGCGGTGGAATCGCCGGAATTCAGGCCGCTCTGGATTTGGCCGAAATGGGGGTCCAGGTGCACATGGTGGAGAAGCTCCCGAGCATCGGGGGCAAAATGGCCCAGCTGGACAAGACCTTTCCCACCAACGACTGCGCCATCTGAATTCTGTCGCCTAAGTTGCTGGATGTCGGTCGACATCCCCGCATCAACCTGCTCGCTTACAGCGAAGTGGAAAACGTCAGTGGCGATGCCGGAAATTTCCGGGTCAAGGTGCGCAAGAAGGCCCGCTTTGTCAACGAAGACCTGTGCACCGGCTGTGGTACCTGCGCGGAAAAGTGCCCGACCATGACAGTGGACGTGTTCAACGCGGAACTGGGCAGCCGCAAGGCCATCTACAAATATTTCCCGCAAGGCATCCCTTCCATCTACACGATCGATAAGGATGCCTGCCGTCAGTTGGGCCAGGGCAAGAAATGCGGCATCTGTGCCAAGGTCTGCCAGGCCAAGGCCGTCGATTTCGAACAGAAGGATGGCGAGATCCAGCTCCATGTGGGTGCCATTGTGGTGGCAACGGGCTATGACGTCTTCGATCCTTCCGTCATCCCCGAACATGGCTATGGACGTATCGCCAATGTGGTGACGGCTCTCGAGTTCGAACGGCTGTTGAGCGCCAGCGGTCCGACCGCCGGTCACCTGGATCGGCCTTCGGATATGGCCCTGGAAAAGGAAATCGACGACCTGGAAAAAGAGCACAAAAAACTGAGCCGCCAACTCAAGCAGCTGGAAGAAAAGCACGGCAAATCTTCCGCTCAAGTGATGGACCTGGTGAAGTCCGGTGCGGCAGCCGCCGATAAGGATCTGCACAATTGGGCTGCATCCGCCGAAAGATTCGGCGAGTTGGAAGCTCGACTGGAACCGATGCGGCAAAAGATCGGGGCGGCGCAACCCGCCAAGAAGCTGGCTTTCATCCAGTGCGTGGGATCGCGCGATTTTCGCTTCAATAAATTCTGTTCCTCCTACTGCTGCATGCATTCGGTCAAGGAAGCGATGATTGCCAACGAGCACGACAATGAGGTTTCTTCATCGATTTTCTGTATGGACCTTCGCGCCGTTGGCCGCGGCTTTGAAGAATACAAGCTGCGTGGCGGCAAACAGGCCAATATCAAGTATGTGCGCGGCCGGGTCGCCGAGATCACCGAAGACGACGCGCTAAACCCGGTGGTGTGGTTCGAATCCACAACCAGTCGCCAGGTACTGCACGAAACCTTCGATATGGTCGTCCTGGCCACGGCCTGTGTGCCCACCGCCGGCACCCCCAAGCTTGCAGAACTGCTGGGGATCGAACTGGATTCCAACGGCTTCTTCAAGACCGATCCTCTGGCGCCACTCAATGCAACACGGGATGGAATCTTCGTGTGCGGCTGCGCTCAGGGCCCCATGGACATCCCCGAATCCGTTGCTCAGGCAAGCAGCGCGGCAGCTCGTGCCGCTGAAGTTGTTGCGCCCGCCCGACAGGTGGCTGCCGCAGGATCTCAATAACAGATGAGGTGTTAAATTGGCTGAAGAAATACGTATTGGAGTATTTGTCTGCGACTGTGGCAGCAACATTGCCGGCTACCTCAAGGTGAGCGAACTGGCCGAATATGCCAAGACGCTGCCCAACGTCGTGTACGTAAAGGAAAATCTTTATACCTGTTCGGAAAGCGGCATTAACGAAATCAAGGCGGCCGTCAAGGAACAAGATCTCAATCGGGTGGTGGTCGCATCCTGCACCCCCAGAACCCATGAGCCTCTGTTCCGCGAAACATGCGCCGAAGGCGGGCTCAATCCCTACCTGTTTGAAATGGTGAACATCCGCGATCAATGTTCGTGGGTCCACATGCAGGAAAAGGAAGAAGGCACCGCCAAGGCCAAGGATCTCATCCGCATGGGGGTCGCCAAGGCAAGCCTGCTGCAGCCTCAGGAACCCATCGAATCGCCCATGGACCCGCGTGCCATGGTGATCGGCGGCGGCATCAGCGGTATGACCTCGGCACTGGCTCTGGCCAATCGCGGCTACCAGGTGACTCTGGTGGAAAAGGCGGCGGAGCTGGGCGGTTTGCTGCTGCAACTGGACAAGATCGGTCCTGCCAATGCGGATGCTGCATCTGTGGCGGAAAAACATGCCCAGCAGGTGCAAGGCCACCCCAAGATCAAGACCCTGACAGCAACTAAGATCGATGCGATCAACGGCTACATTGGCAATTTCAAGGTGACCACGTCCACCAATGGAGTGCAGGAAGAATTCGGTGTAGGGGTCATCGTGGTGGCGACCGGGGCTCGCGTCCTCAAACCTGTCGGCCTGTTCAACTATGACGGCGAAAAAGTGATCACACAGCTGGAACTGGAGAGCCTGTTCAAAAAAGGCGCATTCAACGCCAAGAATGTGGTCATGATCCAGTGTGTCGGCGCGCGCAACGAAGAACGCAAGTACTGCTCGCGTATCTGCTGCATGGTGGCCATCAAGAACGCCATCGCCATCAAGGAGCGCAGCCCGGACACCGGCGTTCACATCCTCTACCGCGACATCCAGGCCTACGGCACGGAAAATGAGGAGCTCTATCAATACGCCAAGCAGCTCGGCGTGCGCTTTCTAAAATATGATCAGGCCAAGCCGCCCAAGGTCGAGGAGGGCAGGGTCACGGTTTATCATCATCTTCTGGGCAGAGACCTGGAGCTTCCGGTTGACCTGGTGGTGCTCTCGACGCCGCTCATCGCCGGGGAAGACAACGAGACGATTTCCAGGTTGCTGAGAGTCTCTTTGGACGAAAACAAGTTCTTCCTGGAAGGACACGTGAAACTGAAGCCCTTGGATTTCGCCAATGACGGCATCTATCTGTGCGGCAACGCGCACTACCCGGCAACGGTTCGGGAAGCCATTTCACAGGCACTGGGCGCGGCCTCGCGCGCTTCCATTCCGCTCTCCAGAGACGTCATGACCGTCGAGCCCATCGTCTCTACCCTGGTGGATGAAGACGCCTGCCGCGGCTGCGGCCTGTGTGTTGCCCTGTGTCCCTACGGCGCGCTGGAAATCGTGCGCACCGAGAAGGGCCGCAAGGTCAAAGTGATTCCGGTTGCCTGCAAGGGCTGCGGCGTTTGTGCAGCCACCTGCTATCAACATGCGCTGACCATCAATTCCTATACCGATGAGCAGATCGGCCAGCAGATCGAAGCCTTTCTGGAAACGGGAACCGAAGGCTGAGACCAACTGCAAGGCAGAACTTCCGCGATAAAACGCAGCGCAGGGCTTCGGCCCCGGTGCTGCACAGTAGAACTGGAATTTTTAACTGTTAGGAGGCGAAGCTAATGTCAGACTTTACTCCCAAAATCCTGGTGCTTTGCTGTACCTGGTGAGGTTACGCTGCGGCTGACTTCGCTGGAGTTTCCAGGATGCAATATACGACGGATGTGCGAATCATCCGGCTGATGTGTACGGGGCGAGTGGATCCACCCATGCTGGCCGATGCTTTCATGAAGGGTGCAGACGGGGTGATGGTGGTGGGATGCCATTTCGGAGATTGCCATTACATTACCGGCAATTACCAAGGAAAAATCAAGGTCGGGCTGGCCAGTCGTACGCTGGATTATGTGGGATTGAACCCCCGGCGGGTCTCCTTCAGCCAGTGTTCGTCCGCCGAAGGCGAGCGCTTCGTCAACATGGTGAGCGCCTTTGATCAAACGATACGAGAACTGGGGCCCCTCGGAAATGCCGAGCGTGTCGCCCTCCCGGAGCTTAAAGACAAACTTGCCATAGCCAAGACCGTGCTGAGCCGAGAAAAAATCCGCTGGGTGGTGGGTAAGTTCACCGAATTCACCACCACCGGCAACAAGTATGGCGAGCGTTTTACCGAACACGAAATGTGGCGCACTCTGGACACCATCATCATGGATGAGGTGGCCACTTACGAGATTCTTCGAGAATTGGAAAACGCTCCCGCTTCGGCCAAGGAAATGGCAGCCAAGCTCAAGTTGCCGCCACCTCACGTGCTGAAGTATGTGCTCGCGCTGCAGCGTCGAGGTTTTGTGGGATTGGCCGAGATAGACGGAACCTCACCCCGCTATCAGATCGTTGACCCCATGGCAAAAGAAGAGGCTGCATAATCGGTTGGTTTTAAAGTTTTGAGTCCGCTGTTCCCAATTCATCGCGGATTGGGATAACCCGAAAGTCAAGTTGCGGGGCTCAGAACTAATAACCCTGGAGGATGACTGTGTCAGCAAAACGAGTAATCATATTTGGGGGCGATCCTGCGGGAGTGGCGGCGGCATTGGCCCAGGCCGAAGCCGGCATGCAAGTGACCCTGATAGAGCCCTCGCCCGGTTTGGGAGGTGAGCGGCTGTCGCAAACGCAGCTTGTGGTGGACGGTTCCGCCTTCGTCGACCCCAACCTGGAAGCAGTCAAGAAGCACCCCAACATACGCATCATCACCAATGCACAGGTGGAACACGCTGCAGCAGAAAACGGCAGCTACCGCTTGCGTGTGCGCCGCAACACAGCGCGCGTCGATCTGGAAAAGTGCAACGATTGTCGTGCCTGCATGCGCGTTTGTCCGATCCACATGTACGACGATTTCAACGAGGGGCTGGGATTTCGCACGGCCATCGACTTTTTCAATCCGGAAACCGGAACGTACAACATTTTCAAAGAAGACATGCCCGTCTGCCAGGCCACCTGCCCCGCCAACCTGGACATCCGCTCCTATGTGGGGCTCATTGCCGACGGCAAGTACGAGGAGTCCCTCGCCAAGATCAGGGAGCGGCTGCCTTTTGCCTTGTCCATCGGCCGGGTTTGCCCGCACCCCTGCGAAACCGCATGCAACCGCGGCTATGTGGACGAGCCCATCTCCATCTGTACCCTCAAGCGGTTTGTGGCCGATTATGAAATGAACAATGAGATTCCGCCGCCGGTGGATGTGCCCGACGAATTCCACAAGGAAAAGGTCGCGCTCATCGGCGCCGGTCCTGCCAGCCTGAGCTGCGGATATTTCCTGGCAAAAGCCGGATATCGATCAGTCTGTTTCGAGGCGCTGCCGGAGCCCGGCGGCATGTTCCGCTACGGAATCCCCGAATACCGGCTGTCCACCCCTACCCTCATGTATGAGATCAACTGGATTCTGTCGCACGGCATTGAACTGCGTTGCAACACCAGGGTGGGTAAGGACATCTCCTTCGCCGACATCCAAAAGGAATACGACGCCATCTTCATCGGGGTCGGCGCCCATACCGGCATAAAGCTTCAAATCAAGGGAGAAGAGCTTGAAGGCGTAGTGGACGGTGTCGATTTTCTGCGCGATGTCAACATGGGTAAACCGGTTAACGCCAAGGGGAAGGTCATTGTGATCGGCGGCGGCAACGTTGCCATGGACGCGGCGCGAGTGAGCTGGCGCGAAGGATTTGACGAAGTTCACGTGTTGTATCGCCGGACCAAGAAAGAAATGCCTGCAAGCCCCTGGGAAATTGATGCGGCCGAGCACGAGGGCGTCAAGTTCCAGTATCTGGTGGCGCCCATCGAGGTGGTCGGCAAAAACGGCAAAATGACGGGTTTGAAATGTTTGCGCATGCAGCTGGGCGAACCCGATGCCAGCGGCAGACGCCGTCCGGTACCCATCGAAGGGTCCGAATTTGTCATCGAGGCTGAAACGCTCATCCCCGCCATCAGCCAACGCCCTGACCTCAGCTTTGTGCCCGAAGAGGGCGGGTTGAACATTACCCGCTGGAACACCTTCCATGTGGATCAACAGACTTTCATGACCAACGTGCCCGGCATTTTTTCCGCCGGGGATGTAGAAACCGGGCCGGATATCGCCATCCGAGCGTGTGCCAATGGCCGCAAAGCGGCGGACGGCATCATCCAATACCTGCAAGCCAAAGGCAGCAAGTAAGGCAAGAGCGGCAACCGACAGGACAGCAAATCAGGGCTTTGGCACCAACTATAGAGGTCTAAGATGTACGAAAAAAAAGGACGTTTCATCGTTGAATTTCAGGACATTCCCAAGGCGCGTCAACACCAGATCGAAATCGATGTGGAGGAGCGGCGGGGCAATTACAACGAAGTGGAACTGGGCTTCGATGAACAGAGGGCTCTACAGGAAGCTAAACGCTGCTTGAGTTGCCGGCGCTGCCTGGGGTGTGCGCTATGCTGGGCCGAGTGCAAACCGGAAGCCATCATATTTGAGATGGAAGACGAGATCCTCGATCTCGAAGCGGACAGCGTCATCATCGCACCCGGCGTCGAGCGGCCACTGGGCAGGTTGGACAAGCGGTTAGGGTTCGGTGCCCACCTCAACGTCATCACCGACACGCAGCTCGAGCGGATGCTTAGCAGGACCGGGCCGAGTGCCGGCTTGGTCATCCGCCCATACGACGGCGAAGTCCCCGCCAGCATCGCGTTCGTCCAAAGCTATGCCGCGGCTTCTCCGGAAATGCACCAGGCGGCCTTGTGTTTTGGCATCAACGGCGCCATTCAAGTACGCAGCAAACTGCCTCAGGCAGAAATTAACGTGTTTGCCGCCAATCTCGAGGACTTCAAGGAGGCTCACCAAGAGAGTCTGGCAAGACTGGATCGGATCGAAATCACAGAAGCAAGCGTCAGCCAGGTCGATGCACTGGAAGACCAGAGTCTGGAACTGTCCATCGAAGTCAACGGGTCCGTGCAAAAGAGCGAGTTTGATCTGGTGGTGCTCATAACCGAACCTCACATCTCAAAGGAAATCAAGTCCCTCAGCAAAAGCCTCGGGCTTGGCATCGAGTATGCCAATTTCCTCATGGGGGGAGGCCAGGGGTTGATCAGCGCCGACAAGTAGGCAACCCCTCTGACCTGCCCGGCAGAATTGTCAGAAGCCACGGCCGAGCATGACCTCGATTCTAACAAGCACGCCAACGAAAGCTTCCAGGAACGACAGAAAATCCTGGAAGCTTTTTTTTGTCCGGCAGGGGGATGGAGTACTTCCAGCGGTGGCAATGGACAAACAATTCGATTCCCGCACCATGGAACATCGTGGTATAGAGAGAGGTTGGCTGTTGCGGGCTTCGACAATACGATAAAGAAAAGGGTACACGATGAAAGTTGCGTATTTCAGCATGGAGATAGGCCTCAACGAAAACATTCCCACCTACAGCGGAGGGCTTGGCATTCTGGCAGGCGATCACATCAAGTCTGCCGCCGACCTGAATATTCCCATCGTGGGCATAACGCTCCTGTATAAAAGGGGTTATTTCATCCAAACCATCAATCCCATGGGACACCAGGAGGAGATTTATCCCTATTTCGATCCTCGGGCCTTCATGGAGCCCCTGCCCTTCAAGGTCACCATCAAACTGGAAGGCCGCGATGTCCATATCGGAGTCTGGAAGCACAATCAGGCGGGCATCAAAGGGCGGGTGCCGGTCTATTTTCTCGACACCGACCTGCCCTTCAATGCTCCCGAGGACCGCCTCATCACCCAGTATCTGTATGGAGGAGACCGGCATACGCGCATCTGCCAGGAAATGGTCCTGGGAATAGGCGGGTACCTTGCCATGAAGCGCCTGGAACGAGACATCACCACCTACCACCTGAATGAGGGGCATGCTGTATTTCTTACCCTGGCGCTGCTGAAAGATCTCGATGGGAGCGAGGAAAAGGTTCGGGAAAAATGTGTCTTCACCACCCACACTCCGGTTCCGGCCGGCCACGACAAGTTCAGCTATCAATTGGCTGAATCGATCCTGGGGGATTATCTCCCCAGGAACATACGGCAACTGGCTGGAGCAGACCAATTGAACACCACCGTGCTGGCCCTCAATTTATCCCGCGCCAGCAACGGCGTCAGCCAACTGCATGGAGAAATTTCCCGGCAGATGTTCCCCGGCTTCAACATCGGGCACATCACCAATGGAGTGCATCACCTGAGCTGGACCGGCCCCGAGTTCATGGGACTGTTCGACAACCATCTGCCAGGTTGGCGGGAAAACCCTCAGCTACTTGCGGAAGCCCGTAAAATTCCCGATGACGAAATTCGCAGGACCAAGCTCAACGCCAAAAAACGCCTCATCAGCTATGTCAATGGCATTTGTGCCGCGGGCTTTACCGAGGAATTCCTGACCATTTGTTTCGCCCGCCGTGCCACTGCCTACAAGCGAGCCACCCTCATCTTCTCCGATATCGAATACCTGTCCAACCTGGCCCTCGATCGCGTCCAGTTCATCTTCGCCGGTAAAGCGCATCCGCAGGATGAAGCGGGAAAACTGTTGATCGAGGAGATCACGCACATCGCCAAGCAGCATGAACAAAAGCTGCGCCTGGTTTTCCTCCCGAACTATAATATTTGGCTGGCATCGCTCATGACGCAGGGCACCGATGTATGGCTGAACACCCCGCGAAGACCCCGCGAGGCCAGCGGCACCAGTGGAATGAAAGTCTGTTTTAACGGCGGGATCAATATGAGTGTTCTCGACGGTTGGTGGCGGGAAGCATGCAACAACCGCGTCAATGGCTGGGCCATCGGCGACGATGAAGACCAGAGCGATGACGAGGCCGTAGCGGACCTCTATAAAGATCTCGAAGACATGGTCTCTACCTACTACGCCAGTCCCAAACAGTGGGTATCCATCATGAAAAACTCCATCGCCGATCTCACTCCGGTATTCAACACCCATCGCATGGTAATGGAATACATGCATAAATACTACATCTGACAGAAAAGGCACCCCCCCTGAATGGGACGAGTCTCAGCGGTTGCAGGGGGGGCAGGTTGAGTGGGGGGCGATGTACCCAGCCAAGGTTTGGCACCTGGATGGCAGGTGGAGCTTCACAGCTCATTTTTTCGCTTTGTGGTGAAATTCCGGATAGAGCAGTTTTGCGCATTCCGGACAAATGCCATGGCTGAACTTGGCTTCGGACCGTTGTTCGATATATTGCTCAATTTTCTGCCAGAATCCCTCGTCATCGCGAATCTTCTTGCAGTTGGCGCAGATAGGAATAAATCCCTGCAAGGTCTTGACCTGCGACAGCGCGAACTGCAGTTGCTGGATGAGCTCTTCTTTCTCTTTTTCCACCTGCTTGCGGCGCTGGATTTCCTGTTGAGCCAGGGTCAGCTCGACGCGTATTTCCGCCACTTCCTTGAGTATGGCGAGCACCGGCCGGTGTTCGATCATCATGCCGGTGCGCTTATTCTGCCATGCTAAATAGAGATAAAGGAAAGGGCAGGCAAACACTGAGATGATAAATCGGCTCAGCAACGTGCCCCGCATAATGTTCATATAGTCCGGCGTTCCAACAAAGGCACCGGTGGCAAATAGCAAGACATCCAGCCACATCACTCCCAACAGCGTGAGAAAGGCTCTAAGCCAGAGATGCATGCGCAATTTCGGCTCACCCAGATACTCCCAGGCTACGGCCAAAAAAACCAGATCAGCAATGGTGGTCAAAACCGATGCGGTGTTGATGCGCAGACTCGGAGCAGGCACATAACTGAGCGGTTCGAGACCGGAGATCCTCATTTGCAGATGCAGGATCAGCGCGATCAGCGGCACCATGATGGATACCCCCGCCACCGTGGAAATAGCGATGCGCGTGGCCCGCGGGCCATCGAACACATACACCACGAATACTCCCAGCAGCAGCGACGTATAAAAAACGGCGGAGCCCACCATGAAGGTGATCCCGGCAACCTCCACTCTGACCCCCGCATCCGTCACCCACGACATGACAGCGGTGATGCCGCCTATCAGGGCATAGAAGGGAGCCAGTCCAATGCGGTCGCGCAGCGAATGGGTCCACAGCACCAGAAAATAGACGGTCATTGCCTCCACAATGAGTATCAGCAGTTCATTATTCATCCAATGCGGTCCTCGAAATCCACCTTATAGCTCGTGAGCAACACAACGCATGACTCTCGACCGAACCATCAAAACATTTCATACCATGAACAAGGCAGGCGACACCAGAATGTAAACATGACAACCACTTAATAAATCCAATGGGGGAAACGATGGAGTAAATGTGGATTGACATCGTCCGACTGTTGTATACTCACGGCATAAATGAGGATCAACGGCCTTAGGGTGGACCAGACGTCCCTTTGCCCATGTCCGGCCGTAGCCAAACCCATGGTACTGCGGGGAGGTGGTTAACATGATCGCAGACGTTCACTTATCACAACACATGACGGTCAAACTGGAAGAACTTTTCACTGATCTGCCGGACAAGCCGGCCTTCGTCGAGGCTATTCGTAGAGCCCCCAAACGCAAACTCACCCTGAGTCAGAGTGAAATGGAGCTGGCGCTGAAAAACGCCCTGCGGTATATCCCGGAAAAGTGGCACGCGGCCCTGGCTCCCGAATTCCTGGAAGAATTGCTGCAAACCGGCCGCATCTACGGGTATCGATTCCGTCCCGCCGGAGCCATCTACGGCAAACCCATCGATGAATATTGCGGAAGATGCCTGGAAGGCAAAGCCTTCCAGGTCATGATAGACAACAACCTCGCTTTCGATGTGGCCCTCTACCCCTATGAACTGGTCACTTACGGGGAAACGGGCCAAGTCTGTCAGAACTGGATGCAGTATCGCCTGATCAAACTCTACCTGGAACAAGTCACCCGCGAGCAAACCCTGGCGGTAGCTTCGGGACATCCATTGGGGTTGTTTGCATCGTCACCGCACGCACCTCGAGTGGTCATCACCAACGCCCTGATGGTGGGTGCGTTTGACGATCAGGACAACTGGGTGCGGGCCACAGCGCTCGGAGTCGCCAATTACGGCCAGATGACGGCGGGCGGATGGATGTACATCGGGCCACAGGGAATCGTCCACGGTACCTACAACACCCTTTTGAATGCCGGTCGCCGCAAGAAGCGCAACATATCGCCCGCAGACGATCTCCGCGGCGTGCTGTTTGTGTCATCCGGACTGGGCGGCATGAGTGGTGCCCAGGGCAAAGCCGTAGAAATCGCCAACGGGGTCGGGATCATCGCAGAAGTCGATATCTCGCGGATAAGAACCCGCCATGAACAGGGGTGGATCAGTGCCATCGCCACCAGTCCGAGCGAAGCCTTTGACCTGGCCAGGGTCCATCAGAAGGAGCGGCAGGCCATTGCAATCGCCTTTTATGGAAATGTGGTCGACTTGCTGGAATTCGCTGTAGAGCACGATATGCCAATCGATCTGTTGTCCGATCAAACCTCCTGCCATGTGGTCTATGAAGGCGGCTATTGTCCCCAGGGACTCACTTTCGAGGAGCGGACCGTCCTGCTCAAAAATGACCCGGAAACCTTTCGGCGCCATGTTGATCGCTCTTTGCGGCGCCACTACCAACTGATCAAAATCCTGGCAGAGCACGGCGCTTACTTCTTCGACTACGGCAACAGTTTCCTCAAAGCGGTCTACGATGCAGGCATTCAGGAAATCTGCAGGAACGGGCAGGATCCTCGCGACGGATTCGTCTTCCCCTCTTACGTCGAGGACATCATGGGACCTCTGATGTTCGACTACGGCTACGGCCCTTTTCGCTGGGTGTGTTTGAGCGGAAGAGAGGAGGATCTGGTGAAAACTGATCGGGCGGCCATGGAGTGTATCGATCCAACCCGCCGTTTTCAGGACCGCGACAATCATGCCTGGATTCGCGATGCCGGAAAGCACCGGCTGGTGGTTGGAACCCAGGCCCGCATCCTTTATCAGGACGCCATGGGGCGCATTCAGATCGCCCTGAAATTCAATGAAATGGTGAGAGACGGTGCGGTCGGCCCGATTATGCTCGGCAGAGACCACCACGACACCGGAGGAACCGACTCCCCTTTCAGGGAAACAGCCAACATCCGCGACGGCAGCAACATCATGGCCGACATGGCAACCCATTGCTTTGCGGGGAATGCCGCGCGCGGCATGAGCATGGTGGCTCTGCACAACGGAGGCGGGGTGGGAATCGGCAACGCCATCAACGGAGGATTCGGACTGGTGCTGGACGGCAGCGCACGGGTCGATCGCATCATTCGCACCGCTATCCCCTGGGATGTCATGGGAGGCGTCGCGCGCCGTGCCTGGGCGCGCAATCCCAATGCCATGGCGACCGCCATGGACTACAATGCGTCTCACAGGGGGACGGACCACATCACTCTGCCCTTCATCCCGGATGAGGCGCTCGTGCACGCGGCAGTGCAAACGGCCCTGGCCAGAATGCGCTGACTTGCGGCGCCGACCCTGAAAGGTAATGACAATGACTGTTACCAAGAAACTTATCGAGTGTGTGCCCAATTTCAGCGAGGGGCGCGACCCTGACAAAATTGAACCAATTGTCGAGCCGTTTCGCGGCAAACAAGGCGTGAAGCTGCTCGATTATCAATGCGATCAGGACCACAACCGCATGGTAGTGACCGTGGCGGGCGAACCCGAGGCGTTGCGGCAAGCGGTAGTCGCCGCCGTCGGCGCAGCCGTCGAGCAAATCGATATGACTGGGCACGAGGGGCAGCATCCAAGGATGGGCGCAGTGGACGTTGTCCCCTTCATTCCCATCCGAAATGTGACCATGGCCGAGACGGTGGAGTTTTCCCGCGAGGTTGCCAGAGAAATGGCCGAACGTTTCAGCCTGCCCATCTTCCTGTACGAAGCGTCCGCATTCATTCCCGCTCGCCGGAACCTGGCGGCCATTCGCAAGGGCCAGTTTGAGGGCATGCCGGAAAAATTGCAACAACCCCAATGGAAGCCCGACTACGGTCCCGACCGCATCCATCCAACCGCCGGGGTGACCGCCGTCGGCGCACGTATGCCGCTGGTTGCTTTCAACGTCAATCTCGCAACCAGCAACCTCGAAATTGCCAGGCAGATTGCCCTCAAAGTCCGGCACATCAGCGGCGGGCTGCGCTTCTGCAAGGCAATCGGCGTAGAGCTCAAGGACCGAGGCATGGTCCAGGTATCCATGAACATGACCGACTACACCAAAACTGCTCTGTACCGCGCCCTGGAGCTGGTCCGCATCGAAGCCAGGCGCTACGGAGTCAGCGTGGCGGGCAGCGAAATCATTGGCCTGATTCCTGTGGAAGCCCTCATCGATTGTGCAGTCTATTACCTGGGCATCGAGAATTTTTCCGTGAACCAGGTGCTGGAAATGAGGCTCATGGAATGACCACGACGACAACGGAGGCATCCTGTGCTGGCGGATCTTTCCATTAAGGCATTTCTCACCGAAACCGCATCCAAATCACCGGTTCCGGGGGGCGGCAGCGTCGCTGCTCTGAGCGCAGCCCTGGCGGCCAGCCTGGCGGAAATGGTCGCAAACCTGAGCGTGGGCCGCAAGGGTTTTGAAAATTCACAGGCGGAAATGGAGGCTCTACAGGAGAGGGCCCAAGCCCTCAGAGTACAATTGGCCGAATACATTCAATGGGATGCCGATGCCTATCATCAGGTCATGGCTGCCCACGGGCTTCCCGGGGGATCGCCGGAGGAAAAGCAGCGGCGCAGCAAAGCCATTCAGGCAGGGCTCAAACAGGCCGCGCGCGTCCCCCTGGAAGTGGCCGTCCATTCCCTGGAAATTCTGGAACTGGCGCAAACCGCCGTAACCCAGGGCAACCCCAACGCCGTGACAGACGCCGCCGTTGGCACCATGCTGGCACGCACCGCAGGCCTTGCCGCTCTCTACAACGTCAAGATCAACCTGAGCTCCATCCGAGACAAGGAATTTGTGGAAAATACGGCCGAAGAGATCCAGCGCCTGGAAACTGAAATTGTCGCCCGGGAAAAACGCATTCTGGCAGCGATAAAACTATAAACGTAACCGCTCACCATGCAACCCTTTATGAACCACAAAGGCGCAAAGAACGCCAAGGTTGCGTCCTTTAGGGAGGGCTCTTTGCGTGTCTTTGAGTCCTTCGCGTCTTGGCGGTGAACGATTACATTATTTGAGCCAACATTTTAAGTTAAAGTTATCTGAGGCAAATACCGATATTAGAATTGATACAAACTATGGCAGGCGGCGCAGTGAACTGTCTTGGCGGTCTCGTGCTCGACTTCTACCCTCCCTCGCTCTCAACAGATATCTTTATCCTGGTGGCTGCTGCCCGAAAGCAAAAGAATAGCAGAAATCCAACACAGGGAGCCGGAGATGAAGACATTATCGCTCAGAAGCAAAATTTACACAAGTTTCAGCGTGCTTGTTGTGCTTGGTTTGGGGCTCGGAGGACTGGGCTGGCTGGGAGCCATCCAGCTGGAAAATGATCTGGCTGCGGCAGGGCAGGCTCAGCTTCAGCTTGCGGCTGTACTCGACCAGATTCACTGGGCAAGATCGCTCTTCGCCGCCATTGCCGTGTCGCTCCTGGTTTCAAGTTTCTTGCTGGCTTTGGCGCTCAATCGTACCATTGCCGGAACCATTACGCGCCATTCGGAAGGACTTTTTGAGGCCGCCGATCAGGTCACCAGCGCTTCCAGTCAGGTCTCCATCGCCAGCCAGTCGCTGGCTGAAGGGGCTTCAAGGCAGGCCGCATCACTGGAAGAGAGCTCTTCTGCAATGGAGGAGATGGCCTCCATGGTGAAAAGAAACGCGCAGAATACCAAAGAAGCGGCGCGGCTGGTCGAGATCTCGAGGCAAAGCATGAAAACCAGCCATCGCTCATTGAAGAGCACCATGGAGACCATGAAGGTGATCGCTGCCAGTGGTGAGCAGACCACAAAGATCGTTAAGACCATCGATGAGATTGCCTTCCAGACCAATCTGCTCGCCCTCAATGCCGCCGTGGAAGCCGCTCGGGCGGGAGAAGCCGGAGCAGGTTTTGCGGTGGTCGCCGACGAAGTGAGGAATCTTGCCATGCGGGCCACGGAAGCTGCCAGGAACACCCAAGAGATAATCAACGAGACGATAGCACACGTGCGGACCGGCGAGGGCATCATCGAGCAAACCATGAAGGAATTCTACCAGATGGGTGACGATGCCAAGGCTGTTTCAACGTTGTTCAGCGAAATCAGCGTTGCCAGTGAAGAGCAGGCCGTAGGAATCGAACAGGTCAATCAGGCCATACACGAAATGGACACTGTAGTTCAGCAGAATGCCGCCAACGCTGAAGAATCCGCCGCCGCAGCCGAGCAACTGTACGCCCAGGCAGCTCAGATGCGCACCTTCATCGAAAAAATGACGGCCGTTCTCGGCGAAAATGGCAAAGGTCGGCACGCCTCGCAGCACAGCCGTGACGACCAGGAATATCCTGCCCCGGCCGCCGACGAACAACCATTGGCCCTTGCCTGCCGGGGATGAGCCCTTCACCGTAAGCCTGCCCGGGAGTTCTCTTTTGAGGCAGGGGTCCGGGTGAGGGGTACGCCCTCCTCACCCAGCCTCTTCCCGCCGATGAGGAGCGGAATTTACCCACCTTGTATCTAATGGAACTTTTGATCGCCTGGTTCGGCCGTCTTGATGGGGCCGAAATTCTGTTCGTATTTATTGAGGTTTTCCGTGAGTGCCGCGATGATCCGTTTCATGTGGCCCGGAGTCACGATGACCCGGGAAACCAGGTGGGTTCCGCTGGGCGAAGCCAGCAGCCAGTCGATCATGAATTCCTCCGGACTATGGGCCACGTACATGTTGTTGCTGTAGCGGCCTCGAGACATCTCGTCGCCGGTGCTGATCTGAAACGGTCGGGGCGGTTCTTTATGTTCCGGCATGTGGCTTCATCCTCGCGTGAACCGCGTTCTGTCAAGTTGACAAGCGGGGTGCACTCAAGCCTCCGGTCAGTGCCGGTGCGGCCAAGGTTCATGGCTGCGCTCTTCGACCACATAGCAGAATCGGTCCCATTCAACTTCGCGCTGGGTTACCGGGCAGCGCAGCTTCACCTTGCGCTCACTACAATCGAGCACCTGCCAGTCGCCGCGGCGGGGACCTTCTTCGATGGTGATCTTCTGGCCCGCCTCAAAAGGAAACGGACGGAAAAACACAACGCGTTCATCGGACATGGATCACTATCCTTTTCAATAGGCCTCTATTGGTGGCTGTGTTCAAAATACAGCTTGGAAAATTGTTGCAAAAGGGATCGCAACTCGTTCACATGACTCAGATCGGTTGTCTGTTTGCACAGCATCGCCTGCAACAGCATCTTGTGTAACAGAGTCAATTTTTCCACGTAGTTATCGCCCTCCGGCTTGATCCTCTGAGTCATAAAATATTGAGCGACAACCTCCTGAATTTTGTCTGCGTGATTCTCCTTATTCATGATCCAGCGGACCAGTTGATTGTAGTTGATGGGACTCTGCTTTTGAAGTTCGATGATCTCTTTCATGGACTTCTCTACAGTGGTGATATCCTCTTCTATCATGCTCACTCTCATCTCGTCACCGTAGATGCCGCAGGGGATTTCGCAATGCGCATGAGCACCTGCAGTCCACGCAAGGATAAACAACGCCACCAGTGCAACCCATAATCCGCGCTTTTCCGTTGTCATTTCAACTCCTCCTCGGTCAATGCCTGAAAATCATTTGCTATGCATTGCTGAGCTGTTTTCCAATCCGCGCCAAACGGCGACCAAAAACCCTGCATATTGCAGCCTCCTCCTTATCGACGGCTCTCAAGTTATCTTGACCGGCTATGTGCCCAGGACCGTAAGGGGAGCCACCGCCCGCTGTAGTGAAGAGCTCCTGAACCGAATAAGGCACACCCACTACGATCATACCCAAGTGCAGCAGTGATGCCATCAGGGTATAAATCGTGGTTTCCTGGCCCCCATGCAGGCTGGCTGTCGACACAAAAACACCGGCCGGTTTCCCCTCGAATTCGCCCTTGAGCCACAGGGAACTGAGTTGATCAATCTGATTTTTCAGTTGCGCCGACACGTTCCCGAAGCGAGTCGGCGTTCCGAACGCAATGGCCCCCGCCTCCTTAAAATCCTCCAGGGTGACCAGGGGAACATCCCTTTGCATCTGCTTGCCGGCTTTCATGTCCGGACGGGATTCGATGAGCGACTCGGGCATCAATTCGACCACCGTCCGCAAAACCGGCTCCACACCCTTTACTTCACTTGCGCCCTCAGCCACCAGCCGGGCCATTTTGTACACATTACCAAAAGTGCTGTAATAAACAATCAAGAGCTTCATGGCCATCTCCTTGGATCTGAGTACAGCGCCACACAATCAAGTGGCCGAATTCCGTATGTTGAATTTCGTTACGCGTGCCGCGTCACTCCACCCAACCAACACCCAAGCAAGTCCGCTGCCTTTTGCACACTCTATTGTGTAGAGCTTTACTGAGTTTCGTTTTCATCATGAATTACAGTGAAATTATGAACGCGCACCTGAATAATCAAGGTCAAATTATCCTTACGAGCCCGGTATGACGGCACAACGGCTCATAATGCTCGCGAACAGGATAATTTGATTCACGGCGATCGGTGGGGCAGGCTTTGACAGAGGGCGTGCCGTCATGCCCGCCCAACGCGGATATGACGGCACAGGGCAACGACCCGTTACAGTGCGGCCATGAAATTCACCAGATCCTGCTTTTCCTGCCCGGTGAGCTTCAATTCCTGGATCATGTTGAAGAATTCAACGGTGTCGGCGAGAGTCAGCAACCGGCCGTCGTGAAGGTACGGTGGAGAATCTTTGATGCCGCGCAGCGGAAAGGTCTTGATCGGTCCGTCGGCGGAGGCCATGCGGCCATTGATCATCACCGGTTGATAGAATCGCTCGGCCTTCAAATTGTGCATCATCCCGTCGGTGTAATAGGGGGCAGGGTGGCATACGGCGCATTGAGCCTTGCCAAAAAAGAGCTCCTGTCCGCGCAGTTCCGATTCGTTGGCCTTGGCTGGATCCAGTTTGCCGTAAATGTTCAATTTGGGAGCCGGGGGGAAATCCAGTATGTTCTGAAACTCTGCCATGAAATGCACCTGACTGCCGCGCTCCAGGATATTGACCCCTTTTTTCGTGGCAATGACCGGATCACCGTCAAAATACGCCGCGCGCTGTTCAAACTCAGTAAAATCCTCCACACTCTTGAGTGCCCGCTGGGATCCAAACAAGCGCTGTACATTGACGCCGCGCAGAGGCGGGGTATCCAGCCGATGCCTGAACTCCTGCGGACGGATGTCCCCCACCAGATGGGTGGCTCCATTGCTCAGACCGTTCACATGACAATCGAAGCAGGTCACTCCCCTGCCGGCCAACTCGGAGCGGCGGTCATCGGTCTGATTGAACTGCTGCTGGGGAAAGGGCGTGACCAGCAGCCTCAGTCCCTCGAGTTGCTTGGGGTTGAGGATGCCGTTAAAGAGTTCAAAATAATTCATGATGGTCACCACCTGCCCCCGGGATACGTCCCCGAGATCCGGCCGGGTAGTCAGATAGATCGGGGGAGGAAATTCGGGAAGGAAATGATCGGGCAGATCAAAATCGAGATCGAAGCGGGTCAGATCACGCCCCTCCTGCTTCTTGATCTCGTCAATGTGGAACTGGGGAAAGACCATGCCTCCTTCCGCGTGGTTCGGGTGCGGCAGTGGATAAAAGCCTTTCGGCCAGAGGTTTTTCTCTTTGATCTCATCCGGCCTCATTGCTGCCAGCTGGTCCCAGGTGACTCCCTGGGGCAACTTGACCCGAACTCCTTCTTGGATGGCTTTCCTGCCGCCGGACATCATGACCTCTTTTGCCGGGCGGTCCGCAAGATCATAACGCTCGTTCAAGAGCTCCATCTGACGCTGCATCACCTCGGGCTTAGCCGCTTTCATACGGGCCACGGTATCCGCGAACGGCTCTTTCATCACCACCGGACTGTAGCTGCTGGTCACCGCTTGATCTGCATAGACCCAGCAGGTTGCAGCCAGGATCAGCAAAAACACTCCAGACAACATCCACCGCTTTCTGATTCTCGTCGACTTCATTGCTCTTCCCCTTTTCATTCACGCGCTGGAAAACACCGGTTAGCGAGTTCAAAATGACAGTCAAAATCCTCTCCAGGGCACTGTTACATGTGCTTTTCCCTGTCACATGCGCCGTGCTCGTTGGGTGGCCTCCAAAGTTATTTCAATACACACGGCTTGGACCCTCAAATTATGTTTCATGATGCCGAATCGTGCGCCATATGTCAAGGTTGGTGTCGCTTCAACTGGATGATTGGCCTGAAGGTGAAGAGACCATCATCACTCCACCAGAACACTGACCGCAGGAACCGGCGGCACGATCTTTTCGAACTTCCCGGCATTCCTGCAATGAAATCGCCATCCTCGAACCTTCAACGTTCACTGCGGACAACGTATCGGTTGAGGTTAACGGATGGAAGTGTTAAGAGAGGCATCTTAATTTACCGTCATGGACATGACACCGGGCCGGGATTGGCAGACCGGCTCCCGGGTTGGACATTGACAATATGCGCTAACCAACGGCAAAAAACAGAGCGGAGGACTTGATGACCAGAGTGCACGGTTTTGAGCAGACAGCGCAGCAAATGATTCCCGAAATCGACACGGAGGCCAGGCTTTATCGCCACATCAAAACGGGTGCCGAGCTCCTTTCCCTGATCCGCGATGACGAAAACAAGGTGTTCGGCATCACCTTTCGCACGCCTCCGCAGGATTCGACGGGAGTCGCTCACATTCTGGAGCATTCGATGCTGTGCGGGTCGCGCAAATACCCCGAAAAGGAACCCTTTGTGGAGCTGCTGAAAGGATCCCTCAAGACATTTCTGAATGCCTTCACCTACCCTGACAAGACCTGCTACCCGGTAGCCAGTCAGAATCTACAAGACTTTTACAATCTCATCGATGTCTACCTCGACGCCGTCTTCTATCCGCGCCTGACCCCACTCATTTTTCAGCAGGAGGGATGGCACCTGGAGCTGGAACAACTCGACGCCCCCCTGACTTTCAAAGGGGTGGTCTACAACGAAATGAAAGGCGCCTACTCTTCACCGGATACGGTCCTGAGTGAATATTCCCAGCAGTCGCTGTTCCCCGACAACACCTACGGATTGGATTCGGGCGGGGAACCGACCCAGATTCTCAACCTGACTTTCGAACAGTTTCAGGCGTTTCACCGAAAACACTATCATCCTTCCAATGCTCGAATCTTTTTCTACGGCGATGACGACCCCCGCGAGCGGCTCCGCATCATCAATGAATATTTGAAGGATTTCGAGCCGATGGAGGTCGCTTCGACGGTGGATTTGCAGCCCCCATTCGCAGGGCCGAAACGTATCGAGCGCGTATTCAGCGTCGGATCGGACGAACCGCACGACGCGGGTCGTTCCAAAGGAATGGTGACGGTCAACTGGCTGCTCTCGGAAACCACCGACGCCGAACTGAACCTGGCGTTACATGTGCTTGAATATGTCCTGCTCGGCATGCCGGGCTCTCCCTTGCGCAAAGCGTTGATCGATTCGGGATTGGGGGAAGATCTCGCAGGGGTTGGCCTGGAAGGGGAACTGCGACAGATGTATTTTTCCACCGGCCTCAAGGGAATCCATACGGCCGATGTGCACCGTATCGAGGCGGTGATCTTCGATACGCTGAAGGATCTGGTGAAAAACGGCATCAGCCGGGAAACCATTGAAGCGGCAATCAATACCACCGAATTTCGCCTGCGGGAAAACAACACGGGCAGCTTTCCCAGGGGGTTACTCCTGATGCTGCGGTCCCTGACCACCTGGCTGCATGACGCCGATCCAATGCTGCTGCTTTCTTTTGAAAAACCGCTGGCGGCCATCAAATCCAATTTATCCGCCCACAGCGGGTACTTTGAAAACCTCATCGAACGTTACCTGATCGACAACAGCCATCGGACCACCCTGGTCATGCGCCCCGACCCCACCCTGGAGGAAAAGCAAAGGGAGGCTGAAAAAAAACGTTTGAACGACATCCGCCAACAGATGACCGACGAACAACTGGAGGCTGTCATAGCAAACACCCGGACGCTGCAGCAGATGCAGGAAGCGCCCGACCCCCCCGAGGCCCTGGCGACCATACCCTCCCTCAAAATTGCTGATCTGGACAAGCACAACAAAGTGATTCCTGTGGACAAACTGGAAAAGAACGCCGTTCCAATTTATTTCCATGACCTGTTCACCAACGGTATCATTTACCTGGATGCCGGCTTCGATGTCCGTTCACTGCCCCAGAAGTATCTGCAGTTTATGCCCCTTTTCACCCGGGCCCTGATTGAAATGGGAACGGAAAGCGAAGACTATGTGGCGTTTTCTCAGCGCATCAGCAGCAAGACTGGAGGCATTCGCCCGGAATTTTTTACCGCGACCGTAATGAACAGCGACGCGAGCACCGCCTGGTTTTTTTTACGGGCCAAGGCCATGCCCTCGCAAGCCGCCGATATGCTGGAAATCCTTCGCGACATGCTGACCAACGTGAAGCTCGATCAACCCGAACGGTTTCGTCAGATGGTCCTGGAGGAAAAAGCACGGCAGGAACAAAAGCTCGCCCCCGCCGGGCATCAGATGGTCAACCTGCGCCTGCGTGCCCATTTCAAGGAGGCCGATTGGGTTGCCGAACAGATGAACGGGGTGAGCTATTTGCTGTTCGTCCGCCAACTCGCCCGTATGGTCGAGGACAATTGGCGCGAGGTTTTGGAGGCGCTTCAGGGGATCCGTCGGATGCTGTTCAAGCGCGAACTGATGCTGCTCAATGTGACCCTGGACAGGCACAACTGGAAGACGTTTGAAACGCAATTGGATGGTTTTCTCGCTTCCATTCCCGCTCAAACGGGCTCCCCGGCCGCTGCCCCATGGCATCCCGAGCTTTTTCCTCCCTTTGAAGGAATGGTCATTCCGACTCAGGTCAATTACGTTGGGAAAGGAACCAACATCTACCAGGAAGGATTTAACTTCCACGGATCCTTCCTGGTGATCTCGAGGTATCTTCGCAACTCCTGGCTGTGGGAGCGCATTCGCGTGCAGGGTGGAGCTTACGGCGCTTTTTGCCTGTTCGACCGAATGTCGGGCACGCTCTCCTTTGTCTCCTACAGAGACCCCAATCTGCTGAAGACCCTGACCAATTTTGACCGGACAGCGCACTATCTGCGCACTCTCGACCTCAGTGAAGAAGAGCTCACCAAAGCCATTATCGGCACCATTGGCGACCTTGACAGTTATATGCTGCCCGACGCCAAAGGATACGCGTCTCTGCTGCGCCATCTGAGCGGCGACACGGAAGAGGCACGGCAGAAAATGCGCGATGAGATCCTGGCAACAACAGCCGTTGACTTTCGCAAATTCGCTGACATACTGGATGCCGTCAAGGACAGGGGACTCGTCAAAGTGATCGGTTCCCAAAGCGCCATTGAAGAATCCCTCATGGAAAATGACCAATGGCTGCAAGTGTTGAAAGTATTGTAAGGAGTGACCGCCGCCATGTTTGAAATGGCCGCCATCGTTGGAGCATCCTTCACCCTGGCGCTTTCGGGCGCTTTGATGCCGGGTCCCCTGCTCACCATAACCATTTCCGAGTCGGCGCGGCGGGGCTTTCCAGCGGGACCGCTGCTCATGGTCGGCCACGCACTCCTGGAGCTGCTGCTGGTTGTCGCCGTGATCCAAGGATTGGGGAGCTACTTGAGGCGACCTACGGTCATCGGATGCATAGCGCTGATGGGCGGTCTTCTGCTACTCTATCTGGGAGTAGATATGGTCCGCTCCGCCGGGAAGCTCTCCTTAAGGGAGGAAATGCAGGGAACCAGCCCCGGATACTCCCGCCACCCTGTTTTGCTCGGCGTTTTGGCAAGCATTTCCAACCCTTATTGGACCCTGTGGTGGGCCACCATAGGCCTCGGCTACCTGGTGACGGCCATGGAATTCGGCTATGCGGGAGTAGCCGCATTTTTTGTGGGGCACATCGCCGCCGATTTCGCCTGGTACAGCCTGGTATCTCTTGGCATAAGCAGAGGCAAGACGTTTCTGCCGGACAGCGGATATCGGCATATCATCCGATTCTGCGGCGTTTTTTTGTTTTTCTTCGGTGGATGGTTTTTGTTGTCGGCCAAGGAGTACCTCGGCCCCAGTTTGTTTTAGCTGCTGGATGCCGGATCCCGGATTGCAACCCGCTCTGAGGGCTGAAAGCATGGATGAGCAGATCAGGAAGGCGATTTTCGACCAGGTTGCCAAGGAGCCGTTTGCCCGCAAGTTCGGCATCTCCCTGGTGGATCTTGCGACAGGATATTCCCGGGTGGAGATGACGTTTACACCAGACATGGAAAATATCTTCGGCATGGCGCATGGAGGTGCCATCTTCGCCCTCATCGACACCGCGTTCGAAACCTCGTGCAACTCGCATGGTTCCATGGCCGTGGCACTCAACGTCACGGTCAATTATCTTGCCGCTCCCCGGGGGGGCGGCAAGTTGATCGCCGAGGCACGGGAAATCAACCTGACCCGGAAGACGGGAAACTATGAGATCAAGGTGAGGGAGGAAAGCGGCAGGCTGATCGCGGTCTGCCAGGCTTTGGCGTATCGCAGAGGCACGCCCCTGCCTTTCCTGGAAACATCGGCCGGCGTCGTGCCGTAGTACACCGGGTCAAGATGGATTCGTTGCATGTTTGCTAACGGTTGGCGCTGATGGCAGTGGGCATCGGCATTCCCCGCAGGTCCCTCGGTTATGCGCATCATGTTCTATTGTCAGCACGTTCTGGGAGTCGGCCACTTTTTCAGGAGCATGGAGATCGCCCGCGCCCTCGAGCGTCACCAGGTTCTCTTCATCGAAGGAGGAGAACCGCTGGCAGACTTCACGCCGCCTCCTCATGTCAAGCGGGTTTTTCTCCCCCCCCTGATGATGGATGGGCAGTTCACGCAGGTGCACTCCTGCGGCGCAGACCTCGAAGCCGTCAAGTACCGCCGGACCGAGCTCCTCGATCAATCCTTGCGAAATTTTGCCCCCGACGTCCTGGTGATCGAGTTGTTTCCGTTCGGAAGGAAATATTTCACATTTGAACTGATGCCTCTCCTGCAGCGGATCAGGCAGGAAAACCTGCCCACCAAAGTGGTCTGCAGTCTGCGCGACATTCTGGTGGAGAAAAAGGATCAGGCGCGCTTCGAGGAGCGTGTGATCCGCACGTTAAACGCCTGCTTTGATCTCCTCCTGATCCATTCCGACCCGCACGTGATTCCACTCGATGAGACCTTCTCGAGAGTGAAAGACATTGCCATCCCGCTGGAATATACCGGTTTTGTGACACGGCGGCCCGGGCAAAACCTTACCCCGCAGACGGGATTGATTCTGGTCAGTGGGGGAGGCAGCCCGGTGGGCAGGGATCTTCTGGCTTGCGCCATCGGCGCTGCGCAAACATTGCCCGATCCGCATTTGCGTGTGCGCGCCTTTGCCAGTCCCTTCCTGCCACGGCAAGACCTTGCCTGCCTCGAGCGGCTCGCCGCCAGAGACGAGCGCAGCGTGATCCTGCCGTTTTCTTCTCAATTCCTGGACGAGCTTGCTGCCGCCGAACTTTCCATCAGCATGGCGGGATACAATACCTGTATGGATATTTTATCAAGCGGAATTAAAGCCCTTGTCTATCCGTTTCCGCAAAACCGCGAACAACGAATCCGCGCGGAACGGCTGCAGCAACTGGGAATCCTTACGGTACTTGACTCGCTGCAGAGGGACCGCCTGGCAGAGCACATTGGGCTCCAACTGCAGGATCACAAGGCTCGTCCGGGAACACCGGCAATTTTGCAGAACGGCGCAGCAAACACCGCACAGGCTGTTGAAAAATATTTCGGTAGATCTTAAGATAGGCCCTAAGTGCTAACAATTATCAAAGCTGGATGTGAGGGGAAATGCCTTGGATGAGATTCTTGGCAGAGCATCTCGTCATGCCCGCGCAGGCGGTTGTAGCGCGCACCCGCGGCCGCCTGCGCGGGAATGACGAGGGCATGGTCGTGCAATCACTCATTGACAGGGATACGGGAAGAAATCGGTGAAAACATCCGTCGAGCGTCAGGTAGTCCTGCCCTGGAACCAAGTCGTTAGAATTTCTTTCAACTCAATCAAGGCGCGCTTCTTTCGATCCCTCATCACCACCCTCACCCTCACTCTGGCCGTCGCTTTCGTCGCCTTCACCTGGTCCAGCTATGACATGCTCAATGCCATTTGGCCGCACGCCGACAAATCTTTGCAGGATCTGATCGCTTCCAGCGGATATGAGCTGACGGAGAAAGGCTTCGGCAGCAGCCCCAAAGACATCTGGCTTGCCATTTTATCGGTACTGGTCTGCGTCGTCGGCATCATCAACGCCCAGCTCATGGCAGTCACCGAGAGATTCCGCGAGATCGGCACCATCAAATGCCTGGGTGCCCTGGACAGCTTTGTGGTGCGCATCTTTTTGCTTGAAGCGGTCTATCAGGGTTTGCTGGGCGGCGTCAGCGGCAGCGTGCTGGGAGTGCTGGTGGCCACCCTGTCTCTCCTGTGGAAGTTCGGCTTTGCGGTGGTCTACTCTTGGCCGTTTCAGCAGATGCTCTCCACCATTGGCTGGGCCTCCGGACTGGCCGTATTTTTATCATTGATCGGGGTCATTTATCCCGCACTGGTCGCCGCTAAAATGCAGCCGGCAGTGGCTTTGAGGGCGGAGGAATAATTTCCAATACAGGACGGATCATGTATCGCGATGAAACACACAATGTCGTCAGGCTATCCGAGGTGACCAAGGTTTTTCGCATGGGAACCAACAAGGTCGAAGCCCTCAAGGGAGTCGACCTCACCATAAAGACAGGGGAATACCTGTCGATCATGGGGCCTTCGGGATCGGGCAAGTCGACTCTATTCAATATGATCGGCGCCCTCGACAAGCCCACCTCCGGGAGAGTATTCATCGATGAAGTGGACGTGGCGCAGTTGGACGCTTACGAACTGGCCTGGCTGCGCTGCCGAAAAATAGGCTACATCTTTCAGACATTCAACCTCATCCAGGTCATGACCGCCATTGAAAATGTCACCTTGCCCATGGTTTTTGCCGGTATGAATCGTGACGAATATACCGAAAAGGGCATGGATCTTCTAAAAATTGTCGGTTTGGCGGAGCGCTATCATCATAAGCCTTCGGAGTTGTCCGGCGGTCAGCAGCAACGGGTCGCCATCGCCAGATCGCTGGCGAACGACCCGGCTATCGTGCTGGCGGACGAACCGACGGGAAACCTCGACCTGACAACGGGCGAGGAAATCATCTTTTTGCTCAAACAGCTTTCCAAGGAAAGGGGCGTCACCATCATCTCGGCCACCCACGATGTCAAAATGTTGAACGTATCAGACCGCGTTGTGTGGATTCGTGACGGCCGAATCGACCGCATTGAAGATCGAGATAAACTCAAAATCTCCATTGGTGAAGTGGCATGAAAAACTTGGCACCATGCTGGAAGAAGATCCCAACGCTGGTCTGCGCCTTTGCTTTGATTGCAGGGGCGGTCATCGGGTGCGGGAGGGTTGGTGACGCCGTCGCCCAGGACATGCTGCGTGACATGGCGTTTTTTGCCGGCATCAAAGACCGCTCCACCGGCTCGCCCGGATCTGAAAAGGCGGCCGACTACATCCTCAAAGCATTCCGCCAGGCAGGTTTACAAGAAGTCGGCGTGCAGGACTTTCTCACCCCCATCCCGGAAGTCGTTTCCGCCTCACTCGAGGTCGACGGACAGCCACCCTTGGAGATCTACCCCTGGGGGCCCAACATGGTGTACCTGCCCACCACCCCCCCGGAAGGTCTGACGGGAAGTTTGATTTACGTGGGAGCAGGCAATTTTGCCGACTTAAACGGCAAGAAGATTCAGGGCAATATTGTTCTGATGGATATGTTTTCCTTTCAAAATTGGCTGAACGCCTCGATGCTGGGGGCCAAGGCGCTGATTTTTCTGGGCAGCGGGGATTCTTCCCGCGGGCAGTTCAAGGAAAAAGACATTCCCACGCCGGTGGCTTTCCCGCGCTACTGGGTTCCGCAGCGTATCGGCGAGCAGCTCAAACAGCTGGCACTGCAGCAAAACGTTTCGGCAACGGTCAAGTCCAAGGCCCGATGGCAACACAAACTGGTCTACAACTGCTACGGCATTCTGCCCGGCAAGTCTCCCGAACTGCGCAATGAATTGATCGTGCTGGATGCCTTCTACGACGCTTCCTCACACATCCTGGGGCTGGCGCCGGGTGCGGGTGAATCCACTTCCATCGCCATGATGCTGTTACTGGCACGGGAACTGGCCAAGAACCCGCCGGACCGAAGTGTGCTGTTTCTCGCCGCCACCGGTCACGGCCAGGGACTCGCCGGAATGAGGCAGTTCACCTGGGCGGTGACCACCCGGCGCAAAATCCTGCGGCGGGACAAGCGAAATCTCAGTCTGCAAAAGGAAGATGTTGACCATCAGATCGAGCTCCTGGAAGCCGGCGATCCCCTGGCCATCGACGATCCGAAAGATCGTGATCGCATCTGGCAGATTGTGCTGGAGAGGGCAAAAGACAAAGTCGATGAACTGACACGGGAAATGCAATATCAAAAATCCGCCTCGGAAACCGAAGAGCTCGTCGATATGGCGGATGTCCGCCCCTATCGCAGGCTTTCCTGGGTCAGCAGCATGGACCAGTTGACTCCCGAGCAGGAAATCCTTGCCCGGGAACTCCTCGACGGAGTGATTCCAGAGCTCAAAGTCCGGCGCGATGAACTGAAGCTCCGACGCCAGGTGCTCAGATCCACCGAACAGCTCTCCCGAAAACTCATCGATCTCGAACCGGTGCTTTATCTGGATCTCAACTTGTCGTCCCATTCTCCCTTTGTCGGTCTGGCTGAATTGGGTCACACCTTTCCCATTCGCCAAGACGTCAAGCGCATTGTGCGATCACGGCGGCTGGCAGATATTTTGACCGCAACCGGCGAGCAGGCAGCGCGCGAAACGGGCACTTCCAATATGTTCAAGAACCTGCTGCGGGGCAGTGAGGCCCTGGGCAGCTTCGGCCAATGCCATACCGGACAGTGCCTGTGCTGCGACATTGCCGCCATCGGAGGCCTGCCGGCCGTCGGACTGGTCACCCTGGACGACAACCGCTCATTCTGGTCCACCCCGAATGTCACCCTGGATCGGGTCGATGTGGACACTATCGAGAGACTGCAAAGGTTCTTCCCGACCTTCCTCAGCAAGGTCTTTTCCCATGAGGAGCTGGCTTCTGGAATCACAGGCCAGCTGCGAGGCCTGTCCGGCCTCGAAGGCACCACCAAGTTCATTCGTCAGGGGGAGCTGTTTGCCGATCAACCGGCACCCGGCACCATCGTCAATGTCATCCAGGGAGACTCCATCTTTCGCGGCATGTCTTTTCAGGACGGCACCTTTTTCATTCCGGGGCTCGCCAACCGGAGGGCTTCCTATCAAAAACTGATCGTTGAACCCTACGGGGTGGACTCTCAAACCGGTCTGATCAAATGGACCGCGGACAAGAATCAGACGGGCAAAGTGAACTATCGGATCAAAGTGAAAACCGACCTGGCAAGTACGTCACTGATCATGTTCCATTGCAGGCAGACCGATGTGGTGGGCATCTTCGACCCCCGGGACATGGGCCACTTGACCAAGGTCGAACTGCTCAATGCCGCCACCGAGACCACTCCCGTGCGCTACTGGTACAGCAGGATCGACGGGCGGGACACCAACGCCATATCCGTCTTCTTGGAGCGCGGCACACGGTTCAAACTGATCCTGTCCCAGTCGATGATCAGCAAGGAGTTGTTCCTGCTCAACAGCACCGACGAGATCCCCACCGGCAAAGGTTTTCTGATCGGCAGCCCGGCGTCGATATTTCTGGTCCCCAAGCAGGTGGCCGGCGACCTGCAGTATCTGGTGGGAAGACGCCTCACCAACCTGTTCAAACACGGCATCTCCAACCGTTATCTGCAGGTGATCAATGAGACGTCCGAGCAGGCGTTGGCTGCTTCCCGGCAGAGCCTGGCCAATCAAGTCTATGACAAATTCTGGCGGAACACCGTGGCGGCGTGGGCTCAGATGAATGTGGTCTATAGCCAGATCGAGAGCACGGAACGAGACGTATTGACGGGGGTGATGTTTTTTATCGCCCTGTTTGTTCCCTTCGCCTATTGCATGGAGCGCTATCTGTTCAGTTTTCGCGATATCTACAGACAGATCATAGCGTTCATCGTTATCCTGCTCATGACCATTTTCACCATCCGCGCATTGCATCCCGCCTTTCAGTTGACCTACAGCCCCATGGTGGTGATCATTGCCTTTTTTATTGTGGGCCTTTCTCTGCTGGTTGCCTGGATCATTTTCATGCGTTTTGAAAGGGAGATGGATGAACTGCATGACAGTTATGCCGTTGCCAATCGCAGAACGGACCAGGTGAGCAAATGGCAGGCGTTCGGCGCCGGATTCGCCATTGGGGTGTCCAACCTCAATCGCAGAAAGCTGCGCACCGCGCTGACCTGTATCACCCTGGTGATTCTCACCTTCACCGTCATGTCTTTCACCAACGTCAAGAGCTTGCACAAAACCACGAGCACCAACCTGGCCCAGGAAAATCCTTATACGGGCATCCTCATACGGCACCAGTTCTGGTTTCCTCTCACCACGCTGCTGCTCAGCGACATGCAGGCGCGCTTCAGTGAAGGATCCTCGGTTTGGCCGAGAAGCTGGATCATGCCGGGAGAAATGCGCACGCAGGCAATCACCAGCGTGCGGCGACCGGCGATGAGTGCGCCGGCGGAAGGCGTGCTGGGACTGGGATGGAACGCGCCTGAGTATTTTCGAAACATCGTCACCCATGGGCGCTGGTTCACCGAGGACGAAAGGAACGCCATTTTACTGCCCGTTGACATGGCTCAGCAACTCGGACTCGATCCACGAACCGACCTCGCTGCAACGGTGACACTGATGGGAGACGCGTTTGAGGTGGTGGGTTACTTTGACGCCAAACTCATGGAAGCCTCCAAGGACCTCGATCAGAATCCCATCACGCCCGCTTACGAGGAGATGCTTCACAGCCAGGATCTGTCCGAGGCTGAAATCGAGGCGATGCAGTCGGGTGAGCAGATGGCACCCATCTCGCAGAAATTTCGCTTCGCTAATCCCAAGGCCACCGTCATCATCCCCTTTTCCACCTGCATGCAGTACGGCGGCAAACCGATGGCCATTTCCATTCTTCCCAGCGACGGGCAGCAGCCCCTGCAGATCGCCGACGGCCTCTCCACCTGGCTGGCCTACCCGTTATTCGTCGGCCAGGACGGCATATGGTATCACAGCGCCAGCACCACCGTGCGCTATCAAGGAGTGGCCAACCTGATCGTACCGATTCTGATCGTCATCTTCATCTGCCTGAATACTTTGATCGGCCATGTCCATGAGCGTCAGAGGGAAATCGGAACCTACACATCGGTGGGGCTTGCCCCGACTCATGTGGGCTTCCTGTTCATTGTGGAAGCCTTGTCCATGGCGGTCATATCCACCGTCATCGGCTACATTCTGGCGCAGTTGAGCGCCAATTACCTGGGAAACACAGGTCTTTTTGCCCAACTCACGTTCAATTACTCTTCTCTGGCAAGCGTGGCTTGCATGTTTCTGGTTTTTTCGGTAGTTTTCCTGGCGGCCCTCTATCCCGCACGAATGGCCGCTGAAATCGCCATGCCCGACATCAATCGATCCTGGTCATTGCCCCAGGCTGAAGGAGAAGAAATCGTCATGCACCTTCCCTTTCTGTTGAAGTACGAAGAAGAAAAGGGCATCATGGGATTTCTGCACGCCTTCTACAGTTCCCACCAGGACGTCAGCCAGGGGGCCTTCATCGTCGATGAGACCGAAATGGACGTGGATGCTCCGGAACTGGTGCAAGGCAGGATGCCGGCACCCGTCTGTCTGCTCCTGCGCATGAATGTTTGGCTGGCCCCTTTTGATTTTGGGATCAAGCAAAGGCTGCAACTGCATTGCTGTCCGTCGCCCGACAACCCGGGATACCTGGAGGTTGCGCTGCGCATGATCCGGTTGTCTGGAGAACGTTCCGCGTGGGAGCGAGCCAACAAGAGTTTTATTAAGGCACTGCGCAAACAGATGCTCCTGTGGCGCCTGATGGATCCAGCAGCGAAAGGGCATTACCAACAACTGGCGCCGGTGGATTACGCCGGACAGTTGGAGGAAGCCTGACCATGAGGGAACCGAAAATTCGTCTTGCGGCGGTTGTGCTTGGACTCGTGCTGGTCGTTCTGGCATGCTCCCTCACCCCTTACAACAATGTCAAACTGCAGAACAGTCCGCTCGCGGGCGGACATTTTCCCCTGATATCCTTCGCCTGTCTGCTGTTCGTGCTGATCATCGTCAATCCGGTACTGTCCCTGATCAGGAACAGCTGGCGTTTTCACCTGTTCGAGGTGCTGCTCATCTGGTCCATGGTCACGGTCGCCACCGGCATTGCCTATACCGGCCTGCTGCGCACCTTTGTCATCAACCTCACCAGCCCGGCCTGGTTTGCAACCTCGGCCGGCGACCTGGGGAAACTGCTGCTTCCGCTACTTCCTTCCGCCCTATTCCCCAAGGATCCCGATATCATCCAACCGCTGTATTATGGTTTGAAAGGTGGTCTGGATATGGGATGGTGGGAGGTCATCACGCACATTCCCTGGAATATATGGATACTGCCGATGTTCTGGTGGGGAATGCTTGTCCTGTGCGTCTATGCGGCCCTGCTGGGGATGACCGGGGTATTCTCGCACCAGTGGATCGAAAACGAAAAAATGAACTTCCCGCTGCTGCGCGTTCCCCAGATTCTGTGTGAGGAATCCGAAAGCAACACCCTGTTCGAGTTCCTGCGCCATCGATATTTCCTCATCGGTTTTTGCATTCCCCTCTTTCTGCACACGTTCAACGGACTGCACACGTATTTTCCGCAGGTGCCGGAAATGCCCACCCTCATCCTCACGCAGGGCTATGTTCCCAAGGAGGGCATGCTGGCCGGCTTCTACAAGATGAAAATTTACCTGTATCCCGCTTTCATAGGGTTTGCCTTCCTCACTTCCAACCAAGTCTCATTCAGCCTGTGGTTTTTTTTCATTCTTGGGGGGTTTCTGCCCGGCGTCCTGGAATTTTTGGGATGGCGACTGCCCGCCGCCGCCCTCGGAACCACCTTCGGCCCGGTTCTCTCTCGAGTCGAGGAAATGCAGATGGTCGGAGCCTTCGGGATTTTTTTCCTGTTCATTTTGTGGCTGGCCAGATATCATTTGCTGCTCGTCCTGCGCTCTCTCTTCAAGCGTGATTACCTGCTCGAATACCACGGCCTCATGTCCCCCCGATCGGCTTTTTACCTGTTCGCCGCAGGCTTTGTGGGCATTTTCGCCTGGATGACTTTCTTCGGCATGGATGTCCTTGTGACCATTGTCTTTCTGGCCGTGTGCTTCATGCTGCAATTGGTCGCTTCGCGCCTCATCTGCCAGGGTGGACTGCCGTATTTTACCCTGACCGCCGCCCCATCGGACGGCTTCCTGGCCTTCATGAACACGCGCATGATCGCCCCCCTCACCCTCTATCTGGCGCTGGTGGTGCAAAAAGTCACCTTTCTGGACATGCGCGAATCGCTGGCACCGTCCCTGTTTCACTCCTCCAGGCTGGCGGATGGAAGCACCCCGCGCAATCGCTTCCTGTGGGGGGTGGTTTGGGCAATCGGCGTGGGATTGGTGGTCTCCTTTGTCGCCATGATGGCTCTCTACTACAAATTCGGAATTTCCACCCTGCCCGACGACTGGGCCATCGAGACGTCCCGCCGCGTTCATGAAAACGTCGGGCAACTGCTGGAATATCCCGAACAGGCCAAGGCATGGAGCATCACCTTCACGGCGGTGGGTGCGGCGGTCATGACTTTTCTTGTTCTGGGCTACCATCATTTTCTGTGGTGGCCGCTGCACCCCATCGGTTACCTGACCACCTACAGTTCCGCCATGGACATTCTGTGGTTCAGCTTCTTTATTGGATGGGTCAACAACGCGTTGACCCTGCGCTATGGAGGCGTCAGCCTGTATAAGGAAGTGCGGCGCCTGTTCATCGGATTGGTGGTGGGAGACATGGTGATGGCCGTAGTGTGGCTGATCGTGGGCATGTTTACCCCAATCAGCTACCATGTGCTGCCCTTGTGATCGAACCAGCGCCCAAACGATGCAGATTCGAGGCCAGAGCGAACAACGCTGTTACCGCTTCGCATTTTTCCAGTGTTCTTCCTATCGTGCTTGCGTGATTGCCTGACTGGAGAATTTGGATGTACGAAGAGCAAGACAAGGAACTCAAGGAATATCGAGACCTTTTAAAGCCACCGGAGGAATTTGAAGAGGGCTTTGGCTGGAAGTCCATCGTCGGGGCCATCCTCATCGGATTCCTGATGATGCCCGGATCGATGTATCTGGGACTGGTGGTCGGCACCGGCATCGGCCCGGCGGCACGCTGGGTCACCGTCATTCTGTTTGCGGAAGTCGCCAAGCGCGCCTACACCCGGCTGCGTCAGCAGGAAGTGTTCGTGCTTTACTACATGGCCGGAGCTGCAATGGCCTCACCCTTTTCCGGCCTCCTCTGGAATCAGTACCTGGTGCAGTCCGAAGCTGCGCGCATGCTCGGACTGACCCAGTTCATTCCCGAATGGATCGCACCGCAGCCGGGATCCGATTCTTTTGTAGAGCGCAGCTTCCTGCATCGCGACTGGCTGATCCCGATTCTTCTCATGGTGGGCTTTGAAATCATTTCCGCCGTCGACCACTTCGGCCTGGGATACGCGCTGTATCGGCTCACCTCCGATGTCGAAAAACTCCCCTTCCCTATGGCCCCGGTCGGGGCTCTGGGCAACATGGCCCTGGCCGAATCCACGCAGCGCAAGGAGGACAGCTGGAAATGGCGCATCTTCTCCATAGGAGGCATGATCGGCCTGTGTTTCGGGGGAGTCTATGTGCTCCTGCCGGCCGCCTCCGGCGTCATTCTGAATGAGCCGGTGCATCTTCTGCCCATTCCATGGATTGAGCTCACCGACATCACCGAAGAGTATCTTCCCGCCGTTGCTACGGGAATCAACCTGGATCTCGGATTGCTGTTCCTCGGCATGGTGCTCCCTTTCTGGGCGGTGATCGGCGGGGGCATCGGCCTCATATTGACGATCATCGCCAATCCCATCCTGCACCACTTCGGCATCCTGCACCGATGGCACAAGGGAATGGGCACCGTCGACACGATCTTTGCCAACAATTTCGATTTCTACATGAGCTTCGGCATCGGCCTCGGGCTCGCCATCGCCCTGGTCGGCATTGTGCACGTCATCTACAGTTTCAGCCGAGAGCAGATGGGGTCTTTCCGTGAACGGCTCAAGACCCTGTTCACACCTCCACCGGGACGCGGCGACTTCAGCATCTGGATAGCACTGGGCATTTACGTCGCTTCCACAACCGCCTATGTGATCCTGTCGTCCTTTCTCGTGCCCGGATTCCCGTGGATCTTTCTGGTCGCTTACGGGTTTATCTACACCCCCATTATTTCTTACATTTCCGCTCGCATGGAAGGCATTGCCGGCCAGTTCATAACCCTTCCCATGGTGCGGGAAGCCAGCTTTATCATGGCCTCCAGGTACTTCGGCTACTCGGGCATCGGCATCTGGTACGCCCCGATTCCCTTCCACAACTACGGCAAAGCCACCGTGAGGTGGCGTGAAATCGAGCTCACCGGCACCAGCTTTCGCAGCATCATCAAGGCGGAAATTCTCGTCATCCCCATCGTTTTGATCGCCAGCCTGCTCTTCTCACAATACATATGGCGGCTGGCCCCGGTGCCCTCCAGCCAGTACCCCTACGCGCAGCAGTTGTGGCATCTCCAGGCGCTCAACACGCTGCTCCTGCAGAGCGCCACGCTGGAAGGAGATTCGCCGTTTTTTCAGGCGTTGAAATTGGATTACGTGGGCATCGGTTTGGCCCTGGGAAGCGTCACCTATGCCGTGCTGGCCTACCTGAAACTGCCGATCATGCTGATCTACGGCGTGGTCCGAGGATTGGGGCAGTCCACCCCGCACAGTATCTTCCTGGAAATCATCGGCGCCTTTTTGGGGCGCTATTACTTCATCAAGAAATACGGCCTATCCTGGCGCCAATACGCCCCGGTGCTGCTGGCCGGGTTCTCCTGCGGCATGGGGCTTATGGGCATGCTCGCCATGGGTTTCACCCTGATCATGCGTTCCCTGCGCAGTCTGCCGTACTGAAACATGATTCATTATTCATTACTCCTTCAGTGCTCCGCCCATGAGCGCCAGCCCACCTGAAATGAATGCTCCCCACCAGGCACTCCTCGTCTTTCTTCGTTACCCCCGGCCCGGTCAAGTCAAGTCACGGCTGGCGGCACAGCTGGGCGATCACCAGGCCTGCGCCGTATATGCCAAGCTGTTGCGCAAGACCCTGGGCGTAGCCGCCGACTTCAAGCGCTCCCACCCCGGCGTGCACATACTGGCATGCTTCACGCCCGCCGACCACCAGACGCAGCTGGCAAAATCCTTCCCCGGGCCCTGGACATTCTTGCCGCAAAGGGGTTCTCACCTGGGGGAGCGCATGGATTTGGCCTTCCGTTGGGCTTTCGCCGCGGGTTACCGGCAGGTGGTGCTGATCGGATCAGACAGCGTCGATCTGGAACCGGAGGATCTGGAAGACGCCTTCGCTCGCCTCGAGCGCGGCTGCGCCGTGTTAAGCCCGGCAGCGGACGGCGGCTTTTGCCTCATCGGGCTGGACCGTCCCTGCCCCTCGGCTCTGACCCCGGAAGAGTGGAGCACCGCTACGGTGTTCGCCAGGACCCGGGAATTGCTTGAAAAAGATGGATTTCGGGTGCGCGTCAACCGAATCAAGCAGGATATCGATCGGCCGGAGGATATGGAGCACTTCTTCAGACAACCGCTGCTGCAGAGTCGGGTGTCCATCATCATACCCACCCGCAGGGGCATTGAAAAACTGGGACCGTTACTCGAATCGTTGCACTCCCGGCTGTGGCCGGGAGATGAAATCATTGTCAGTCTCTCCGGCACCAGGCCGCCCTTTGCAAACCTCACCCCGCTTCACCCGTCAATTCGCCTGGTGTGGTCCGCCGCCGGCCGGGGAATGCAGCTCAACCGCGGGGCACGGGAGGCGATGGGGGATATCTTGTGGTTTCTACACGACGACAGCCTCCCCCCCGACCAGTTCGGCTATTTGCTGCGCAAGATCGCTGTGGATGGGCAATTCAGCCTGGGGTGCTTCCTGTTGGGCTATGCCCCAACCGACCGGGCGATGGATCTCATTGCACGCTGGGCAAACCTGAGAACGCGCCTATTCGGCATTCCTTACGGAGATCAGGGGCTGTTCTGCCGCTCGGACGTGTTCCGGCAGCTGGGCGGATACCGGCAGCGCTACCTCATGGAGGACGTCGACCTGGTGCGCCGTGCAAGCAGAATCGGCAAGCTGCTGATCATCCCCGAAATCCTCCGCACCTCTCCGCAACGATACCGCAGCAAGGGAATCCTGCGCGCATCCCTGGAAAATCACCTGACCCTGCTGTTCTACTGGATGGGCACCGACGAGGACCGACTGTTCCGCTTTTATTATCGCTGAAGCACCGCGCAAGGTCCCTGCCTACGTTTATCCACACGGCTTTTCAACCATTGGCAAACACCCCCCCTCAGACGGCCCGGCAGCCGCCTTCAAGGTTCGTCGTTATGCCAAAATTGATAGGTTTACAAGCGCTTACAGATGTGCTTTAGATCCTTTGCATGGTCACGGTTTAGCGGGTTTTTCGACCTTATTTCACCGGCTTTTGAAAAACACGCAGATAGCGTCATTGCACTGCTCATCCGCTTTTCAGGTTGCACACATGGCAGAAAGGAGAACAACACATGGATAAGATACTGCGCATTGACATGGGTGCCGAAGGCGGCCCCAGGATCACCGAGTCCCCCTTGGGCGGATACGCCGGAATGGGCGGCCGGGGGATGACTTCCGCCATCATTTCCAAGGAAGTGCCTCCCACCTGCCACCCATTGAGTGCGGAAAACAAGCTGGTGATCGCCCCGGGTCTTTTGAGCGGGACCACGGGAGCCATGTCCGGGCGGCTTTCGGTGGGCTGCAAAAGCCCCCTCACCGGCGGCATCAAGGAAGCCAACTCCGGCGGCCAGCCGTCTCAGGTACTGGCGCGGCTGGGGTACGCCGCCATTGTTCTGGAGGGCAAGCCGCCAACCGACGACCTCTACAAGGTGGTCATCAACAGGGACGGAGCCACCATAAGCGTCGACAACGATTTGAAGATGCTTCCCAACTATGACGCAGTGGCAAAGATCAAGGGAGAATACGGCGACAAGGTGGCCTGCATTTCCATCGGCCCCGCCGGAGAAATGAAGATGAGCGCCGCCTCCATCGCCTGCACCGACATGGAAATGCGCCCCACCCGGCATGCCGGCCGTGGAGGAGTAGGGGCGGTGATGGGCTCCAAGGGAGTGAAGGTGATCGTGCTGGACGACGCGGGCAAGACCATGCGCACCCCCAAGGACCCGGAAAAATTCAAGGAAGCCAACAAACGCTTTGTCGAGGGCCTGCGCAACCATCCGGTCACCGGGCAGGGGCTGCCGGCATACGGCACCAACGTGTTGACCAACATCGTCAACGAGGCGGGTGGCTATCCCACGTACAACTTCAAGCAGGGGCGCTACGATGAAGCGCATCTGATCAGCGGTGAAACCCAGGCGGAAACCGAGAAAGCGCGCGGCGGACTGGCCACGCACGGCTGCCATCGAGGCTGCGTAATCCGCTGCTCGGGGATCTACCACGACAAAGACGGCCATTTCCTCACCAAGCAGCCCGAATACGAGACCGTTTGGGCTCATGGAGGGAACTGCGGCATTTGCGACCTGGATGCCATTGCCACGCTGGATTTTCTGGATGACAATTACGGCCTGGACACCATCGAGATGGGTGCGACCATTGGGGTGGCCATGGAGGCCGGGCTGCTCAAATTCGGGGATGCCGAAGGGGCCATTAACCTGCTGCACGAAGTGGGCAAGGGAACCCCTCTCGGACGGATCCTGGGCAATGGAGCGGCCGTCACCGGCAAGGTGTTCGGGGTCGAGAGAGTCCCGGTGGTGAAGGGGCAGGCGCTCCCCGCCTACGATCCGAGAGCCGTCCAGGGAGTGGGCGTGACCTATGCCACCAGCCCCATGGGCGCCGATCATACGGCGGGCTACGCGGTAACGGCGAACATCCTCAAGGTGGGCGGAGAAGTCGATCCGTTAAAACCCCAGGGGCAGATCGAGCTTTCCAGGGACCTGCAGATTGCCACCGCAGCGGTCGATGCCACCGGCATGTGCCTGTTCATTGCGTTTGCCCTGCTGGATCAGCCGGAAACGTTTCAGGCACTGCTGGATATGATCAACGCCTTCTATGGGCTGGACCTGGCGGCCGATGGAGTCACCGATCTGGGCAAGAAGATCCTTTCCATGGAGCGCGATTTCAATGCCCGCGCCGGCTTCACCGCGCAGCAGGACAGACTGCCGCGCTTCTTCACTCAGGAAAGGCTCGCCCCGCACAATGTCACCTTCGCCGTCAAGGATGAAGAGCTCGACCAGGTATTCAACTGGTGAGCCCACGCACAGCGCCGGTCACCCGCCGAGCGAGGCAGTGCGTGGAAATGCAGGCAGGTGCAGGTTGGGGTTTGCGTCCCAGTGTGCGCTTCCCCGGCCTCCACCGTTTTAACAACTTGTGATGAACCGAGCGGTCCTTTGATAAAATTTCCTGACGGTTGCCTGACGGCGCGGTTTTGCCGCAGAGAAAAGCGTTTCCTGGTCGAAGTGGAAAGGCAAAACGCGCGGTTCTGGGTGCACTGCAACAATTCCGGAAGCATGCTCGGTTTGCTCAGGCGCGGAGCCGACGTTCTGCTATCACCGGGACAGCGGCCCGGACGTCGCTTATCCCACACGCTGGAGCTGATAAAACTGGGCGATGCCTGGGTGGGAGTCAACACCCTGACCCCCAACCGGATGCTGCAAAAAGCCTGGGAAATGTCCTTGATCCCGCAACTGAGGGGATATTCAGCCTACCGGAGCGAAGCCAAAGTCGGCTCCAGCCGGCTCGACGCCCGCTTGACAGGAGCCGATGGTGCTCTTTGGATCGAGGCCAAGAACGTCACCCTGGTGGAAGATGAGGTGGCCTATTTTCCCGACGCGCCGACCGAAAGAGGCCGGAAGCACTTGCTGGAGCTGATGGAGCTGGCTCGATCGGGCCAGCGCGTCGCCTGCTTCTATCTTATTCAGAGACCCGAGGCCCGCTGTTTTGCGCCGGCGGATTTCATCGACAGCACGTTTGCCGATTTGTTCTGGCAGGCCTTGGACGCCGGAGTAGAAGCCTGGCCCTATCAAGCCCTGATTTCCACCGAAGGCATCCGTCTCGGCGCACCACTGCCCCTGGCCATTGCCCACAAGGTGTAGCCGGGCCCTTACCGGCGGATGCCACGCATGATCACGCCGTCGTCGTGCCACCGACAATCGGCCTCCAGCAAATCAACTCCGCCCTTTGTCGTCCGCCCTCCGTCCTCACGGCAGGCAATCGGGTCCCCAGCCCCAGGGACGGGAAAGACACGAACCGTACCATCCCCATCCCCAAAAATAGGGGCGGTAATAATACGGAGCGTTATAGGCGGGCGCAGGCGGCCAGAGATGAATCTGTGCAACAGAAACAACGGGGTAAGTATACTCGATGCCGCTCAAAGGGAGCACTTCCTTGCCCGTTATCCTGCCGGCTACGGTGACCTTTCGGCCCTTTTCATAGACTGCGCCGTCCAGATAGCCTGCTGCCCGGGCGATGAACCTGCCTTGCGAGTAGTCTCCATTGCCGGGCATTTGCCCGATTTCCAGCGGTGTTTGCAGCACCTTAATGAGGGTATGGCCGGGCTCATTGACGGTTTCGATGATGATCCCTCCCCAGATGACCATCTGCCCGAGATAACCCTCAGGATTTTCCAGCACCGCCACAAACGCGGGCGCATTCACCGCTCGATCCCGCAGGTCGGGCGCGATCACATGTTGGGTGCATGCGGAAAATGCCGTCCCCACCACAAGCACCCACACTATCTGCACTGCCAACCCTTTTCTCATGCAGCCGTCTCCCATAGAGCCCTTCTCATGAGATGCACGCCGCAGCTTGCCTCCCGCTCCAAATGATCTCCATGAAAACTAACTCTTTTCTGGAGGCGAATAAAGAGTTAAGGTGCTGAACCCGGAATTGACGGGCCATTTCACTACGGAACCCAAACAAACATGATTGAATCGTTTTCGCTATTTGCCGGATGGCTGATTGACGGAACAGGGCAACCGCTGCGGGAAAACATGTTCATTCGAGTCGAGCAGGGCCTGATTCACTCGGTCAGACGGGCACGGCAGGCAGACATGTACGCACCCGATCTTGTCAATTGCTCGCACGCCACAGTGCTGCCGGCCCTGCTGGATGCCCACGTGCACCTGTGCATGTCGGGAACCACCGCCGAGGAACTGCGCAGGAAACAGTTGAACTTCGATTTTGACACGGCGGGGAAAATGATCCGCTCTCATCTCATGGATCATTTGACATACGGCGTTGTCGCCATTCGCGACGGCGGCGATTATGCGGCTCATGCACTTCGCTACAAACACCAGAAACTGGCACAGGATCAACTCCCCATTCACCTTCTGGCAGCGGGCAAAGGGTGGCGTTCCCGCGGTCGCTACGGCCGGCTCATAGGGCGCCCGCCGCAGGATGGAAAGAGTCTGGCCGAAGCCATTGCCGAGCAGAACATCCAGGCCGACCACGTCAAAATTGCCAATTCGGGAGTAAACAGTCTCACTCACTTCGGCAAGGAGACTCCGCCCCAGTTCCACGCAGGGGAGCTCACTGCGGCTGTCCGAACAGCGCGCAACAAGGGCCTCAGGACCATGGTGCACGCCAACGGGAAAAAACCGGTGCGGCAGGCGCTGCAAGCGGGCTGTCATTCCATCGAGCACGGCTATTTTATGGGTCCGGACAATCTCCAGTGGATGGCCGATCGCCAGGTCTATTGGGTTCCTACCGCCTACAGCATGAAGGTTTACGCTGATCTTCCGGACAACGGAAGCTCCCGGGCAGACGTCGCCAGAAAAAACCTGGATCATCAGCTGGAACAAATGGCGGCGGCAAGAACGCTGCAGGTTCCCATTGCGCTGGGAACCGATGCGGGCGGCCTGGGAATTAACCACGGCCAGGCCCTGAGTGAAGAAATCAAGCTGCTGATGACCGCGGGCTATTCTCTGGAATGGTCCATCCGCGCCGCCACCTGGGATGCCGCCCGACTGCTCGGCCTCGATGACGAATTGGGCGTGATCAAAAAGGGCATGCCCGCCACCTTCATTGTAGCCCGGGGCAATCCGCACTGCCTGATGGACAGCCTGTGTCCTCCCGAGCAACTCTATATCCGCGGCACCCTCTGGAGCGGCGGTGACACCCTGCTAACCTGAGGGGGGGGAGGCTCTGCCCCTGCCCGGTCGAGTGCTTTCCAAAAGCTCGTCAGCCGGTTTTCCTGGCGACCCACAGCAGGTGCTGGCCCAGACGAGCGAGCAGGGGAATTTTTTCCGCCAGGCGCTCCAAAGGGTCGACCCGGCGCGCGATAACGTCCACATTGCCTCGCGCCAGCAGCTCGACCACCAGAAACGGCAGCACTTCGACTTCGTAACTCCCCCACCAGACCGTCTCAAAACCATTGCGGCGCAGCAGGCGCGCCAGCTGTTGTCGCGAGAAATGATAGTGAATCCCATAGGCCGGTTCGGGCTTTTTCCAGTTGAATTCAAATTGCGCGTGCAGGTTGTGGTATGGCGGCAGCACCCCGTCCCAGGCGAGACTGAGGATCTTTTCCGCAACTCTGAAGGGATTGTTGCTGTAGTCCAGGTTATGGCTGCTCGGGGTTGTGAGCAACAGCAGCCCACCTGTGCGCAGCAGATCGCGACAGGCGGCAAGCCCGGCCGCAGGTTCCAGCAGATGTTCGAGCACCTCCGTGCACAGGATACAGTCGAAGCCGGCCTTCTTGAACGGCGGCCGAGCCGCGTCGCCGCACACCCACTCGAGATCCGCCGACCCGGGCTGCAGTTGAAACGCCCGGACGGCCTGCATCATCTTCATCGGGTTGAGCTCCAGCCCCACCACAGGAATGTGCAGATGGCGCAGAATATAGAGCGTATGGATGCCGAATCCGCAGCCGAGATCAAGGATTCTGCCGGCTCCGGCGGCATACCGATCGAGCATCTGCTGCACCCGTCGATAGCGCCCCAGGTAAAAGTGCCTGTCCAGCGGCGGACGAATCGCGGCCCGTTTCTCGAAGGTGTCGAAATCGCTCCGGCGCGTGTATTCTTCTTCAATGGCCCGGATATCCGCCAGCGTCATGCTCTTGCGAATGGTCTGGGAGTGCTTGAAATTAAGCGACGCTTCACGCCGGTAACCCAGATAATCCACCAGGAAGTACAAAACGACCGCCCAGAAGAGCAACCCGCTGCGCCAGCACACCAGGTCGGTCAGCATGAGGACTACAAGCGCCGCTTCTCGGGCACTTTTCTTCAATCGTTTGCTGATTTTCATCGATGCCTATTCGGACATTTTCAGCAGGATGCCGGATTTTTTGGAATCATGCACCGCAACGAGCAGCGCACCGGCGGCTGCTGTCACGTACAGAATCGCCAGCACATAGCCCAGCACCAGCGGATGGCCGGTGGCGCCGGCGGAAAAGCCGTAGAAAGATCGAAAATACTCCAGAAAGTAGGTAACGGGAAGGATGGCGGAAACCATCTGCAAGGGGCGCGGAAGAACCTCTACCGGATAATAGATGCCGCTCAGCAGGATCATGACACTCACGATGGAATTGGCGCCCACGTGAGCCCGCCCGCCGAATCGGAACGCCAGGGCGCAAACAAAAATCCCGACGGCAGCTGAGGTGAGCAGCAGCCCGCAGAAAAAGTGAATGATCGGTATAATCCCCTGCTGCAGGAGGCGAAAGCCAAAAGCATAGGCACTGAACGCCGACAGAAGGAACAGGACCAGCAGAGCATGAATGAGCCCCATACACCAGGAACCCGCGATCAGATGAAACATGCTCACCGGCGCAGCCAACTCCTGCTTCAGGCTCTTGTTCCAAATGCTGTATAAAATGACATAGGAAATGTCCAACTGCCCGATCTGCACGATACTCAAAGCGATGACCCCAATCAGAACGAACGCCACCATATCGCCGTCGAGGTGCAGAAAACGGGTGAGCAGGCCGACCGACACGAGCCCTATGGCCGGCCAGAAAAGAATCTCGAAGAGGTGAAACACCCTCTTTTTGGTTATCAGCCAGATTTTGAAAAAGAATGCATTAATCCGAATCAGATGGCTCTGCAAGTTTGACAAAGACGTCCCCCAAAGTGGCTTGAGCGATGCTGATGTCCTCGATCCAGGCACCCGCCTGCAGGAGCGACTGCAGGATGGAATGCAGTCGCTGTTCACGGGAATCAACCTGGCAATTCATCTGCCGGTCGCTGAGGAGAGTGCAGGACACGCCCGCGATCCCCTGCAGCCGATCCACCGCCATTCCCAGATTGCGTCCCCGGATGGTAATCCGTTCCTGCAACCGGACGCTCCGCTTGAGCTGTGCGGCCGAGGCGATGCGAATGAAGCGGCCGTCCCTGAGAAACCCGATGCGGTCGCTCATCTGCTCGGCTTCGTCCATCTGGTGGGTGGTCAGAATGAGGGTGGTCTGCCGCGTCCTGTTGAGCTCTTTCAAACGTTCCCGGATCAACCGGGACACCTTGGGATCCAGACCGACTGTAGGCTCATCCAGAAACAGCATGCGCGGATCATTGATGAGGGATTTGGCAAGGGCCAGGCGCTGCTTCAATCCGGTCGACAATTGGTTGAAGGGGATTTTGCGATACGCACCAAGCTCGAAGAATTCCGTCAGGCGTTCCGTTTGCCTGCTACGTTTGCTTTTGGCCAGGCCGTAGAGCATACCGAAATAGTTCAGGGTTTCGTCCACGGTGAAATTATCGGGAAGATTGGAATGGCCGCTGGCAAAGTTGACCACTTCGCGAATTCTGCGGCGATTCCTGGATATTTCGAAACCGCAGACGTATCCCCTGCCCTCATCGTGGTAGAGCAGGCCGGCAAGGATTGCAATGAGCGTCGTCTTGCCGGCGCCGTTGGGGCCAAGAATGCAAAACACCGCACCGGAATCAACCTCCAGATCGATTCCACGCAGGGCATGCACCGGCGGGACTGCCCCTCTGCCCGGATAAGTCTTGTGGATGCCGTGGAGTTGTATGGCCGCTGCCGCCATTGGCTGAACAGCCCCTACCCTCACTCCATCTGATACTTGTTCAAGTCCACCTCGATGAATTTCACCCGCTCAAATTTGTCCGTGCGCGGATAGGGAGCGGTGGCGTCCATACCCATCTTGGTCACTGTTCCGCCCTTCCCGTCCGGGTTGATCTGAACCATCGGATTGAGGATGTGACCGGGCTGATTTTTCATGATCATCAGGTCGGAGTCAGGATTGAAGCGGGTGGTGATGGCCCAGTTGACATCGATGGGATCGTACAGGTTCACATCCGTATCGACGGCAACCACACGCTGCAGCGGCGGGAAAGCGGCGAAGGTCTGCTCGATGGCTTTCCTTCCCACCTCCGGCCCGTCTTTTTCCACCTGCACCACCGCGCCGTAAAAACCGCATCCGCCGGGGCTGAGATAGACGCGCTGCAACTGCGGTACGCTCTCTTTGACTGTAGCAAAAATTTTTGCTTCGGCTGTGAAGCCCACCGCGTTCCAGACTTCCTGCCCTGACAGCAGCGTGTGGAAAACGGGGTCTTTGCGATGGGTAATGGCCTTGACCTGCATCACCCAGCGATTGTCTCTGTGGGCGTAGTAGCCGGTGACCTCGGCAAAGGGACCTTCGGGTTCGCGCACATTGGGCAGGATTTCCGCCTCGATCACGAACTGGGCATCGGCAAACGCCGGCACGTCCACCGTCTGGGCCTTCATCAAGCGCACGGGACGGCCCAGGATATGGCTGGCAATCCCATGTTTTCCGTCTCCCTGACGCGGAATCGCGGAAACAATCCAGGGGGCCAGGCCCACACCGTTATTGATGGTCACCTGCAAGGGCTCATTGCGTTTTTCCATGATCTCGAGGTACTCACCCAGGTGACGGCCGGGATCGATCAAGAAGGTGAGCCGGTCTTTGCCGGTGACCATCATGCGATGAATCGATATATTGGGTATGCCCGTCTCCGGGTTTTTCACGACCACCACGGATGAATCGAAATAGGGGCCTCCATCCTTCAGGGCATGAATGGGAACCGGCAGTTTATAGAGGTCCACTTCCTGTTCCACCACTTCATTGGCCGGTCCCTTGTCCAGTATGGGAGATGGATACTGGTCCTTATTCTTTTTCCAGGGTCCGATGGCCCCGGCGATCACGAAGGGAACTTCTTCCTTGGGCACCGCGAAAAGGTCCCCGATGGTATTGCGATTCCACAGCAAACCGATGAAGACCGGGTAGTCGCTCCCCTTTACCTGTTCGAACAGCAGGCACTTTTTGCCCTCGTACATTTTGGCAATCCCTGCCAGCTCGTACTTGGGATCGACTTCGCTTTTGACTCGTACCAGCTTGTCGGTCTTCTCCAGAAAATCGATGCAGCTTCCGAGATCCACCAGGCGCTCGGCGACGTCATCGGGCATCGGCCGGTTGGCGGCGCCTGCGTTGATCCATGGGAACACGACAAGCAGACACAAAATCCCGAGTAAGGCGGTCTTCTTCATGCTGAAATCTCCTTATTTTATGGTTTTTCCCTTTGGCCCAGGAGGATGTTCGGGAAGAGAGCCAGAGTGCATCCCTAATCATTTCGGCGAAACACCGCCGGGGAGGCGGGAATCCAGAGGAGCACATGATTCTGGAAGCCGGCGCCCACCGCTATGACCGAAAAGGACACAAGCCCAATTCCCGGACAGGTTCCCAGCATCCTAGCAGAGTTTGACCATTTTTCAACAATTCTGTGCCCGGTCGTCACAACCGTCCGCACCCATCGGCTATGAAAACCGGCCTTTCTTTGCCGCAGATGCACGCGGATAAACGCTGTACCCACTGGGGATCAGGGTTCATCTGCAGTCACGGCCTGTGGTGGGTTACGGCGCAAAAAACGCGCAGCCACCAACCCTGTCGGATCTGCACTTAACTCTGGCTGACAATTGCTGGCTTTATACTTGTAACCCGGGATGCTATCTCATATAGTGTTTACCTCAAACAAGCGGCGATAAGAACACCCTGAAACGGTCGGGCAAACGGTCATGAGTCTGGAACCCCGTTACTTTGAGACAGAACAAGGCGGCTTCCGTATCTGCGCCCTCCTGCAGCGCCTGGGCAACGACTATCTCGTCGCCATCTGGGGAGGCGCAGCCCATATCGGCGCCGTAGCCATGGCCCAGTCGAGGCCAAGCTTGGCCGATCCCGAGCGGCTGTCGGCGTCCGCCTCGGTATTTTGCTATGTGGGACACAAGGAGGACGAGCTTGCCAAGAAAGTCTCAGAACGCCTGGCGGCAGCTTTGGATGCCAAGGTTGTGGTGGTCGCGGGAATTCATTGGGACCATCTGGAGCCCTCGGGAATCCACCAGATCGTCACAAATGTTTATGCATTGATGGACAGCATTGTGCAACAGGAAAGCGCAGGAAAGATCCGTGAATGACTCTTCGAGGCGGATTGTGGTGGGAATCTCCGGCGCCAGTGGCGTGATCTATGGGCTGGAAATGCTGCGTGCTTTGCGCCGGCTGGGCTACGAAAGCCATGTGGTGATCAGCGCGGCGGCACGCCGAAATTTTACTCTTGAAACCAACGTCTCTTTGCAGGAAGTGGAGTCCCTTGCCGATCACGTGCACGCGGAAACCGATCTGGCCGCCCCTATTGCCAGCGGCTCCTTCCTCACTGCAGGCATGGCGGTCATCCCGTGCACCATCAAATCCCTTTCCGCCATAGCCAATTCGTACAATGAAAACCTGTTGATTCGAGCAGCCGATGTCACTCTCAAAGAGAGGCGCACTCTGGTGCTGGTAGTGCGTGAGACGCCCCTGCACAAAGGTCACCTGCAACTGATGCTGGCCGCCGCCTCGCTTGGCGCAGTAATTCTTCCTCCAGTTCCCGCCTTCTATCATTTTCCCGCAACCATCGACGACATCATTCGGCAAACAGTGGGCAAGGTGCTCGACTGCTTCCGCATTCCTCACAGCCTGTTTCGCCGCTGGGAAGGGCCACGCGAGTAAGGTCCGGTTCCCGGCTGTTTCGATCATATATCGCAGCTCATTCCACCTGAACAAGGGAGGCGACCGGAATGACGATCAATATGCAAGGATCAAAACCCTATAAGAAGATGGGGCGCACCTGCCGCACCCGAGCGGTTTCTGAAAAGCGCGTCGTATGGCCGCGCTTTGTATCGCAACCCTTTGCGGAGGGCCGTTTTCAAGTGAGGCCGCTGCGCCGGCAACTGATCGATTCGGCCGCGGCCCTGTGGCGCATCGCCTATCCCGAAATATACGGATCACCGCATGAATTCCTGCTCGATCCCGAACGTTATGAAGGGTGCGTGGCCCTCGAGGATAACTGGGATGAGGATTCGCTCAGGCGCGTCTACTGCATGACGGTGGTGGAGGAGCTGGCAACGAACCAGGTGGTCTCGGCGACCCTCTTGACCAAATTTACCAAGAATCTGCAAGTGGAATACACCTTTGCCGCCACTCATCCGGACTATCGCCAGAGCAAGCTGACCGACGAGCTCAGACGAATGACGCGCAAAATCGCCTACAATTCCGGTGCTGAATATCTGACCACCTTTTGCGAAACCTGGCACGATATAACCCAGTACTGGTGCATCAAGGGCGGCTGGAAGATTGCCGGCATCTTCCCGGGAAATTTCGTGCGCTGGAACGGCGACAATGAAGAATATCGGGGCTGCGCCGTGCACTTCTACCGCTTCATCGGGGCAGCAGAAGCCCACACAACCAGGCCGGAAGAATGGCACCTGGCCGCTCCCGCAAAAGCCGTCTGGGACACCCTGGATAGGGTCAACCGGGAAATAGAAAGGGCCGCTAAAACCTCAAGCGAGGCGATTGAAGGGTAACGGAACACCCCTGCGACGCTGCAACGCAAATCGCATAACACCTCATTTGACCAAGGATGATGGCCCATGGATCCGGACCCGGGCAACCCCACGCATTCCTACAAGGCCCTGCTTTTCATTTGCTGTGGCGTGACGTTCACCTGCTATCTCGGCTCGTATATGCGCATTCCCGTAGTTCCTTTGTTTGCTAAATCGTTCGGTGCCAACACCGCTGGAGTGGGCATGATCAACTCCTCGTTCCTGTTCACGGCGGGCCTGCTCTCTCTTCCCCTGGGCATCCTGTCCGACCGTCTGGGACGTAAATTGCTCATTCTGTGCGGATTATTGATCTCTGCCCTGACCTCCGTGATGCTCTACTTCAGCAGCAGCGCGCAGCAGTTGATGTGGATTTATATGTTGTTCGGCATGGGGCTGGCCGCATTCGCTCCCACCATGATGTCGTTTGTTGCCGACTTCTCTCCCCTCACCCATCTGGGACGCTCCTATGGCTGGTATACCCTGGCCATTTACGGAGGCATGAGTCTGGGGCCTGCCGTTGGAGGCATGACGGCACAGCGGTTCGGATTCCTCAGCGTTTTCCTGGTGTCGGGCGTCCTGATCTTTGCACTGTTCTGGCTGGTGCTGTGCTATCTTCCGCGCGCTCGCCACGTACTGATCAACAGACCGCCTAAACGCAACACCCGGGTGGTGGCCAAAGAATTTCTCAAAAACACCCCTCTGCTTGCCTGCTGGATGGTGACCCTGGGCGGTTGCTTCGGTCTCGGGATGTTTGTCACTTTTATTCCCCTCCATGCCCAAGGGCACGGTGTGAGCATCAGCGGCATCGGTATCATCTTTGCCACTCAGGCCGTGTGCAACGCCCTTTCACGCATCCCTTTCGGACAACTGAGCGACAAAGTCGCCCGCCGCAGCAACCTGGTGATCGTGGGGCTGCTGTGCTTTGCTCTTTGCATGTTCGGCTTCGGCCTGGCACACAGCCTCGTCACCTTCATGGTGTTCGCCGCCGGGCTGGGAATCAGCATGGGGGTAGCCTTCACGGCAGTCGGAGCGCTCATTTCGGAGGTGGTGCCGGCCGATGCGCGAGGCCTCGCCATGGGCGGCTATAACAGCTGCATCTATTTCGGCATGATGCTCAGCTCACTGGTGATGGGCATCATCATCGAAAGGATTGGCTTCAAAAACAGTTTTTTCGCGGTCGCCGGCGTGAACCTCAGCGCCATCCTGTTTTTTTACCTCATGTTCAACCGGACTGCAGCCGCCGCAGCGCCGAAAGTCGTCACACAATTGCCGGGCGAAGCCGACTGCCGCTCCCGGGACTAGCAGCTCGTGCGAGAACGCCGGTCACGCTCTCCGCCGATGACCTTGGACCGTCGCTTCCGCCTCCACCCTCAGCCCTTCAGCAGGGCGAGCAGTTCGGGCCAGGACGATATTCTCGGGACCCGATCATCCACATCCTGCAACTGCTCGGAAGCGACTCCCGGGGCAAACGGAATTTTCCTATCGCGCACATAAGTCATCCAGATGGGCCGCATTCCCGACCGGAGAGCTCCCTCCACATCCGGTTCGGGATCATCGCCGACGTAGGCAATTTGCGCGCAACCGCGGCGCAGCTCGTGCGCGAGCATGCCGAAGACCACTGGATGCGGCTTGCGATAGCCGATGGCGCCGGATATCAGGATCACCTCGAAAAAATCCATCAAACCGAGCACTTCCAATATGCGCCTCGCCGCCGGTGCATGGGTGAAGTTGGAGAGCAACCCCAGAGGATATTTTGCCTTGAGGTTCGCGAGCATTTCCGCGGTGCCGGGGATCAATGTCGAATAGTCCAGGAAGGCGGAAAAATAGGCTTCCACGGCTTCAGCAATGGTTCCCTCATCCGGTCCGATGCTGTAGCCCTGTTGCTGCAGCGCCGCACTGATCCAAAAACGGTTGTGCGTTTCCCTGCCGTCCCTGCGCGTCTCCCCAATGAAGCGCAGCGCCGCCTGCCGATGATCGCGGCGAAACACCTCACAGTCCAGCGACACGCCGTTCCCCTCGAGGCTGTCGGTCAACCGCGTGAGAGCGGCATCGAGAGCATCGGGGCGGACGGTGATCAGGGTATTGAATAGGTCGAAACCCAGAGCCTCTATGTTATGCATCGAGTCATTTCCCTCTCGTACCGTGCAATGGTTCCCGGTAATGATTATTCAATAGTATGGAAAACGTTCTGCCGAGGCATAGTAACACAGAAGGAGAACCATATGGAAACGTTGGAAAGAGACGCGTGCGTGTTTGAGGGGCGTGAATTGGCGGACGGGGCTGAGCTCTGTCAGGGAGACGAGTGCCGGGTGTGCGTGGATGGAAGGCTGACGGAATGGAAGGAGATATGCTGCCCGCGTATGCTGGATGAATGATGGATTCCCTGCCTTAAGAGACCCCTTTGGATAAGAGGCTTTGCCGGTGGGCAGGGTGTGCCTCGGTGGCACGAAATGCCTACCATCCTATACCATTTTCTGCTATGGTCGAGTTCGTTCGGGAGCCGGCCTGATTGACCGCCGCCCTGTTGCCATCGGCGGCGTAGTGACCTGGCGGCAGGCCTGAGAGTGGGAGATGCTTCTCCCTCGAGGGCTGATCGTCAGGCACACGTGACTCCGTGGGTGGGGCGCAGTGCCTCAACCCGAACGATTTCAAGGTATTGGGTTCCTTCCCCCCGCGGACGGACGGGGTGTGTGCCCCGCAGGGGAAGAGGGAGTATGCGCATGATAACGAAATAAGCTCTTGACCTAACAAGGAGGGATTGCGTATGAAGCGTTTAGTTGTCATTTTGTCGATTGTCATTCTTGCCGGTTCGGGGTTGGCCCGGGCGGCAACCTTGCGATTGGCCATGGACGCCGACCCGGTTTCCCTGGATCCGCATGTCCAGTTATCCGGTGGAATGCTGCAGTACTCGCACATGGTCTATGACCCCCTCATTCGGTGGACTCAGGACGTGCAGTTCGAACCTCGACTGGCGGAGAAATGGGAACGCCTCGATCCTCTCACCGTCCGGTTTCACCTGCGCAAGGATGTCAAGTTTCACTCGGGCAACCCCTTCACCGCCAAAGACGTCGCCTGGACTCTGGCAAGGCTCAAGAAGAGCCAGGATTTCAAGGGGCTCTTTGAACCCTTTGCAGAACCGGTGATCGTCGATGACCACACTATCGACCTTAAGACCAAAAAGCCGTACGGCCTCACCCTGAACATGTGCACCTATATCTTCCCGATGGATTCCCAGTTCTATTCCGGCAAGGATGACAAGGGCCTGGACAAGGATGCCATTGTAAAAACAGAATATTCCTTCGCCAACGAACATGAATCGGGTACCGGGCCGTATTACGTCGAATCCCGCGAACCGGGCCAAAAATGGGTGCTGAAGGCGTTCCCGGAATACTGGGACAAGAACCGGGGCAATGTGGACACCATCATCCTCACGCCCATCAGTGAGGACGCCACCCGGGTAGCCGCCCTGCTTGCCGGGGACGTCGATTTCATTATGCCGGTGCCGCCGCAGGATTTTGATCGCATCGAGAACAGCCGGGGCATTCAGCTCATCACCATGCCCGGTACGCGCGTCATCACCTTTCAGCTCAACCAGAAGCGGCGCCCCGAATTCAAAGATGCAAAGGTACGCCAGGCCATCGTCTACGCCGTGAACAACACCGGCATTGTTGACAAAATCATGAAAGGCCGTGCCACTGTTGCCGCCCAGAATTCACCCCCGGGCTACGTGGGCTACGTCGCGGATTTGTCCCCCAGGTTCGACCTCGAAAAGGCCCGCCAGCTCATGAAGGAAGCCGGTCACGAACAGGGCTTCGTGGTCAGCATGATCGCCCCGAACAACCGTTATGTGAACGATGAAAAGATCGCTGAAGCGGTGGCCTCCATGCTTTCCAAGATCAACATCAAGGTGGAGCTCAAGACCATGCCCAAAGCGCAATACTGGGATGAGTTCGATGCCCAGGTCGCCGATATCCAGATGATCGGCTGGCACTCGGATACCGAGGACTCCGCCAATTTCTTCGAGTTCCTGTACATGTGCCCCAACAAGGAAACCGGCTACGGCCAGTACAACAGTGGCAACTACTGCAATCCTAAAGTGGATGAGTTGACCCTGGCTTCCCAGAGCGAAACGGACCGCGCCAAGCGAGCCACGATGCTGCAGGAGGTGGAGCGCATTCTGTACGCGGACGCCGCGTTTGTTCCCCTCCACTGGCAGATGCTCTCCTGGGCCGGCAGCGACAAGCTCAGGAATGCCGACAAGATCGTCAACGTCATGAATTTTCCCTACTTTGGTGATCTCAACATGGATTAACGCATCAACCGACCACGGACCGGCGCCGGCGGTCACAGCCGGCACCGGTTCCATGCGGTATCCTGTGGCTCAAGAGCTGCCCCGCTTTTGGGCCGCTTTTGTACTCCAGGACTTTTTGCCCACAACCCGGCCGCCGTTCCGTGCCCCCTGCGGCAACGAAAGCATTGTCGATAGCCATATGTTTGCATTCATCATCAAGCGCACCGCCCAGGCAATGGTCGTCATGCTGATCATCAGCCTCATCGGATTTGCCATCAAGCAGTCCGTGGGGGACCCAATCCGCGAAATCACAGGCATTTCGGTTTCAGCCCAGGAACGGGAAGCCCTCAAGGAAAAATTGGGGCTCAACGATCCCTTCCCCGTTCAGTGGCTGCGCTTCGTGGGCAAGGCTCTCCAGGGCGACCTTGGCAACTCGTTTTACTTCAAGCGCCCGGCGTTGCAGGTCATTTTGAGCAAAGCGCCGGCCACCCTGGAACTGGTTTTTTCCACTTCCGTCCTGGTGATTCTGCTCTCCATCCCCATCGGTATCTATGCCGCGGTCAAACCGACCACCTGGCTGGCGCGATTTTTCATGGGGGCAAGCATCGTGGGAGTCTCCATCCCGGTTTTCCTCACGGCCATTCTGCTCATTTACGTCTTTTCCGTAGGACTGGGGTGGCTGCCCTCCTATGGTCGCGGGGAAACGGTAGAGATTTTTTCCGGCTGGCAAACCGGCTATCTCACCGTCGACGGGCTCAAGCACCTGATTCTTCCAAGCATCGCCCTGTCCTCCATCATGCTGCCCCTGTTCATTCGTCTCATCCGCGCCGAAATGAAGGAAGTCCTCGAAACCGAATACATCAAGTATGCCCGCGCCAAAGGACTCAAATCCTCCCGCATTCTCTTTGTGCATGCTTTTAAGAACACCTTGCTGCCGGTCATAACCGTCGGCGGCGTGCAGCTCGGCACCCTCATCGCCTTCACCATCCTCACAGAGACCGTCTTTCAGTGGAAAGGGATGGGGGCCATGTTCATCGAATCCGTGGAAAGAGCCGATACGTCCCTCATGGTGGCCTATCTGGTGTTCGTCGGATTCATCTTCGTGCTGGTCAACACCCTGGTGGATCTCATCTACGGGCTGGTGAATCCCATGGTCCGCATTTCCGGGAGGAAGTAGGCGTGAACACCTGGCGCAAGATGCAACAATCCTACTTCCTCCACAGCTTCCTGCGCGATCCGCTGGCGGTGGGCAGTCTTTTCATCCTGCTGCTGCTGGTCATTGCCAGTTTCGGCGCCCCCCTCATTGCGCCTCACAACCCCTACGACACGACCACCATTGACATCCTCGATTCGGAACTTCCCCCCATCTGGCTGGAAAAAAGCGACAGCCGGTTTCTTCTGGGCACCGACTCGCAGGGGCGGGACATGCTTTCCACCATGCTTTACGGCATGCGGGTGTCCATCATCATCGGTTTGGGAGCGGTTTTTCTGCAGGCTGTGATGGGCATTCTCATCGGTCTGGTGGCGGGTTATAAAGGCAAACGGCTGGACGCCTTCCTCATGCGTCTGGCGGACGTTCAGCTTTCCTTTTCAACCTATATGGTGGCCATCTTTTTCGGCGCCCTCTTCCAGGCCGCATTCGGCATGGGAATGTATGAGGAATTTGCCATTCCCCTGTTGATTTTCATCATCGGGTTCGCTGAATGGCCGCAATACGCCCGCACGGTTCGAGCCTCGGTTATGGCGGAGAAGAAAAAGGAATATGTCGAGGCCGCGCGCGTCATCGGCCTGAGACCCGGGCGCATCATGTGGCGGCATATTCTTCCCAACACGCTGACCTCGGTGCTGGTCATTTCCACCGTTCAGGTGGCCAACGCCATCATGAGCGAAGCGGCTCTGTCCTTCATCGGGCTCGGTATGCCCGTTACCCGCCCCTCCCTGGGGTCCCTCATCAAAGCCGGGTTCGACTATATTTTCAGCGGCTCCTGGTGGATCACGCTGTTTCCCGGCCTGGCCCTGGTGTTGCTCATCCTTTCGGTCAACCTGCTCGGCGACTGGCTGCGGGACTTTCTCAATCCCAAGCTGTACAAGGAGTAAACGTGGCGGACAGGGACAACCTGTTATCGGTGAAGGATCTTATCATCCGCTTCCAGCTCAGGCAGGGGGCGCTTACCGCCGTCAACCGGGTGAGCTTCGATTTGGCTAAGGGAGAGCGGCTTGGACTGGTGGGTGAATCGGGAGCGGGCAAGTCCGTCACCGGCTTCGGCATTTTGAATCTGATCAGCAAGCCGGGACGTATCACCCACGGCTCCATTCGTTTCGAAGGGCGCGAGTTGACGCAAATGTCTGAGGAAGAGATGCGTCGCATCCGCGGCAATCGCATCAGCATGATCTTCCAGGATCCCATGATGACCCTGAACCCGGTTTTGACCATCGGCACCCAGATGGTGGAAACCCTGTTGGCGCATAAACCGATATCCCGCCGGGAGGCAACGGAAATTGCGCTGGATCGCATCAACAGGGTATCCATATCGTCCCCCCAAAAGCGGCTCGAACAGTACCCGCATGAATTTTCCGGCGGCATGCGCCAGCGCATCGTCATCGCCATCGCCCTGCTCACTTCGCCGGCGCTGATCATCGCCGATGAACCGACGACCGCCCTCGATGTGACCATCCAGGCGGACATTCTGGAACTGCTGCTGCACCTGTGCGACACCGAAAAAACGGGCCTCATCCTGATCACTCACGACCTGGCGGTGGTGTCGCAGGTTACCGAACGCATCGCCGTCATGTATGCCGGAACCATTGTCGAGACCGGGGCAACCGGACAAATCATCCGGAACCCCCAGCACCCCTACACCCAGGGTCTGCTGGCTGCGCTGCCGCAAAACGTTCCAGCGGGCGGCCGCCTCAAACAAATTCCCGGTGTTATGCCCGGACCCAGTCGAATTCCAGCGGGCTGCCCGTTCAACACCCGGTGTGCGCTGTGCGAAGAGGTCTGCCGCACGGTGCAGCCGCCACTCGAACCCAAGCAGGCGGGCTGTCTGGCTGCCTGCCATCTGCTCAATTGAGCGGGATTGGACATGCCCCGGAAAACCTTGATCAGCATTCAAAATGTTGTCAAACACTTCGATATCTCGGGAGGTTGGCTGGACCAGCTGAAATTTTCCGGAGGCCGCCTGGTGCGCCGGAAAACCGTCGTTCGCGCCGTCAATGATGTGAGCCTTGACATTGAACAGGGGGAAACGCTCAGTGTGGTGGGTGAGTCCGGATGCGGCAAATCAACCCTGGCACGGACCGTTATGCGCCTCTACCCGCCCGACTCCGGACAGGTGCTGTACCGCGGCCAACGCATCGACAACTTGAGCTCCAGCGACATGAAGACCTACCGCACCCGTATGCAGATGGTTTTTCAAGACCCTTACGCATCCCTCAATCCGCGCATGAGTGTGCGTCAGATCCTGGAGGAGCCCATCCGTTTTCTGCGCGGCACTCTGCGCCGCGACGAAATCCAGGAAGCGGTGGCGGCAACCATGCTGCAGGTGGGTGTCGATCCGGATTGGAGAGATCGCTATCCACACGAATTCTCGGGCGGTCAGCGGCAGCGCATCTCCATTGCCCGAGCTCTGGCCGTGGACCCTGAATTCATCGTGGCCGATGAACCCATAGCGGCCCTGGATGTCTCGATCCAGGCTCAGATCCTCAATCTCATGATGGACTTGCAGCAGGAGCGGGGTTTGACATACATGTTCATCAGTCATGACTTGTCCGTGGTGAAGCACATCTCCAGCCGCGTGGCCGTGATGTACCTTGGTACCGTGTGCGAGCTGGCCAGGGCCGGCACGGTATTCCAATCTCCGCGGCATCCCTACACGCAGGCGCTGCTCTCGGCCATCCCGCGCCTGGGTGAACAAGGCTTTCGCCATGAAAGGCTCAAGGGGGACGTGCCCACACCCATCCAATTGCCTTCCGGCTGCGTCTTCCACGGCCGCTGCCGCTACGCCGATGGCCGCTGCGTCAAAGAAATACCGCGACTGCGGCAGGTCGATGAACAGACCATGACGGCCTGCCATGCCGTCGAAGAGGGCCGCATATAGAGTTTTTCAGTGGCGCGTCCGGGATGATCCGGCAAGGTAATTGCCGCTGACTTTGAATTCCACCACCATCGGATTGTGGTCTGACGATTTGACTCGAATCACCCTCGCCTTGACCAGGTCCAATCCCCTGAAAAAGATGTGATCGACCGGTTTCTTGAATACTTTCTTGCGCAGATCTGTTTTGAAGGGCACCGAGCGAAGACCCAGTTCCTCGGTCACCTCGGCCAGCGAATTGACCCTTCTCATACTCCAGGTGTTGAAATCCCCCGCCAGGATAAGAGGGCCGGTATGATTCTGGAGCTCCTTTTTGAGCTCACGTGCCTGGGATCTGAACGATCCCGTCCCCAGAGCAAAA
>FWPV01001600.1_pt1 | contig 61800 bp, 55 predicted proteins | sample 2228371 | NCBI WGS metagenome assembly FWPV01 (sample SAMEA103939776, study PRJEB20133) | metagenome
TGCGGCCGCTGCGTGCGCCTCTGCCGGGACCACGTGGGGGCCATGGCCATCAACTTCATGCAGCGGGGCTACTTCACCGAGCTGGGCTCCGGGCTTCTCCCCCTGGACTGTGAATTCTGCGGCTCCTGCATCGACATCTGCCCGGTGGGCGCGCTCATCAACAAGCAGTTCAAATACCGGGCCCGCTCCTGGGAGGTCACCAAGACCAGAATGGTCTGCCCCTTCTGCGGTGGCGGCTGCACCTATGAGCTGCACCTGAAAGACGGCCAGGTGATGCGGGTCTATAACGGCGACAGCGCCCTTTTGTGCGGCCGGGGCCGGTTCGGTTGGCCGGTGGTCAACGCCCCCGAGCGTCTCAAGACCCCGCTGGTCAAGAAAAACGGCCGGCTACAGGAAGCCACCTGGGAGGAGGCCTTGGCCTTCGCCGCCGCCGGCCTCAAGGCCTTGCTGGAAGAGGCGGGTCCGGGGGCTCTGTATGGCGTCGGCTCGCCCCGGGCCACCAATGAGGCCAACTACCTCTTCCAGAAGTTTTTCCGGGCCGGGCTCGGCACCAACAATGTGGATAACCCCGGACGCCTGCACTACGCCAAGGCCCTTGCCGCCCTAGGCCAGGTGTTCGGTTGGCCGGAAGTCAAGGAAGCCGACGGCCCGTACCCCAAACCGGCCCCTTACACCTCCCCCTTCAAGGTAAAGGAAGATACCAAGGGCAGCGGCTTTGCCTTCGTCTTGGGTTCTTTGGAGGAATTGCCCCAGGCGGACGCGGCCCTGATCATCGGCGCCGACCTGACTCCGGAGCTGCCCCCCTTGGGTTGGGGCGTCAACGCTGCCAAGCTCAAGGATGATTTCAAGCTGGTGGTGGCCAATCCCCGGGCCACCAAGTTCGACCGCCACGCCACCGTGAGCCTGCGCTACAAGCCCGGAGCCGAGCGTCTGGTGGTGGCGGGCATTATGAAAGCCCTTTTGGCCGCCAACCCGGATTTGACTCCGGCGGTGAGCGTCAATGGGTTTGACGAGCTCAAAGACAGCTTGAAGAAATTCTCCCTCAAGGAATACGCCGCCAAGGCAGGAGTAGAGGCGGGCGACCTGGAGGCCGCGGCGGCCATCCTGACCCAAGCTAAGGCCCCGGCCATCCTCTTCGGCACCGAGCTGTTGGCCCAGGACAAAGGCGAACAAAGCGCCTTGGCACTGGCCGACCTTTTCCTCCTGGTGGGCAAGCCCGGCACCCCGGGAAGCGCCTTGTACCCGGTGGCGGAAAAGGCCAATACCCGGGGAGTTTGCGAGCTGGGGGTGCTGCCCGACCGGCTACCGGGTCTTTTGCCCCTGGATTCCCCGGCCGCCCCGGCCTTCTGGGGCGAGAAAAAGCCGCTTCAGGAAGCCGGCCCCACCTTGCTGGAGCTCTTGGACAAGGTGGAGCAGGACGACCCGGCGGCGCCCCAGGCCCTCTGGGCTCTGGGCGGCGATCTGCTGCGCTGGCTCCCCAACCGCAGCCGTACGGAGCGGGTATTCAAAAAATTCAAGTTCATCGTAATCCAGGACGCCTTCCTCACCGAGACCGCCAAGCTCGCGGATGTGGTGCTGCCGGTGGCCATCCACGCCGAGCAGGAAGGCTCCTTTATCAGCAGCACCGGTCAGCTGGGGGTCAGCAAAGCGGCCCTGGCGGCCAACGGTGTCAGACCCGACTGGCAGATCATCTGCCAATTGGCGGAGCGGCTGGGATTCTCTATGAAATACGCCTCTCCGGCCAAGGTGTTCGAGGAATTCGCCAAGCACCTGCCCCTCTACACCGGTTTGGCTCCCCAGGCTTCGGTGGCCAAGACCGGCATCCCGGCAGCCTTGACCGGCACCTTGGTGCCCTTCGACCTTGATATCAGCCTGCCCGGGCGCCGGCCGTACAGCCTCATCGTGGGCAAGGTCCTGCAGCACTCCGGCTCCTTCACCACGCATGAGCCTTGCGGCACGCTCCTGGTGGCCTCGGAGGCGGCCCTCAGCCTCAACCCCGAGGACGCCGCCGCCTTGGAACTGAAGGAGGGGGAAGTGGCCAAAGTCATCTCCTCCCATGGCGAGGTGGAGGTCAAGGTTGATCTGGATCCCTTGCTGCCACCGGGGGTGGCCTTCTTGCCGGAGCATTTCGCCCAACCGGCCGCCCATATGCTGACCTTGAACTCCAATTTGGTGAGGGTAACCATTCAGAAAGCGTAACCCGCGGGCAGGGGCTTTTTGCCCCCGCCTCGCTGTCAAACCGCGAAAAGGCGAACACGTATGAACATGCCTCTGCTTATCTTACTGACGGCCCTGAAAATCACCTTGATTCTGGTGGTCTTCCTGACGGCCATCGCCTACACGGTGCTCATGGAGCGCAAGGTCCTGGGTTTCATCCAGCTGCGCTACGGCCCCAATCGCGTCGGCCCCTGGGGTCTGCTGCAGCCGCTGGCCGACCTGGTGAAGCTCCTCTTCAAGGAGGACTTTACCCCGCCCATGGTGAACAAGGTGCTATTTGTCATGGCTCCCATGATCACCGCCCTGACGGCCTTCCTGCCCTTCGCGGTGATTCCCTTCGCCAGCCAGATCCTGCCCGACCAGATCACCCTGTGGGGGCAGACCGTGGATCTGACCCAGGCCGGCCTCAACCAGGGTGTGATCGCCGACGTCAACGTGGGGCTCCTGTATGTGTTTGCCATGTCTTCCCTGGCGGTGTATGGCGCGGTCCTGGGCGGCTGGGCCAGCAACAGCAAATACTCCCTTTTGGGCGGCCTCAGGCTCTCGGCCCAGATGGTCTCCTATGAGCTGGCCCTGGGGTTGTCCGTCATCGGCGTGCTCATGCTGGCCGGCTCCTTAAGTCTGGTGAAAATCGTGGAAGCCCAGAAGTCCATGTGGTTCGTCGTCTATCAGCCCGTGGGCTTTGTCATCTTTCTCATTGCCGCCTTTGCGGAATGCGCCCGCACCCCTTTTGATCTCATTGAGTGCGAAAACGAGCTGGTGGCCGGGTACCAGACGGAATACAGCTCCATGAAATGGGCCCTGTTCATGCTGGGGGAATACTGCCACATCATCATTGCTTCCGCCCTGGCCACTACCTTGTTTTTGGGCGGCTGGCAGGGTCCGGTGCTGCCCCCCATCTTCTGGTTTGTGGCGAAAACCTTTGCCTTGGTGTTCTTCTTCATCTGGGTCCGGGGCACCTACCCCCGCTTCCGCTTCGACCAGCTCATGTATTTGGGCTGGAAGGTGCTTTTGCCCCTGGCCTTGGCGAACATCATGCTGACCGGCGTGGTCATTCTGTTCATCAAGTAAGAGGTCACCCATGATTCTGCCGTTGCTCAAAGGCCTGGCGACAACGCTGCGCTACTGTTTTTCCAAGCCCATCACGCTGCAGTACCCGGAAGAGAAGCGCACCCCCTATCCCCGCTTCCGGGGCCACCCGGAATTGGTGATCAACGAAGACGGCAGCCGCCGCTGCGTGGCCTGCACGCTGTGCAAGGTGGTCTGCCCCAGCAACGCCATCAAGGAAATCATTCCCGCCGAGGGACCGGCGCATGAGAAGTATCCGGAGCAGTTCGTCATTGACCTGACCCGCTGTATTTTCTGCGGCTTCTGCCAGGAGGCCTGCCCCAAGGCAGCCATTAAATTGAACAATCTGTACGAACTGGCCCAATATCAAAAAGAAGTCCTCATCCTGGACATTGAGCGCGCCACCCAGAAGAAGGCGGAAATGCGCGCCCCGGATTGGCTGTAACCAGGGAGGCAAGGGGGGACTCTTTGGCTCCCCGCACCTTCCGTCATTTGCGAATCCAGCGCCTGCCGGGCGGCTCCCGCATCTGCCTGACCCGGGCCGGGTCGGCTGGCAGCGCCAACGGCAAACGGAAAACCCCTTTTTGAGGAAGCTCGAAAGATGGAATACCTCTTCATGGCACTGGGCGCAGTGGCCCTGATTTCCGGGGTCTTGGTGGTCTTTCAGACTCACCCCTTGAGAAGTGCGCTCTGGCTGATCGTAAACTTCTTTGCGGTGGCCGGCCTGTATCTTCTGGCCCATGCCGAGTTCATCGCCGCCATTCAGGTCATCGTGTACGCCGGGGCCATCATGGTCCTGTTCCTCTTCGTCATCATGCTGCTGAACCTGAGGCAGCCGGAGGAACAATTGGCGCGACCCCGCCTGGGTCTGAAAATCGCCGGCATCACCCTGGCCCTGTTCTCGGCCTTGCTGATCAGCCTGGGCCTTGCCCGGGTGGTCATCAAACCGGTGACGGAAACACCCCTGGGATTGGGAAACACCGAATCCGTGGCCCGGCTTTTGTTCACCGATTACCTGCTGCCCTTCGAGGTCACCAGCATTCTCCTGTTGGTGGCCATTGTAGGTTCGGTGGTCCTGGCCAAGGCCAAGCTGAGATAACCTGAACGGTCCCGGGCCGGTGCACATGGGCCGGCAAGGCGCACAAACGGTTGGGAGAACCTTCCATGGTCGTACCCGTTAACTATTACCTGGGTCTGAGCCTGGCCCTCTTCACCCTGGGGGCCATCGGCGTTCTCATTCGACGCAACATCCTCATCATCCTGATGTGCATCGAAATGATGCTGAACGCCGTCAATCTGGCCTTCATCGGCTTTGCCGACGCCTTCAAGGCGGTGGACGGCCAACTCTTCGTTTTCTTCGTCATGACCGTGGCCGCCGCCGAAGTGGCGGTGGGTCTGGCCTTGGTGGTGGCCATCTACCGCAACCGGGCTACGGTTTATGTGGATGACCTGAACATCCTCAAGTGGTGAGGCGACTTTTATGCTGTTCATACCTTATGTCTGGCTGATCCCCGTTTTCCCGCTGGTGGGCTTTCTGATCAACGGCCTGCTGGGACACAGCATGTCCAAGGAAAGGGTGGGGGCTATCGGCACCTTGGCCGTGGGCTTGAGTTTTGCCTTAACGATGGCCATCTTTTCCGAATACCTCAAGCTGCCGGTGGAGGCCCGTCCAGTGGAGGTGGTGGTCTTCAACTGGATCACCTCCGGGGCCTTTGCCGTCAACGTGGCCTTCCTGGTGGATCCCCTTTCTTTGGTCATGCTCCTGGTGGTTTCCGGGGTGAGCACCCTCATCCACCTGTATTCCACCGGCTACATGCATGACGATCCCGGGTTCCCCCGCTTCTTCGCCTATCTCAATCTTTTCGTATGCTTCATGCTCATCCTGGTGGGGGCCAACAATTTCCTCATGATGTTCGTGGGGTGGGAAGGCGTGGGGCTGTGCTCCTACCTCCTGATCGGCTACTGGTATAAAAAGCAGTCGGCCAGCGACGCGGGGAAGAAGGCCTTCGTGGTCAACCGGATCGGGGACTACGGCTTCCTCCTGGGCATGTTCGTCATCTTTTGGAGCTTCGGCACCCTGAACTTCCGGGAGGTCTTCGCCCTGGCGGCCAACTATCCGGTGGGCAGCGGCGTCATCACCGCCGCCACCCTGCTCCTGTTTGTGGGGGCCACCGGCAAATCGGCGCAGATTCCGCTCTACACCTGGTTGCCGGACGCCATGGAAGGCCCTACTCCGGTGAGCGCCCTCATCCATGCCGCCACCATGGTCACCGCCGGCGTCTATATGGTGGCCCGCTGCAGCGCCCTTTATGTCCTGGCCCCCACCTCCCTCACGGTGGTGGCGGTGATCGGCGCCGCCACCGCCATCTTCGCGGCCAGCATGGGCACCTGCCAGTTCGACATCAAGCGGGTCCTGGCGTATTCCACCGTCAGCCAGTTGGGCTACATGTTCCTGGCTTGCGGCGTGGGCGCCTTCATCTCCGGCATCTTTCACCTCATGACCCATGCCTTCTTCAAGGCCCTGCTCTTTTTGGGCGCCGGCTCCATCAGTCACGCCTTGGCGGGCGAGCTGGACATCCGCCTCATGGGGAACCTGCGGAAAAAAATCCCCATCACTTACTGGACCTTTCTCATCGCCACCTTGGCCATTGCGGGCATCTTTCCCTTCGCCGGCTTCTTCAGCAAAGACGAAATTCTCATGTACTCCCTGGTGAACGGCAATGTCTGGCTGTGGCTCACCGCCACCGCGGCCGCCTGCATCACCGCGTTTTATATGTTCCGGGCGGTCTATATGGTGTTCTTCGGCCAGTCCCGGGTGCCCCATCACGTGGAGCACCACATCCATGAGTCGCCGCCTTCCATGACTATCCCGCTGATGACGCTGGCATTTCTCTCCATCGTGGGGGGCTGGATCAATTTCCCTATTATTCCGGGGGCCCAGAAATTCCATGATTTCCTCTCCCCCGCCATTGCCCCCCTGGGGCATGAGGTGCATTTGGCCGTCACCGCCGAAGTGGGGTTGATGCTCTTCAGCATGGCGGTGGCCGCGGTGGGTATTTACCTCGCCTACAAACTATATATCGTTTCACCGCAGATCCCCGACTGGCTGGCCGCCAAGTTCCCCACCCTCTACCATTTGGTTTACAACAAGTATTATGTGGACGAGATCTACGATTACTTGGTGGTGGAGCCCATAAAAACCGGTTCTACCCTCTTGTGGACCGAAGTGGACAACAAGGTGGTGGACGGTGCGGTGAATGGCTCCGCCGGCTTGGTGGCCTGGCTCAGTGCCCACCTGCGGCGTCTGGAGACCGGTTTTGTGCAGAACTATGCCATGTCCATCATTTTGGGCCTGACCCTGGTGGTGGGCTACCTACTCGGATAACCAAAGCAGGAGTTGCTCATGCAGCTGCCCATACTTTCCATTCTTGTCTTTTTGCCCCTCCTGGGGGTGGCGGCCCTGATTTTTATGGATCGGGAGGACGGCAAGCGCCTCAAGCTCTTCACCATGGCGGTGATGGTGCTGGAGTTTCTCGTGTCGCTGCCCCTATGGTTCCGCTTCGATGACGCCAACCCCGGGATGCAGTTTGTGGAGCGCTATAACTGGCTGCCCCAATACGGCATCAGCTATTTCGTGGGCGTGGACGGGTTTTCCATCCTGCTCATCATGCTCACCACCTTCCTGGGGCCCTTGGCCGTCCTGGCCACCTGGGAAGACGTGCAGCACCGCATCAAAGAGTTCATGATCTGCCTCCTGGCCCTGTCCAGCGGCATGATCGGCGTCTTTGTGGCCCTGGATCTCTTCCTCTTCTATGTGTTCTGGGAAGTGATGCTCATCCCCATGTATCTCCTCATTGGGATCTGGGGCAACCCGGCCCGCCGGGTGTACGCGGCCATCAAGTTCTTCCTGTACACCATGTTCGGCTCCCTGCTGATGTTGGTGGCCATTTTGGTGCTTTATTTCTATGCCGGCAAAACCACCGGCACATACACCTTTGACCTCCTGAAGCTGTACGGCCTGAACATCCCCTTCAAGATGCAGTTCTGGATGTTCTTGGCCTTCGGCTTGGCCTTCGCCATCAAGGTGCCCATGTTCCCCTTCCACACCTGGCTGCCGGACGCCCACACCGAAGCGCCCACCGTGGGCTCCGTCATCCTGGCGGCCGTGTTGCTGAAAATGGGAACCTACGGCTTCCTGCGCTTCAATATGCCTCTGTTTCCCCAGGCAGCGCACTACTTCGTGCCCCTGTTCAGCATCCTGGCCATTATCGGCATCATCTACGGCGCCTTGGTGTCCATGGTGCAGAAAGACCTGAAACGCCTGGTGGCCTTTTCTTCGGTGTCGCACCTGGGCTTCGTCATGCTGGGTCTGTTCACCTATAATGTCCAAGGCGTCATGGGCGGCATCATCCAGATGATCAACCACGGGCTGTCCACCGGGGCCTTGTTTTTCGCGGTGGGGGTCATTTACGAACGCCGCCATACCCGCATGATCGCCGACTTCGGCGGTATCGCCAGCGTCATGCCGATCTTCGCCACCATCTTCATGATCGTCACCTTGTCCTCCATCGGCTTGCCGGGCCTGAACGGCTTCATCGGCGAGTTCCTCATCCTGCTGGGCACCTTTAAGGAGAACAAGATCTACGCGGCTTTGGCCGGCACCGGGGTGATTTTCGCGGCCTGCTACATGTTGTGGATGTTCCAGCGGGCCATTTTCGGCGAGGTCACCAAGGAAGAAAACAAACACTTAAAGGACATGAACGCCCGGGAAGTGGCGGTCTTTTTGCCCCTCCTGCTCTTCATCGTCTGGATCGGCGTGTATCCCAACACGTTTTTGAATAAGGTCAAGGCCACCACGGAGAACTTCTGTGCCATGATGGAGAAGGCCAAGGCCACCCAAGTGGGAAGCTTATCTTACACGGTCAAGGGGGAGGCGCCATGAGCCTGACCATACCCAGTTTCAGCTTGGCCAGCATCGGCCCCTGGCTCACATTGAGCGTGGCAGCCATCGCCATTCTGGTGTGGGACGCCCTCTCCAAGGAACGCCCGGCCGCCATTCCCATGCTGAGTATGGGCGCCCTGACGGTGGCTGCCCTGCAAAGCCTGGCCCTTTTGGGGAAAAAAGGGACCGATTTTGCCGGCATGATTTATGTGGACGGCTTCACCGCCTTAGCCTACCTTATCCTGGTGCTGGGCGCCGGCCTCACCATCATGCTGTCCCAGTCTTACTTGGAGGAGTACGGGAAAAACCTCTCGGAATATTACGCCCTTTTGCTCTTTGCCACCACCGGCATGATGATCATGGTGGCCGGGGCCCATTTCATCATGATCTTCCTGGGCCTGGAGGTCATGTCCATCGCCGTCTACGTGCTGGCGGGCTTTTTCCGGGAAGATCTGAAATCCAACGAAGCCGCCATGAAATATCTGGTCCTGGGGGCCTTTGCCAGCGCCATCCTGCTGTTCGGCATGGCCTTGGTGTACGGGGCCGCGGGCGGCACCCTGTTTTTGAATGACTTGGCCAAGAAACTGGCGGTCACCGCCCCCACCACCAAGCCTCTCATCCTTTTGGGCTTGGGTCTCATTGTGGTGGGCTTTGGTTTCAAGGTGGCCTCGGTGCCCTTCCACATGTGGACCCCCGATGTCTATGAGGGGGCCCCCACCTCGGTAACCGCTTATATGGCCGTGGCCGTCAAGGCCGCCGCCTTTGTCGCCTTCGCCCGGGTCCTTTTCGTGGCCTTCCCCCAATTCCAGGTCAACTGGAACTACCTCCTCTGGGGCTTGGCCGTGGCCACCATGACCCTGGGCAACGTCGTGGCCATCGCCCAGACCAACATCAAACGCATGCTGGCCTATTCCAGCATCGCCCACGCCGGATACCTCATGGTGGGTTTGGTGGCGGCCAACCAACTGGCGGCGGTGGCCATTCTCTACTACCTGTTGGCCTACACCCTGATGAACATCGGCGCCTTTGCGGTGATCATTATGGTGGCCCGCAAACGGGACAGCTACCTGAATATCTACGACTACTGCGGCTTGGGGGCCCAGCACCCGGGGCTGGCCGCAGCCATGAGCGTCTTCATGTTCGCCTTGGCGGGCATGCCCCCCACCGCAGGGTTCGTGGGCAAACTGTATATCTTCTCCGCCGCGGTGCAGGCCGGCTACATCTGGCTCACCATCATCGGCGTCATGAACTCTTTGGTATCGGTGTATTATTACCTGCGCATTACCGTACTCATGTACATGAAGCCGGCCGAAGCTGATCTGGGGCCGGTGACCTTCACCCCGGCCGCCACCGCGGCGATGCTGGCCACCGCGTTGGCTGTGATCCTGGTGGGCATTTTCCCGGGTTGGTTCTACAACCTGGCGGTGGCTTCCGTGAGGATCCTTCCTTTGTAACCCCAGGTCCTCCTTAAGAACGCAAAAGGGGCGGGAAGATCCCGCCCCTTTTTTTCGCCCTGGTTCTTCGGAGTTTTTGCCGTTCCCTCATCGAGGCGTGCCTGCTGCCGGCTCCCTCCCGGTTTGCAGCCGCCTCCTTATGGCTGGGCGGCAATCCAGTCGGCCGCCGCGCTCACGGCCTCCGCATAGGCGTCGGAGAAATCTGCGGTGGGCACCACCCCCTGCTCGGCCAGTTCCCGGAGAAAGGCCTCGCTCAGGTCAGCGTTCTTTTTCAGCTTAATATAGCCATAGCCCACCACAATGCCGGACCTGACGCTCTCCAGAGCCTGTTCCGCCATCCAGGGCCACACCAGCGGCACCCTCCGCACGTGCCGGTAATAGTGCAGGGAAGCCCGGTACAGCAGCTTGGCGTCAAACCCCACATTCACCTGCTCCCAGGCAGAGAACCCCGGTGGCAAAGGAAACTGTTCGCGGTCATAGAAAATAATGGTGTCGATGGCCATCTCCACCAGGTCATGCACCGGACTGGCCTCCGGAATATACCCATCCGGGTTGGCGCTGCTGCGATGCCCCACGTCGTCGGCGACAAGGTGGGCCCCATAGGCCAGCGCCATCAGCTTCTCCTCACCGGTTCTGGCCACGGCCAAAAGAGATTTGGCGAACTCGTGGCTGTGGACATAGGTCCGCCCAGTGGATTGGAACAGCGGCGTCCAGGCGATGTCCGGCGCGGCGCTGGCCCGGATAAAGGTGGTTGAGTTCAAACTGGGCTGCACCGTAGCCAAAGAGGTGGCCAAACTGAAATGGGTGGGGGAATTCCCCCAGGCCCACCCCAGCCCGGGCGCCGCCACCAGCAGTCCCAGGACGGCCAAAGTCAGGCAGATGTTCCTTTGCATGTGCGCACCCTCCGGAAAAAATTCAGGCGGCCCTCAGGCCGCCTCCGAAAGGAACCCTTATTTCTCGAGTTCCCTGATCCTGGCCTCCACCCCGGCCACTTCCTTCTTGAGCTCTTCCAGGTAGTGGCGCAGATTTTCCAGTTCCTCGGCCGGGGAGATGAAACGCCGCCAGCCGGGTCCGCAGCAGCCCGGCCTCAGGCCGCCGCAGCATCCGGGGCCATGGTGCCAGCCGCCAAAGGTGCAGCAGCCGTGGCCATGCCCGTGGCCGTGTCCGTGGCCGTGTCCGCCCGTACACATAACCCTTTACCTCCTCCACAATGATCTGGATCCTGGCAGCCGATGCCCGGCTCCATGGTTCATCCATCGCCCTTAGAACGGGTCGCGTATGCCAAACAGCACCTGGTTTTCTGCCGGCCCTTGGAAGACCAGGACGTTTTCCCGCCGCTGATACTGCCGGTACGGGTTCAAATTCAGGCGGCCATGCAGCCGCCACCCCAGCTCCTCGGCGAGTTCCAGGGCATCGTTGGTGTCGCCGCCGCCCGTGAGCCAACCGAGTTCGCCCTGCAGATGGGGAACGACAAACCGTCAGCGGACGCCAGCCCACCGGACCGCCCCGCTCAAATTCAAGAGATATTGCCAGTTCCGGTTCTGAAAATAGTGTCCCAGGCTGGCCATCTCAGAAAGGTGCTGGAGACATCGCCATGATAGGCAAAGCCGCCGGATGCCACCGCCAACGACGCCCGGGGCCCCAACAGCCAGCCAGTCGGGGCCGGTCGTCACCCTGGGCGATGTCGGCCCAAACCTGGATGCGGGGGAAGAAGGCAGCCAATAAAGCCCCCTAGGCCATCAGTCCACCTCAGCCCAACTCCCAGCGCCGTTTGTGGTCCTAAGGCTGCCCGGGGCATCTTCCCCCCTTCCGGATTTACGCCGCCTTGCGGGTGCGCTTTTTTAAGCGGCTGATGCGGCGGCGCAGGATCTCGATGGCCTTCCGGGATTCACCCGCTTCCAGGGCCTCCAGTTTTTTGGCCCGCATCTCCTTGAGCTTGAGCTTCAGGTCCCGCACGTTGACGGATTTCCCCGCTTTTTTGCCTTCCTCCACAATGCCCTTGACCTTTTTGATGGCGGCGATGAGCTCTTCCTTGTTCATACCGTGCACGCCGCTGATCTCCCCCAGTTCCAGGGCATATTTGCGCAATTCCGTGGCCGTCATTTTGTCCAGCGGTTTTTCCTTCTTGTCCTTTTTCTCCTTCTTGCCCATTATAGTTCTCCTAAGCAGCTTGTTGATGGGGGAGGGTTCCAGAGGCCGCTTCCCCTTTCGCCCCTCCCCTGCTTTGGTGGGCTTTGCTCAGCCCCGGAAGAAACCCCGGGCATTAGGGTGGGGGCTTCCGTATCCCTCCCGGCCCGGCCGTTTTTGCTCCCTACCCTTTCTCCTCCATCTTTTCATAGAGTTTGATGAAGGGCTTCACCAAATCTATGGGAATGGGAAAGAGGGTGGTGGAATTCTTCTCCGCGGCGATCTCCCGCAAGGTTTGCAGATAGCGCAACTGCAGGGACATGGGTTCGGTGGCCAGGACGTGGGCGGCTTCGGCCATCTTGGCGGCGGCCTGGAACTCGCCCTCGGCGTTGATTACCTTGGCCCGCCGCTCCCGCTCGGCCTCCGCCTGCTTGGCCATGGCCCGCTGCATTTCAATGGGCAGGTCAATGGCCTTAAGCTCCACCAGGGTCACCTTGATGCCCCAGGGGTCGGTGTGCTTGTCCAGGATTTCCGCCAACTGGGCGTTCACCTTCTCCCGGGCCGCCAACAGGTCATCCAGCTCCACCTGGCCGCAGACGCTCCTCAGGGTGGTCTGGGCCAAGAGTTGGGTGGCGGCATAATAATCCCGCACCTCAATCACCGCCTTGACCGGATCGATGACCCGGAAATAGACCACCGCGTTCACCTTGATGGAGACGTTGTCCCGGGTGATGACCTCCTGGCTGGGCACGTCATAGGTTACTAACTGCAGGTTCACCTTCACCAGGCGGTCCACGATGGGGATGACGATGATCCAGCCCGGGCCTTTGGCTTCATGCAGGGCCCGGCCCAGCCGGAAGATGACGCCCCGCTCGTATTCGTTCAGGATTTTAATGGCGCTGAAGAGAAAAAACGCCACCAATACAACGATCACCGTGGTAGTGGAAAACATCAGGTCACCTCGCTTTAGGTTTCAAGAGCCGCATTCACCCTTTTTCTGCCGCTGGTCTTACCCTTACTTTCAAGCCGATAACTTCCACCACCTCCACCAACTCTCCCTTCCGCACCGGGCGGTCGCTCACGGCCTGCCAGTATTCCCCGTGGACGAAAATCCGGCCTTCAGGATCGAGGTCGGTGTAGGCAGTGCCCCGTTCCCCCACCAGGCCGGCGCTGCCGGTAATGGGTTGGCGGAACTGGCTCCGCACCACCAGGGCGCCGATGCCCAGAAAGAACAGAGCGATGACAGCGATGGAGGGAATCAGGATGTTCCAGGCCACGGCCAGGCCTCCATCCGCTTCCGGGCCGCCCCGGAAGAGCATCATGCCGCCCAGCAGGAGGGAGATGATGCCCGCCAGGGTGAGGAGCCCGAAGCTGGTGAGGTAGATCTCCAGGATAAAAAAGATGAACCCCAGGAGGATCAAGAGGATGCCGATAAAATTCACGGGCAGGGTCTGGAAGGCGTAAAAGGCCAGGAGCAGGCTCATGGCTCCCACCACCCCCGGCAGGATGACCCCCGGATGAGCCAGCTCAAAGTAGAGGCCGGCCAAGCCGATGAGCATGAGAATGAAGGCGATGTTGGGGTCGGCGATGTGCTTCAGGATGCGGGTTCCCAGGCCTTCGTGGATTTCCTTCAGGGGGACGCCGGTGGTCTGGATTTTGCGCGGCCCGTCGGGCATCTTGATCGTGAAATTATGTATCTTGCCGATGAGTTCGGTGAGGTTGTCCGCGGTGAAATCAATGACCTTCAGGCGCAGGGCCTCGGCCGCGTCAATGGAGACGCTCTTCCGGACCGCTTTTTCCACCCAGTCAGCGTTGCGCCCCCTCTCCAAGGCCAAGGCCCGCCCATAGGCCGCCATGTCGTTGACGACCTTCTCGCTCATGACTTTGTCTGGCTTCCCCAACCCCACGGAAACCGGGTAGGCGGCGCCGATGTTCGTGCCCGGCGCCATGGCCGCCACATGGGCCGCCACGGTGATGAAAACTCCCGCCGAGGCCGCCCGGGCCCCCTTGGGCGAGACGTAAACGATAACCGGGACCTTGGAGTTGGCGATGGCCTGATTGATCTTGCGCATCGAGGCGTCCAAACCGCCCGGGGTGTCCAGGAGCAAAACCACTGCCTCGGCCCGTTCCTTTTCCGCCTGGTGGATGCTGTCCACAAGGAACTCCGCCAAACCCGGATTGATGGAGCCCACCGCCGGCACCACATGGATCGCCCGCCCCGCCGCTTCCCCGGGAGTCGGGACGGACCAAAGCACCAACACCGCCAAGAGGCTGACACCCAAAATTTTACGCATGATCGGCCAATCGCTTCATGACTTGCTGCATGTCCTCCCAGGTCTTGTGCCGTTCCTTGGGAAAGCGCAGGAGATAGGACGGGTGAAAGGTGGGCATCACCGGGATGTCCCGGTATTTCTGCCAGGTTCCCCTCAGGCGCGTCAATGGGGTGTTGGTCCCCAGGAGCGCCTGGGCCGCCACCCGCCCCAGGGCCACAATGACCCGGGGTCGGATGGCCTCGATCTGTTTCTGCAAAAAGGGAAGGCAGGCGGCAATCTCATCCGCTTCCGGCTCCCGGTTGCCCGGTGGCCGGCTTTTCACCACATTGGCGATATAGACCTCCTCCCGGCTCAGACCCATGCGACTGAGCAAGCGGTTGAGAAGCTGCCCCGCCGCCCCCACAAAGGGGCGGCCCTGCAGGTCCTCCTCCGCCCCCGGTCCTTCGCCCACAAACATCAGGGCGGCGGTGGGGGAGCCTTCCCCGAAGACCAGATTTTTCCGGGTCCGCCAGAGCTTGCATCGCCGACAGTCCCCCATCTCTTCCCGGATCTCGGCCAAGGTGGGACGTTTAGGGGGCGCTGCCGGGGCTTCCTCCAAGGGAAGCCGCTCCGCCAGCGGGGCAGGGGTTCCCTGCCAACCCAGGCGGCCCTGAAAGGCCAGCCACTCCTTGAGCTGCCGGATAAGCTCAGTCAGGGCCGCGGCCGGTGGTTCAGCCACCGCCCCGCTCCTCATCCCGCTCCTCCCACTGGTCAGCCAGCCAGTCCAGGATGCGCCCCGCCACCTCGTCTTTGCTCATGAGCGGCAGCGCCACGGGTTCCCCCTCCCGGGAAATGAGCACGACTTCGTTGGTGTCCACGGCAAAGCCGCAATCCGGCCGGTTGACGTCGTTGGCCACAATGAGGTCCAGACCCTTTTCCGTCAGCTTGCGGCGGGCCTCGGCGATGAGTTCCCCGGTCTCGGCGGCAAAGCCCACCAGCACCTGGTGGGTTTTGAGTTTCGCCACCTCCCGGAGAATATCAGGGTTTTGCACCAGATTAACCTTAAGGGCCTGGGGCCCTCGCTTCATTTTTTGCTCGGCCAGGGACTCAGCCCGGTAATCTCCCACCGCGGCGGCCATGAGCAACGCGTCCGCCGCCGGAAAACGCTCCCACAAGGCGCTGAGCATGTCCATGGCGGAGCGCACCCGCACCACCTCAACGCCGAAGGGATCGGCAAGGGCCGTGGGACCACTCACCAAGGTGACTTCGGCCCCCCGCCGCCAAGCCTCCCGCGCCAAGGCGTAGCCCATTTTGCCGCTGGAGCGGTTGGTGAGGAAGCGCACCGGGTCCAGGTCCTCCTGGGTGGGCCCGGCGGAGATCAGCAGGCGTCGGCCGGCCAGATCCTGGGGGCTTACCAGCTTCCCCAAGGCCGCCAAAATGCTCTCCACCTCCGGCAGACGGCCATAGCCTACGGCCCCGCAGGCCAACGGCCCGGCCTCGGGTTCCAACACCCAGATGCCCCGCTGCCTGAGGCGGTCCAAATTTTCCTGCACCACCGGGTTGCCGAACATCTCGCAGTTCATGGCCGGACAAAGCAAGACCGGCCGGGTGGCGGCTATAAGGATGGTGGTGAGCAGATCGTCGCCGATGCCGGCGGCCAATTTCCCGATGAGGTTGGCGGTGGCCGGCGCCAGGACCACGGCGTCCACCTGCTGCCCCAACCAGATGTGCTCCAGGGGGTGCACCCCAGGGCCGAACATGCCGGTGCCCACCTGCTGACCGGTGATGGCTGCGAAGGTCAGGGGAGTAACGAACTCCTGGGCGTTTTTGGTCATCACCACCTTGACCTGGGCTCCCGCGGTCACCAGCCGCCGGGCCAGTTCCACCGCCTTGTAGCCAGCGATGCCACCGCTCACTCCCAACAGGATACGCTTGCCGTTGAACATGGAGAGCTCTTGCAGGAGGGGGACGGGGTTCAGCTCGCTGTCCCTGCTCCGGCACCCTTAAAAAAATGGATTGTACTTGCGTTCCTGGCCAATGGTGGTGACCGGTCCGTGGCCGGGATAGACGATGTAGTGGTCCCCCAGGGGGAAGAGTTTTTCCCGCACTCCCCGGATGAGCGCGTCAAAGTCGCCGCCGGGGAAGTCGGTGCGGCCAATGGAGCCGGCGAACAGGGTATCCCCCACGTACACCAGGTTGGCGCCCTCCATGACCAAGGAGATGCCGCCCGGCGTGTGTCCGGGAGTATGCAATACCTTCAGGTGGTATTTGCCGAAGCTGAGCACGTCCCCCTCCTTGAGCAGGAGGTCGGCTTGGGAAACCCGCATGGGCTTGCCGGTGAAAAACAGGGCGTCATTGGCCCGGTTGAGCATAGGGGCGTCCAGGGCATGGATGGCGATCTGGGCGCCGGTGGCGTCCTTCACCGGCTGGTTGGCGTCCACATGGTCGAAATGACCGTGGGTGTCAATGATATATTTGAGCTGCAGGCCATGATAGCGCAGGGCGGCCAGGATCTCCTCCTCATCCCCGCCGGGGTCGATGACCACCGCTTCCTTGCTCTCTTCATCTCCCAAAATGAAGCAATTGACTTCCAGTAAGCCCACTATCAGGGGTTTTTGTATCATCGTTGCCGATGCTCCTCAATTCAGGCATTCCAGAGAAATCTGAGGCCCTGGAAGCCGAAATAGCCGCCGAAGCCAAACAGGAAAAGGGCGCAGCCAGCCAGAAATCTGCGATACATGGGGTCCGAAAGAAAGCGGCGGCCTTGGGCCACCGCGGCGGAGACTAAGGTGTACCAGGCGAAGTCCGCCACGATATGCCCGGCATAAAAGAGCAAGACGCCCCAAAAGCCGAATTGGGCCGCAAACAGCACGTAGCCCAAGCCGATGGTAACCCACCACAGGAGCCAGTATGGGTTGGCCAGACTCATGAGCACTCCCGCCGCCACCGGGTGCAGGCCGCCGCTGTCTTTGCCCTCCAGGGTCAGGCTGCTGGTGCGGGAGGCCATCAGGAGGCTCCAGCCCATCCAGCTCAGCATGCCGGCTCCCACGATGCCCACGGTCCCCAGGACCGGAGGGCGGTTGAGCCAACTCCCCAAACCGGCCAACAGGAGCAGCACCAAGGCCAGTTCCAACAGGCCATGCCCCAAGATAATTAAGGGCCCGGCCCAAAAACCCCGGCGGCTGGCTTCCCCCACAGTGACCGTGAGAAGCGGTCCGGGCATTAAGGCGCCGGACAAGGCCACCATGAAGGAGGTCACCGGCACCCCGGCCAAAATCCATAGCTCCATGGCCCTTCCTTGTCCGCAAAATTCAATATGTTATATTACCATAGGCCTATTGGACAACCAAAGAAAATCAAAACGAAAGCCCTTGGCCACCCGCCCTTCTGAGACTCTGGCGAGGAAAACTCAGGCTTTCTTGCGGCCTGAGAATATTTCTTCTTTATTGAGAACAATCTCCCATCGCCAGAAAACCGGCGAGATATGCTTTCTTCAGCTATTCCCAGGGATAACCTTCTTTTTTTGGCATACTTCATGCTTCAATTTAAGCAGAATTGGCCCTGAATGAAACAAAGGATAATTCCTTGCTTGGGAGGCATCCGGCCCCCAGGGGAAGAAGAATTTATCTTCTGACCTGGAGCTGTCGATCATTAAAAAAGGGGGACCGAACCCGAGGTTGCCATGAAAAACCTAAGGAACAAAAGCTGCAAAACCATCCTGTCCCTGGCCGCCTATGGGGCATACAGCTTGTTTGTGGTGCTCTTTCTTTTGCTGACCGCCGATTTTGCCCTGCAGGTGATCCAGTTCATTGACCACGACCTGAGCCAACGATTTGCCTCGGCCATGAGCCTTCTGGAGTATTTTGGCTTTTAGAACTTGAGGGGGGAGGCCCAGGGAATCCTCCAGCAAGTGACGGCCAGCCCGGCCAAGCCAGCAAAAGGGCAGGACGAAGCCGCCCTGCCCTTGATGTGTGTCCCGATGCCCGTTGGCGGGGCTCAGAGGTTTCGGAGCCAGAACGGGTCCTCCCTAAACCGGGCGGTGGCGCCCAATTCCGCTTCAATCATCAAGAGGCGGTTGTATTTGGCGATCCGTTCAGAGCGGGACATGGAGCCGGTTTTGATCTGGCCCACGCCGGTGGCCACCGCCAGATCGGCAATGAAAGAGTCTTCGGTCTCACCGGAGCGGTGAGAGATGACTGCTCGGTAGCCGTGCTGGCGGGCCAGACGGATGGTGGCCAGGGTTTCGCTCACGGTGCCGATTTGGTTGAGCTTGATGAGGATGGCATTGGCCACCCCTTTGTCAATCCCCTCCTGTAAGAATTTGCGATTGGTGACAAAGATGTCATCCCCCACCAGTTGCAGTCGGGAACCTAATGCCTTGGTCAGATGCACCCACCCCTCCCAATCGTTTTCCGCCAGGCCGTCTTCAATGGAAACGATGGGATGCGCGGCCACGAGGCCCTGGTAGTAATCGGTCATCTGGGAAGCGCTGTAGGAACCTCCCCCCGATTTTTTCATGACGTAGGTTCCGGCGGCTTGATCGAAGAATTCTGACGATGCAGGGTCCAGGGCCAGCACCACATCCTGGCCATAGCGGTAGCCCGCCTTCTCCACCGCCTCCTTTATGAGCTCCAAGGCCGCTTCATGGTTGGGCAGATCCGGAGCGAATCCGCCCTCATCGCCCACCCCGGCCGCCAGCCCTCTGGCCACCAGGATCTTTTTCAGGGTATGGAAGACCTCCGCCGCCAACCGCACAGCTTCGGCGAAGGTGTCGCCGCCCACCGGCATAATCATGAATTCCTGGAAGTCCAAGTTGTTGGTGGCGTGCGCGCCGCCGTTGATGATATTCAGCATGGGCATGGGCAAAGAGGCGGCCTCCGTCCCGCCCAGGTACCGGTAAAGGGGCAGACCCACCGAGGCCGCGGCGGCCCGGGCCACCGCCATGGAAACCGCCAGGATGGCGTTGGCCCCCAGGCGGCCTTTGTTGGGAGTGCCGTCCAGGCTCACCAGTTCCCGGTCCACCCCCTCCTGGTCCAAGGGGCATTTACCCACCAGCGTCGGTCCGATGATCTCCCGGATGTGCCGTACTGCCTGCCGCACCCCTTTGCCGCCGTAGCGGCTCTCCCCATCCCTAAGCTCCAGGGCCTCGTTTTCCCCGGTGGAGGCGCCGGAGGGCACCATAGCTTGCCCCCGCACCCCATTTTCCAGGACCACCTCAGCCATGACGGTGGGGAATCCCCGCGAATCTAGGATTTCCAGGGCCGAAACGGTCTGAATGACCGACATGCTTCCTCCTTTCTGCCCACCGGGCAAAGGCCCCCTGAGGGAGCCGGATTTTGTCGGGAAATCAACGGAAAAGCCGTAATGCGGCCATAAATTAAAGCGTCAGGCTACCGCCCGCCGGGGAGCGGCAACCTGACGCATGATATCAGAGTTTTCGGGAGGAGAAAAGCGGCCCTATGGCTGGTTGGGCTTTTTCCCCTGCGGCTGGGCCTTGGGGGCGCCACCACCCCCGCCTTTCGGCTGGGGTGCAGGAGAAGGCGAGGCCTTGGGGCCAGGGTTCAGGGTGGCTTGCGGTTTGGGGGCCGGGGCGCCACCCATTTTGGGGCCGCCCCCGCCGCCACCCGGTCCCCGCATCTGGGAGCCAGGAGCAGGACCGGTGGGCTGTTGCTTCATCTTAGGCGGCTGGCCGCCCCCCGGGGCCATCCCCGCCGGACCAGGACCGCCAGGCCCGGAGCGCTTCCCCTGGCCGGCAGGGCCCATGGGACCTAAAGCTCCCGGACCAGGACCGGCCCCGGGACCCTTCAGACCGGGGGAGCCGGGAGCAGGGCCGCCGGGCTGTTGCTTCATCTTAGGCGGCTGGCCGCCCCCCGGGGCCATCCCCGCCGGACCAGGACCGCCAGGCCCGGAGCGCTTCCCCTGGCCAGCAGGGCCCATGGGACCTAAAGCTCCCGGACCAGGACCGGCCCCGGGGCCGCCGGGACCCTTCTGGGTGCCGGGCTGTCCGATGCCTGCGGGGCCAGGACCCACGGCCTTGCCGGGTTTCTGAAACCCCTCGGTCGGTTGTCCGGGCCCGCGGCGTACTCCAGGGCCTTCACCAGGACCCTTACGGACGCCGGGCATGCCTTCCGGCATGGTGCCGGAGGGACCGCGGCGGATGCCGGGACCTTCCCCCGGACCACGCTTGCCGGGACCCTGGAAGCCCTCAGGAACTCCAGCAGGGCCGCCGGGCTTGCCGGGCTTTTGTTCCACAAAGCCAGGACCCACAGGCTTCTGACCCATCCCAGGCTTGGTACCCACGCCGGGCATGCCGGGTTTCTGTTCCACAACCCCCGGACCCACGGGCTTCTGACCCATCCCAGGCTTGGGACCCACGCCGGGCGTGCCGGGCTTCTGTTCCACAAAGCCAGGACCCACGGGCTTCTGACCCATCCCAGGTTTGGTACCCACGCCGGGCGTGCCGGGCTTCTGTTCCACAAAGCCAGGACCCACAGGCTTCTGGCCCATCCCAGGTTTGGTACCCACGCCGGGCGTGCCGGGCTTCTGTTCCACAAAGCCAGGACCCACGGGCTTCTGACCCATCCCAGGCTTGCCTTCCTTGATCTGGGTTTGCATCGGCGGAGTAATCTGGTGCTGGGCCTTGCCGGGCACCCCGATTCCCTTTGTGGGACCGCCGATGGAACCCACCGGATCGGCATAGATCTTTTTGCCCTTGGGAATTTTGCTGGTATCCAAAGCCGTCAGATTCGCCGGTTTGACGATGGCGTCAGGGCGTCCGATGAGGTTCTGTTTGATCACGGCGTTGACGTTTTTCACCGGCATGGGCTTGCCCCACGCATGCACGTCTTTGGCCGGCAGGATCTTGTTAAAGACCTCGGGCCTCTTGTTGTAAACCACCGTGGGCGGCAATCCGTTGCGAATATTGGTGACGTTGTAATTGTTGATGTAATTGTTGATGACGGTCCGATTGACGTTGGTCACCCTCGTGATGTACGGAGTGGGCGGGCCCCAGTTGTAAGCTCCCAGGAGAGCGCCGCCACCGAAGTAAGTGGCCGGATAGTAGGAGGGGTAGTACCAGTTGGAGACAATGCGGGTCACTGGATACACCACCGGATAATAGGCCGGGGGCGCCAGACAGCCGCAGCCATAGTAACTGTAAGCCGGAGTGTAAGGCGTGCCCAGACCCAGCAAGAACCGGGTGGCCTGGGCAAAGACCCAGAAAGGCGCGGTAAGCACCTCCAGGATGGGCTGACCGGGGGCGTATCCGGTTTGCGGGTACCAGGCGGAGCCCACCGGAGGGACATACGACGGCGGGGGAATGGGCGCCCAACCGATATAGGAGGCGTCCACCGCGGCATCCTCCGGGCTCGTCCGCCACGTCACGGTGCTGGGATACCAGGTGCGCCCCGGACACCACACCCAGCCGTAGGCTTCAGTGGGCATCCAGTTGCCATAGTGGTAGGTGGCCCATCCCCAGGGCTCGTCGGTTTCAAACATATAGCCCTGCTGGGAAGGAACCCAGCGGCCGTTGACGTAAGGCCGCCAGTCCTGCTCCACCTGGTTGGGATACCACACCGGCCCATATTGTTCATAGTCCACCCAGGTGCCGTATTGGGCGAGTTCTTCATAGAAGATGGCAGCATCCTCGACCCCGGCCTGAGCTGTGCGAGGAGTAACGGCAGTGCCGGCCAGGCAGATCACCGCGAAGATGAGGGCCAAGCTCACTGCCATATGTTTGTTTTTCATGCAACCTCCCTTCCTCAGAAATGGTTGACGTTATAAGTGACTCAAATAAACGTGCATTTCCCTGACCTGCTCGGGCAGACCAAAGGCCCGCCTCAACTCCTTGCCTCTTGACCGCTGGATATTAGGTGGCAAGCCGACCTCCCCACCTCCTTATAGAGAATTTGCTGACCTAATTTTCCACCGGGCTTTGGCTGCCGAAATCTCCCGCTGGAGCTTTCTTGCCCATCAGCAGGGCCAGTTTGCCTTGTCCTCCGCAACCATGCCTGTACCTCATTAGATGACCGAACAATTGGAATATTAAGACATTCGTTCGGGCCAGCCGGGGCTTGTGCTCCTTCCTCCCCCCACTCCAGGCAGCCCGCCGGCCGGAAAAATCATCACCCCCTCCCCCTTTATCGTTTTCTTTCCCCTCCAAGATTATGATGAAACAAAATTTATTAAAACAATTTCAAAAATAGTGCCAAGTGAGAAAATATTCTCGCGTCAAGCAGGCATGCAGAGGCTAATGCCAATCCTTCTCATGCCCCAATTCGCGGCCGTCGGGGGTGAGACGCAGCCTTCCCAGCGCCAGAAAACGCACCTCCCTTCCCCGGGTGACCGGCAAGGGCGCAAGCACCTGCCAGGCACCCGCCTTCCAGGGCGCCGCGGGCAAAAGACCCAGCGACAGGGTACGATGGCCACCATCCAAGAGGCCCACCAGGCGGTGACGGAGATCGCGGAGGGAAATGTGGTGCAGCGGCGGCAGGTCCTGCGGGGCCACTGCCGGCGCACCCCCGCTCGTGATCAGCACCAGGTGACGGTCGCTGATCTCCCCATAATAGATGGAACAGCCCAGGCGCCGCGCCAGTTCCTTTGCCTCTCCGGGCGTCAGGCGCCGGCCCGCCTCCCAAAACGGCCCCCGCCAGGTTACCTGTTCGGTGGCCAGGTGAAGCAACTTGGCCGGTCGGAAATAGGCGGCAAACCGCGTTTCCCGGTAGAGCCGCCGGGCCTCCATGGACCTGCCCACCGCCCGGTCCGAGACCGGCAGCCGCACCACCTCCAGGGCCGCGCCCAGGGCCGGAAGGAGCGGCCCCAGCTCAGCCTCCCGCTCCAGGGCCAAAAGCAGGCGGGGTCTCAGGAGCTCCACTTCAGCCCGCTTCAGGCGCGCCGCCACGCCGCCGGCCACCAAGCCGCTGGTGTTCACCACCACATGCGTGGCCCCCGCCGCCCGGGCCTGGTCCGCCAGCACCCGGGCGCCCACCGCCACCTCCAGGACCGCACCCACGGGCGAGGTCTGGCCGACAAAGTAGAGGCCCTCGGGAAACAGGGGGTCGTCACCGGGCAAGCGGGGAGGAAAAAGGGCCAGTCCCAGGGCTGCGGGCGGGCCCACGTGGGACTGGCCCAGGTCCAGGTCCATGAGGGCCGCAGGGGCCCCGGCCTCGCAGGCCCGGGACACCAGGTAGCGGGACAGGGTGCTCTTGCCGCTGTCCGGCCCCCCCAGGATCATGACGGTGCCGCCCGCCTCCAGAAAGCGGGCCGCGGCCGCCTCCCAGGCCGGGGGAATGTCCAGGGATTTAAAAAGGGGAAAATGGTTATCCAACGGTAGGCTATCGCATATGAAAGCGTGGCGCTGCTCCGGGGACGGACTCACTCAGCCCCCAAACGGGATGGGGGAGGGAGGTGTGGGGGAGGACAAAGGGCCCGCCGCCTTCTCCCCCCCTCCCCCAAATCTCATCAGCAGCTTACCCCACCTGCACCCGGGTGCCCACACAGCTTACCAAGAAGGCGTCCGGGAAGGCCAAAGCCAGTTGTGTCAGAGCCTTGAAGCCGGTGCAGTGGCCGGCCAGGAGCAGGGCCGGGTTGATCTCCTTCAGGCCCTCGATGGTCTGTTGGATGAGAGTGGGGCCGCCGGCCGTGAGATGGAAGCCGCCGATAATGGCCGCCACCTCCTGGACTCCGGTGAGCTTCTGGGCGTATTTCACCATGTTGACAATGCCGGGATGGGAGCAGCCGCCCACGATGACCAGCCCCTTGCCCTGTACGTGCGCCACCAGGGCCTGCTCGTCGGTGAAGGGATCGTTCTCTTCCTGGCCCCCCACCAGCCGCTTGGGGCCGGGCAGGGGCGTCTCATAAGGGGTGGTGGCCTCCACCGTACCAGTGATGAGGGCCTGGTCCAGAACTACCGCAGGACCGGCGTTCTCCCTAAGGTCCGCCCCCCGTTTGACCAGCTCGGCCCGCTCCAGCTCCCACGGCCCCACCCGGCCTTTGGGGGTGAGGAGCAGCTTGGGGAGATAGGCATCCCGGTGCAGATAAACCGGCAGCGTCTTGCCGCGCCGTTCCAAGACCGCCGCCAAGCCGCCATAATGATCCGGATGGCCGTGGGAGAGCACCAAGGCGTCCACTTCTGACAAGTCATGTTCCAGGGCCTCCAGATTGTTCATCAGGGGAACAGGAGAGTTGGCCGCGTCCAGAAGAATCATGGTCTCCCTGCTGTCTTGGCGAAGGGTGATCCAGAAGGCCAGCCCATGGGCGGCCAATAGGGGTTTCTTGAGTTTGCCGGGCACCACCCGCTCCACCACCCCCGGCTTGGAAGGTTCAAACACGTCGTAAAAGTTGTCCACCAGAACTTCCACCGTCACCGACGTCAAGGCCGGAATCTGCATGGCAAACCCCCGGGAAAATCAACTGAGCGAACCAACGTTCTGATCTGACACTACCGCCTTGGCAGACGCTCTGTCAAGGCAAATAGCGGGAGACGGATGGCGGGGGGCTTGATCTCCCCGGTCTTTAAGGCGGAGAAGTTAGCGGTTCATGGCCGCCAGGAATTCGGCGTTGTTGCGGGTGCCCTTCATCTTTTCCAGGAGAAATTCCATGCTGTCCACCGGGCTTAACGGGGACAAAAGCTTCCGCAGAATCCAGATGCGGTTCAGATCCTCCGGCGGCAAAAGCAATTCTTCCTTCCGGGTGCCGCTTTTGTTGATGTCAATGGAGGGGAAGATGCGCTTCTCGGTGAGCTTGCGATCCAGGTGGATCTCCATGTTGCCGGTGCCCTTGAACTCCTCGAAGATGACTTCGTCCATGCGGCTGCCGGTGTCCACCAGGGCGGTGGCAATGATGGTGAGGCTGCCGCCCTCCTCAATGTTGCGGGCGGCGCCGAAGAAGCGCTTGGGCCGCTGCAGGGCGTTGGCGTCCAGGCCGCCGGAAAGAATCTTGCCGCTGGCGGGAATCACGGTGTTATAGGCCCGGGCCGTGCGGGTGATGGAGTCCAGCAGGATCACCACATCTCGTTTGTGCTCCACCAACCGTTTGGCCTTTTCCAGCACCATTTCCGCCACCTGGATGTGCCGCTGGGGCGGCTCGTCGAAGGTGGAGCTGATGACCTCGGCCTTGACGCTGCGCTCCATGTCCGTCACTTCCTCAGGGCGCTCGTCAATCAGGAGGACAATGAGCACCACCTCAGGATGATTGGTGGCGATGGAGTTGGCGATGTTCTGCAGGAGCATGGTCTTGCCGGTTCTGGGCGCAGCCACGATGAGGCCCCGCTGGCCCTTGCCGATGGGGGTCATGAGATCCAGGATGCGGGCGGAAAAGTTATCCGGCGTGGTTTCCAAGCGCAGGCGCTCATTGGGATACAGAGGGGTCAGGTTGTCGAAAAGGATCTTTTCCCGGGCCACCGCCGGGTCCTCAAAATTGACCGACTCCACTTTCAGCAGGGCAAAGTAGCGCTCCCCCTCTTTGGGCGGCCGGATCTGACCGGCAATGGTGTCACCGGTGCGTAAATTAAAGCGACGGATCTGAGAAGGGGAAACGTATATATCATCAGGGCCCGGCAGATAGTTGTAGTCCGGGGCCCGCAAGAACCCAAAGCCGTCCGGCAAGATCTCCAGGACGCCCCCGCCGGAGATGATGCCGTTCTTCTCCACCTGGGCCTGGAGAATGGCAAAGATGAGTTCTTGTTTGCGCAAGCCGCCCGCCCCCTCCACATTGAGCTCCCGGGCCAGGGCGGCCAATTCATTGATTTTCTTGTGTTTTAATTCGGAGAGATTCATTTATCTTGCCTCGTGGTTGGCCTTCAGGCCGCCTCCTGCCATCCCGTTCCCCAACCCGCCAAAGGGCCGTAAGGTTCAGCCGCTGCCAGCCAGCCGCATCAAAACCACCCGCCCCGGCCAGGGCTTGAGATACGGAGAGTCGAAATCATGGGAAAATAGTCCGGTCTTCACTTACCGGGTTGGACAATCACTGCTCAGCTTGTGAGAAAAAACACATGCTGAATGCCGCACGCAACGTGGTGTTCTTTCCAGGGGAAGAAAAGGGTTTCGCACCAGCTCTTACTTCGGAACGAGGCTGCAATTTCTTAAGGGGTGGATTGCAGATTGCAGGGACGCTACCTTTTTTCCGCCGCCTTGTCAAGCTGATTTTGCAGGATTGTCCAGATATCTTTCACCTGCCGCTGCGTGGCCTCCAAAGTCCCGGAATTGTCCACCACATAGTCGGCCCGGGCCCGCTTCTCGGCCAGGGGCATCTGAGCCGAAAGAAGCCCGGCAATCTCTGCCGCGCTCCGGGCATCCCGGGCCAGAAGCCGGGCCTGCTGCTGGGAGGCCGGGCAATCCACCACGATGACCGCGTCATAGCCCTTTTCCAGGCCGGCCTCGAACAAGAGCGGCACTTCCACGATGACCAGGGCCGCGCCCTCCCCTGCCAGGGCCGCGAGCCGCGCCTTGAGCTCCCTGGCCACCTCGGGGTGTACGATGGCGTTCAGCCGGGCCAGGGCCCCGGGGTCGCTGAACACGCGGCGGGCCAACTTCCCTCGGTTCAGCGTCCCGTCCTCCCGGAAGAACTCCGGCCCGAACTCCCGGCGCAGGGCCTCCCAGGCGGGCTTTCCCGGCGCCACCACCTCCCGGGCGATGGCGTCCGCGTCCAGGACCTGTGCTCCCAGCTCGGCGAACATCTTGGCCACCGTGGACTTGCCGGACCCGGCCCCCCCGGTCAGGGCGATTTTGCGCATGGTGGTAGTTTTTTGCGGGAGGAGGCCAGGGGTCGCGGTCCCCTGCCCCCTTCCGCAAACTCCCTCCCCCAACCCCATATATTCGGTGCTATCCGTAGAACCTATTTCGAAACCCTAAATCTTATAAATTGTCATGCTGAACGGGGTGAAGAACCTCGTATCAGTGCTGTCCGGCACGATTTTTGCGGATTAAGATATCTCTTACAAGGACATCGCCCCCTACTCTTGATGTTTTCGGCTCTGAGAGAATAGGAGGCGCATCTCAAAAAGACCTCCGGACATGGAAGAGCCTGCATCTCAGGCTCCCTCCCCCTTGATGGGGGAGGGCTGGGGTGGGGGTGGCGAAATTATTCGTGATGACGCTGAGTTGCTTTATTCGCCCCCCAACCCCCTCCCACCGCGGGGAGGGGGCTTTTAAACGCGATCATGCAAAACACCCACCGGACAGCACTACGTATATTTGTTAATACCGGTTTGTCAATGCCGGTGGAGCGGGCCGCCGTGCCCGCCGAACCTTTCCGACCCAGGGGAATGGGCCGCGTTCACCGGTGGTGCGGCGGGTCGGGCCCGTCCTGCTTTGCTGCCGGGGCTAATTTCTTTAAATCTTCCAAGACTCCTTTGAAATCCTCCGGCAGCGCCGCCTCAAAACCCAGCCGCTCTCCCGTCCTCGGATGCGTGAAGCTCAGCCGCCAGGCGTGCAGCAGCTGCCGGTGCACCAGCTTTTTTACACCCTGGAGGCCGGGGTGGCCCTTGAAGCGGGCGGCGCCGCCGCCGTAGGTGGCGTCCCCCACGATGGGGTGCCCCAGGGCGGTGAGATGCACCCGCAACTGGTGGGTGCGCCCCGTCTTGGGGGAAAGCGCCGCCAGCGTCAACGGCCCGGGAAACTCCCGGAGCACCCGCCAGGTGGTCAGCGCGGCCTTGCCCTTTTTCCCGTGGACGCTCATCTTCTTGCGCTCGCTGGGGTGGCGGCCGATGTCCCCGGCAATTTCCCCCTCCGCTTCAGGGAGCCGCCCCCACACCAGGGCCAGGTAGGTCTTTTCCACTTGCCGCTCCTGGAACTGCCGCACCAGCCGCTCGTGGGCCAGGGCGCTTTTGGCGACTACCAACAGGCCGCTGGTGTCCTTATCCAGGCGGTGCACCAGCCCCGGGCGGCTTATGTCCCCCACCTGCGCCAGCTCCGGGCAGTGGGCCAGCAAGGCGTTGAGGAGCGTGCCCCCCTGATGCCCGGCGCCGGGGTGCACCACCAGCCCCGGCGGCTTGTTCACCACCAGGAGGTCGCCATCTTCATAAAGAATCTCCAGGGGGAGCGCTTCCGGGGTGAGCTCCGCAGGCTCCGGCGGCGGCACCGTGAGCAGCACCCGGTCGCCGGCCCGGACCCGATAGCTGGCCGCCCGCACCGTGCCGTTCACCCGCACCTTCCCCGCCTTCAGCCAGCGCAGCAGCCGGGAGCGGGAAAACTCCGTCCGGCCGGCGAGAAACTGGTCCAGACGCACCCCGGCCTCGCTTTCCGCGACGGTGAGGCTGACGGAATCAGGAGGGCTGTACTCCACCCGGGCGACGCCGCCCATAGACAACCTGAGGAAAGGTCGTATCAGGGGAGGGGCAGGGACCTCAGGTCCCTGACCCTCCCGCCAAAAATCCTACACCTTGCGCAGCACGCCGCCGTTTTTGATTTCGCTGAAGATCATGCGGCCGGCGGTGGTTTGGAGCACGCTGGTGACGGACACCTCCACTTCCTTGCCGATGAAGCGCCGGGCGTTTTCGATGACCACCATGGTGCCGTCATCCAGATAGCCCACCCCTTGCCCCTGGGACTTGCCCTCCCGCTGGATCTGGACAAACAGGGTCTCCCCCGGCAGCACCGCCAACTTCAGGGCATTGGCCAGCTGGTTGATGTTCAACACCTCGATGCCCTGGATTTCCGCCACCTTATGCAGGTTGAAATCGTTGGTGAGGATTTTGGCGCCGCGCCGCAAGGCCAAGGCCACCAGCTTGGCGTCCACCCCGGTCTGGAGCAGGTCCTCATTGATGGATTCCACGTTCAGGTTATGGTGTTGCTGTAACCGCCGGAGGATGTCCAGGCCTCGGCGTCCCCGGCTCCGGCGCAGATCCTCTGCTGAATCCGCGATGTGCTGCAACTCGTCCAGGATAAACTTGGGCACCACCAGGTTGCCGTCCAGAAAACCGGTATCGGCGATATCGGCAATGCGTCCGTCGATGATGACGCTGGTATCCAGCAAATAGGTGGTTTTCCGATATGGCTTTTCGGCCTCCAAAAAGGAGGGCGCATGCATTTCCCCGATTTTCTTGCCTCCCAGAACCAGGCCGATGTAGCCGAACACGGCGGAAAGCATGATGTACAAGGGAATCTGCAGGGTGGGGAGTTCCAGAAACTTATCGAAGGGGTAACTGGCGAGCTTGGCGATCCCCAAGCCGATGAACAACCCCAGGGTGCTGCCGATGATGGTCTTCAGAGGGATGCGTTTAATGGCGGCTTCCAGCCCCAAGGTCAATCCGGCCAAGACCAACCCCGCCGCCACGCCTACCCATCCGGCCCACCACCAATGGCTGAGGTACGGGATCTGGCTGCCGATGAGGTAGCCGCTTACCCCGCAAGTGGAACCCAGGATGGCGAAAACTGCCAGCTTTTTCAGCAAAATTGGCCCACCTCCTGGTTCACCCGAAGATGAAGGCTGGAAGTGCACTGCAGAAAATACTGGGGGTGAGCCGGTGGGGCTTCCCGCACCCCTGGGCCGCGGCCCCGGGAAGCCTGGTTTTCATGGCCTGCGCGCCATCATGAATGCCCGTGGTCCGTCTCCTCGGAGAGCGGCTCTGGCTGAGCCAACAACTCCTGGAGCTGAGCTTCGATTTCTTCCTCCTGTTTATTATTAACCAGAGACAATTCCTTCACCAAAAGATTTTTGGCGGTATCCAACATTTTCCGCTCCCCAAAGGAGAGCTCTTTCTCCAGCTTGAGCAGGGTAAGGTCCCGCAGTACCTCCGCCACCCGCAGCGGGGAACCGGTCTTGATCTTTTCCATATAATCCCGATAGCGCCGGTTCCAGGTGGTGTGGTTGAGACGCGTCGGCCGCCTTCTCAGGATGCGGTAAATTTCCTTCACCATCTGCGGGTTGATGACGGTCCTCAGGCCGATGTTGGAGGCATTATTCGTGGGAATCATGATAATCATGTCATTGTCCAACAGACGCATGACATAAAAGCGCTGCGGTTGTCCCCCCACCTCACGCTCCTGGATGGCTTCGATGAGGCCCACTCCATGAGCCGGATAAACGGCCATTTCGCCTACATTGAACATCGCCATCAACCTCCTTCAAGGCTTCTCGTGCATTTTATCACAAAGAAACATTCCCGACAACCAGCCCTCAATGCTGAAAGCGAAACTGCAGAATTTCCCCGTCCTGGACCACATGGTCCCGGCCCTCCACCATCAGGAGGCCGGCTTCTCTCACCTTGGCGGGGGAGCCCAGGCGCACCAAGTCCTGAAACCGCATCACCTCCGCCCGAATAAAGCCCTTCTCCATATCGCTGTGCACCTGGCCGGCGGCTTTGGGGGCCAGGGTGCCGGCCGGCACGGTCCAAGCCCGCACTTCCGTCCCCACGATGGTGTAAAAGGTCACCAGGTTGAGCAGCCGGTAGCTTTCGGTGATGAGTCGGTTCACCCCGGGTTCATGGAGACCCAGGCTCTCCAGAAACTCCCGGCGTTCTGCTTCGGGCAGGTCCAGCAGTTCCGCCTCCAGGTCGCCCAGAATGGGCACCAAGGGCACGTTCCGGGCAGCGGCCAGGTCTTGCAGGGCCTGGTAAGCCGCCCCGCCCTGAAACTCCGCCTCGCTCAGGTTGGCCACGAACAGATAGGGCTTCACCGTGAGGAGGGCCACCGGCTTTACATGATCCAGCTCCTCCGGGGTGAGGGACAACTCCCGCACCCAGCGGCCTTGGTTCAGGGCGGCCTCCGCCTTGGCCAAGGCCCGCACACCCACCGCCGCCGCCTTGTCCCCGGACTTGGCCTTCTTTTCCAGCTTGGCAGCCTGTCGGGCCACCACTTCCAGATCGGCCAGGAACAGCTCGGTTTCCACCACCTCCACGTCCCGGACCGGGTCCAGGGAGGTCAACGGATGCGGACAGGTGGGGCTCTCGAAGCACCGCACCACGTGCACCAACAGATCCACGTCCCGGATCTGGCCCAAAAACTGGTTCCCCAGGCCCTCGCCCTGGGAGGCCCCGGCGATGAGGCCGGCCACGTCCACGAACTCAATGGTCGTGGGGGTCAGCTTTTCCGGCTTGAGCATCTCGCCCAGCCGCGCCAGCCGGGGGTCCGGCACCGGCACCACCCCGGTGTTGGGGGAGATGGTGCAAAAGGGGTAGCTGGCCACCTCTGCCTGCGCCGCGGTGAGGGCGTTGAAGATGGTGCTTTTCCCCGCGTTGGGAAGCCCGATGATGCCGCAGCGCCAGCCCATGGTGTGTGATGGCTTCTGGGGAGCTCCAAGGCCGGTGGCCCTTCCCCCCTCCTTTATCCTCTCTTTCTCAACCCCTTATTAGTCGAAGGGTTGAGAGGGTGTTGGAGAGGCTGGCGGGACTGAGGTCTTCCGGCCCTCTCCACATCTCATCATGATGCCGCCTCCCGGCGCCCCCAGATGCCCGGGATCTTCGCTCCGCAGGCGGGGCAATTACCATTCTTGAGGCTCATTTCCACCACCTGGTGGCCCCGGCGGCCGATGACGGTTTTGCCGCAGCCGTGGCAGGCGGTGCTCTCCGCCGGGTGCCCGGGGAAGTTCCCCAGATAGACGTATTTCAACCCCGCCTTCAGGGCGGTCTCCCGGGCCCGCTCCAGGGTGCTCACCGGCGTGGGGTAATGGCCGGCCATCTTGTGGCGCGGGTAGAAGCGGGAGAAGTGCAGGGGCGTCAGCGGCCCCAGCTCGTCCCGGATCCAGGCGCACATCCGAGCCAGGGGTTCCGCCCCGTCGTTTTTCTCCGGGATCACCAGGTTCACCACCTCCAGATGCACCCCCGCTCTCCTAAGGGCCTTCAGGGTCTGAAGCACCGGCGCCAACTGCCCGTCGGTCAACTCCTCATAGAAGGCCGGTTCAAAGGCCTTGAGGTCAATGCAGGCGGCGTCCAGGACTTCCGCCAACTTCGCCAGGGGCGCGGCCTGGAGGTAGCCGTTGCTGTGCATGGTGTTAAGGATTCCCGCCTGGCGGGCCAGCCGGCCGGTGGCCAGCATGTATTCGTAAAAAATCACCGGCTCCACGTAGGTATAGGCGATGGTGGGACACTCCCGCCGCCGGGCCCAGGCCACTACCTGCTCGGGAGGAAGGTCGTAGTTCAGGGTCTCTTCCGGCCGGGCCTGGGAGATTTCCCAGTTCTGGCAAAACTTGCAGCGCAGGTTGCAGCCTGCGGTGGCCAGGGAGAAGGAGGGCGTCCCGGGCAGGACATGGAAAAAGGGCTTTTTCTCAATGGGATCCACGTGCACGGCACAGGGGTTGCCAAACGCCAGGGTGTAATATTTTCCATGCCGGTTTTCCCGCACCCCGCATTGCCCCCGCTCCCCCGGGTTTACCAGGCACCCCCGGGGACACAGCCGGCACTTCACCTTGCGGTTGGGAAGCGAATCATAGAACTGGGCCGGCTGCGGATTCACCCACCCCCGCTTCAGCTCCTGGGCCCTGGCCGGAGGTCCGGCCAGCGCCGGCAGGGCCAGCATGGCCAACGAACAAGCGGCCTTGTGCAGAAAAGTCCGGCGGGTGAAGCGGCTTGGCTGCTGCCGCGGGGAGGCCATCGGCTGCCGTCCTTTCTTCAGGACGATAATCCCCGCCTTGGTTGGCACACGAAACCCCCAGAGGCGGGCGGAGGGGTGCGGAAAAGCTTGGAGCCGCTACGGGCCGTTACAGGTACAACGAGGCCGGCTTCGTCGGCCGGTTAAGGGCGGTGGCCGTTAATGCGGTTGCGCAGCACCCCGGAAGTTTTAAACACCACTACTTTCCGGGCCCGGAGAATGAGGTTTTCCTTGGTTTGCGGGTTGCGACCCCGCCGGGCATTCTTTTGCCTCACCGAAAACTTGCCAAAACCGCTTACCAGGAGATCATCGCCGCCAGCCAGCGTCTCCTTGATAAGGGTCAACACCCGTTCCACCACTGCCCGGGATTCCTGCTTGGTCAACCCCACTTGGGTCTGCAGGCGGCTGATAAGCTTCTCTTTGGTGAGGGCCATAAACGGTCTGCCATTCGGCTGCATTTGGTGAAGTTATTAATAATGGTAAAAAAAAGGACTTTTCCTGTCAAGCCCTTTTTTCCCTGTTCAGGAAGACGGGGCGCGGCCGGCTTTCTCCTTGATTTGCCGCAAGCCGAAATCCAGGGCGTGAAACCGGCAGGAGTCAATGCATTTCAGGCACATGATGCATTCGGGACTGACCTGGGTCTCATACGGCACCACGCCGGTGGGGCAGACCTTGACGCAGGCCTGGCAGTGCACGCAGTTGCCGGCGATGTAGTCCAGCTTGATGAGGGTGTGCCGCTGAAAGAGGCTGTAAAAGGCCCCCAGCGGACACAGCACCCGGCAAAAAAACCGGCTGATGGCCGTGGCGAGCACGAGGATAAGGACCATCAGGATGAATTTGTTCCAAAAGTAAAACCCCACGGTCTCCCATAAGGTGGGCTTCAGCACCAAAAGCGGCAAAGCCCCCAACAAGGTGCCGGAGGGGCACAAAAGCTTGCAAAACCAGGGGTGGCCAAGGCCGTAATGATCCACCAGGAAAAGTGGCAGCAGGATGACCAGGACCACCAGCACCACGTATTTCCCCCAGCGCAGAGGGGCCCACAAGGAAAATTTGGGGACCGGCACCTTGTACAGGAGATCCTGGATGAAGCCAAAGGGGCAAAGCCAACCACAGGGCAAGCGGCCTACCAAGGTGCCGATGAAGCCCAGGTAGCCGATCACCAGGGTGCCCAGGTGCGGCAGGGTCCCGGGCGCGGCGAAGCGCAGGCCGGCGATGAAGTTCTGGATCGCCCCCACCGGACAGGAAAGCAAGGCCGCCGGACAGGAATAGCAATTGAGGCCCGGATGGCAGATGGCTTTCAGCGGCCCCTGGTAGATGACCGAACCGAAGGGAAAGAGCAGATAGGAGTTGGTGCCCAGGGTGATGATGGTCTGAATCAGCCAGCGGAAGGCATTCATTCAGCCCACCCCGATGCAGGCCAGGCAGATGGTGTTGCCCAGGTTCATCAGATATTCCAGGTCGCCGGTGTTCACCCCCAGCAGGAATAAGGCGGTGAACAAGATGATGAGCCACACTGCGGTCTTGGACATGGGGCTTCCTTTGATCGCTGGAAGAGTTTTGTTGCCTCCTCTATTATTTCATATAGTAAGAGGGCCGGGAAAGGGAGAGGAAATTTCCCATTTTTTTCCCGCCGGGGTCCTTGGGGGGCACAGGTCCCAGGGCAGCCTGCCCGTAAGGGTGGCAATCGGCGGAAACAACCACCCCCGTCCAGCCCCGCCTTGCCTCCGGCCCGGAAAATGACTATTAACAAGATAACCCCAGCCAGTTCCCGGGGTGCCGAAGCCGGATGAGCCCGGGGAGGAGTCCTATGCCCAAGACCGCCCTTTTGGTCACCGACATGTTGAACGATTTCATCGATCCCCGGGGCGCCTTGTATGTGGGTCCCGCGGGCCGGGCCATCATCCCCTACGTGGCTGCCAAAATCGAAGAGATCCGCAAGAGCGGCGGCATCGTGATTTTCGTCTGCGATGCCCACGCCCCAGACGACCGGGAGTTCCGCTACTTTGCCCCCCACGCGGTGAAAGGCACCTGGGGTGCGGAGATCATCCCGGAGCTCACCCCCCAGACCACAGACTTCATCGTCACCAAAACCCGCTACAGCTCCTTTTTCCGCACCGACCTGGAGGAACTGCTGCGCCGGGAACACGTGGACCAGGTGGCGGTGGTGGGAGTGTGCACCTCCATCTGCGTGATGGAGACGGTGAAAGAACTCTTCGATCGGGACTGGCCCACCATCGTCTTCCAGGAAGGAGTAGCCGATTTCGATCCCGAGGCCCACGCCTTCGCCCTCAAGCACATGGCCCGGGTGATGGGCGCCCGGGTGGTGTAATGGGAGGCCAGCCTGGTTCAGGGGGTGGATCCGCCTCAGGGCCTCCTTAGCACCCTTTCCCCCGGTCCCCGGCCGGGAAAGGAGGGGATGTAAGGCGAAGGACCGAGGCTTTGCCCCTCCTGCGTGGTAGTTTGAAAAATATAGAGAGAAAAGGAGCGCCGATGAAGGTGGTGGCGATTCTGGGAAGCCCCAGGCCCAACGGCAACAGCGCCGTCCTGGCCCGGGAGGTGGTGGCCCGGCTCCAGAGCCAGGGAGCCGAAGCCGCGATATTCGAATTGAACCAGTTGGATTTCAAAGGCTGCCAGGCCTGCGGTGCCTGCAAGACCAAGGCTGACGCCTGTGTCATCGAAGACGACTTCACCCCCATTTACCAGGCGGTGCGTCAGGCGGACGTGGTGCTCTTTGCCTCCCCGGTCTACTTCGGCGACCTCTCCGGTCAGCTCAAGTGCTTCTGGGACCGCTTCTACGCCTTTGGCAACCCCGATTTCAGCAGCCGCCTAACCCCCGGCAAAAAGTCGGTTTTCATCCTCACCCAAGGGGCGCCCCCGGCAGACCTGTTCGCGGACATCCATCCCCGCTACGAGCGTTGGTTGAAAATGTTCGGTTTCCAGCAGAACTACCTGGTGCGGGGTTTGGGCCTCCAAGAGGCCGGGGAGGCGGCCAAGCGGCCGGAACTCCTGGCCCAGGCCCGGGAAGTGGCGGATCAGCTCCTGGCGGATGCCGCTCCAGAAGGAAATCCGGCCCCCTGAACAGGCCACGGCCACCGAAGCGGGGGACTGAAGTCCAGGTCCCCCTTCTCACCCTCCCCTCCCCTGCTGGCCCTTACATTTCTAGCCCCGCTTTATTTTACAAATTAGTAAAAATTATTTGCCTTCCTCACGAAACTGAAATATGATGAAAACAACTACCTGCTCAGAGCCGCGGCTTAGAAGGTTGTTGAAAAACCCCTCCCCTGCGCTCCTGGCGGGAGAACGTCTCTCTTAAGGGAATTGGCGCAGCCAAAACCCTGCATGGGGTTGGGGGAAGGGGTTCGGGGGAGGGGGCAAGGGGCCATGCTCCCTGGCCCCCTCCTCTGAATCAACTTTTTCAACATCATGTTACGGCACTCTGCCAGCCTGGTTGCCTTAGAGGCGGCGGGGATGCCAAGGCCGGGGTTTTGAATTTCAGTGTGCCGACTGCCGGAATATGGACGAACTGGCCCTGCTGTACGAAATCACCCAAATTCTCACCGCCCCTGGACCGCTGCCCCGCAACCTCAACCAGATGCTCAAAATCCTGGCCACCCGGGCCGGCATGGAGCGGGGCACCATCACCATCCTGAACCCGGAAACCAACGAAATCCAGATTGAGGTGGCCCAGGGTCTCACCGCCGAGGCCCGCCGCCGGGGCCGCTACAAGTTGGGGGAAGGCATCACCGGCCGGGTGGTGGAAACGGGCGAACCCATGGTGGTGCCCCGGGTAAGCCAGGAACCCCTGTTTCTCAACCGCACCCGCACTCGGGGCCGGGAAAAGGACGAAATCTCCTTTATCTGCGTGCCCATCAAAATCAACCAGCAAACCATCGGCGCCCTCAGCGTGGACCGCCACTACCAGGAACTGGACCTGGACCGGGACGTGCGCCTCCTCACCATCATCGCCTCCATCATCGCCCAGGCCGGCAACAACCTCATGCTGTTGGACCGGGAAAAGGAGCTGCTCAGGGACGAGAACCTGAAGCTCAAGGGCGCGCTGATGGAACGCTACCAGATGGGCAACCTGGTGGGCTCCTCCAGCCGCATGCGCCAGGTCTTTGAGATGATCCAGCGAGTGGCCAAGAGCAACGCCACGATTCTCATCCGAGGGGAATCCGGCACCGGCAAGGAGTTGGTGGCCAACGCCATCCATTACAACAGCACCCGGGCCAACAAACCCTTTGTCAAGGTCAATCTGGCGGCGCTGCCGGAAACTCTGGTGGAAAGCGAGCTCTTCGGGCATGAACGGGGAGCCTTCACCGGCGCCTTGCAGCGCAAGGTGGGTCGCTTCGAGCTGGCCCAGAGCGGCACCATTTTCCTGGACGAAATCGGCGACCTCTCCCCCAACGTCCAGCTTAAACTCCTCCGGGTCATCCAGGAGCGGGAGTTTAGCCGCCTGGGGAGCAACGCCACCCTCAAGGCCGATGTGCGTCTCCTGGCCGCCACCCACCGGGACCTGGAAAAACTGGTGGCGGAAGGGACCTTTCGGGAAGATCTTTACTATCGCCTGAACGTCTTTCCCATCTACCTGCCGCCGTTGCGCGACCGCAAGAGCGACATTCCGGCCCTGGCGGAACATTTCCTCACCAAGTTCGCCAAGGCCAACGGTAAGGAGGTGAGCCGCCTCTCCCAGGGGGCCCTGGACCTGCTCATGCACTACAACTGGCCGGGAAACGTGCGGGAGTTGGAAAACGTTATTGAGCGAGCCCTGTTGGTATGCGACGGCGACACCATCCTGGCCTCCCACCTTCCCCCCACCTTGCAGGTGCGCTGGAGCCCCCATGCCGCCAGCAGCGCCGATTCCTGCCCGGTACGCCTCAGCTTGGCCGCCCAAGTGGAGACCCTGGAGCGGGAACTCATCACCGAAGCCCTCATCGCCTGCAATGGCAATCAGTCCAAGGCCGCCGACTACCTGGACACCTCCCTGCGCATCCTGGGCTATAAGATCAGGCGGTACGGGCTGGAACCCAAGCAATACCGCACGCCGCGGAATCGAACCTGATTATTGTGAGGGGGACGGCGCCTTCGGCCCCTTGCCCCCCGTACCTCTTCACCTCATCTTTATCCACAGCAGACGGGCCACCCCGGGGCCGGGGTTGCGCCATTGGCTGGGCAGATCGGCGGTGAGATACACCAAATCGCCGGGCTTGACGGCATACACCCGTTTGCCGGCGGTCATCTCCAGGCGACCGGAGAGCAGGTAGCCCAGCTCTTCCCCCTTGTGGAGAAAGAAGTGCTGCGGCAGCGTCTCTTTGGGGCTGATCTCGATGAGATAAGGCTCGGCCTTGGCGGCAAAGTCCACCGGATAGAGGAGCTTGGCGGAAACCGCCTGCTCGGGCTGGTTGGCCAGCTTCACCTCCACGGCGTCGGCGGCGCGGAACACCTGGGTCCCCTGCCGGTCCGGCCGTTCCTCGAAAAAAGACCCCAGCTCCACCGACAGCACTTCGGCCATGGTCACCAGGGCCGGCAGCGACGGATAGATTTGGTTGCTCTCCACCTGAGAGATGGTGCTGGGGGTGACCCCCACCAGCTTGGCCAATTCCGTCTGGGACAGGCCCTGCTTCTGACGGAATTCCTTTAAGCGCCGGCCCAGATCAAGCTTGCCGGTGACCCGCCGGTCCTCCTCAAAGGTGACGGTGAGGCCCTTGGTCCAGTAGGCATGGGGTTTGTGAAATTCCTCGGTGCTGCGGTTTTCCGCCTTTAAGATGGTGAGGGCAGTGGTCCCCCGCTTGATGGTGAGTTCAATGGCCACCTGGGCGATCTGGTTGATGGCGGCCCGGAAGCGAGGGGAATGGGCGTTTTTCTCCAGGACCCAGTAGGCGATGGTGTTCAATTCATAGAGCCGGGGACAGGAATGGGAGTAGAACGTGAGCAGGCGGTCTTCGCTGCCCCAGAGTTCCTGCATGCCGGTGAGGCTCTCGAAAATAAACCGCACGTCGCCGGAAAGCCCGGCATGGACCCCATACAACAGCTCTGTGAAGGTCTCCGGATTGCGGGGGTCCGCCACCTGGATGAGGCGGCCCGCCAGCTCCCCCTCCTGATCCTCATAAAATTTTAAAAAAATGGGCGAGCTCTTGCCCTTGCCGTGGGTAAAGCAGTCCAGGATGGTGAGGGCCGGGTAGCGGGCCAGATCCCCCAACTTGTCCAGGAGGTTCCGGGGGGAACGGTCAAAGCTCACATAGACGATGGCTTTTCCTTGCAGCTGGGAGGCCTGCAGGAAGTTCAGGAAAAAAACGGGGGCCAAGGAGCCGGCGTCATCGTGCCACAGCACATTGTCGCCGATGAACAAACCGCCCAGCAGCAAGTCCAGTCGGTTCACTCCCGAGGGTACTTGTTGTTTTTCCATCGCTCTACCGCCTCGCGGCCACCTCCGGCGGTTCTTGCGCGCCCGCCTCTAGTGGTCAATCCCGAAGGGGCGTGACCTGCCGGAGTCAGCGGGACCCTTATTTTTATGGCATATGTATAAGATTCTTCACAAGCAAAACCAATGCCAGCGCGCCGGCAGAGTTGCCGGTCAGCGGCCGGGGATGCCGTCCCGCCAGACCCGGAAGCCGGGGACGCCACCAAGGCTGCATTAGCTTTACTTTCAAATCTTCGGCCCTTGAAACTCATTTTAGAACATTTTTGTCTTAATTTTTTAGTATAACTTACAGTTTCGTATGCTTTCAACCGGATGGCAGGGGCCGGAACAAAAGCTATCTTGCTGATAATATTGATATATAGTATTTTCCCGCCTCTGGTTTGATTTTTGCAATTATTTTTACTGATAATTTTTGACTTTTTTTAGCCATCCGATCAATAGTCGGCCACATTCCATCCTAAGGAGTACAGAATCATGACCCTAAGCAACCCCAACCGCAGCGCCGCCACCCAAACCAAGACCCGGGTTCATCCCGCCCCCATCTCCGGCATCTGCGTCACCTGTCTGGACGGGTGCCCGGGACCCTGTGAAATCGGCCGTTCCGCCATCCGCGGGCGGGAAGTCCTCTATCCCAGCCCCTTCGGCAAGGTAACCGCCGGCGCCGACAAAGATTATCCGGTTGATTTCTCCCACTTCAACATCCATGGTACCTGCGTCGGCGCCCAGGGCATCGAGGCCGACAGCGACAAGGCCATCTTCCCGGCCGTGGATGTGAGCGTGAAAATCGGCACCGCCAACAAGGTGGAGCTGGCCTTCCCGTGCTTCACCGGCGCCCTGGGCTCCACGGAGATTGCCCGGGTGCACTGGGAGGCCATGGCCATCGGCGCCGCCATCTCCGGCATCATTCTGGTCTGTGGCGAGAACGTCTGCGGCATGGACCCCAACTCCGAAATCAAACGGGGGCGGGTGGTAAAGTCCCCGGAGATGATCCGCCGGGTCACGACCTTCAAAGACTGGTATGAGGGCAAGGGCGACATCATCGTGCAGGCCAATGTGGAGGACAGCCGCCTGGGCGTGCCGGAATATGTCATCGAAAAGCTGGGGGTGGAATTCTTTGAGCTTAAGTGGGGCCAAGGCGCCAAAAACATCGGCGGCGAGGTCAAGCTCCCCACCCTGGAACGGGCCAAACAGCTCAAGGAACGGGGCTACATTGTGCTTCCCAACCCTCTGGACAAGACCACCCAGGAAGTTTACAAGGCCCGGGGCATTAAGGAATTCGAGCGCCACTCCCGGTTGGGCATGGTGGACGAGGAGGATTTCTACAAGACCGTGGAGCACCTGCGCCGGGTGGGGGCCAAACGGGTATCCCTCAAAACCGGCGCTTATCGGCCGGCGGACCTGGCCCGGGCCCTGAAGTTCGCCTCCCAGGCCAAGATCGACCTCCTCACCGTGGACGGGGCCGGCGGCGGCACCGGCATGAGCCCCTGGCGGATGATGAACGAATGGGGCATCCCCACCGTGTATATTGAGTGCCTGCTCTACGAGTACGCCAGCCACCTGGCCAAAAAAGGCGAATTCGTCCCGGATTTGGCCATCGCCGGCGGCCTCTCCCTGGAGGACCATGTGTACAAGGCCATCGCCCTGGGCGCGCCCTACGTCAAGCTGGTGTGCATGGGCCGCTCCATCATGACCGCCGCCATGGTGGGCAACACGGAGGGCAAAAAGCTGGCCACCAAATGCGCCGAGGAAGAGCGCAGCCTCAAAGACGCCCTCCTGGAGGCCTTTGCCGAGGCCGGCACCCTGAAGGCCAAATACGGCAAAGACTTCGACCGCATTCCACCGGGAGCCATCGGCATGTACAGCTACCTTGCCCGCATGACCCAGGGTCTCCAGCAGTTCATGGCCGGCATCCGCAAATTCAACCTCTCCCTCATCAGCCGGGACGACCTCTTTGCCCTCACCGAAGAGGCCGCCAAGGTCTCCGGCATTCCCTATGTTATGGACGCCGACGCCGACGAAGTCGAAAAAATTCTGGGTTACCGCCGGTAGCCCCATTCCTTCCGCAGGGGGACGGGGTCCGCAAGGCCCTGTCCTTCCCCACCGTTTCCTGGCGCCCGGGGGCCTTCGGCCTGCCGGGCTTTTTGTTGCTGCGTTCCGTTGACTTTTTTGTTAATAAAATTCCGCTAAAAATACATTTTTGTCATTAATATTTGCCTTTTTAAGGCTATGAGGTTGATAATTTTGGCGATTTTTCTACGGCATGTCTCTTGCTTTTATGGTAGCCTGAATGCCAGCGCATACCATTTTAATTCTGGCAAGGAGGATAGGTCGTGAACTGCCAGACGGTGGAAGATGTTTTTAAAGCCGTAAAGGACCAGAACGTCAGCTTCATCCAGCTTTGGTTTACTGACGTCCTGGGTATGTTGAAGAGCTTCTCCATCCGCCCCTCGGAGTTGGAAGAGGCCATGACCGAGGGCATGGGGTTTGACGGTTCCTCCATTGAGGGCTTCTCCCGCATCGAGGAGTCCGATATGATCGCCAAGCCCGACCCCACCACATTCCAACTGTTGCCCTGGCGACCGGAAGAAGCTCCGGTGGCCCGCATGTTCTGCGATGTCCTCCAGCCGGACGGTTCCCCCTATCCGGGCGACCCCCGCTATGTGCTGCGGCGGGTGCTGGCCAAGGCGGCGGAAAAGGGCTACACCAGCTACATGGGCCCGGAACTGGAATATTTCTATTTCGCCAACAGCACCTGTCCGGAGGTCCTGGACAAGGGCGGCTATTTTGACGCCCCCCCTCTCGATGTGGGCAACGACCTCAGGCGCCAGACCATTTTCGCTTTGGAAAAACTGGGCATCCGCATCGAGTACAGTCACCACGAAGTGGCCGACTCCCAGCATGAAATCGACATGCGCTATGACGAGGCCCTGCGGATGGCGGACAAGTGCATCACCCTTAGGGCCACGGTGAAAGTCATCGCTATGCTGAACGGGGTGTACGCCACCTTTATGCCCAAGCCCATCTTCGGCATCAACGGCAGCGGCATGCACACCCATCAGTCCCTGTTCTCCGGCAGCAAAAACGCCTTTTACGACGCCAAGGACCAGTATCACCTGTCCGCGGTGGGCAAAAGCTACATCGCCGGGCTCTTAAGGCACGCCCGGGAGATCACCGCCATTTGCAGCCAGTGGGTCAACTCCTACAAGCGCCTGGTGCCCGGCTACGAGGCGCCGGTGTATGTGGCCTGGGCCCGCCGCAACCGCTCCGCCTTGGTGCGGGTGCCCATGTACAAGCCGGGCAAGGAAGCGGCCACCCGCTGCGAATACCGGGCCCCGGATCCGGCCTGCAACCCCTACCTGGCCATTGCCGTCATGCTGGCTGCGGGTCTCAAAGGCATTGAGAATAACTACCCCCTCCCCGAGCCGGTGGAAGAGGACATTTACCATATGTCTGAAGCGGAGCGGGCCCGCCGCGGCATCATGGCCCTGCCCGGCAGCCTGTATGAGGCCATCCTGGAGGCGGAGCAGAGCGAGCTCATCAAGGAAACCCTGGGCGAGCACATCTTCACCAAGTTCATTGAGAACAAGAAGATCGAGTGGGATGCCTACCGCATGCACGTCAGCAATTTCGAGATCGAGCGGTATCTGCCCATCTTGTAAAGACATCCTCAGGCCGGTCGGGACGTTCCCGGCCAGCCTGAGGGAAATTGTCCGCCGGCGCCCGGGTGAAAGCCTGGGCCGCGCCACCGCCTCTTTCCAGGGTGCAAGATCCCTTGGGAAGACTGAAGCTTGAGGAGATCGCATGGACGCCGCCATCAATGCAGGTGACACCGCCTGGCTGCTGGTATCCTGCGCCCTGGTGTTGATGATGACCCCGGCTTTGGCCTTCTTCTATGGTGGCATGGCCCGGCGCAAGAATATCCTCTCCACCCTCACCCTGAGCTTCGTCTTTCTGGCCCTCATCGGGGTGCAGTGGGTGGTGTACGGCTATTCCTTGGCCTTCGGGGAGGATATCGGCGGCCTCATCGGCGGCCTGAACTACTTGGGCCTGACCGGGGTGGGCGCGGCCCCCAACCCGGACTATGGCAAGACCATCCCCCACGCCCTGTTCGCCGCCTTCCAGATGATGTTCGCGGTCATCACCCCGGCCCTCATCACCGGGGCCTTCGTGGAGCGGGTGCGCTTCAAAAGCTTTCTCCTCTTCAGCCTGATTTGGGCCACCCTGGTGTATGACCCGCTGTGCCACTGGGTCTGGGGCAAGGGCGGCTGGCTGGGCGCCCTGGGGGTCCTGGATTTTGCCGGCGGCACCGTGGTGCACATCGCCGCGGGCTTCTCGGCCCTGGCCTTCGCCCTGGCCATCGGCCCCCGCAAAGGCTACGGCGCCTCCCCCATGGAGCCCCACAACATCCCCTACACCGTGCTGGGCACCGGGCTTTTGTGGGTGGGCTGGTTCGGCTTCAACGCCGGCAGCGCCCTGGCCGCCAACGGCGTGGCGGTGAATGCCCTGCTGACCACCAACTCTTCGGCCGCCGCCGCGGGGCTGGTGTGGATGGTGCTCTCCTGGCTGGACGGCCGGCCCAGCACCCTGGGGCTGGCCACCGGCATGGTGGTGGGTCTGGCCGCGGTGACCCCGGCCTCGGGCTTCGTGACGCCCCTGGCCGCCCTGGTTATCGGCGCAGTGGCCGCGCCCCTCAGCTACTACGGCATCCGCTTCCGGGTGCGGAAAAACCTGGACGAATCCATGGACGTCTGGGCCTGCCACGGCCTGGCCTCCACCTGGGGCATGTTGGCCACCGGGCTCTTTGCCACCACCGCGGTAAACCCGGCCGGCGCCAACGGCCTCTTTGCCGGCAACCCCGGCCAAGTCCCTCTCCAGCTTTTGGGGATCGCGGTGACCATAGTTTTCGCCTTTGGGGTAACCTTTGTGGTGGCCAAGCTCCTCAATGCCAGCATCGGCCTCAGGGTCAGCACCATGGAAGAGGAAGTGGGCCTGGACATCAGCACCCATGGCGAGCGGGCCTACAGTTAGCTGTCAGTAGTCAGTTTTCAGCTTTGGCCCGGCCAATGGCCGGGAAGCCGAGAATCCGAAGGGAAACTGAAAATCGCAAGTCCAATGCTGCCCCTGAGAGCTGAGCGCGGAAGGCTAAGGGCAATGTTAAAGAAAATCGAAGCCATCATCCGGGAAGACAAGCTGAACGACGTCAAGGAGGCACTCACCCAGGCGGGCATCATGGGGCTCAACCTCTTCGAGATCCGGGGGCGGGGGCGCCAGGGCGGCATCACCCTGGCGGGCCGCTCCGGCACCTACCAGGTGGACCTGCTCCCCAAGGTGCAGCTCAACATTGTCCTGAGCGAACACAACCTGGAGGAGGTGGTGGAGATCATCCTCAAGGCCGCCTACACCGGCGAACAGGGGGACGGCCTGATCTTCATCTATCCGGTGGAGGACGTCATCCGCATCCGCACCCGGGAACGGGGGCACGAAGCGGTCATGTATCCCGGGGATATCGACGAACGCAAGGGTCTGAGCCGACAGTTATAGGGTGGTGGCAGCCGGCGAGTTGTATTACAAATTTGTCAGAAAGAGCCTGGTCAGGGAAACGGCCGGGTTTTTTGCGCCTTTGAAAATTCTCTGCTAAACATTAAAATATCTATTTAGTTAGAGCGTGAGCAGTCTTATTTTTAGGGATAATGAAGTTAAAATTCTTAAGAGCGCCAGCCTTTAGGCTTCGCAACGGCGGTTTGCCAGCCTCACCCCGCTGGCCCGGCGCCTGGCGGGGGTTGCAACTTCACTACTGGAAAAACGGTACAACCCGATGAGCTCCAAACCTGAAGTCGTGGTGCTGGCCTGCCAGCAGGCCCTGCCCGAGTTCGACTCGCTGCAGGAATCCTTGCGGGCTGCCGGCCTCAAAGCCCGGGTCATCCCGGAGCCCTGCAGCAGCAAGATCGAGGCCTTCCAGCTATTGCGCATCCTGGCTGCGGAGGCCGACTCCGTCTGGGTGGTGGGCTGCCCGGAGGAATTGTGCCTCTTCGCCGAGGGCAGCTTTCGCATGGGCAAAAGACTGGCCTGGGCCAGAACCTATCTCACTGAAATCGGGCTGGAACCCGAACGGCTGAGCCTCTTCCGCCTGGCCGCCGGAGACAAACAAGCCCTCGCCGCCTTGGCGGGCGAGGTGGCCACCCGGACCCAGGCGCTGGGTCGCAACCCCGGCCGCCGGGGCCCCCAGGCCAAAAAGGAGCAGCATCCGTGATCGTTGGCACGAGAAAACCCCTGACTGAGATCCAGGGCATGCTTAAAGGCGCCCGCCGGGTTCTCATGGCCGGCTGCGACACGTGCGTGGCCGAGTGCGTGGCCGGCGGCCGGAAGGAAGTGGGCGAACTGGCCGCAGCCTTACAGATGGCCTGTCGCCTGGCAGGGCAGGACGTGGAGGTGCGGGAGACCAGCGTGGACCGGCAGTGCATCCACGAGTTCCTGCTGGACGTGGTGGAGGCGGCCCAAGGCGTCGACGCGGTCCTCTCCCTGGCCTGCGGCGCCGGCGTCCAGGCGCTGGCGGCCCGGCTCCCTCAGACTCCGGTCTTTCCGGCCCTGAACACGCTGTTCATCGGCGAGACCGCCGAGCGGGGCCTGTGGCTGGAGAACTGCCGGGGCTGCGGCGATTGCATGCTGGGCGTCACCGGCGGCATCTGCCCGGTGTCCCGCTGCGCCAAAAGCCTGCTGAACGGCCCCTGCGGCGGCGCCGCCGCCGGCCTGTGCGAAATCAACAAGGCCAAGAAGTTCGATCCTGAGGTGCCGTGCGCCTGGTTGCAGATTTACGACCGCTTGGGCGCCCTGGGCCTGTTGGACCGTCTTTTGGAAATCACCCCACCCAAGGACTGGTCCCAGGGCGAGGCCTCCGGTCCCCGGCGGGTGCTGCGCCCGGATCAACGTCCCTAAGGACGGGAAGCCATGCCGGAAAAGTATCACATTGCGGCAAAACCCACGCCTTCCCGCTTTCCCTCGGTGGGCAAAACCACCGTCCTGGACTGGGGGGAGGGCTGTCTGCGGTGCACCCACTGCGTCAAGGAAACCTGCCCCTACAACGCCTTTCGCCAACGGGACTTCGACGACCGCAGTCTCACCGACACCATTGACACTTACTGCAAGAATTGTCTGCGTTGCGTGCAGGGCTGTCCAAGGGAGCTGGTGGTCAAGGCCCAAAACCCCCAGTACCGCCAGTTGGGGGACGACTACTGGACCCCGGCCATCATCCAGTCCACCTGGTACCAGGCGGAGAGCGGCAAGATTCCGGTGTCCGGCGCGGGCTACGGCGGCCCCTTCGCCGGCCCGGGCTTCGACGGCATCTGGACGGATATGAGCGAGATCGTGCGGCCCACCCGGGACGGCATCCATGGCCGGGAATACATCAGCACCGCCATCGACCTGGGCCGCAAGCCTCTGTTTCTGATTTTCGACCAGGATGGCCACCTGGCTTTTGAGCCGCCGCCGCTGCTGGAAATCCCGCTGCCTATCCTGTTTACCGAGCCGCCCTTCAGCGCCGGCCCCGGCCTGGTGCGGCAGGCCATCGTGACGGCGGCCAAATCCCTGCACACCCTGGCGCTGGTGGCCCGGGAACATATCGGCCCGGAACTGGCCCGCCACCACGAGCACCTGGCCGTGAGCTTCACCTCCGGCGACTTCGATCCGGAGGACCCCCTCCTGTCCCGTGTCCGGCTGGTGGAGTTTACCGACCACGAGACGGTGCTGGAGAAGGTGGAGGCGGTAAAAAAGCGCTTCCCCGGGTGCATCACCGCGGTGAAGGTGCCCGCGGACGGCCAGGCCGCAGGCCGGGTGTCCCAGTTGGCCCAGGCCGGCGCCGAGATTATCCACCTCTTTTGCGACCACCACGCCCGGGGGTTCTTGGAGGCCCAGAACGACCACCTGAAGGACCTCATCCGCCGCTGCCACCTGCGGTTAGTGGAGGACAACCTGCGGGACACGGTGACGCTTTTGGCCTCCGGCGGCATCGCCATGGCCGAGCACGTGGCCAAGGCCATCATCTGTGGGGCCGACGGCGTGGTCATCGACCTCCCCCTGCTTTTGGCCCTGGAGTGCCGCCTGTGCCGGGCCTGCCAGCGGGGCGGCGAGTGCCCCGTGGCCCTGGACAGCCTGGACCCCAAGCGCGGCAGCCAACGCCAGATGAACCTCATGGCCGCCTGGAACAACCAGCTCCTGGAAGTGCTGGGGGCCATGGGTCTGCGGGAGGTCAGGCGCCTCCGGGGCGAGGTGGGCCGGGCCATGTTCGTGGAGGACTTGCAAAAGGAGATTTTTGCGCCACTGTTCTCCCGCCCCAGCCCCGAAGGCAGTCGCCGGGAAGGGGAATAACAACGATAGCCGGAAGTCCAAGGTCCAAAGACCTTATTCATCATTCGGGACTGCTTGTTGAGAGATAAAAGCAATGGCCGACCATAGTGAACCAAATGCCCCTGATTTTAGGCTCTTGACTTTGGACTTCGCACCTTTGACTTTGGACTTTGGACTGATATGACGGAACATGCCCTGAAAATCGAGGATGAAGCGTGGGGCCCCGGCCCCTGGAGCCCGGAGCGCACCCCCTGCCGGTTCAAGAACCCCCTTTCCAAGTGGCGGGTGTGGCGCAATGAGGCCAAGTGCATCGCCTGCGGCAAGTGCGCCGAGGTCTGCCCCTACGGGGTGCACACCAAAGCCGGCAAATTCATCCGCAAACCCAAGAGCTACCTCTGCCTGGGGCCGGGGTGCGAAAAGAACGACTTCTATTGCGTCCGCCACTGCCCCACCCAGGCCCTGACGGTGCGGCTGCATCCGGTGTATAACACCCTGGGGGACTTTCGCTGGACCGCGGATCTGCTCCTCAGCACCTGGTGGATGGCGGAATTCGGGACGCTTCCCTATAGTGACCTGGAATACCGCACCGGCGCTTCCGGGGGCGGCTTTGACAAGCTGCGCTTTTTCTTCCCGCCCCAACCCAAGGACCTGAAGCTCAGCCATGACGACATCTCCCTGGAGCTGGACCTGAACCGCCGGGGCGACGGCCGCCCCCAGGTGCGGATCTCGGTGCCTTGGTACTCGGCGGGCATGTCCTTCGGCTCGGTGAGTATCAACACCATCCTCTCCCGGGTGCGGGCCGCCACCCGCTTCAACACCCTGCTCTCCACCGGAGAGGGGGGCTACCCGGAGGACCTTTACCCCTATGACAACCACGTGATCACCCAGGTGGCCACCGGGCTTTTCGGAGTCCGGGAGGACACCATCCAGCGGGTGCGCATGGTGGAGTTCAAGTACGCCCAGGGCGCCAAGCCGGGCCTGGGCGGCCACCTGCTGGGCGACAAGGTGACCCCGGCCGTGGCCCGCATGCGGGAGAGCGTCCCCGGAAGCGCCTTGTTCAGCCCCTTCCCCTTTCACAGCGTCTATTCGGTGGAGGACCACAAAAAACACCTGGACTGGATCAAGGAGGTCAACCCCCGGGCCCTGGTGTCGGTGAAGGTCTCCACCCCCACGGACGTGGACATGGTGGCGGTGGGGAGCTACTATGCCGGGGCGCACGTGGTGCAGTTGGACGGCAGCTACGGCGGCACCGGCGCGGCGCCGGATATCGCCAAGAAAAACATCGCCATGCCCATCGAGTTCGCCATCCCCAAGGTGCACCAGTTCCTGGTGCAGGAAGGCATCCGGGATCAGGTGACCCTCATCGCCTCCGGCGGCATCCGCACTGCCTTCGACGTGGCCAAGGCCATCGCCCTGGGCGCGGACGGCTGCCAGGTGGGCACCGCGGAGATGGTGGCGTTGGAATGCCTGCGCTGCTACCAGTGCGAGTCGGGTCGAGGCTGTGTGCGGGGTATTGCCACCACCGACCCGGAGCTGGTGGCCATGATGACCGTGGAGTGGGGCACCAAGCGGGTCTGCAACCTCTACCATGCCTGGACCTGGCAGCTGAAAGAAATTCTGCGCCGCTTCGGCATGCGCAGCATCCGGGAGCTGGTGGGCCGCACCGACACCCTGGTGCATCTGGACTATTACAACCTGCCGGTGGACGACGACATCCGGCGGGGAGCATAAAAAGTCCAAGGTCCAAGGTCCAAAGTCCGAAGTCGATGACCAAGATTGGGAGATTTGTAGACATCTAAGCCTGGAAGAGGGCGCGGGAACTCACGAAAAGGATTTATGAGCTCACCGATGGCGTTCAGATGGCCAGAGAATTTGCCCTGAAAGACCAAATGAGACGGTCTGCCATCTCCATTATGGCTAGAACCTATTTCAAAACCCTATATCTTATAAAATTGTCATTCTGAGCGAAGCGAAGAATCTTGTATTTTAAATTAGTTGAGACCCTTCGCTTCGCTCAGGGTGACAGAAAAAGAGTTTTTGAAATGGGTTCTAATATTGCCGCGGGCTTTGAACGGGAATGAGATAAAGAGTTTGGGCAGTTTTTGGCCATTGCCAAGGGTTCTGTAGGAGAATAAAAGTCCTATTTTTATGTTGCCCTGGATTCCGGATTGCTGACTTTTGAACAGTTCTCCGGATTAATATCTCTCGCAAATGAAATATCCCGTTTGCTGGCCGGGTTCATGAAGTATCTTAAGCACTTCCCACATCAAGGGAGTAAGTTTAAATAACCTTGCACTTTATATTTTGCCCTTGGACTTTAATCTCTGACTTTAAACTTGACCTTTGACTTTGGACTTGACCTCCATCAGGTGAGATGATGAATAACAGCATTAGTACCCATCCCGGCCTGAAACTCTGGGAAACCCGGAAGGCCATCCCCCGCCCCTACCCCGCCGACAGGATTGTCAAGGGCGAGGACGAGGGCGGCTGCGGCGTCACCGGCTTTGCGGCCAGCGTGCCGGTCTCCGGCAAGCACATCTTTCTGCCTTCGGTGCAGATGCACAACCGGGGCAACGGCAAAGGCGGCGGCATCGCCGCAGTGGGGCTGGACGCGGCGTCCCTGGGCGTCTCCCAGGAGGTCCTGGACGACAGCTACCTCATTCAGGTGGCCTATCTCGACCCCGAGGTGCGCCGCCAGGTGGAGGCCCAGTTTATCACCAACGCCTTTCGGATCGACCACGCGGCGGCGGCGCCCACCATGGCCGACTGGCGGGACCTGCCGGGTCTGGAAGTGCGGCCCCCGGACGTCTGGCGCTACTTTGTCCGGGTCAAGCCCGAGGTGCTCCAGTACTTCATCCACCAGAACCGCCTCTATGAGCTGCCCTGGCGCATGGTGGAGGACGAGTTCGTCTCCCAGCACTGCTACAAGCTGAACCAGGCGTTCTATGCCTCCCTAGGAGACAAGAAGGCCTTTGTCCTCTCCCAGGGCAGAAATATCATGATTTTGAAGATCGTGGGCTACGCCGAGGAGGCGGCCCTTTATTACAACCTCCTGGACTTCAAGGCCCATGTCTGGATCGCCCATCAGCGCTACCCTACCCGGGGCCGGGTCTGGCATCCCGGCGGGGCGCACCCCTTCGCCGCCCTGAACGTGGCCCTGGTGCACAACGGCGACTTCGCCAACTACTTCTCGGTGAGCGAGTACCTAAGCCAGCGCCACCTCTACCCTCAGTTTCTGACGGACACCGAGGTGGCGGTGCTCCTCTTCGACCTGTGGCACCGCCTCTACGGCTACCCCCTGGAGTACGTCATTGAGGCCATGGCGCCCACCACCGAGCGGGACTTCGATCTGCTGCCGCGGGCCAAGCAGAAAGTTTACCGGCAGATCCAGGCGGCCAACATCCACGGCTCCCCGGACGGCCCCTGGTTCTTCATCATCGCCCGCAACGACACGGTACACAAGCGCTTTGAGCTCATCGGCATCACCGACACCAGTATGCTGCGGCCCCAGGTCTTCGCGCTCTCCGAGGGCCAGGTGCAGATCGGGTTGGTGTGCTCCGAAAAGCAGGCCATCGACGCCACCCTGGCTTCTCTCGCCGAGGAGGACCCCCGCTTCTGCCCGGTGGCCGACTCCTACTGGAACGCCCGGGGCGGCAGCCACACCGACGGCGGCGCCTTCATCTTTTCCCTGGAGAAAAAAGACGGCAAAATGGCCCTGAGCTGCCACGACAAGTTCGGCACCCCCAAAACGGTGCCCTGGTATCAGAAACCCTGGGAGGGGACGGTGCTGCCCCTGGAGCCCGAGCGTCTGACGGAGCTGACCCCCACCCTCACGGAACTGCTGGCGGACGGCAGCGGCCTCAGGTTTTTCCGCTATGTCCGGGAGCGGGTGCCCGGCTGGCCCTATTCCCGCTTCCTGGAGTTCCTGCAGATGGCGGCCCGCCTGGCCGAAGCCGACGACGCCCTGAAGGGCGCCGCTATCAACGGGCTGACGCTGCTCTTGGATCGGCGCTACGACCCGGGGGACAAGAAGCGCAGCCACTTGGTGCGTCTGGTGATGGACACGCTGACGGAAATGTTTACCGCCCTGCCAACGGTGGGGGAAAAGCATCCCAGCCGCTACCGGGCCATTGACTGGGACACCCGGGAACGGCTCAGCGCGCCGCCGGTTCCCGACGGGGTCCTGGTGCTGCACGCCGCCAAATTCCCGCCGGAGGGCGAAGACTGCGACGCCCGGCTCCTGTGCCAAGCCTATGCCCTGGGGTGGAAGCGCTTCATCTGCCACGGCTATCGGGGGCAGCGCTTCACCGGCTGCGGCTTCGGGCTGAACACCGACGGGGTGCGCATTGACGTGTACGGCAGCTCCGGCGATTACCTGGCCAGCGGCATCGACGGCATGGAGATTTACGTGCACGGCAACGCCCAGGACCAGTTGGGCCAGATCATGAAGCGGGGCAAGCTGGTGGTCTATGGCGACGTGGGCCAGACCTTCATGTACGGCGCCAAGGGCGGCGAGGTCTATGTCCTGGGGAACGCCGCCGGCCGGCCCCTCATCAACGCGGTGGGCCGCCCCCGGGTGGTGATCAACGGCACCGCCTTGGACTTCCTGGCCGAATCCTTCATGGCCGGCGATCCCTTAAACGGCGGAGGCTTCGTCATCGTCAACGGCCTGGAATACGACCACCGCGGCCACCTCAAGGAGCAGGCCGCGCCCTACCCCGGCTCCAACCTTTTCTCCCTGGCCTCCGGGGGCGCCATCTATATCCGGGATCCTTACCGGATGGTGGGGAATGACCAGTTGAACGGCGGCGAACTGGTGGAAATGACCCAGGCCGACTGGGACCTTATTCTGCCCTACCTTCAGGAGAATGAGCGCCTCTTCGACATCCGGGTGGAAGAAGACCTCCTCACCGTGGCGGGGCAGGTCAGGCCGTTTCACGAAGTGTACCGCAAGGTGCAGGCGGTGCAGCTGGCAGTGCTGGCCAAGGTGGTGGAGCAGGCGGGACTGGAGGAAATCGGCTGGGGCCAGCCCTTGAAGCATTGAGCCGTTAATCGCCCATGGGGGCGGGCTGTGGGCCCGCCACCCGAGAACCCCGGCGGCCGGGCACAGCCGCACCGATGAAAATATGAGGCGGGCTTTTGCCCGCCTTTTTCCTGGAATCCGGGCCGTCGCCCGGCTGGCAGCGGCTGCCTTGCGGTGCGTGGTCAAGGTTACCCGGCCACACCGGAGACCCTTTCCTCCTCCACCCCTAGAACAAATACCGGAATCGCGAGAAGAAGCAGCGCCGCCAGGATGCCAAAGGAGGTAAGATAGTCGAAGCGGGCTAGCAGCAATCCGGCCAGGATGGGGCCGGAGGCGTGGCCCACGTCGAAGATGGTGCCGAAGGTGCCCAGGGCCGCGCCGAAGTGCTTCTCCTGGCAGACGTCGGCCACCAAGGCTGCGGACGACGAAGTGACGAAGGCCTCACCTAAGCCGAAGACCAGGGCGGCGAGCAACAGCAGGGCAAACGAAATGAATAGCGGGATGGCGGCAAAGGATCCGGCGCACAGGAGCATGCCGGCGACGATAACGGGCTTCCGGCCCCAACGGTCGGAGATGCGCCCCATCAGCGGTTTGGAGACAATGGTGATGAGCACCTGGACTCCCCAAAGCAGACCAGCCTGGAATTCATTCAATCCCGCCACTTTGACCGCATATACGGGCAGAAAGGCCTCCAAGGCCCCCACCGTCAGGTTCTGCAAGCCCTCCATGTTGGAGGTGATTACCACCCGGCGGTCGCGGACCACCTCCCGGAGACCGGAAATGAACCGGCCTAAACGCTCCTTCAAAGCCCCGGGATGGGGGACCACCGTCTCGTGGCCCCGCAAAGCGATGAGGCCCAAAAGCAGAGCCGCGGCCCCGGATCCGCCGCTCAAGAGAAAAACCAGGCGGAAATCGGCAAAGGTGGGGCCGGCGGCTGCCGTCAGGTAGGTGAGCAAAAAGCCGCCCACAGGCGCGGCCGTCAGGGTCCCCAGGATGGTCACCGAAGAAAACCACGAAAGCCATTCGCCCTTTCTTCCCCCGGCTAGGTCGGCCACCACTGCCATGGCCACCGGGCCGTAGATGGCGGTTGCCAGCCCGTGCAGGAAACGGATGACGATGAGCAGAGTGTAATCATTGATAAGCAGGTAGGTAAAGGGCATCACCGCGAAGACCGTGAGGCCCATGAGCAGGGTTCGGCGCCGCCCGATGACATCGGAGAGCGCGCCGGAGGGCATCTTGAAGAAGATGCCGGTGACCGTGGAGATGCCCACCGCCAGGCCGATGGCCTCCGGCCCGGCTCCCAGATACAGGGCGAACAGCGGCAGCACCGGGTTCCGGGCCAGAGCGTAGGAGAAGCGGGCCAGAAAACCCACGGAGCAAAGGGCAGTAAAGGTGCTCATCCCGGAGGAATCTCTTAATTCTTCTTAATTATATCAATACCAGGGGTGGCGATATCCCTTTCCCTGGCGGGCCAAGATATGGTTAATCGGCCGGGCGGCAAACAACGAACGTGCCCACCGCGACTTCATCCTGCCTTCCCTTGCCAGGCAATACAAACTTTAAAACCTATTTCAAAACCCAATATCTTATAAAATTGTCATTCTGAGCGAAGCGAAATATCTCGTATTTTAAATTAGTTGAGACCATTCGCTTCGCTCAGGGTGACAGAAAAAGAGGTTTTGAAATGGGTTCTAGTGACCAGAGCCACTTCTCCTCCCCCAAAAGAGAAGCGGAGCCGACTGACCCCGCCTTTCCTTCCGGTCCAGATTCGTACCTCGTGCCGCCACTAATTTCCGGGTGGGGGGGGCGGTGGGGGGGCAGGGGTCTGTCCCCCCTGGCTCCTCTCCCCCGTCTCTTATCACATCCGCTCCACCAGCGCCTGGCCGAAGGCCGAACAGGAGACCTCCTGGGCGCCGGGAAGCTGCCGGGCCAGGTCGTAGGTGGCCACCCCGTCCTTTAAGGCTTTGGGAATGGCGGCGTGGATAAGGTTCGCGGCCTCGTACCAGCCCAAAAATTCCAGCATCATGGCGCCGGACAGGATGACGGAGCAGGGGTTCACCTTGTCCTGGCCCGCGTACTTGGGCGCGCTGCCATGGGTGGCCTCGAAGATGGCGCACTCATCGCCGATGTTGGCCCCGGGAGCCATGCCCAGACCCCCTACTTGGGCCGCCAGGGCATCGGAGATATAGTCGCCGTTCAGGTTGGGGGTGGCGATGACGTCATATTCGCCGGGCCTGAGAAGCACCTGCTGAAAGAGGTTGTCCGCCAGGCGGTCCTTGATGACCACCTTGCCGGGCGGGGCCTCCCAATGGTAGCGGCTGCCCACCTCGGCCTCGGAGATCACCCGGCCTTCAAATTCCTCCAGGGCCACCTCATATCCCCAGTTTTGAAACGCACCCTCGGTGTACTTCATGATGTTGCCCTTGTGCATCAGGGTAACGCTTTTTCGTCCCCGCTCCAGGGCGTATTTCAAGGCCATGCGCACCAGGCGCTTGCTGCACCGGGCGGTCATGGGCTTGATGCCGATGGCCGCGCCGTTTTCCACCTGGCAACCCAATTCCTCGTTAAGGAACCGGATGAGGCGCTGGGCCTCCGGGGAGTGGGCCGGCCATTCGATGCCGGCATAGACGTCCTCGGTGTTTTCCCGGAAGACCACCATGTCAATTCTGTGCGGCTCTTTGAGGGGGCTGGGGACCCCTTGGTAGTAGCGCACCGGCCGGATGCAGGCGTAAAGATCCAAAACCTGCCGCAGGGTGACGTTCAGGGAGCGGAAACCGCCCCCGATGGGGGTGGTGAGGGGTCCCTTGAGGGCCACCCGGAATTCCCGCAGGGCTGCCAGGCTCTCCTCGGGCAGGTAACTCCCGGTGGCTTTGAAGGCCTTTTCCCCGGCCAGCACCTCCCGCCAAACCAAACGGCGCTGGTCGCCGTATGCCTTGGCCACCGCCGCGTCCAAGACCGGCTGGGCCGCCCGCCAGATGTCCGGCCCGGTGCCGTCCCCCTCGATGAACAGGACCAGGGGCCGCTCAGGCACGTGCAAGGCCCCCCCCGGCCCCATGGTGATTTTTTCTCCGGATACCGCCTGCTGTCGCGTCATATCATCCTCTGCTAGGTGAAATCTCTTTGGAAAACCGGTTTATTGTATCAATTTCCCCTACGCCGCCAAGCGGAAATGACTCCCGGACTGCGCTTTTGGGGAAGAGCAAAGGGGCCTTACCACCTCTGCTCCCCTCTCAAGCGATCAAGGGGTTGGCGGGGGAGCCGCATCGTTTTCGCCCCCTTCCTCCGCCGCCTACTGAATTTCCGCCCGGGCCCTGGGGTTGAGGGGATTGATGCGGGCCGCCAGGGAAAAGAGATACGGGTAAACCCGTTGGAGGTAGTGCAGGTAATCCAGCCACTCGGTGGCCAGCAGGCGGTAGGCCCGCTGCAGGTCGCCGGCCAGATGCTCCAGGTCGGCGGGGGAAATTCTGGTGACATCCTTGCGGTAGCCCAGTTCTTCCCCCAGGTGACATACAGCCCATAAGAGGTCGGTAAAGACCTCGTGCTCCAACAGAATGGGATTTTCCAGGAGGCGCAGGAGAAAGTCCCGTTTGTCAATGAGGAAACTCCTGAGGCTTGCCAGGTCTCCGGCCCGGGCGTTCACACGGTAGCGGTGGGCGGCCAGTATGCCGCCGACCCGGGTGAAATCCGCCGCAGACCACTGAGTGATGCCGGCAAAGCCCCGGCGGATTGCTTCCCCTTCCCGGTCAAAGGTGAGGAAGGTCTTGAGCAACGGCACCCCCACCTCGCTGAAAAAGGCGCCGATGACCATGTTCATTTTGTGGAGGCGGGCTTGTCGGGCCTGATTGGCCAATAATTGGTTGATCACCAGAGTGACGATGATCACCGACAGGGGCAGGAAGCCCAGCTGTCCGAAGAACAGGCGCATCATGTAGCCTGTATCGCGAAAAATCAGATAGTTGACGCCATAAATTGCGGCGGAAACCGCCGCCAAGGCCAGGGTCAACTTATGTGTCCAACCCAGTTTCATCTCCACCACCTAAGGGGCACGTGCAATTTTCGGGGGAAAGGCCGGGGGACGGGCCGGTGACCTTGGTTCCTTAAAAGGCGGGGCAGGCGCGCCAGGACCGGCCGCCCTCTTTGGGCCCTCGCACGCCGGGTTGTTTAGCGCTCCAGGTGCCAGAGGAAGTCGGTTTCGCCCTCCCTTAGGGCCGCCGGACTGGGCAGGCGCCCGGCGCGGAGGGCCTCGGCGATGTAGGCCAGGCCATAGTCATAGCCCATGCCCGCGGCCGCCGCCACCCGGTTGTTTTGCACATAAAAGGCCACAAATTCCCGGTCCTTGGCCCGGCCATGCCAGATGATCTCCTCCCAGTTCGGGGCATAGCCCACATAGAGCATATAGGCGTCGAACTGTTCGGTCCAGAAAAAGGGCACGCCCCTAAAGGGGGTGGGCTGCCCCGCCAGATTGTCGGCGGCGCACCACCCCTGGAGTTCGGCCACCTGCCAGTGCTCTATGCGGGCGGGCTCGCCGCTCAGCCAGTCGGGGTAGCGGGCCACATCCCCTGCGGCGTACAGACCCGGGGCGGCGCACAAGAACTCGTTCACCGTCAGACTGCCGTCGGGGTTGAGGGGCACGCCGGTGAGGAAGTCTGTGGCCGGCCGGACGCCGATGCCCACGATCACCAGATCCGCGGCCAGCTCCTCGCCGTCGTCCAGGACCACGCCCTGCACCTCCCCCTGGCCGGCGAAGCGGGCCACCTGGCGGCCCAGGCGGAATTCCACCCCTTGTTCCTCGTGAATGTCCTGCCACATGCGGCCGATCTCCTCCCCCAACTGGCGCTGGAAAGGCACCGCCGCCGGACTCACCACGGTGACCGCCAGACCCCGCTGTCTGAGGCAGGCTGCCGCCTCCAGGCCGATAAAGCCGGCCCCCACCACCACCGCCCGGGAGGCCCGAGCCGCAGAGGCGCTGATGACCTGGGCGTCGTCCAGGCTCCTAAGGGTGAAAACGCCCCTTAAGTCTGCGCCAGGCAGCGTGAGTTTCCTGGGTGCCCCGCCGGTGGCCACCAGCAGGGCGTCATAGGCCAGGGTATCGCCATCTTGGAACGTGATGCGCTTGGCCACGGCGTCAGCCTGGACCACCCGGCGCTCCCGCCACACCTCGATGTCGGCCTCCTGGTAAAAACTTGCCGGCCGCATAGGCAGGGCAGTCATCTCCACTTCGCCCCGGAGGTAGCCCTTGCTCAGGGTGGGCCGGTCATAGGGCAGATGGGCTTCCTGGGTGATCATGAGGAGCCGGCCCCGAAAACCCGCCATCCGCAAGCGCTGGGCGGCGGCGTTGCCCGCCGCCCCGGCCCCCAGAATGACGATGGTGCGGCGGTCTGCGCCCGGGTCGTAGGTGGCCAGAGGCGGGGTGCGGCTGCCCGCAGCGCCTTCCGGCAGGATGACCATGACCTGCCCGTTTTTGATCATGACCTCAAAGCGGCTGAGGGCGTCCAGGGCCGGCGGGGACAGCAGGTCGCCGGTCTTGAGGTGAAAACGGGCCTGATGCCAGGGGCAGGTGACGCACTCGCCCACCCGCACCCCTTCGGCCAGGGGCCCGCCGTAGTGGGGGCACTCCCCGCCGATGGCATAGAATCGGTCACCCAGCCGGCTGAGGAGGATCTTCCGGCCGTCAACCTCCAGTTCCCTCATCTCGCCGTCGGCCAGATCATCCACCGCGGCGGCCACAATCTCCCGGGCCATGGCGCACCTCCCACATCAATTTCCGGCAACGGGTTTTCCGGAGTTTGCCAGGAAACATAATCATTTCAGCGGCCCTCTGCCAGGAGCGTCAGGTGGGCAAGCGTAGCGGCCGACTAGCGCAGCTCGCCCACCAATTGGCCGCAAGCGGCGGCGATGTCCCGGCCCCGGCTTTCCCGGATAAAGACCGGCAAATGCGCCTGGCGGATAAGATCCTGGAAGGCCGCCACCTGCTCCGGCCGGGGGGCGGCAAAGGGAAGTTGGGGGTGGGGGTTGAAGGGGATGAGATTGACCTTGGCCCGGAAGCCCTTAAGGAGCCGCACCAATTCCCGGGCTTCAGCCAAGGAGTCGTTTACCCCCTTGAGCAGCACATAGGCAAAGGTGAGGCGCCGGTGCCGTGGTAAAGGAAATTTCCGGCACGCCGCCAGAACCTCCCGTAAGGGGTAGCGGTCGTTCACCGGCATGATGGCGCTTCTGGTGGCCTCGTCCACGGCGTTCAAGGAAATGGTGAGATTCACCCGCACCGTCTCCCCCAAACGGGGGATGAGGGGCGCCAGGCCCACGGTGGACACCGTCACCCGGCGGGCGGAGAAGTTGAGCCCCCAGGGGGCTTCAAGAATCTGGACGGCCTTGACCAAGGCGGCAAAGTTGGCCAGGGGCTCGCCCATGCCCATGAACACCAGATTGGTGAGGGGCAGCTCCTCCGGAAGGAGGGCTTTGACCTCCAGCACCTGGTTGACGATTTCACTTACCCTCAGGTTGCGCCGGAACCCCTGGCGGGCGGTGAGGCAGAAGCGACAGCCCTGGGCGCAGCCGGCCTGACTGGAAAGACACAGGGTGTAATGATCGCCCTCAGGGATGAGGACCGATTCGATGGCCTCGCCGTCCTCCAAGCGCCAGCGGAATTTCCGGGTGCCGTCTGCGGAGGCCTGCTGGGCCTCCAGGTCAAGGCGGCTGAGCACCGCCTGGGCGGCCAATTGCTCCCGGAAGGGCTTGGCCAAATCGGTCATCTCGGCAAAACTTTTGGCTCCCTTATAGACCCACTTCAGCAGTTGACGGGCCCGATAGGGGGGATGGCCCCAGGCGGCCACTATCTCCTCCAGTTCGGGGAGGGTGAGGGCCTTGGGATCAACCGGAGGCTGCATGCAGGACAGCGGAAGGGCGGTTATTGCCGCTTGGCTCTTTCCACGGCTTCCATGCGGGATTTACAGTGGATGCACATGGTGGTGACCGGCCGGGCTTTGAGGCGCTTCAGGGAGATTTCGCCCCCGCACATCTCACAGATGCCGTAGGAGCCGTCTTCGATGCGCTCCAAGGCCTCCCGGATCTTCAGGATGAGCTTGCGTTCCCGGTCCCGGATGCGCAGGGTGAAGTTGCGATCCGTCTCCAGGGTGGCGCGGTCGGTGGGATCGGGCAGCGGCGCCGCGCCGGCGCCGGTCATGCCGGTCCGGGTATCATCCGCCTTGCCCAGGAGGTCCTCCAGGTGTTCATACAACAAGGATTTGAAAAATTCCAGTTCCTTGGGGTCCATCGGTCCGTGCGACTCCCCTTATTCCTTGCTCCCCGAGGGTTGCCGATAGTAGCCGCGGGCGCCACCGCGTTTTTCCAGGAGCACCAGATCCTGAATAACCATGCCTTTGTCCACGGCCTTGCACATGTCATAAATAGTAAGGGCTGCGGTGGCGGCGGCCACCAGGGCTTCCATTTCCACGCCGGTGCGGGCTTCGGTGTGCACCCGGGCAGTGATGGCCACCGCCTGCCGCTGGGGCTCGGGGGTGAAGTGGACCTCCACCCCGGTGAGGGGCAGGGGGTGGCACAGCGGAATCAGGTGCGCGGTATTCTTGGCGGCCATGATGCCCGCCAGCCGGGCCGCCGCCCATACGTCCCCCTTGGGCAGCTCTCCGGAAAGCAGCCGGGGAAAGACCCTGGGCCCCACCACGATGCGGCAGCTCGCGGCGGCCTCCCGGCGGGTGACGGGTTTTTCCCCCACTTCCACCATCGTCAGCCGCCCTTCGGCGTCCAAATGGGTGAACTCATTCATGGGCCGCCCTGTTTTGGGTCTCGCCTGCCATCCGGGAAAATTCCTCCAGCAGGCGGCGCTGGGCCGGGGAAAGGTCGGCCGGGGTGGTGACCACCACCTCGATGACCTGGTCGCCGGGGGGCTGGTGGGGCCCCCCAGGGGCTCCAGCGCCCACGAAGCGGAAGATATGGCCCGACTGGGTACCCTGGGGCAAGTGCAGCGGCCGCTCGCCGTCCAGAGTGGGAACCATCACCGCGCCGCCCAGCGCCGCTTGGGCAAAGGAGACCTGAAACCGGCAATGCAGGTCATTGCCCCGCCGGGCAAAAAAATGATGCGGCTCCACGGAAATCACCACTTCCAGATTGCCCGGCGGCCCGTCAAACAGACCTTCGCCCCCCTGCCCTTCAAACCGCAGGCGGGTCCCATCCTCGATGCCCGCCGGCACTTTCACCGCAAAGCGCTGCCGGTTGACCTGGTAACCCATCCCCTGGCAGGCCGGGCACACCTCCCGGAGCAGTTCCCCCGTCCCTTGGCAACGGCGGCAGAGCGGCCCGGTTTTCTTTAACATGCCGGGCCCCAGGGGCCGCCGCCCCAGCCCCTCGCAGTCGGGGCACACCTGCTGGCGTCCGGGACTCCGTCCTGAGCGGTCACAGGCCTGACAGGCCCTGAGGCGCGGGATTTCAATGACCTGCTCCAGGCCTTTGAGGGAGGCCAAGAAAGAAATGCGCAGGTCATAGCGGAAGTCAGGACCCGCCGAGCGGCTCATGGGGGGACGGTTGAGGATGCCGAAGAATTCCTCAAAAACTTCGTCCTGAACCCGAAACCCGCCGCGATAATAATTGCGGGCGGCGTCCGGGGGCCGCCGACGCCGGTTGCGCAAATACTCATAGGCCTCCATGAGCCGCCGGAATTGCGCAGCCGCTTGGGGGTTGTCCGGATGCCGGTCCGGATGGCACTCCCAAACCAGGGCCCGAAACCTGCTTTTGATCTCGTCCCAGGAAGAACGGGGCGAGAGGTTCAGGAGGCGGTAGCAGTCCCGGGCGGTCATGGCTTATTCCTGCTGGGGTGAACCCTGGCCGAGGCGAGCGACCAGGGAATCGGCCGCCGCTTCATCTCCGGCGGCCCTAAGCGCCTTCACGGCAAAATAGAGTTTGCCCTGGGCCAAGGCGGTGTCGGCCAGTCGCCGCCACACGGCGGGATCTTGCTCCCCTAAGCGGGAGAGCAGGTATGCGTCCCCCGTGGCTTGGGCCTGCTCCTGGAGACGGGCCAGCCCATCGGCCACCCCGCCCCGGCGAAAAAATTCCAGGGCATCATCCCACCAGCCAAGGGCAAAAAATTTCTCCCCAAGTTTGCGACAGAGCTCGGGGCTGATTTCCTTTTCGTGCAGAAGACGCCGCTTCTTCAGACAGTTGGGGAGACCGGGCGGCGTCCTGCCTTCAACTCTGGCCATCTGAGCACATCCAAAATGCATAGAAAATCATATCGTTCATCAAAACTGTCCGGCACAATTTTTGCGGATAAGGCATCCCTGACCAGGATATCGCCCCCTGTCCTTGATGGTTCGGCTCTGAGAGAAGAGGAGGCGCATAGCAAAAAGACCTCCGGACATAAATGAGCCTGCATCTCAGGCTCCCTCCCCCTTGATGGGGGAGGGCTGGGCTGGGGATGGCGAAATT
>FWPV01001601.1_pt1 | contig 61799 bp, 57 predicted proteins | sample 2228371 | NCBI WGS metagenome assembly FWPV01 (sample SAMEA103939776, study PRJEB20133) | metagenome
CAGGGCTTGATTCACCATGTCCCGGATGGGCCTTAAGGGATGGTCTCGGGGCACCCGTGCTTCGGGGGAAAGGTAGCTGAACATGGCCTGCTGCTGCACATCGTTGCCGCGCATAAAGGCTGCCTCCGGATAACCTATTGTTATCGTTGACTTTAGCACCTTTTTGCCATTATGCACAGCATTAATTACGGTCATCAAGAAAAAGAGTTTTTCAACAGCCTGCTAGTTACTGGTCGCCGGTTCCGGTCCTTAACCACCTTCCCCCTCTTCCTCCGGAAAGGGCTTGGTGAAAAAATTGCCGCCCGCGTCCTTGAGGAGGAGCTCCACCTTGCGCTCCACTTCGTCCAGCTTGCCGTGGCAGAAGCGCACCAGGTTCACCCCCTCCTCGAAGGCCTGGAGGGCCTCCTCCAGGTTGAGGTTGCCGTGCTCCAACGCCTCCAGCACCTCTTCCAGGCGCTTCAGGGCGTCTTCGAATTTGGGCGGTTTTTTTTCCTTGGCAGACATAATTCCGGGGAAGCCCGCTTATCCTAAGACTCTTTTGATGAATGGCAATATTTCGTGAAAATCTCTAACAAGGAATGGATTTCCTCAGAAGTAAATTCAGATAATTTGCGGCTCAAGTTTCGACCATTATCAACCTTTTCCGGATCTATATGCTTTTCCAATAAACCGGCATTTTTCAAATCGTTAACCAATGCATCTCTTTCATTGCTACCCCCAGCATATTGATTACCATTCATATAAAGATAAATTGCATCATAATATTGATATACAGAAGCTATCCGCAATTTTTTCGAGCCACAGATACCAAATGTTGGGTGAATAGTCCGTGACTCCAAAAAACAACCGGTATTGTCTGCCCATTCAAGAATTTTATCAAAATTTTCTCTTAAACGTTGGTCTGAGATCTCCCGGCCGGCCTCCTTCAATTTATCCAGAGTCCAAAGAATGGCCCTTCCGGTTGCTCCCTGGCCCGCAGCCCTTTTGTCTATACTGCTTTGCGTCTGACCCACCAAACGCGGCACAATAACCAGCGCCTGCTGGTCATCCCCGTAAAATTTCCACTCCAGGCCCAAAACTTCCACGTTTCGCATTTCCCTATTGAGAAATTCTATCATCCTCCTCACTTCCAGCCTGAGTTCATCCGCCGCGATGATTAAGCGGAACCGGCCTTGCTGAAGATTCTGCTGAACATTATTCCAGAATTCTTCCAGGTCTAAGTCTTCGCCGAAGGTTGCCAAAAGGATGGCATCCAGTTCAGCGTCCTGGCTCTGCCAATATTCTGAAGCATATTGCCGTAATTGCGAAATCTCCCAACGCTCTGAGGCATAGGCACCGTATTCAATAATTTGCCCGATGACTTCCCTGCGTGATTCAGGGTTCTGTGCCAACTTGGTTTCCACCAAAGTAAGAATGCCTTTATCATCCACATAGAGATGGTCCAGGGACCAACTGCCCAACGGCATTTCCCGCCTTAATAACACGAATTTTGCCGGATTTTCGGGATTAATCTGATTTCCGGGAATAATTTGGGGATATTGCTGCAATATGCTTTGCAGCGCGTCCTCCAGGGTTTTGCCGAATAAACCAGACCGCATGGGCCGGCTGGCTAAGGGGCGAAGCTGATTTTCAGTGATCAGCAGTATCTCGTCAGAATGACTCATCATGCTTCACCAAGAAAGAACATGCCCGCCGTCACGCCACCTCTTCCACCCGGCAATCCATTCTGCCTTTGGCCACCCGCACCCGGATTTCCGTGCCCGGGGGGGCCTGGGCCGCGTCCCGGATGATGGCGCCGGTGGGGAGCAAGGTGGCCACCGCGTAGCCCCGCTGCAAAATGGCCAGGGGGTCCAGCTTTTGCAGGTGCTCCAGGGAGACCTCCAGGTGGCGGCGGCGCTCATTGAAGCTCCGGCCCCAGGCCTTGAGGAGCTCCCCGGACAGGGCCGCGAGGTGCTGGCGGGCCGGGGCCAGGGCCTTTCCCGGGCTCAGGAGCAACAGCCGGGACTGGGCCAGCTTCAGGGCCTGGCGCTGCCCCTCCAGGAGCCGGCGGCAGCGCCGCGTGAGGGCTTCCCCCCGCTCATCCACCCGGAGGCGGGCCTCGGTGAGGCGGCGGCGCAGGTCCGGCAGGCGCCGCGCCACCTGGGTCAGGTGGCGGCGCTCCCCCAACAGGTGGCGGCGCCAGCTCCGGTAGAGGGAGCCGGCCAGGCGCTGAATTTTCCCCTGCAATTCCTTCCGGTCCGGCAGCACCAACGCCACCGCGTGGCTGGGGGTGGCGGCCCGGGCGTCGGCGACAAAATCGCTGATGGTGTAGTCCACTTCGTGGCCCACCGCGGAAACCACCGGCAGCGGACAGCGGGCGATGGCCCGGGCCACGCTCTCCTCATTGAAGGGCCACAGGTCCTCCAGGGAGCCGCCGCCCCGGGCCAGGATGACCACCTCCACCCCCGGCCAGGCGGGGAGCTCGTCCAGGGCCCGGGCGATCTCGCCGGCGGCCTCCACCCCCTGCACCTTCACCGGGTAGATGAAAATCTCCACCCCAGGGAAGCGCTGCCGGGCCAGGCGCAGGAAATCCCGCACCACCGCACCGGTGGGGGAGGTGACCAGGGCCAGGCGCCGGGGGAGAAAGGGGAGCGGCTTTTTCCGGGCCGCGTCAAAGAGGCCTTCGGCCGCCAGCTTGGCCTTGAGGGCCTCGAAGGCCTGGGCCAGGGCCCCCAGCCCCAGGGGCTCCAGGTAATCCAACACCAGCTGGTATTCGCCCCGCGCCTCATACACCGTCAGGCGGCCCCGGCAAAGCACCTCCTTGCCCTCCTGGGGCTTGTAGCGCAGATGCTGGTGGCTCCCCTTGAAGAACACCGCCCGGAGTTGGGCGCCGGCGTCCTTCAGGGTGAAATAGTAATGGCCCGAGGCGGGCTGCCTCAGGTTGGAGACCTCGCCGCTCACCCAGACCAGGGAGAATTTGGGCTCCAGGGTGTCCCGGATGGCCCGGGTGAGACTGGAAACGGTATAGACTTGGGGGAATTCCTCAGCCATGGCGCTGCCTTGAAACTATACCATATTCCGGCCCCCTGCCTCATTGTTTTTCTTTTTTATGCAATTCTCCGGCCAAGCCTTGATATTTTGGGGGTGAAAACTATCTAAAGGAATAAAGGGTTCAGTCCCGGGCCGCAAAGCCGCCGCCCCACTGAACCATGCAAGAATGACCGTCCAGCAACAAAGGCTCGGGCCAGAAGGCCAAACCGCCGTCGGCTCCTGCCGCGGAAGGCCCTCCGGGCCCGGGCCGCCTCAGGAGGTGCAGTTATGGCATGGCGGACGCAGCCCACCCGGTGGTTGGCCATCCTCCTTGCCGTCGGCCTGGGCCTTGGCTTGGCCCCCGAGGCACGGGCCGGCCACGAAGATGCGGCGCTCTTTTATGAAGAGCTGGCCCAATACGGCACCTGGGTGGATTATGGCACGTATGGTCCGGTGTGGTACCCCAAGGGGGTCTCCACCAGTTGGCGGCCTTACCTGGATGGCCGCTGGGTGCCCACCGAGGGCGGCTGGGTGTTTGAAACCAGCGAACCTTGGGGCTGGGCCACGTATCACTTTGGCAACTGGATGCCCACCGAAGACTATGGCTGGGTCTGGGTGCCCGGCAGCACTTGGTACCCCAGCACCGTGGCCTGGCGCACCAGCGACGACTACGTGGGCTGGGCCCCCATCCCCCCGCCCAACTATATCCCGCCCCCGGCCTACTATCCACCGGGCGGTTATTACCCCGGCATCTCGCCCCTGGACCTCCTTACCGCCCCCCTCTGGATCTTCGCCCAGGCCGTCAATTTCCTGCTGGGATTCGGGCTGCCCTATGCCCCGTCCTATTCCTACTATAATTGCGGCTGTCTGGTGCCTTTCACCACCTATCCGCTCATCTTTCCGCGGACCATTTTTCTGTACGATTACTACTATCCCGTCTATGCCCCCCGGGCGTATTTCTTTTTCGGGCCGCCCTTTTATTACGTGGCCCGGGTCTGCCGGGTGCCCATCGGCCATTTCCATACCATCGTGAGGAGATTGGACGTGCACCAGGTGCGGAACGTCCTGCCGCCCCGGGTGGTGTGGGAGCGGCGGCCATTTGTGAAAGAAGCGCTCCCCCGGGAGGTCCGGGAAGGGCGCTGGCGGGTGGAGCCGGTGAAAGGTGATCTACCGGCGACGCGTCCGGCCCGGCCGGATATCATCCCGCCACCCCGGGATTTGCCCAAGGTGCCCCCCATTACCCGGGTGACCCCCAAGGTGCCGGAAACAAAGAAGCCCATGCACATCCAGCCGGAAAGACCCAGGGGGCCGGAAGCGGGGCCGCGTAAACCGGTGACTCCCGGGGTCCCGGAACGGTTGCGCCCGGTGGAACCCCGGCCTCCGGCTCCGGAGCGGCTACGGCCCGCGGTGCCGGAACGGCGGGGGGTCAGGCTGCCGCCCCAGGCAGTGCCGGAAGAACGGGAAATGCGGGAACGCCTGAAGCAGCAGCGCCGCCTGGAGCAACAGCTGGTCCCCTCCGAGCAGCAGCGACAATTCCGCAGGCAGGAAAGGGAGTTGCAGCGGCAGGAAATTTTCCGCTCCCCCCGAAGCCCCAAGCCTGAAGCTCCCCGGCTGAAACTGGAGCGGCCGCAGCCCCAGCCTCGCCCGGCGCCGGAACCTCGCTCCGGGGCAACGCCCCCCAAGGGCGGCGGCCGCCCCGAGGCCCCGCTGGGACCCCTCCGGTTGCGATAAACCCGGGCATATTAGGACGCTATTTTTCGGAACGGGGGGAAGGGGGTGAACACCACCCCTTTCCCCTCTCCTTGTCCGGCCTCCGGAGCAGGCCTTGGTGGGCGCCGGCTTAGGGGAAATCGCTTTGCCGTAAACCCAAGACGCCCACAAACGGGATCAGAATTTCCCGGTGCGCCCCGCATAAAGCGCCAAACCCAGCCAAGCCCAGTTGTTGGCATAGTAGTTGTCCGGGGCCTCGAAATAGGCCTGCCCCCCCTCCTGCCGGTAAAAGGAGAGGAGCTTACCGGCCAGTTGGGCCGCAAAATCCCGATCACCGGCCGCCAAGGCCCCGGCCAGCAACCCGGCATACAGCACCGGACTTTCATACGCGACCAGGGGTCGGCCTTCGTAGCTCCAAACCGCCGGCAGGCGGCCGGCGCTCTGCCACTGACGCCGGAAAAAGGGGAGAAAGCCCGCGTTCAGGAGCACTGCCGGCTCCTTACGGTGGAACCAGAGATGATCCAGGGCCAGGCGCCAGGGGAGGCGCACCGCCTCCCACCCGAACTGGCTGTCCCGGTGGGGTGCGGGGCCGATCGAGCCGTCGCCGCAAACCTGGGCCCAATCCGGGAAAAGTCCCACACCGGGCAGCTCCCCCAGTCGCTGGCTCAACCGGCCGGCCAAGGGGTAGGCGGCGGCAGCCAATTCCTGCCAGCGGCCGTCGCCGGTGGCCTCAAACAGCAGGCGGTAGGCGGCCGGCGAAATATAGGAGGGATTGATGAGATATGGCGGTGAGGCCTCGTGCCAGTTCCCGGGGGTTAAAACCGGCTCCCCGCCGGGCAGGCGCACCACCTCCAAGGCCAGGATGTCGGCGGCCACCCCTCGCGCTTGCGCCAGGTAATCGGGCCCTGTTTCAGGCCGCCAACCCCGGCGGTGGGCCAGCAGCAGGGCCAGGGCGTAGTCCAGGTTGGCGTCCGACGCGGTGTTCCAGTCCAGGACCCCCCAGGTGCCATCTTCCCGCCGCCCCCACTGCCAAGCCAGGAGATGGTCGCCGAAGCGGGCCTGGCGGGAGAGATGTTCCCGGGTCCAGTGGGCCACCCGGGCAAACCTTGTTTCATCCCCGGCCCACACCGCCATGAGCAGGGCATAGGCCTGGGCTTCAGAGATCGTGCCCCCCTGGCGGTCCGGAACCACGACCCGCCCTTCCGGCCGGATGGCCCGGCGGGCGTAGCTTTCCCAGGCGGTGGCCAAAACCCGCTCCACTTCCCGGACTGGGGGCCCCCCCCCACAGCCCGGCAGGTTCAACAGGAACCCGAGCAGCCCGGCCAGAAGCCGCCCGGCCAGCCTTGCCCACCGAGTATTCCGCGCTAGGGCGGAAAAAGCCAACCTGTTCATAGCGTTGCTCCGCACTTTGCCCGCCGGCCTAAGGCACCGGCGGGAATCTGCGCCAGGCGGGACTTCCAAGGCTTCGTCCCCCTTGCTTCCCACCCGCCCCGGGGAAAAGCCCGGGATGGCCAGGGAACCCGGAGCCTCCAGCCGCCCGCCCCTGCAAAGACGCAAAAAATCTTGACAATGTCAGGGCAGTTAGGCAAAATGAAGCCGAAATCCAGGGAGCCCAGCGCTGTTGCCTGGAGCGATGAAAGGGTACGTGTTCCTCTTTTGCGAGATTTCCTGACAATGTAAACGATGGCGGCATCCGGGCGCTCCCGCGGCTTTCCGTGATGCCTTTTTTATTGGACCGGCAATGATCACTATCAATCTGGAAAACGGCCCCAGCTTGCAAGCGGAGGCCGGCGTCACCGGCGCCCAGGCCTTGGCCGCCCTGGGAATGGACGGCAACCGCCACATCGTGGCGGTGCGGGTGGACGGCGCCTTGGCTGACCTCACCCAACCTCTCACCCACGACTGCACCCTGGCTCCGGTTCCGGTCACCAGCCCGGACGGCCTGGAAATTATGCGCCATTCCACCTCCCACCTGATGGCCGAGGCAGTCAAGGCCCTTTTTCCCGGCGCCAAGGTGGCCATCGGCCCGGCCATTGAGTCGGGATTTTACTACGATTTTGAGGTGCCGCAGCCTTTTTCTCCCGAGGATCTGGCCAAAATCGAGGCCAAAATGGCCGAGCTGGCGGCCCAGGACCAGCCGTATATCCGGGAGGAAATTTCCCGGGAGGAGGCCATCCGCCGTTTTCAAGCGGCAGGGGAAATCTATAAGGTGGAGCTCCTAGGGGAGATTGACCAGGAGCGGGTGAGCCTCTACCGGCAGGGGGACTTCGTGGACCTCTGCCGGGGGCCGCACGTGCCCTCCAGCGGCTATCTGAAGGCCTTCAAACTCACCGCCATCTCCGGCGCTTACTGGCGGGGCGATGAGCGCCGGCCCATGCTGCAGCGCATCTACGGCACCGCCTTTCCCACCCGGGAGGAGCTGGAGCGCCACCTGGAGCTGCTGGAGGAGGCCAAGCGCCGCGATCATCGCAGGCTGGGCCGGGAGCTGGGGCTGTTCACCATTGAGGAGGAGGCCGGCCCCGGGCTGGTCATCTATCATCCCAAGGGCGCCCTGCTCAGAAGCCTCATCGAAAATTTCGAGCGCCAGCAGCATCTCCAACGGGGCTACCAGATGGTCATGGGCCCCCAGATGCTCAAAGCCGACCTCTGGGCCCGCTCCGGCCACCTGGAGAACTACCGGGAACACATGTATTTCACCGAGGTGGAAGGCATTCAATACGGCATCAAGCCCATGAACTGCGTGGCCCACATGCTGATCTACAAGTCCCGGGTCCGCAGTTACCGGGAGTTGCCTTTGCGCCTCTTCGAGCTGGGCACGGTCCTGCGCCACGAGCGTTCCGGGGTGCTCCACGGCCTGACCCGGGTGCGCCAGTTCACCCAGGACGATGCTCACATTATCTGCACCCCCGAGCAGGTGGAGAGCGAAATCCTGGGGGTGTTGGACTTCGTGGCCGACGTCATGGCCATTTTCGGCTTCTCCTACGAGGTGGAGCTCTCCACCCGGCCGGAGAAGTCCATCGGCAGCGACGCCGACTGGGAGCTGGCCACGGGCGCGCTCATCGGCGCCCTGAACCGCAAGGGTCTTCCTTTTGCCGTCTGCGAAGGCGAAGGCGCCTTTTACGGCCCCAAGATTGACATCAAGCTCAAGGACGCCCTGCAGCGCCGCTGGCAGTGCGCCACCATCCAATGCGACTTCACCCTGCCGGAGCGCTTCGATCTCACTTACATCGGCGCCGACGGCAACAAGCACCGGCCGGTGATGCTGCACCGAGTCATCCTGGGCTCCCTGGAACGCTTCTTGGGGGTGCTCATCGAACACTACGCCGGGGCGTTCCCCATGTGGCTGGCCCCGGTGCAGGCCATTTTTCTGCCCATTACCGAGCGGGTGCACGCTTACGCCCAAGAGGCGGCAGAGGCCCTCAGAGCTGCCGATCTGCGGGTGGAGGTGGACTTGCGACCGGAGACCCTGCGCTACAAAATCCGGGAAGCGCAGCTCCAAAAAATTCCCTACATGGTGGTGATCGGGGATCGGGAAGCGGCCCAGGGCACGCTGTCCCCCCGTCTTCGGGACGGCACCGAGCTGAAGGACGTGGCTTTGGCGGACTTCATCGCCCGCCTGCTGAAGGAAAGCCGCGTCCCCACCCCGGGGCGGTCCCTTACTTCCTGAGGAGGTGCGGCCATCCAGAAGCAGCGTGTGCGCATCAATCAACAGATCCGGGCCCCTGAGGTGCGGCTTATCGGCGCCGACGGGCAGCAGGTGGGTATTCTGCCCATCAAGGAGGCCTTGGCCCATGCCGCAGAGGCCAACCTGGACCTGGTGGAAGTGGCCCCCCAGGCCAATCCGCCGGTCTGCCGGATCATGGACTACGGCAAATTCAAATACCAGCAGAGCAAAAAGCAGCAGGAGGCCCGGCGCCGGCAAACCACCATCCAGGTGAAGGAGGTCAAGGTCCGGCCCAAGATCGAAGAACACGACATGGCCTTCAAGCTGAAAAACATCAGGCGCTTCCTGGCCGATAACGACAAGGCCAAGATCACCATGATCTTTCGCGGCCGGGAGATGGCCCACCAGGACCGGGGCTATGCCATCCTGAGGCGCATGGCCGAGGAACTGGCTGATGTGGCCATCGTGGAGCAGGAGCCCAAGATGGAAGGCCGCACCCTGTTCATGATTGTCGCGCCCAAATAAGGCAATTTTTCGTTGCCGATCCCGGCAAACATGGTTTATAAATAAAACTTTACGGGCTGAGCAGCCCCGGGGAGGTGTTCGCGGTGGGGCCCCACGTGGATCCCCGCGGCCCCCGGAAGAAAACCGACGGAGTTCTCTATGCCCAAAATGAAAACCCACCGGGGAGCCGCCAAGCGCCTGCGCCCCACCGGCTCCGGCCGCCTTAAGGTCAAACAGCCCGGCCAGCGCCACCTCCTCACCGGCAAGCCCCGGAAACGCAAGCGCCAGATGCGCCGGCCCGAGTACGTGGCCGCCGCCGATCTGAAAAACATGCGGCGTCTGCTGCCGTATTCCTGAAGCGAGGACCAGAACCATGCCGCGCGTGAACAAGGCCGTGCCCTCCCGGGCCCGGCGCAAGAAATACCTGAAACAGGCCAAGGGGTATGTGGGCGGCCGCCGCCGCCTCTACCGCACCGCCCGGGAGACCGTGGAGCGGGCCCTGGCCTTCGCCTACCGGGATCGCAAGGTGCGCAAACGGGAATTCCGCAGCCTGTGGATCGTCCGCATCAACGCCGCCCTGCGCCCCTTGGGGATGTCCTACAGCAAATTCATCGGCAGCCTCAAAAAGGCGCAGATCGCCCTGGACCGCAAGGTCCTGGCCGACTTGGCGGTGCATGATCCCCAAAGCTTCGCCCGGGTGGCCGACCTGGCCCGCCAGGCAGGCTGAGGAAGGGAGCGCTCAAGGAGCAGGAGCCCGCAGATTTGCTGCTTTCCCGGCCCTTCCCACCTGCACCTCCCAGGGGCCGGACCCGGATTCAACCCTCCACACCCAGCAGCCCCTGGCGGCCCTTGAGCGAAAACGAGCGGATTTCAGGAGCACGGCCCCATGGCTCAGGCCCCTCGGCGGTGCTCTTTTTCATTTCGGCCGGTTGCGAGCAGGAATAGCGGAGCCATGACGGATAAAGCGCGGGAAGTCGCAGACCTTCAGGACCTGGCCCAGGAAGAAATTCAGCAGGCCAAGACCACTGAGGCGCTGGAAGCCTTGCGGGTGAAATACCTGGGCCGCAAAGGCAGCCTCACTCAGGTCCTCCGCACACTGAAGGACTTGGATCCCGAAGTGCGCCGGGAAGTGGGGCGCCTGGCCAATCAGGCCAAGGAGGCCCTGGAGGCGGCCCTCAGTGAGCGGCTGAAAGCCCTGAAACTGGCGGCCCGGGAACAGGCGGCCGCGGATATTGACGTCACCCTGCCGGGCCGGCGCCCACCCTTGGGTCATCTCCATCCCCTGACCCGCCTCATGGAAGAAATTCTGGATATATTCCTGCGGTTGGGGTTTGAGGCCGTGGAAGGCCCGGAGGTGGAGCTGGACTGGTACAACTTCGAAGCCCTGAACATCCCTCCGGACCACCCGGCCCGGGACATGCAGGACACCTTCTACTTCAACGACAAGGTCCTGCTCCGCACCCATACGTCGCCCATGCAGATCCGGGTCATGGAAAAGCGCACCCCGCCGGTCCGCATCGTGGCCCCAGGAAAGGTCTATCGCCGGGACTCGGACATGACCCACTCCCCCATGTTCCACCAGGTGGAGGGCCTGCTGGTGGACCGCCAGGTCACCTTCGCCGACCTCAAAGGCATCCTCACCGAGTTTGTCCACCAGCTCTTCGGACCGGAGGTCTCCCTGCGCTTTCGGCCCAGCTACTTTCCCTTCACCGAGCCCTCCGCTGAGATCGACATCGCCTGCGTCATCTGCCGGGGCGAGGGCTGCCGGGTCTGCAAGATCACCGGGTGGCTGGAGGTCCTGGGGGCCGGCATGGTGCATCCGGCAGTCTTCGAGGCCGTGGGCTACGACCCTGAGGAATACATCGGGTTCGCCTTCGGCTTAGGCGTAGAGCGCTTCGCCATGCTGAAATACGGCATCGACGACATCCGTCTGTTCTACGACAACGACCTCAGATTCCTCAGGCAATTCTGAGTGAGTTCCGGAAGAAGGCAGGGGGCGGTGGCCCCTATCCCCTTCCCTTCCGCAAAGGCAAAGGCCGGAAGCAGACGCTCCCGGCCTTTTTTCCGACCCTCCGACCCTTCTGGCTGTGGGGCAGAGCGCCTCAGCCTTTTAGGCCCAGCTCCCGCATCACTTCCTGGTGGAACTTGATGGACATGTTCTCGTTTCCCAGGAGGCCGAAGCGCACTTTGAGCGTGGTGATATTGTTGGGCTTGGCCACCAGGTGGATTTTCACCGTAGTGTCCGGCGCCTGCACCGCCTCAATTTTGGACTCCAGGGCCCCGAACTGCTGGGCGGAGACCCGCAGATTGAGTTTGCGGCAGGCCGCCAAGCTGGCGTTGAAGACCTCCTGCATGTTGCGGGGGTAGTCCTGCTCGCTGGTGCCCTCCATGTATTTGTAAGCGCCCAAGCCGGCCGCGGCGCCCACGCCCATGAGGGTCATGGCGGCGCAGCCGCTCCCCAAAGCTACGGCCACCGCTACTGCCACCACTGCCCCGCCCCATCGTTTCTTCATATGCTCCCCTCTCAAGTGAGACGTTCACGCTTTTCGGACTTATGCCACTTATGGCTCTCCTTGTCAATCGCCTTTCTTTACCGCGGCCTGGCCGTAGTCGCAAAATGACCAAAGTGGGCAGGCGTGGCAGCGGGGTTTGCGGGCCGTGCAAATGGCCCGCCCATGCCAGATCATCTGGTGGGAGAAATCGGTCCAGGCCTCCTTTGGCACCAAGGCCATCAGGTCAGATTCAATTTTCACCGGATCCTTTGCCCGGGTAATTCCCAGACGCTGCGCCACCCGCCCCAAATGGGTGTCCACTACAATTCCCGGGATGCCGAAGGCGTTCCCCAACACCACATTGGCGGTCTTGCGGCCGATGCCCGGCAGCTTCACCAATTCCTCCAGGGAGGGCGGCACCTCTCCCCCATACTTTTCCACCAGCTCCCGGCACATGGCCTGAATGGCCTTGGCCTTATTGCGATAAAAGCCGGTGGGGCGCACGGCCTCCTCCAGCTCCGCCAGGGGCGCCCGGGCAAAAGCGGCAGCCTCGGGATACTTCCGAAACAGCGCCGGGGTCACCTGGTTAACCCGCTCATCCGTGCATTGGGCTGACAATACCGTGGCCACCAACAGCTCCAGGGGATTTTTGAAATCCAGGGTGCAATGCGCCTTGGGATAGTGCTGCTTCAGCACTTCCAGAATAGGGCCGATTTTCTCAGCCGGCTGCATGGGCTGCGCTCCTTTTGACCAAAGTCCGGAAGGGGAAAGCCAGGCTCCCACCCTCCCCTGCTGCTCTTCCCCCTGGCCGAGGCAGGCGGGTGGCGGGTGAGGCCGGGGTTAGGGTCTCAACCTGTGGCCTTCCTCCCTCATAGCCAAACTCACTCCCGGCGAAGGGCCAAGCGCAGGGCGACCTTGGCCTCGGGAATCCCAAGGCGGAGGATCAGGAGGACGTACACCGCCACTGCCGCGCCGATGGCGGCGCTGAGGGCCAGGATCCGACCGGAGAGGCCCATCGGCAGGTGGGCCAAGGCGCCTTGGTGAACGGCGACGGCCACCAGACCCATGCCGGCGGAGGCCCCGGCCACTTTCAGAAAGGTGGCCGCCAATGGCCACAGGGGAAAGCCCCCCAGCCGCCGGTAGAGCATAGCCAACAGAAACAAAAAGCTCAGGTTGCTGCTGAGCGCCATGGACAGAGCGATGGCCCGGTGCTGCAAAGCCGCCAGGGTGAGGTTGATGAAGACCAGGTTGGCCCCCACGGTCAAAAAGCTGCCGATGACCGGGATCCGGGTGTTGTTCAGGGCGTAAAAGACCGGCACCAGGATCTTGGCGCCGGAGAAGGCAAACAGCCCCAACGTGTAACATACCAGGGCGGCTGCAGTCTGACGGGTGTCAAAGGCGGTGAAGCGGCCATGCTGAAAGATGACGGCGCAGATGGGCTCGGCCAACACCGCCAGGCCCACCGCGGCGGGAATGGTGAGGAGCATGGCCAAAGAGAGGGAGGAGTGGCAAGCGTCCTTGAGTCCGGCCACATCCCGTTGGACGGCCAGGCGGGACACCACCGGCAGAGTGGCCACCGAGAGGGCCACGCCGAACAGCCCCTGGGGCAGGTGGTCCAGACGGTAGGCGTAATTGAGCCAGGAAATGCTGCCCTGGGGACAGCTGGCGGCATAAAAGGTGTTGATGAACAGGTTGATTTGGGCGGCGGACAGGCCCACCACCGCCGGCAGCATGAGGTGAAAAATCTGCTTGAGGCCGGGCTCCCGCAGGTCGAAAACCCAGGCCAGCCGGAAGCCCACCTGGTGCAGCAGAGGCAATTGCACCAGCAGTTGCAGCAGGCCGCCGATGAGCGTGCCCACGGCCATGCCCACAATGGCCGGCAACCCGAATCTCGGGGCCAGGAGGCTCAACCCCACCCCCGCCACAATGGAGCCCAGGTTAAAAAAGCTGGAGGCCAAGGCCGGGACAAAGAATTTCCCCTTGGCGTTGAGCATCCCCATGACCACTGCGGCCAGGGACACCAAGAGTAAGAAGGGGAACATGATGCGGGTCATCAGCGCCGTGAGCTCCAACTTGCCGGGCTCCCGGCTGAAATCCGGGGCCATGCAACCCGCCAGCTCCGGGGAGAAGAGGATCCCTGCCAATGTGATGCTCCCCACCACCAGGGTGAGGCACAAGATGACGTTGTTGGCCAAGCGCCAGGTGCGCTCCGCCCCCAGCTTGGCGTCATACTGGGAGAACACCGTGACAAAAGCAGTGCTGAGGGCCCCTTCGGCGAACAGGTCCCGCAGCAGATTGGGGATGCGAAAGGCCACCACAAAGGCGTCAATGGCCAGGCCAGCCCCGAACATGGCGGCAAAGACCTGTTCCCGCACCAAACCCAGGACGCGGCTCACCATCACCGCTACGCTCATGGTACCGGCGGCCCGAGCAATTTTTCGGGTGGAAGAAGAGGAGCCGGTGTTCACACTGGGGGGCAAGACAACAGGGGCAGGATCAACATTGGGGTCATGGCTGGCCGTCAGCCGCGGTTGGGGGCCAGAGCGGCGTCATGGACTCTTCCCTCAACGGGCCGCGGCCTGCACCTGGGGCGCCGGTCGGGTGGCCGCCGGGGCCGCCTTTTTGCCCTTGGGGCGGTTCCTGGCGGCAGGTTTTTCTTTGGCAGGGATTTTTTCCTTAGCCAGCGCAGGGGCGCTTTTGACCTTTTTCGGCGGCACCGGGGCGGGACGGCTCTTCCCCTTGGCAGGACGCAGCTTCGCAGGGGAGATGGTCTTGTCCGGGAGGATGAGCGATGGCGGGGTCTCAGGGTGCAACAAAGCAAAAGCCGGCTGCCCCTCCGGCCCGGACGCCTTCTTGGTCAGGCCCTCAAGCGGGAGATCCGGCTGGACGGGCAGGCTGCTCTCCACCCGGCCGGCCCCCACCATACTGGCCAGCCTCAGGCTGCGGTCCTGGGATTCGGAGCCGCCCCGCATCGCCACCCACACCAAGCAGAGCACCACCGCCAGCCCCGTGATCCACGCGAGCCGGTGCAGCCGTGATTCCCGGTCATCCCGCCAACGCCGGCTGGCCCGCCGGGACCAAAATCTCGCCGTGGCGCCTAAGAGGTAGGCTGCGAGGATGAAAAGAAAGGTGGGTAGCAAGAGGTTCCCCCGTCGAGCGCTGACCCACCATAGCAGGATTGGCGGGCGAAGTCAAGTCCTTTCCCTCCCCCTTTGCGCCCCCGGCAGCCGGCCGCCTTTGGCCCCCCGGAAGAATTTTTTCCGCAGCAGTAGAACCTATTTCAAAACCCTAAATTTTATAAAATTGTCATTGTGAGCGAAGCGAAGAATCACGTATTTTAAATTACTTGGGACCCTTCGCTTCGCTCAGGGTGACGGAAAAAGAGGTTTTGAAATGGGTTCTAGGGTCCAAATAAAAGGGAGCGTCAGATTATTGACACCAGGCGGCGATTCCGCTACCCTGAGTACATGAATTCTGAAGCTGCCATCCTCCTCATTGAGGATGACCCCAGCCAGCGGCAGGTGCTGCAAGAAATCCTGGCGCAGGAGGGCTATCGGGTGGAAGCCGCCGCCGACGGCGAGGCGGGCTTGGACCGCCTGCGGGAGACCGCCTTTGACCTGGTGCTCACTGACCTCAATCTGCCCGGCCTCAGCGGCATGGACATCCTTGCCTACCTTGTCCGCCACCGGCCCGACACCAAGTGCATTATTCTCACCGGTTTCGCCACCATAAAAAACTCGGTGGCGGCCATGCGCCTGGGGGCCTATGACTACCTGGCCAAGCCGGTAGATCCCCAGGAGCTCCGGTTGCTGCTGAAACGGGCCCTGGAACACCGGCGCCTCCAAGAGGAAAATGTCCACCTCAAAAAACAGCTCTACCGGCGCTTCGGATTCGCCAACATCATCGGGGACAGCGAAGCCATCCGGGAAATTTTTGATCTGGTGCGCAAAGTGGCGGATACCGACTCCACCGTGCTGCTCCTGGGGGAGTCCGGAACCGGCAAAGAGCTCATTGCCCGGGCCCTGCATTACAACAGCTCCCGCCGGCAAGGGCCCCTCATCCCGGTTAATTGTGCCGCCATCCCCGAAGAGTTGCTGGAAAGCGAGCTCTTCGGCCATGAACGGGGGGCCTTCACCCACGCCGTGCGCACCCGCCTGGGCCGCTTCGAGCAGGCCAACGGCGGCACCATCTTCCTGGACGAAATCGGCGACATGAGCCCGACCCTGCAGGTGAAACTCCTGCGGGTTCTACAGGATCGGTCCTTTGAGCGCATCGGCGGCGTCAAGACCATCCGGGTGGACATTCGGGTGGTGGCGGCCACCAACCGGGACCTGGAGGCCATGGTGAGTGAGGCCCGGTTCCGGGAAGACCTTTATTACCGCCTGAACGTCATCCCCATCCGGCTTCCCCCTCTGAGGGAGCGCACTTCGGACATCCCGCTTTTGGCCGCCCATTTTCTGGCTGAGTTCAGCCGCAAAAAAAAGCAGCCGCCGCGGCGCCTCAGCCCCGAGGCCCTGAAGCTGCTCATGGCCTATCCGTGGCCGGGGAACGTCCGGGAATTGGAGAACCTCATGGAACGCCTCGTCATCCTGTGCGAACACGAGGTGATCACCCCGGCCGATCTGCCGGAGCGCTTTCTCCCTAGCCTCCCCTTGACTCCGACGGTTTCCCCTGATTTCCCGGAGGAGGGCATCTCCCTTCCTGACGCCGTCCAGGATTTTGAGCGGCGGCTCATTGTCAAGGCCCTGGAGAAAAGCCACTGGGTGAAAAGTCGGGCGGCCCAGCTCCTGAAGATCAAGCGCACCACCCTCATCGAAAAAATGAAGAAGCAGAAGATAGGCCAGCCCGAGGCGCTGCCCTCCCTTCCGAAACACTTCAGCTGAGCGGCTGCGATTGGGGCCCAGGCTGCCTGACCCCCAAAGGCCGTCAGCCTCCCCGCCCCAGGTTGCTTCCCTACCCCGTATTCCCCCACCTTGCGCTTCCGGGAGCCGCGGTAAGCGGCGCCATGTTTCCTGCCCACTAAATTTTCGTCAATCCGTTGACAGGAGCCAGGGTTTTGACGCGGGCCGGGCTGCCTTTATAAATATTTTATTAAAAATATCAAATAGATATTAATTTCCTGGACGTTGACCCTCCTGGTATGCCTCTTGCTTGTTTTCGGCCCAGGAGGGCGTGATGACCCCAATATTCCCCGGTAAGCGAAAGAGCGGGAGAACCTGGATCCTGGCCGTTTCATTGGGGCTGGCTCTGGGTCCCCTGGGGCTGGCGGCTGCTGCGGCTGACAGTGACCCCAACCCCCATCTGCATGTGATCCTTTCCCGGGAATTTTTCGAGGCCATGAATAAACTGAGCCAGACCGGGGGCACCTATGGCGACCGTCAGGACGCCTGGTTAGAAAAAATTGCCGTGGCCTGTCAGTTCTCCGTCAAGACCAACCTGACCCTCATCCAACAGCAGGAGCGGATCATCCGCCTTCTGGAGGAGTTGGCTCGGCAGCGTCCGGCCCGGGAAGCGACGCGATGAGAGGACCACGCCCCTTTCTCCTGGTGGCGGTGGCGCTGCTTGGCATGCTGGTCCAAGCCGCCGAGGTCTCAGGCCATACCCGGCGGCGGGGAGAGCCGCCTCGCCCGGCGGCCATCCCGCCGCCAGCACCACCGGTCCTCACCACGACCTCCGCCCCCCTTGGGCAAAACCCGGAAGCCTTGCCCATGCCGCCGTCAGCGACTGACTTGGAGTGGCAGTTCAATGCCTCCCCTTGCGGTCCGGAGGCCCCCCAAATCCTGCTCGGGTTGGCCCGGGCGGCCCGAACGGAAGGCCAGGTGATGAGGGCCCAGGCGGCGTATCAACTGGCCGGCCTCCTCTTCCCGCATACCCCGGCCGCCCAGTTGGCCCAAAAGGAGCTGACGCTCCTGAATTTTTACCAGGAACTGGGCGTGGGTTCCCCCTTGGCCGCCTGCCGCCGCCTGTTGGAACAGACCTTGGCCCCGGGTTCCTGGGCGACGACGGACGCTTCCCTTCAGGCGGCCCTCAGGGCCGGCTGGCGGGCGGTGGAGGTCCAGATGAGCCAGGAGAAGCCGGTGCCCCCCTCCCTGGTGGAGGAGCTCCTCAAACTTTGGGAGCTCCATCCGCCGGGCACCCGACCCCCCGAAGCCGCCCTCCTGCTGGCCCAGGTTCTCCAGGAACGCGGGTTGGCCGGGGAAGCCCAGCATTTCCTCTCCCAGGTGCTGGGCGACCAAGATCCATTTCTTCAAACCCGGGCTGTGATCGCCCTTTTGGAATTGAGCTGGATGACCCAGGGATTGCCGGGCTTCCTGGCCACTCTGACCCACCTCCACGAGGAACCGCGGCAGGTTCGTTTGGCTTTGAGAACTTGGCCGCTGCGCCTTGCCCCCGGGGGGCCCGGGCAGCTCACCAAGGTCTCTCCCGAGGAAGGAGCAACCCCGGTGCTCCGGCTGTCGGCGGTGCAACGGCGGCAAATCTGGGAGGAACTGGGCGGACAGGTCCTGCCGCCGGCGTTGGCCGCCTATATTTTGCACGATCTGGCCGTCAGCGGAACCGACGGGGGCCGGCCGGCTCCCGATCCCCTCTACCAACTCGTGTTGGAAAAGGCCAAAGAGGATCTGGGGCCGGGGTATTACTACGACCGGGTGGGGCTCCGCCATTTGCGCCAGGGATACCTGGAGACGGCCCAGGAAGCCTTTCAGGCCGCGGCCCAGGATGAAGACCCGCTCTGGCGACACCTGGCGAGGGTGCGGCTCCTGGATTTGGAACTGGCCCGCGGCCAGCTGCCGGCCAGTCCATGATGCAAAGGATGCTTCCATGACCGCAAAGGCAGTTTTGATCATTGATCCCAATCCCCGTTGGCAGGAATTGCAGGCCAACCTCCGCCGGGCCTGTCAAGTGGAAGTTATTCAGGTGCCCACCGGGGAGGCAGCCCAGGATCTGCTTAGGGAGCAGAGGCTGGCGGTGCTTTTCCTGGCCGAGGACCTTGCTCACCCCCCCTCCGCGGTGGCGCTGTCGGTCCTGAAACCGGAACTGCCCACGCTGCCGGTCTTTGTGGTGTCTGCGCGTCCCACCATCGCCGGGGCGGTGGCTGCCATGCGGGAGGGAGCCCAGGATTATCTGGGTTTTCCGCCACCCCCCGATCGGCTCGTCGGGATGGTGGCTCCCCATGTGAGCCGCGTCCTTGAGGCTCAGCCCGGCGGCGGCCGCAAAACGGTGGACCCCGCCCGGCCGCGGACCCTCATTACCCAGGATGCCGCCATGCTGCGCATCCTGGCGCTGGCCAAGGCGGTGGCCCCCACCCGGGCCACCGTGTTGATCCAAGGCGAATCAGGGAGCGGCAAGGAGGTCCTGGCCCGCTTTCTGCACCAGGAAAGCGACCGGTCCCAAGGTCCTTTTGTGGCGGTCAACTGCGCAGCCCTGCCGGAGGGCCTTCTGGAAAGTGAGCTCTTCGGACATGAAAAGGGAGCCTTTACCGGCGCCATCACCCGAAAACTGGGCAAATTCGAGCTAGCCCAACAGGGCACCTTGCTGTTGGATGAAATCAGCGAGATGCACCCCCACCTGCAGGCCAAGCTCCTCAGGGTCCTGCAGGAACACGAGATCGACCGGGTAGGCGGACGCCAACCCGTGCCCATTAACGTGCGGGTGGTGGCCACCACCAATCGGGATCTGGGGGAACTCATCGCCAAAGGGGATTTCCGGGAGGATCTCTACTATCGCCTCCAGGTCATCACCTTCACGCTGCCGCGTCTGAGCGAACGGCCCGGCGACATCCCCCTGCTGGCCATGCATTTCCTGGAACGGTACGCGCAGCTCTTCGGCAAAGGGCCTCTGCAATTTACCCCGGCCGCGCTGAAGGCCCTCGAGGCTGCTCCCTGGCCGGGAAATGTGCGACAACTGGAAAACGCCGTGGCCCGGGGGGTGCTTTTGGCAACCTCCGGATATGTGCACCCCAGGGATATCTTCGGGGAAGTGCCCCTTGCTCCCGGGCCCACTATGGGACCCCCGAGGGGTTCCGGGACCAAACCGATAACTTTGCGCGAGATGGAGCAAAATATGATTTTCCAGGCGCTGCAGGAGACCTCGGGGAATCGGACCCATGCCGCCAAACTTCTGGGCATCAGCGTCCGTACCTTGCGCAACAAACTGCACGAATACCGCCAGGAGCAGCAGGCGGCCCTGACCCGCCGCTCCCAGGTGGCGTGAATTTTGCTTATGGTTTTTTTCAGGGCCCTTCTTGGCTGCCAGGATCTTGGCGGCCTGCCGGGGCAGATCTCCGGCCGCCCCGCGCCCGGCCACGGCCCGGCGGCAATTTTTTCCCATGGAGAACCTCATGACCCAAGACCTCTTTCGGGACGACATCACCCACCTGTTGACCCATTGCCTGGCCTGGCGCAGCCGCGCCCACGAAATCATCGCCGGCAACCTGGCCAACCTGGATACCCCCGGCTTCACCAGCAAAGAGTTTCCCTTTCGGGAGGTACTGCATCAATACCTCCAGGGGTCGGGACCGATTACTCTGGAGGCCAGCCACCCGGCCCACCTGCGACCAAAACCCGCCGCCCTGGGCTTGGCCACCGATCGCGGCCAGCCGGTGGATTTGGATGAGGAAATGGTGCATCTGAGTGAAAATCAATTGAATTTCCACGCGTCGGTGCAGCTTCTCAACCGCAAGCTGGAGGGACTGCGCACCGTGGTGGAGGGAGGGAAACCATGACGCTGTTTGCCAGCCTGGAAATCGGCGCCGCGGGCCTGAAGGCCCACCGGCAACGGCTGAACGTCATCGCCGAAAATTTGGCCAACGTTCATACCACCCGCACGCCCCAAGGGGGGCCGTATCTGAAGAAGCACGTGCTCCTGGAAAGCCGGCCGCTGGATAATTTCCCTGACCTTCTCCTGGGGGCTGAGGCCGTGATGGTGGCGGGCGTGGCGGAAAGCCCGGAGGGTCTTCATCCCGAATACGATCCCACCCATCCGGACGCCGACGAGCAGGGGATGGTGTTATGGCCCAACGTCAACCCGGTTACGGAGATGGTGAGCCTCTCGTTGGCCAGCCGGGCCTTTGACGCCAACCTGGCGGTGCTGCGGGCCGCTCGAAATATGCTGCAAAAATCCTTGGAAATCGGCCGGTAAACCGGGGAGCCTTGCTTCTGGCCTTCCCAGGCCAAGTCGCCGATCGGGAGGAAAATTGCGATGAAGATCTTGCCTGCGAGTTCAGAAATGAAGGGGCTGAGCGGAGGAGCAACCCCCGGGCCGGCGGAAGCCTCCGGTGCCGCTCCCGCGCCCTTTCGCCGCCTGCTGGCCGAAGTCAATCACTTGCAAAGCCAGGCGGACCAGAAAATCCGGCAGGCGGTGGCCGGACAGGTAGACCTGCATGAAGCCATGCTCGCCCTGGAGGAAGCCTCTCTCGGACTCAAGGTAGTGCTCCAGGTGCGGAACAAGGTTGTGCAGGCCTATGAGGAACTGAGCCGGATGCCTCTGTAGCCGGGTGATTTCCGGGGGTGGAGGCCCTCTTGGCTGCCACCGGAGCCGGAGCGGGTGCGTGAGCAGGCGCCAAGCTATCCCTTGAGGGGAAAAGGCAATTCCCTTCTGGGGAGGAGCGGGAAGGCCGGCCCGGAGCTCACCTTTGTTGATCTCGAATCTCAGAATGCCAGGTCCTGACCATGATCGCGGTGCCCCAGTTTCTGGTTCGGAGCAAGGAATGGTTTTCAGCCCTGCCCACCACCCACCGTCTGCTGGTGGGGGCACTAGGCGGCGCCGGACTGTTGGCCTTGCTTGTTCTGATTTTCCTGAACGGTCCGGGTGACTACGGGGTGTTGTTCGCCAATCTGACCCAGGAGGACGCCGCCGCCATTGTGGCCAAGCTGAAGGGAAAGAAAGTGCCTTATCGGCTGGAAGCCGGCGGCACCTCGATTTGGGTGCCGAAGAACGATGTGTACGAGCTCCGCTTGCTCCTGGCCAGTGAGGGGATCCCCAAAGGGGGGGGAGTCGGGTTTGAAATTTTTGACCGACAACACCTGGGGGTCACCGATTTTGTTCAGCGGCTTAATTACCAGCGGGCCCTCCAGGGAGAACTGGCCCGCACCCTGGCAGGCATCCCCGAAATCGCCGAGGCCCGGGTGCACATCGTCACTCCCAGGGAGTCACTCTTTCTGGAGGACCAACAGAAGGCCACCGCTTCGGTGGCGGTCAAGCTCAGGCCCGGCCGTTCCCTAAGCCCCCTCCAGATCGACGGCATCGTGCATTTGGTGGCCAGCGCCGTTCCGGGGCTGGCGGCCGGCCAAGTGACCGTGGTTGACCTGGACGGCCGCATTCTCAGCAAGCCGGCCGACGCCCTCGCCCCCGGAGGGCTGAGCTCCGGACAGATGAATTTCCAGCGTCAGGTGGAGGAAACTTTAGAGCGGAAACTGCAATCCCTGTTTGATCAGTTGACCGGACCCCGCAAGTCCGTCATCCGGGTGACCGCGGAGTTGGATTTCCAGAAAATTGACGTGCGGGAGGAGGTCTTCACCCCCAACAAGGAACTGGTGCGCTCGGAACAGAAGACCCTGGAGCGCTCCACCCGCACCGGCGAGGGCTATGGCAATCCCGAAGCCCGTTTCGACCTCAACCGGGGCACCATCACTGCCCCGCCTCCCGGCAAAGGTCCCCCGCCTCTCACTGCCCCCGCTCCTCCTCGGCCGGGGCCAGGAAGCGGCTCCGAGCGGCAAACCGAGGTGCGCAACTACGAACTGAACCGGATGCTCCGCCAGATAGTAGAAAACCCAGGGAAAATCAAGCGTTTGTCCCTGGCCGTGGTGGTGGACGGCCATTACAAGGACAAAACCCGCACCTTCTCCCCCCGCTCTCCCGAGGAGCTCCGGCAATTCGCCAATCTGGCCAAAAAAGCGGTGGGCTTCGATGCGGATCGAGGTGACCAACTGGAGATCTCCTGCGCTCCCCTGGCGGCTCAGGTGCCGGAGGGGGTGACCGCCGTCGCCCCGGGCGGCGGTTGGCAGGAGAGCCTGGGAACCTCTTTGAAACTGGGTCTGGTGGTGCTCCTGTTGCTCTTCGGTTTGATGATCCTGCTGCGGAAAAAACGGCTTCCCGGCCGCCAGCCCCTTCTGGTGGGGCCCCCAGCCGGATCATTGCCGGCCCCTCCGGAAGCGCCCGCTGAGTTGGCGGCCCAGGCCACGCCCGTGGGAACCCTCGCGCCCCCTCCACCGTCAGCGGCCCTGCCCGATGCAGTGGAGGGGCAAGAAAAGGTGGCCCGACTCATCGCCGCCCATCCGGACCGGGCGGTGGAGGTGCTGCGCCTTTGGCTCCAGGAAGAAGGGAAATGAGGCAGGGTCTTTTTTCTCCCCGGGCGAAAGGAAACTCGCCCGTTTATTCCAAGCGGAGTGGTGAATGGTGATGTCCCGGACGGAACGACTGACAGGGATTGATAAAGCTGCCCTTTTGCTCCTCAGTCTGGGGGAAAGCCGCGCCGGCGAACTGCTGAAGCGGTTGGATGACAAAGAAATTCAAGTTCTGGGGCAGCGGATCTCCAAAATCGAAGTGGTTCCCACCAAAAATCTGGCCGCCATTCTGTCGGAATTCTGTCGCCTGATGGAAAATCCCGAGGCCATCGTCGTCAAAGGCGACCAATTTTTCAAGAACACCATCTCCCGCACCATGGACGGCAAACGCCAGGAAGAGTTGCTGGAAAAGCTGGACCTGGAGCAGAGCCCGGAATTTTTCCAAAAAATCAAAAAGCTGGATCCCAGAACCGTGGCCTCCTTTCTGCGCAATGAACATCCTCAGACCATCGCCCTGGTCCTGGCCCATTTGGAACGCCCCCAAGCCGGGGGGGTTTTGGCGCAGTTTCCCGAAGTCCTGCAGGCAGAGGTGGTGCGGCGCATCGCCCACCTGGACCAGGTTTCTCCCGCCATCATTGAAGAGATTGACGCGGCCCTCAAGGAGGAGATCGCGCTGGTGGAAGAGGTGGGCGGCCGCCTGGTGGGCGGCCCGCAATCAGTGGCGGAAATCCTCAACCAGATGGAACGGACCCAGGAAGCCGCCATTCTGCAAAAGCTGGAAGAGGATAACCTCCTGGATCTGGCGGAGGAAATCCGGCGCTACCTCTTTACCTTTGAGGACCTGTTGGCCGTCGAAGACCGGGGCATCATGGCCCTGCTCAAAGAAGTCAACACGCAGGATCTCGCTCTGGCCCTCAAGGCGGCCTCCGAGGAATTGAAGGCCAAGTTCCTGCGCAACATGTCCAGCCGGGCCGGGGAAATGCTGCAAGAAGAGCTGGAAATCATGGGGCCGGCCCGCCTGCGGGACGTGGAAGCGGCCCAGCAGAAAATCATCCAGATCGCCAAGCGCCTGGAAGCGGAGGGGCAGCTGGTGCTGTCCGGCAAGGGTGGGGAAGATGTCTTCATTTGAGCGGGGCGGCAAGGGGCCTCCGGGCATCCGGGAGTTTACCTTTCCCCCTCTGGAAAGGGAAGAGGGATGGAAGCCCTCATCAACCCTGGCGTTTGCGCCCCTGGTGGACCGTGAACCGGAAACCGCCAGCCACCTGGAGGAGGACATCACGGCCCAAGCCCGACAAATTTTGGCGGCTGCCCTGGAACAGCGCCAGCACATAGAACGGGAAGCGTATGAGCAGGGCTTTGCCCAAGGCCGACAGGATGGCTTGGAAGTGGGACGGAGGGGCCTGGAAGAGGTGACCCAGCGCCTGGCAGCAGTGGCCGAATCCTTGGCCGGTTGCGCCAGCCGCCTGTACCAGGAATGGGAAGAGAACCTAACGGGCTTGGTCTTGGCCATCGCCCGCAAGGTGGTGGGACGGGATTTGGCCGCAGCGCCGGCGGAAATTCGCACCTTTCTGGAGCAAGGCTTCCAGGCGGTGAGTTGCCGGGAGGGCCTGAAACTGCACCTCCACCCCCAGGACCTGGAGGCCATCGGCACCCTGCCTGAGGGAATCTGGCCGCCGCAGGTGGAAGTGGTCGCTGATCCCACCCTGACGCCGGGCGGCTTTTTTTTGGAGACGGCCTGGGGAGACCTGGACGGCACAGTGGAGCAGCGGTGGGAACGGGTGTTCCAGATTGTGGCCCAGGCCCTGGAGAATGACAATGCCGACCAGACGTCTTGACTGGGGGGCCCTTGGCCGGCGGATTGAAGAATTGCAGCCCCTGGCCGCGGTGGGTCGGGTCCAGGAGCAGGTAGGCCTGCTGGTGCGCAGCCGGGGGCCGGAATGCCCGGTGGGCAGCATCTGCCGGCTCATCTCCCCCACCCCGCCGGCCGAGTTGACGGCGGAAGTGGTGGGCTTCCGGGAGGGACAGGTGATGCTCATGCCCTATGGCGAACTCCGGGGCGTGCACCCCCAGATGCGGGTGGTCTTGGCCGAACACCAGGCCTCAATTCGGGTGGGGCCTGGCCTGCTCGGCCGGGTCCTGGATGGTTTGGGTCGCCCTCTGGACCAGAAGGGGGCGTTTAGGGGCGTGGCAGCATCCTATCCCCTTTATGGCCAGCCCCCCAATCCCTGCTTTCGGAAACGCATCAGCCAACCCTTGGACGTGGGCATCCGGGCCATCAATGGCGCCCTTACCCTGGGGAAAGGGCAACGCATCGGGATTTTTGCCGGCTCCGGGGTGGGAAAAAGCACCCTGCTGGGCATGATGGCCCGGTTCACCGCCTCCCAGGTGAGCGTCATCGGGCTGATCGGCGAGCGGGGCCGGGAGGTCCGGGAGTTCATCGAGGAAAGTTTGGGGCCGGAGGGGCTGTCCCGGTCGGTAGTGGTGGCGGCCACCTCCGACACCCCTCCCCTGGTGCGCCTCCGGGGAGCCTATCTGGCCACCGCCATTGCCGAATATTTCCGGGATCAGGGGCAGGACGTCCTCCTGATGCTGGACTCCCTTACCCGCTTCGCCATGGCGGCCCGGGAGGTGGGACTGGCCGTGGGCGAGCCGCCCACCGCCCGGGGCTATACCCCCTCGGTGTTCACCCGCCTGCCGGAACTGTTGGAGCGGGCCGGCACCTGTCAAGGCCGGGGCAGCATCACCGGCCTCTATACGGTGCTGGTGGAAGGGGACGACCTTTTGGAGCCCATTGCCGACGCCACCCGGGCCATTCTGGACGGCCACATTGTCCTGTCCCGGGATTTGGCGGACCAGGGCCACTACCCCGCCATCGACGTATTGGCCAGTATCAGCCGTCTCATGTCCCAGGTGGCTGAAGCCGAACACCGGAAGCTACGGGAGCAGCTGGTGAAGGTCCTGGCCGTCCACCGCAAGGCGGAGGATCTGATTAACATCAACGCCTACGTGAAGGGTTCCAACCCCGAGATTGATTTCGCCCTGGACAAAATTGCCGCGGTTACCGCTTATCTGCGCCAAGGTCCCGCAGAGCCGGTCAACCTGTCCCAGGCGGTGCAGGGATTGCGGGAAATTTTTGCGTCATGAAAAGCTCTGGAGGTTTCCGGTTTGCCCTGGCCACCCTGCTCAAGGTCCGCGGTCTCCGGGAAGAGGCTGCCCGGCTGGCCTTGGCCCAGAGCCTTGCGCAAGTCGCCAAGAGTCGCCAGGCCCTGGCGCAGACCCGTGATCTCCTGGCCTCCCGCCTGGCTGATCTGACCGCGCCCGGGCGGGGCCCCTGGCCGGCCGACGCCTTTCTCCTTAGGCTGAGGCACCTGGGCTGGCTCCGCAGCGCCCTGGCGGCCTGGCAGCAGCGGTTGGCGCAAGAGGAAGCCGAGGTGGCAACCCGACGGGAAACCTTGGCAAAATTGCATCAGGAACACCATCTGCTTAAACGTCTGGCGGAAAAAGCCTGGGGGCGGTATCGCCTCAGTCTGGCCCGCAGTCTGGAACAGGAAACGGAGGCGCTCATCCTGACCCGGTGGCCGGTTTCCAAGTCCCGCCGCCGACCGTGAAGCGCTCCGGGGCCGGGGTCGCCGCGGGTCCGGTTTTACCCCCGGGGGCGTCCCGGCCAGGGAATGGTTCTTCGTGGTGAGGCACGGTCCGCACCCGGCCAAAAACGGCAATGACTTCAAATTGTGAGGCGCTCTCAGGCGAAAAAATCAAGGAGGCGAGCATGAATCCGGCGGCATTGCCTATCAATACGGCCTGGGCCAAGTGCAATTCGGTGTTGATGATAGGCTTGCTTCTCAAGATCGGGGTGACCGCCGTCTGCGTTGCTCCTTTTGACCTATGGCCCCTCAGGGGTCCCCGGGTGAGTGAAGCAGCCACCTGCACGGAGGCGCGGCCGGAGGAGGGACGCTCCCTGCCCAGGGTGTTCTCCCTCCTGCACCAGGAACGCCAAACCCTGGCCGCCCGGGAAGCCGCCCTGGCCCTCAAAGAGGAGCAATTGCGGCAGATCCGGCAGGAGGTGGAAAACCGCCTGCGGGAGCTTGAGAGCCTCCAGACCCGCCTCCTGGAAGCCGTTGAGGAAGAGAAAAAAATCAAGGGCGATCATCAGCGGCACTTGGCGGCCACCTTGGAAGCCATGCCGGCGGACAAGGCAGGGAAACTGCTGGAAAAGATGGACGAGGAAAGCGCCGTCTTACTCCTCCGGCGGTTAAAAGGCAAGGAAGCCGGGGCCATCCTGACGGCCCTGGCGCCGGACAAGGCGGCCCGCCTGAGTCAACGGCTGATTAAATGAGCCACATCCCCTCAGGACTGAAAAAGCGGCTTGGGAAACCCCGCTCCTGAAGCGGACTCCTGGGGCGGCCCGAAATTTTGTCAGCCCCGGCGGCTCTCTCTGGATATAATGACACAAAGCTGGGAAAGGGCGGCCTGGGAGCGGAGCATTCTGCCCCTCCCCCCGGCTCCTGAACACCTCAGGGGAGGAGGGGGAACGGAAAAGTGAGGGATCGCGGGCTCCCGACCCTCCCCTAAAGAGGCCCTTGCTGCCGTCCCATATGAGGCGCCATCTCATTCAGGGAGAGATCCATGGACCCCATGACACCGGCTTCCCCTCGGGAGGCCATCCTTCTGTTCCACTACGCCGATCGGTTTAAGTCTGAGCTGCTCATCGCCTCCCAGATGCTCACCGCCACGTTGCTTCTCAAGGAATCCGAGCAGCAGTATGGCGGCCGGCGGGTGCTCACCGAATATTTCCGGGCCCTGGAGCGGGAGGTGGCCTTGGGCCAGGCCATGATCAATGACCCGGAACTCGTGCGGGTGCGCACCGTGATGACCGGGCTAACCGGCATGGCCGACTCCGGACCGCTCAACCAAATCCAGGAGCATCTCACCTGGATCATCAGCATCATGACCACTTATGCGCAGCGGGCTATGAAATATCTGGTGGATCAGGATCTGCTGTAGGAATCCCCGGCGGAAGGGCAAGGGACCGCTTCCGGCCCCACCTCGGCCGAGGGCCGGCGGCAGCCGGAGAGAGGTCTTCTGCCGGTCAGGTTTGCCACCCTTCGGGGTTGTGGGGTGCAAGGGAGGCCTGCGGACCGCCGAAGTTGGCTTTCCCCCTCACGTTTCTGATCCGCCCGCTCCCACCAGGCGATAGACCTCCAGAAGCGGCAGGCCGTGGGCTTCGGCCAGTCGGCGGCAGTCCTCGTACTCCGGCAGCCGCCGCTGCCAGCCGCCGTATTCCATCACCTTGATCTTCAAGGGCCCCCAAGGGGTGGCGATCTCTTCGTGCCAGCGCCGGGCCGCCACCCGCTCCACTTCTTGCAGCCGCACCCCCAACGTGGTGGAGTGGCGGAACAAGACCATAAGCATGGCCTCCCGTCGGGCGGGCGGGGCGATGACGGTGAGGGCGATGCCGGGGCGGTTTTTCTTCATCTGCACCGGGGCCAGGGCCACATCCAGGGCCCCGGCGGCAAAGAGCTCCGCCATCAAGGGCTCATAAAGCTCCGGAATCAGGTCGTCGATATGAGTCTCCAGGACCAATACCCGCTCCCGCTGACCGGGGGAGGGGACCAGGGGTGTTCCCAGGTAGATCCGTAGGAGGTTGGGGTGGCGGGCCAGGTCCCGGCTGCCGGCGCCGTACCCTACCCGCTCCAGCATCAACGGCGGGCAAGGTCCGCCCTCCGCCTCCAGGGCCTTGAGGATGGCGGCCCCGGTGGGAGTCACCAACTCGCCGGGCAGGTCAGTGCCGTAGATTGGCAGTCCAGTGAGGAGATCCAGGGTGGCCGGGGCCGGATTGGGAAGCGTGCCGTGGGCGCTGGCAATAGTCCCCTGGCCCAAGGGCAGCGGACTCACAAAACAGCGCCTGACCCCCAAAAATTCCATGCCAAAGGCCACCCCCACCACGTCGCACAGGGTGTCTGCGGCGCCCAATTCATGAAAATGGACTTCCTCGAGGGGTTGGCCATGGCGGCGGGCCTCCACCTCCCCCAGGAAACGAACCATCCGCAGGCTCACCTCCCGGGTCCGGGACGGCAGTTCAGCGGCCCCCAAGAGGGCGACGATCTCCTGATAGCGGCGTACGGGCTGGGGATCCGCCACTCGGAAATCCACCTTGATCCCCCTCAGGTGTTGGCGGGAGACCCCAGTGACCTGCAGCTCAAACCCAGGAAGGTTCAGGCCGCCCAGAACCCGGCCCAACTCCTCCGGCGGCAGGCCCACATCAATGAGCGCCCCCAGGGCCATATCGCCGCTGATGCCGGAGAAACAGTCAAAAAAGGCCCAGCGTTCAGCTTCGGGAGGGACCGATGACAAGTTCCACCTCCCGGATGGCCCGGGCTTCGGCCCGGCGCACGATGAAGCGCAGGTTGCCAAAGTCCACGATTTCCCCGCTGCGGGGCAACTCCCCGGTCTGGGCGATGAGAAAGCCCGCCAGGGTCTCATAACGCCCCTTGGGGAGATCCAGGTGCAGGGTTTCATTCAAGGTGCTGACCTCCATCCTGGCGTCAATAAGGTAGCGGCCCTCCCCCAGCTTGACAAAGGGGCTCACCTCCTGGTCGAACTCGTCGGCAATTTCCCCCACAATCTCCTCCAGCAGGTCCTCCAAGGTGACGATGCCCACGGCCCCGCCGTATTCATCCACCACCACCGCCAGGTGAATGCCCTGGCGCTGCATCTCGGTGAGCAGGCGGTCGATCTTTTTGATCTCCGGGACATAGACCACCGGGCGCACAAAGGGCTTCAAGGGACGCTCCGAGGACTCTTCGCCCAACAGGTCGAAGCTGTGCACCACCCCGATGAGGTTGTCGATGCGGCGGCGGTAAACCGGCAGCCGCGCATAGGGGGTGGTCCGGAACTGCTCCAGGGCCTGAGCCACGGTGGAGGTGTCCGGGACCGCGGTCACCTTGACCAGCGGCACCATGACCTCCCCTGCGGTGCGGGAGCTGAAGCGCAGGATGCGATGGATCAGACGGCGCTCGCCGCTCTCCAATTCCACCTCCGGACCGCTTCTTTGCACCACCAGGTGCAGGTCTTCCCGGGTAATGAAGGGCACCGGGCTGGTCTTCCGGGCGCCGGTGAGCCACAGGAACAGGCGGCTGACGGCCGTGAAGGCCACCGTCAAGGGGGCCAGAAGCCAGCCGATGCCCCATAGGAGGGGGGCCACCCCTTCGGCCAGGCGGTTGGGATGCTGGCGGCCGATGGATTTGGGGGTGATCTCGGCCAGCAGGAGAATGAGGGGCGGCAGCAGGAGGGTGGCCGCGAGTTCCCCCTTGGCCCCCAGCATGGTCAGGAGGGCGGCGGTGGCCAGCACGGTGTTGGAAATCTCCGCCAGGTTGGAGCCCACCAGGCAGGTGGCCACCAGACGTTCGGGCCGCCTCAAGAGCCGGAGGGCCATCTGGGCGCCCCGGTGGCCAGCTTCGGCGCGGCGCTGCAGGCGCCGGGGGTTCGCGGACACCAAGGAGGTCTCCGACAGGGAAAAAAAGGCCTCCAGGAGCAGCAGCGGAACAAATATCACCAGAAACACCAGAGTCATGGCGCCTTCCGGGTCACCTCCAGCTCCAGGAGGCGGGTTCCCTTCTTTTTCAAAACCTTAACGATGAGGTCGTCAATCACCAGGGAGTCACCTTCCTGGGGCAGTTCCCCGAACCGATCCAGTACCAGGCCGCCGATGGTATCGAATTCCTGGGCCGGCAGGTCGGTGCCCAGGGCCTCGTTGAAATCCTCCACGGAGAGAGAGGCCTTCAGGTGCCAACACCCTGGCGCCACTTCCTCCACGGGGGTTTCCTCCACGGCAAACTCCTGGGGGATCTCGCCGCACAACTCCTCCAACAGGTCTTCCACCGTGATGAGGCCCACCAGCACTCCATATTCATCCACCACCAGGGCCAGACGCAGGCGCCGGTTCTGGAGTTCGGTGAGGAGATCAAAGGCCTTTTTGCTTTCCGGGATATAATGAGGCGGCCTGAGAAGCTGGCGGATGTGGTGGGAGTCGCAGGCGGCCCCGCTGCCCAAACGCAGCAGGTCTTTGGCATGGAGAATGCCCAGGACGTTGCCCGGTTGGTCCTGGTAGATGGGCACCCGGGAAAAGCGGGAGCGCTTCACTGCCTCAATGAGGCGGGGCACCGGCATATCAATGGGCAGGCAGAAGATGTCCGGCCGGGGCACCATGATCTGTCCTACCCGCACTTCGCCGAATGCCAGGACATTCTGGATAAAATCCCGCTCCAGGGGGGCGATGACTCCCACCTGGTGGCTCTCCTCCACCAGGTGCACGAAATCCTCCTGCTGGATAACGGGCACCTGGATCTCCGGCCGAAAGCCCAGGGTCACCAGAATCCCCCGGCTGATCTGCAGGACCACCAGCCGCACGGGGGCCAGGACCCACACCGCCAGCTTCACCACCGGGGCGACCAGAGGCGCCAAGCGGGCGGGATAGGCCAAGGCCAGGGATTTGGGAAGAATCTCCCCCAAGAGGAGGAGCGCCGGGGATAACACCCCCAGAGCCACCCACTTGCCCGCCTCTCCCCAGAGGCTGAGGGCCAGGGAGGTGGCCAGGATGGTGGCCAGGATGGTGGTGATCTCCAGGCCCAGGATCACGGTGATGAGCAGCAAGTGGGATTGCCCTAGCAGGTCTTCCACCAGCTTGCCGCGACGGGGCCGCTGTTCCTTGAGGCGCAGGCGGTCCAGGGGGCTGAGGGCAAAAAAGGAGGTCTCCGACAGGGAAAAGGCCGCGTAAAGGCACACCAGCCCGCCCAAAGCGAGCCAGCGCCAGTACTGAAGGTACAAAAGCGAGCCGTCCAAGAGCCTGCCGAGTTGCCGGGAATCTCAGAACCTGCCGGGGTTCGGGGAGGACCAAACCCTGGCCCTGGCACCCCTTCTCCCCCTCAGCCTCCCCTTTTCAGGTCAACACCGAAGGCGTGGCCGTGGGCAGCCGCCGCCTGGAGGTCTTGGGCCGGGGGGCCTCTTGAAAGGGCGAGCGCACCAGGGCCTCCTTGAGCACCTCGTCCATGTTGTTTACCAGCACGAACTTGAGCCGGCGCGTGACGTATTTGGGGATCTCCGCCAAGTCCTTCCGGTTGGCTTCCGGAATGATGACTTTGCTCATGTGGGCCCGCAGCGCGGCAATGGCCTTTTCCTTTAGGCCGCCGATGGGCAGGACTTTGCCCCTGAGGGTGATCTCCCCGGTCATGGCCACATCCCGGCGCACCGGCACCTTGGTGAGGGCCGAGATCAAGGCGGTGGCCATGGTGATGCCCGCCGAAGGACCGTCTTTGGGAGTGGCGCCGGCCGGCACATGGAGGTGAATGTCCAACTTTTCGTAAAAATCGGGCTCCAGTCCCAAAAGGTCAGCCCGGGCCCGGGCATAGCTCAAGGCGGCTTGGGCCGATTCCCGCATCACCTCCCCCAATTGGCCGGTCAGCATAAGCTGCCCCTTGCCCCGGAGCAGGGAGGCCTCCACCGCCAGGATTTCGCCGCCCACCTGGGTCCAAGCCAGGCCCGTGGCCACCCCCACCTCATCTTTGTCCAGTTCCTTTTCCGGCAGGTAGCGGGGCGGACCCAGGTATTTATGCAGATTGGCCCGGGTGATGGCGAAAGGCCCGGTCTCGCCCTCGGCGATGCGGCGGGCGATCTTGCGGCACAACGCCCCGATTTCCCGCTCCAGGTTCCGCAGGCCCGCCTCCTGGGTGTAGTGGGTGATGATCTCCCGCAGCACCTCCGCCGACAAGGTCAGGTCGCCGGGACGCAAACCGTTTTCCCGGATTTGCCGGGGGAGCAGGTAGCCCTGGGCGATTTTCAGTTTTTCCTCTTCGGTGTAGCCCGGCAACCGGATGATTTCCATGCGGTCCTTCAAGGCCGACGGGATGGGGTCCACCAGATTAGCGGTGGTGATGAACATCACCTTGGAAAGATCGAAGGGCAGGTTCAGATAGTGGTCGCTGAAGGAGTGGTTCTGCTCCGGATCCAGGACCTCCAGCAGCGCTGCCGCCGGGTCGCCCCGGAAATCCATGCCGATCTTGTCCACTTCGTCCAGGATGAACACGGGGTTGTGGGAACCCGCAGTTTTCAGACCCTGAATGATGCGGCCGGGCAGGGCGCCGATGTAGGTGCGCCGGTGGCCGCGGATTTCCGCCTCATCCCGCATGCCTCCCAGGGAGATGCGGGTGAACTTGCGGCCCATGGCCCGGGCGATGGACTGCCCCAGAGAGGTTTTGCCCACTCCCGGCGGCCCCACCAAACAAAGAATGGGACCCTTCATTTTCTTGTTGAGCTTGCGAACGCTCAAATATTCCAGGATGCGCTCTTTTACCTTCTCCAGGTTATAGTGGTCGGCATCCAGGATGGCCTTGGCTTCTTTCAGGTCCAGCTTGTCCCGGGTGGCCTTGCTCCAGGGGAGTTCCACCAGCCAGTCCAGGTACGTGCGCACCATGGAGGCCTCGGCGGCGTCGGGGTGCATCTGCTCCAGGCGGGAAAGCTGCTTGAGCGCCTCATCCTCGGCATACTTCGGCATGCGGGCCCGGGCGATCTTCTCCCGGTATTCCTCCAGCTCCTTGCTGGTCTCATCCACATCGCCCAGCTCCCGCTTGATGGCCCGCATCTGCTCCCGGAGAAAATACTCCCGTTGGGTGCGGTCCATCTCCTCCCGGGCCTGGGATTGGATCTTGGCCTGAATGGAGGAGACCTCCAGTTCCTTCCTCAGAAAGTCATTCACAATGATGAGGCGCCGGATGGGATCCAGCTCCTCCAGCACGGCTTGGGCCTCTTCAATCTTGAGGCGCAAATTGGCGGCCACCAAATCCGCCAGATGGCCCGGATCCTCAATGGAATCCAGAATGGACAAGAGGTCGGGAGACATCACCCCCTTGAGGGTAAGGATTTTTTCTGACATCTCCCGGGCGTTGCGCATCAGGGCCTCAGCTTCGGGGGACACCTCGCCCGGGGGCGCCTCCTCCACCAATTCCAGGGCGACCCGGAAATGGGGGCGCTGCTGCTCGAATTCGGTGATTCTGGCCTTGGCCTTGCCCTGCACCAGGATTTTCAGACGGCCGTCCGGCAGCTTGAGCATCCTGAGAATCAGGCTCACGGTGCCGATTTCATAGAGATCTTCGGGCCCGGGATTTTCAATGCTTTGATCCCGTTGGGTGGCCAACAGCAGGAGCCGGTCGCCGGCCAGCGCCGCTTCAATGGCGGACACCGATGAGTCCCGCCCCACAAACAGGGGCAGAACCATATTGGGGAATACCACCACATCCCGCACGGCCAGCAGGGGCAGGACCGTTGGAATGGAAATTTCGTGGTGTTCCTCTTCCTTATAAGGGGCCATGGGGTCTCCTCAACATATCAAAAGCCCGAACAATGGCGGGCACCGCCGCAGTCCTGCCGGACGGGCGGGCCTGCGCCCTTGCAGGCTTTCAAGCAAATGGAAATGCTTATTACAAATTATAGTAATACCACCTCGACTTTTTCGCAAGGGCGGCACCGGGGACCTCTTTTTCCCGGGGAGGAGACCGGGAACGGGCGTAGGCGGTGAATGAGGGAAGGTGGACCGGAAAAAAATCTTTTTGGCAGATAAAAAGAAGGTTATAATTTAAGTCTTTATGTAACCATCCTTTTGGGGTGTGCATGCCATGAGGGGGAGACCGGCGGCGGCCCCCAAGCCGCCCATGCCCGCGACCCGAACACCGCTTCTGCAAAGCGTGGAAGCTGCCCTGGGAAGGGCGGCCGCGGCCTTGCTCGCCATGCAGCATGAGGAGGGCTACTGGTGGGCTGAGCTGGAATCCAACGTCACCATCACCGCCGAATACCTCATGCTGCACCGCTTCCTGGATCTGGATGACCGGAAGATTCCGGCCATGGCGGCGGACCTGCTCTCCCGGCAACTTCCGAACGGCGCCTGGTCCCTTTGGTATGGCGACGGAGGGGAGCTCAGCACCTCGGTGGAGGCCTACTTCGCCCTGAAGCTGGCCGGCCTGCCGGCGGATGACCCCCGGCTGGTCAAGGCCCGGGAGTTCATCCTGGCCCGGGGCGGGGTTCTGAAGACCCGGGTCTTTACCCGCATTTTCCTGGCCCTCTTCGGCCAGATAAGCTGGGAGGGCATCCCGCTCATGCCGGTGGAGCTGATTCTCCTGCCACCCTGGACCGGCCTGAGCATCTACGAATTCTCCAGCTGGACCCGGGCCACCGTGGTGCCCTTGAGCGTCGTCATGGCCTACCGGCCCGTGAAGTCAATTCCCCCGGACCAAGGGGTGGCAGAACTCTTCCTTCACCCCGATGAACCCTTCGGCAAACACCGGGTGCGCCTGCTTGCCGGCGGCAGTCTGTTAGAGAATTTTTTTGTGGTGGCTGACCGGCTCCTGAAGATCTACTACCGGCTGCCCTTCAGGCGCCTTCGGGAGCTGGCCTTAAAGCGGGCCGAGCAATGGATCCTGGAACACCAGGAAGAAAGCGGCGATTGGGCGGGCATCCAGCCGGCCATGGTGAATTCGCTCCTGGCGCTTTTCTGTCGGGGCTATGACCTCTCCCACGAGCGCATGCAGCGGGGGCTTCGAGCCCTGGAGTTTTTCGAGCTCCGGGAGGGGGAGCGGCTGTGGCTGCAGTCCTGTATCTCCCCGGTGTGGGACACGGCCTTGGCCCTGCGCGCCCTGGCGGCCGCCGGATTTTCTCCGGACCACCCGGCCTTGGAAAAGGGCTCCCGCTGGCTGCTCAGCAAGCAGATTTTCCAGACCGGCGACTGGGCGGTGAAATGCCCGGGGGTAGAGCCCGGCGGCTGGGCCTTCGAATTCGTCAACAACTGGTATCCCGACGTGGACGACACCTCCATGGTGCTGGTGGCCCTGAAGGAGACCCTGGCGGACCCGGAGAAGCAGCGTTGGGCTTTGGAACGGGGAATCAATTGGTGCCTGGGGCTCCAGTGCAAAAACGGCGGTTTCGCCTCTTTTGATAAGGATAATACCAAAGAGTGGCTGAATCTTATCCCCTTTGCCGATTTAAAGGCCTTGGTGGATCCCCCCACTGAAGACATCACCGGCCGCATCCTGGAGATGCTGGGTTCCTTCGGTTATTCCCTGACCCACCCCGCCGCCGCCCGGGCCCTGGCTTTCATCCACCGCACCCAGCAACCGGAGGGCTGCTGGTATGGCCGCTGGGGGGTCAATTATCTTTATGGGACTTGGTCGGTGCTGGCCGGTCTGGCGGCCATCGGCGAGGATATGAGCCGTCCCTATGTCCGCCGGGCCGTTTCCTGGCTTAAATCCGTGCAGAACCCGGACGGAGGTTGGGGCGAGTGCTGCGAGTGTTATCGGGACCGGGAGATGATGGGGGTGGGGGTGAGCTGCGCCTCCCAGACCGCCTGGGCGCTCCTGGGCCTGTTGGCCGCCGGGGAAGCCTCCTCCCCCGAAGTTGAAGCCGGGGTTTCCTGGCTCTTGGCACATCAGAATCCGCAGGGCCGTTGGGACGAGGAACACTTTACCGGCACCGGGTTTCCCTCCCACTTCATGATCCGCTACCACCTCTACCGGGACTGTTTCCCCACCATGGCGTTAGGCATGTATGTGAAAAAGGTCAGAGGGGAAGGCTAAGGGCAGCGGCCTTTCTTCTCTCCTCCCATCACCCGCCTCCAGCCGTAGGGGAAAGGCCTGGCGGATCAGGAGGAGGGGGGATCTTTCTCCTCCCGCCTCCAAACCATGAGGTCCATGCACAAAAAGACCCTGGTAACCGGCGGAACCGGCTTTGTGGGCCGGGCGGTGGTGGCCGAGCTTCTGGCCGTCGGCCGGGAAGTCCGCGTCCTGGTACGTCAGCGGGGGCATCCGTCGTTGGCCGGTTTGGAGGTGGAGGAAGTCCTGGGTGACCTCAGAGACCCCGTCTCTCTCCAGGCGGCCCTGCGGGGCGTGGACCGGGTGTTCCATGTGGCCGCGGATTACCGCCTCTGGGTGCCCCGCCCGGCGGAGATGTATGCGGTTAACGTGGGTGGGACCGAACAGGTGCTAAGGGCGGCCGCCCACGCGGGGGTGGAGCGGCTGGTCTACACCAGCACCGTGGGCACCTTGGGCAATCCCGGGGACGGACGGCCCGGAACGGAGGAAACCCCCGTCAGCCTGGCCGATATGGTGGGCCATTACAAGCGCTCCAAGTTCCTGGCGGAGGCCAAGGTGCTTGAGTTCGCGGCCCAAGGGCTGCCGGTGGTCCTGGTGCACCCCAGCGCGCCGGTGGGCCCCTGGGACTGGCGTCCCACCCCCACCGGGCAAATGATTGTGGACTTCCTGAAGGGCCGCTGCCCGGCGTATGTGGAGACCGGCCTAAACCTGGTGCACGTCCGGGACGTAGCCAAGGGGCATCTGTTGGCGGAAGCCAAAGGAAAAGTGGGGGAAAAATACATCCTCGGGTGCGAAAACCTCAGTCTGTCGAAGATCTTCCAATTGCTCAGCGAGCTGAGCGGGGTCCCGGCCCCTCGCCTCAAGTTGCCCTACCGTCCGGTGCTCCTGATGGCGTATCTCAACGAGTTTTGGGCCACGTACATCAGCGGCCGGCCGCCCCGTATGCCCTTGGCAGCGGTGAAAATGGCCAAAAAATTCATGTTTTTCGACAGCCGTAAGGCGGTCCAGGAATTGGGCCTGCCCCAGACGCCGGTGCGGGAGGCGTTGGCTGAGGCGGTGGATTGGTTCCGGCAGCGGGGATATGTCTGAGGGTTCAGACGCCGAATGTCCGCTTTGGAGCCGCGGCCTTGGCCATGGTGCGGAAGATCGAAAAATATTTGCGAAAATCATCCTGATGCGCCAACATAAGAAAACTTGGCGAAGGGCGCCCACCGATTTTTTGGCACTCCGGGAACGGTGGAAGGCTGGCCCTGAGGGAGGTGGCGGGTGCGTTTCCCCTTAAGTCTCAGCCTGGATTTGGGTCGCTATCTTATAGGCAAGCGGCTGGCCGGGGAAAAAAGATTTCCCCTGGTGCTGATGCTGGAGCCCACCTTGCAATGCAACCTGGCCTGCCAAGGCTGTGGCCGCATCCAGGAGTATCGTGATACCCTGTCACGGGCCCTGACCCTTGAAGAATGCCTGGATTCGGTGGAGGAGTGCAACGCTCCGGTAGTCACCATCACGGGCGGTGAACCCCTGCTCTATCCCCCGGTCTTTGAATTGCTTGAGGAGCTGGTGCAGCGCAAAAAGCACCTCTACCTTTGCACCAACGCCATTCTTCTGGAAAAATCGTTGCCTCGCTTGCCCCGCTCCCCGCGGCTTACCCTGAGCGTGCACTTGGACGGCCTGGAACCCACCCATGACCGCCTGCTGGGGCGGCCGGGGTTATTTAAGATTGCCATGCAGGCAATCCGGGCCGCCAAGGAGCAGGGAATCCGGGTGTGCACCAACACCACCATTTACAAAGACACCGACATCCGAGAAATTCAGGAACTTTTTCACCTGCTCACCGGTTTAGGGGTGGACGGGATTCTGGTGTCCCCGGCCTTCAGCTTCGAAGGGGTGTCCCCGGAGCTCTTCCTAAGCCGGAAGGAAATCCAGGAAAAGTTTGTGTCCCTCACCGCCAACGGCCGCCCGGTGCGCTATTTCAGCACCCCCCTCTATCTCAGCTTTTTGAGGGGAGAACGGCAGTATGAGTGCACCCCCTGGGCCAATCCCACGCGCAACCCTTCAGGGTGGCGCTCCCCCTGCTACCAGATTTTAGACGGCCACTATCCCACCTTCCAAGAGCTCATGGAAAAGACCGATTGGGAGCGTTTCGGCCCCGGGCGGGACCCTCGCTGCAGTCAGTGCATGATGCACTGCGGTTTTGAGCCCAGCGTGGTGCGGAACCTGGGTCTGAAAGATATGTGGCGCCTGCTGCGCTGGAATTTCTCCTAAAGGAGAGCCAAAGGTGGGGCCCGCCGCCCCAGGGCAAGACGCGGCAGCCCCCCGGCCCTCCGGAGGGGTCAGGTTGGCCCTGCTGTTGCTGCTGGCCGGAGTCGCCGGCGGCTACCTTGCCTCCCTGCAAGGCCTGCCCCTGATCCGGGCGGAGGCCTTATATGCCGTGGGGGCTTTGGAGATGCTCCGCGCCGGGGAGTGGCTCACTCCCACCTTCCAAGGCCTCCCTTATCTGGACAAACCACCGCTCATTTTCTGGTTGAACGCCTTGCTGGCCGCGGCGGCGGGAGAAGCGGCGCTGACGGCCCGGCTTCTCAACCTGGGGCTGGCACTGGGCGAGGTGTGGCTGACCTATTGCCTGGGAAGCCGCCTGTTCGGCCCCCGGCCGGCTTGGTGGGGGGCGTTTGCCCTGGCTGTCAGCGTGGGGTTTTTCGTCCTGCACCTGCAACTGCTGACCGACCATCTCATCACCTTCTGGCTGCTGGCCGCGTTTTGCCTGTGGCTGCGCTGGCTGGCCGCCCCCGGCCGTTTGCTCGAGCTGGCCTTTTTTGCTTGCCTAGGGGCCGGTTTTCTCAGCAAAGGGCTCATCGGGGTGTGCTTCCCCCTGGCCATCCTGGGTCTCACGGCTTGGGCCGGCCACGCTCGGAACGGCTTGGTTTTGTTGGGTTCGGCCCGGGGATGGGCTTTGCTGGCCGGCCTCCTGCTCCCCTGGCTCCTGCTCATGGAGTTCAAACATCCCGGTTTTGTCCGGCACCAGCTGGTAAATGAGCAGTTGCTGCGGTTTTTCGGCCAGCGCCAGCCGCCGGACGTCACCTCCTTTTCTGTGGGCGGCTTTTGGCTTTTGACCGCCCTGTGGCTCCTCCCCTGGACGCCCCTTTTGCCTGCCGCGTTCAGGAACTTTTGGCGGGAAGCCGCGGGGCCGGGGGCTCCCTTGCCCCTCGGCCGCCTGCTTTTTCTCTGGCCTGCCGTGATTCTGGGGTTTTTCTCCCTTTCGGCCTGCCGGGTGGAATACTATCCCCTGCCGTCCCTGCCGCCGCTGGCCTTGCTGGCGGGTTGGCAACTGGAGCGCAGCCTTCGGGTTCCGGGCAATGGGGCTCTCCCCGTGGCAATGTCAGTCCTGGCCGGGGCGGCGGTTTTGCCCTTTGTGCTTTTGCATCCTCTGGAGCATCTCTTGGCGGCCAACCGGCGGGAGTTCTGCGGACTCACCGAGGCCTTGGCGCCTCAGTTGGCCCCGGGCCTGGGGATCTTGGCCGCCTGGGGGCTGGTGGGCGGGCTTTGGGGTTGGCGGCGGCCCCGCCTGGCCTTGGCTGCCTACGCCGGCTTGGCCTTCACCCTTTTGGCCCTCAGCTTGCAGGGGGTGAGAGCCCTGTCACCGCGTTTGAGCGATCATCTTCCCGGCGCGTGGCTCAGGCAGCATGCGCAGCCGGGGGAGATGGTGGTCATGGAGACGGTGGAAGAATACGAATATGCCGCTTCCCTCGTCTTCTATGCGGGGCGTCCGGTGAAAATCATCATCCGCCGGGGATTGCCCCAATTTCCCCGGCCGGTGACCGCCCCCGACACCTACCTCATTTCCCCCGCCGAGCTGCTTGCCTTGTGGGACGGTGCCGCCCGGGTGTATCTGCTGGTGGATGAAGCCGCGGAGCCGGCGGAGCCTTGGCAGGGAGCGCCGCCTCTGCTGGTAACTCCCGGCAAGCGCCTCTACCGCAATTTCCCGCCGCTCCCCTGCCGATCTCCGTAACCTGGCGGGAATAATGAAACTATCGGCCGGTTTCTTGCCCCAGCCGGATAAAACCAGTATGATGAAAGGTGCTATGCGGCAGGAACAACCACCCTCCATCGGTACGATTCGGGACCATGACCCCCGGCCTCTGCGGTCCGTTTCGCCGGCCGCCGCGCCGCCCCTTCAGCTATGATCCCTTTACGCGACAGCATCCCCTCCCTTACCGCGCCGGTGGTCACCTACCTGCTGATGGCCGCCAACGTGCTCATGTTCCTTTTTCAGCTCAGTTTGGGGCGGGAGCTGCTGGAACACCTGGTCCTCACCTACGGGTTCGTGCCCCGGCGGTTTCTGAGCCAACTGGGACACGCGCCGCTCCCTGACCTGGTGTTGCCCATGTTTTCCTCCATGTTTCTGCATGGCGGCTGGCTGCACCTCATCGGCAATGTCTGGACCCTGTTCATTTTCGGCGACAACGTCGAGGACACCCTGGGTCATGTCCGCTACCTGGCCTTTTACCTGGGGAGCGGGGTGCTGGCCTGTCTGACCCAACTGGCCGCCGGCCCCTTTTCTCCCATCCCCATGATCGGCGCCAGCGGAGCCATCGGGGGCGTTATGGGGGCCTACTTCGCCCTGTTTCCCTATTCCCGCATCCTCACGCTGGTGCCCATTTTCCTGTTCCTGATCATTGAAGTGCCGGCCTATTTCTACCTGGGGTTTTGGTTTTTCATGCAGTTTTTTTCCGGCACCATTGCCGTCCTGGGCTCCGGCGTCCAGGGTGGGGTGGCCTTCTGGGCACACGTGGGAGGCTTTGCCGCCGGCTACGTCCTGATCCGGTTCACGGTCGCGGCCAGGGCCAGAGCCCTGCTGCGCCGGGGCCGGTAATTTCGACGGGCTCATCGGGCGCTTCTCCACCCATCGGGCCGGGGGCGGGGGAAAGGTGGGGCCGCAGGTCCCGGCCTTGGTTCAACCTGGGCGCGGGCCTTTGTCCCCCAAAGGACAGCACTTAAAGAGAGGACCCATGAGAAAACTCCGGCTTTTCCTCCTGCTGGGAATCGTTTGGGGACTGGCATCCGGGCATCTGGAGGCCCAGGATGCCACCCTTCCCCAGGAACAGATTTGGCTGAACCAAGGCGAAGCCGCCCTTCAGGAGCGACGGTTCGAAGCCGCCCGGCAGGCCTACCAAAAGGTCTTGCGCAAAGACCCCGAGTCCGCCACCGCCCTGCACGGCCTGGGACTTGCCCTGGCGGGCCTGGAGCGCTATCGGGAGGCCCAGGCGGCCTTTCAAAACGCGGTCAAACTCAGCCCTACCTGGAGCCGGGCTTTGGTTTCCCTGGGTTTGGCCCAATTCAAGCAAAGGGAATGGCAGCCGGCGGCCGACTCTTTTCGGAAGGCGGTCAACCTCCAGCCCAATGACGCCGAAGCCTGGTATTGCCTGGGCTTAACCTTGGGCAAACAGGGCCGCCACCAGGAGGCCAAAGAGGCCTTCCAACGGGCCCTGACGATCAAGCCCGATTATCCTTCGGCGCAGAAAAATCTGGGCATGGCCCTGATGAAACTGGAAAACTGGTCGGCCGCGGGACAAGCCTTCCAAAAGGCGGTGCGTCTCAATCCCAAGGATCCGCAAGCCCGCTTGGGGCTCATGGCCTGCCATCTGAAGGCCGGGGATAAAGAAAAGGCCGCCCGGGAATACCAGACCTTGAAGATTCTCGACCCCAAGTTGGCCCAAGAGTGGCGGGAGCTCCTGCAGGAGTGACGGGGAGCGGGCGAAGCCGCCCGGCCCTTTTTCATTCCTTCCTCCAAGCCGGCGGGGATTTTTCCCACCGGTGCTCATTTAAGCTCCCGAGCCATCTTAAAGAGGGGCCCGGGACGGACTGGAGGGGGGACTCCCCGCAGTGAGGCAATTTCATGCTGGAAAGATTCGTGCAACAGGTGCGGGCCAATTGCTTGGTGGCCAGCGGCTCCCAGGCGGGGCTGTTCTCCCTGTGCGGATTGTTGCTGAGGCTCCGGGTGCTTTACAAATGGGAGCACGGGCTGCCTCCCTGGCGGGAGCCGGAGCCGGCTGCGGTCCTGGCTTGGGTGGCCCAGGTGGAGAGCGCCTGGGACGCTCTGGAATCCGAAAGCCCGGATCATTTGACCCTGAACGGCAGCACCTACGAACCCTTTCAGGTGGAGGAGCTGAACGCCGGGTTGTGGCCCCTGGGCCTGGCGTACGGGGCTGGATTCACCCGCGGACTGGCGCCCACCTTTTTCCTGGGGGAACTGCTGGAGGTCAGGCGGCACGCTCACCTCACCATGCTGCTCCTGGGCAATGAGACGGCCCGGGACCTGGACGGCACCCCGGCCCTGCGGCAGGGCAATTTGATTTACGCCCGGCGACAGGCCCTGGAATTCTACCTTTGGGACCGGCTGGCTGACCCCACCCAGCAGGGGGATGAACGACTGGAACTGGCCCTTAAGACCTATGGCCTGAGCCTGAGCCGCCTGGTGGGACAGCCGGAGCGCCATTGGGAGGGGTTTTTGCAGCTGGCGGCGGCGGAGATGGAGGCCTACCTCCACCATGAAATCGGCGAGGCCCTGGAAACGTGTCTGGCAGAGGTGTTCCCCGTCCTGCTGGGACTCTTTCCCCACAGCCGCCTCGAATTATGGCTGCGGGCCCTCAAGGATGCCCTGGCCGAGGTGACCGACTCCGGGCGGCTGGCGTACGTGATTCAAGAGCGCCGCCTGTCTTCCCTGGCCCTGTTCTTTGCCTTTCAACCCGGCCTGTATCCCCTGCTGCTGCCGGAACTGGCTCCCGCCTATGAGCAGGTGACCACCCATGGCGACTGGGAGGCCATGGACCGGGCACGGCAAGCGGCCCTGGCCCGACTCAGAGGCGTTGTGGCGCAGGTTGAGGAGGCAGTGGCGGCCTGGGCCGAATCCCCCGCCCGGCTCGGCCGGGAGCTGCAAAGCCGGTTCCTGGCCCCTTTGGGCCTGTAGGAGAAGCACGGTGCGCTTCTTTAAGACGGTACTCCCACCTCAACCGGAAAAGGAAAGGATGCGGCCATGAATTTGCACCTCGACAGGGTTATCAGCAAAGCCTTCCTCATTTTCGCCTGCTTGTTGCCGGTCATCCTGACGGGCTCCGGGTCGGGATCCAAGGCAGCGGAGAAAGCGGCTCTGGTGGAGTTGCACACCAACTTGGGGGTCATCGCCTTGGAGCTTTATCCGGAGCGGGCGCCGGCCACCGTCGCCAATTTTCTCCGATACGTCAAGGAGGGGCACTACCAAGGAACTATCTTTCATCGGGTGATTCCGGGTTTCATGATCCAGGGCGGGGGCTTTAATGAACAATGGCAGCCCAAACCCACCCGGCCCCCCATTCCCAACGAGGCCGCCAACGGACTGGCCAACGAGGCCTACACGGTGGCCATGGCCCGCACGTCCGATCCCCACTCGGCCACCGCCCAATTCTTCATCAACGTGGCGGACAATCCCTTTCTCAACTACACCGCCGCCAATCCCCAGGGCTGGGGCTACGCCGTCTTTGGCCGGGTGGTCAGGGGCAAGGAAGTGGTGGATAAGATCGCCGCATTGCCCACCACCACCCGGGGAATGCACCAAAACGTGCCGGTGCAACCGGTGGTGATCACCCGGGCTATCCTGGTGCAACCCTAAATATTGGAAGGAAGGCAACTTTTTCCTTGACTTTTGCTCCTCCGTGGGGCATGCATTTACATGAAGGAAACCTAGCTGGTGTAACGGGGGAGAACACCAAGCACTGGCCCGTTGAGGGCAAAGGGGGAGGTCGGTATCCGGCAGGCCCGGCAGGAAACCGGGACAGCGGCAGGTTGACAGGCGCAGGAGGCCCCGCCTTGCCCTTCCGGAACTCCACCGTCTCCTCCCCACTCACCCTTGGCGGTATGGCCGCTCCCCTGTGTCCCCACTGAGCCGGGCGAAAGGAGTGCGCCATGGCGTTTGCCCCACCCCCGCCGGCTGACCGGGAAGGTCGCCTGGAGGCCGCTCCCTTAAGTTTCGCTCCCCCTGCTGACCTGGCGGGAGCTCTCTGCCAGCCGCTGCTCACCCCCATCCGGGAAAAGCTGTGGGACCGCTTGGAAAAACTCCAGCGGACCAGCCTCATGGCCCGGGAAAACCAGCCGACGCCGGAGTCTTCCCGCCGCGGCGCTCCCTTTATCGTCGCGGTCATCAACCAAAAGGGCGGCACCGGCAAAACCACCACCACCATTAATCTCAGCGCCGCTTTGGCCTATCTGGGATATTCCACCTTAATGGTGGACCTCGACCCCCAAGGCCACGCCACCATCGGCATCGGCGTGGATCCTGATGCCTTCCTGGAATCCATGGCCGAGGTCATGAGCATTCCCCGCAAACCGGCGGCGGATGTCATCCTCTCCACCTATATCCCCAAGCTTTTTCTGGCCCCCGCCCGCATTCATCTGGCCCATGTGGCGGAACAGGTTTATACCCGGGTCTTTCGCGAGGCCATCCTGGCCCAGGCCTTGCGTGGGCTCCCCTACGAATTCATTTTCATTGACTGTCCCCCCTCCCTGGGGGTTTTGACCATCAACGCTTTGTATGCCTGCCATTTCATCATCATCCCCTGCCAGACCTCCCGCTATTCTTTGGACGGTTTGGCGGATCTCCTTTACACCGTGGAACAGGTGAAAAACCTCAGTCCTCAGGAGCTCATGCACCAGGAATTGTTTCGCATTCTCCTCACCATGTTTGACCGGCGCAACCGCGTCACCAATGAATATATCCTGGATGAACTCAGACCGTACCGGAACCACACCTTCGCCACCCTGATCATGAGAAACGAGGCCTTAAATCAAGCCCAGATCGAGCAGAAGGCCATTTTTGACTTCGACCCGCAGTGCAGCGGCTCCCAAGACTATCAGCAGCTGGCGAATGAATTCCTGCTACTCTATCAGAGACTTACCGGAGCCTCGGGAGAGGAGCAGGCGCTTCCCACCACCGGCTAGCGCCCCAGATGGCCGCCTTTTCATGGCGGTGTGGTTGATCGTCTGACACCTGGTCTGATCGCAATCCTTTCCCGGACCACATAGGGTGAGCGACATGAAAGCGCACGCTGAGGACGAAACTCCGCAACCGAAGGTGCGGATCGGGCCAAAGGAATTGCAGCGCATCGTGGGCACCCGGAAAAATCTGGATGCCTCCGAGGCCCTGGCCGGTTACGCGGCCCGTTATCTCACCCTGGGCTGGCTGCCCGTGGCCTATGACGCCCAGGCGGAACGACTCCTGGACATTGATTTCCATCAGCCGTCGGACCTCTGGAAGCAGACCCTGATGGATGTGGCCATGCAGGGCACTTCCCTGGGGTTGGCCATCCGTCTGGAGGCCCCCCTTTTGGTGCTAAAAATCAAGGCCACCGCGGGCGGGGCACTCCGCCGGGCGTTGCTGGAGAGTTCCCCCATCTGTATGGCGGCGGCCGGCGGCGTGGAGCATCATTTCTTCCTGCTGCCCCGGGGGTGGGAGCCAACCCCCGAGGCTGACAGACTTGCCCACGGGGAGTGGGCCCTCTTAGGCCCGGGAGAGGTCGTGGAAGTGCCGCCCTCACCCGGAGGGGAAGCCGGAGAGGCCTGGCAGTGGGAGACGGCCCCCTGGGAGCTGCCGCCGACGACGCCTTCGGAGGCAATCCTGACTCAGTTGGCCGGCCTCGGAGCCCTCAAGCCTCCCGGACTGGGCGCCGATCTTCCCACCTGGGACGAGATCTACGCCGCCATCGGCCATCTGGATCGACTGTTCAAAGTTCTTCTGGCCCCCTGCCCCTCCACCGGAGAGTATTTCCGGCACATCCTGTGCGAGGCCTTGCAGGCCGGGGTGACGGATCCCCGCCTCCTGAAAGGCCTGCTCTGGCACGCCCCGCACGGCGACCTCCCCCGTCATCCCCAGCGAGCCCGGCAGCTTTTTGAGGCGGTGGACAACTTTCCTGGCTTGGGGGGCGTCAAACCCCGGGGCCGACCGACCTTGGTCCCGCCGCCTGCGACCAGCACCCCACCCCCCGGACCTCCAGGCCACACTCCGGCGGAGCTGGCCCAGCGAGTGCAGTTCCTCAGCGCCAGAACCCAGGAACTGGAGCGGCAACTGGCGGCCATGAAAACCAAATCAAGGGCAGCGGCCCCTCCGGCTACAGGTCCAAGCCCGGAGGCGGCCCAGGCCCACACCATTCCCTGCTGGGGGGAATGGCGCAAGCTTTTACCGCACCCTAACCCTGAAGCGCAGATGCTGGACGCCTTGCGGGATCTGGTGGCCGCCTTTCTGGCCGAGCATCCCGACATCGGCGCCGATCCCAAAAAAATCCATCTGTTGCTCTACTGCTATCAACACTATGTCAATAATGACCCCAGCAACGCGGGGTTATCCATTCAGGCAAAGCTTGACCGGGCCCTGGCTGTGGCCCGGGATTTCATTCACAACCACGGCCTGTTCACCTGAACGGCCACCAATGGGGGGAGAGCCATGGAGGGAGGCGCAACGCTGAAACTTTGGAGCATCGGGGGGGGCAAGGGCGGAGTAGGCAAAAGCCTCTTCACCCTGGGACTGGCGATGGCCTTGGCCCGCTTGGGAAACCGGGTCATCATGGTGGACGGCGATTTGGGGGGCGCCAATTTGCACACCATGATGGGCCTCAAATACCCCGCGGTCACCCTGGAGCATTTTCTTCTGCGCCAGGTGACCTCCCTGGCAGACCTGATCCTGCCTACGCCCGTGGACGGCATCGGCCTCATCTGCGGCGCCGACGACGTCCTGGGGGCCGCCAACCCGACGTATTTTCAGAAGATCCGCTTGCTCAGGGAGCTGGAAAAGCTGCCGGCCGATTTTGTCCTCATTGACCTGGGGGCAGGCACCTCTTATAACACCCTGGACCTGTTTAATTTCTGCCCCGGACGCATCGCCGTTTTCAGCGGCTTGACCACCGCCCTGCAAAACGTTTACGGCTTCATCAAATGCGCCCTTTTCCGGCGCTTGGCCCGGGAATTTGCCAAAGAAGAGGAGGTGCTGGCCCTGCTGTATGCCGAACCGCTCCCCGGCCAGGAAAACCCCGATTCCATGGACGACCACCTGGCCAAGCTCCGGGAGAGCAATCCCGCCCTCAGTTTCCGTCTGGCCAAGCTGCTCCGAGCCTATCAGCTCTATTTGGTCACCAACATGGTGAAGTGCGATCAGGACTTGCGGGCGGCGGAGATCATCCAGTCGGTGTGCCAGGACTTCTTAACCATCAAACCCGAAATTCTGGGCCATCTGTTCTATGACGCCACGGCGGAAGTGGCCATCAACCAGATGGTGCCTTCCCTTCTGTATCAGCGGAGCAATCGCCTGGCCACTGGATTTGAGCAGGTGGCCCGCCGAATTCTCCGCCTGGCCCGCCGCGCCAAGCAGACCACTTCCCTTGGCCACCAGGCCCTCGGTGCCGTGCCGCTGGCGGCTTGGAAACAGGCCCTCCCGGAATCCACCTGAACCTTGGCAGGAAAGAAAAGAGTCCGCTTCGCCGGCCGGGGCTCTAACAAGCCCCGGCCGGGAAGGGGAGTGAGGCGGGCTGGCCTGGCCGGGCCCCGCTCAAGGAGCCGGGATCAACACCGCGGCACCGCTGAGCCTTCCTTGTCGCAGGCGAAGTAACGCCTCGTTTGCGGCGCTGAGCGGGAAGCGCTCCACTTGCGGGCGGATAGGGATCTCCTGGGCCAGGGCCAGGAATTCCTCGCCGTCCTGGCGGGTGAGGTTGGCCACCGAACGCACTACCCGCTCCCCCCAAAGGATGGCGTATGGAAAGGCAGGGATATCGCTCATATGGATGCCGCCGCACACCACCACCCCCCCCTTGGCGGTGGCCCGCAAGGCGGCGGGCACCAGAGATCCCACCGGCGCAAAGATAATCGCCGCATCCAGTTCCACCGGAGGCGCCGTCGTGGAGTCCCCGGCCCAGACTGCTCCCAGGCTGCGGGCAAAATCCTGGGCCTCTTTATCTCCCGGAGAGGTGAAGGCATAGACCTCCCGCCCCTGGTACCGGGCTACCTGGGCTGCCAAATGGGCGGCGGCTCCGAAGCCATAGATCCCCAACCGTTTCCCCTCGCCGGCCAGACGATAGGAGCGGTAGCCTATCAGTCCGGCACACAGCAGCGGGGCAACCTCCGCATCCCCCATACCCGCCGGCAGGGGAAAGCAATAGGCTTCGTCGGCCACCGCATACTCCGCGTAGCCGCCATCCAGGGTGTAGCCGGTGAAGCCCGGGGCGTCACAGAGGTTTTCCCGGCCCCCCAGGCAATAGCGGCAGCGGCCGCAGGTGTGCCCCAACCACGGCACCCCCACCCGGTCTCCCATGGCGAACTTGGCCACCCCCGGCCCCATGCCGGCCACCCGGCCCACAATCTCATGTCCCAGAATCAGCGGCAGTTTGGGATGGGGGAGTTCCCCGTCATGGACGTGCAGGTCGGTGCGGCACACCCCGCAGGCCTGCACCCGCAGGAGCACTTGACCCGGACCGGGCATGGGCACCGGCACTTCCCTGAGCTCCAGCGGCCCGCCAACCCTGGCCAGCACCATGGCCCGCATGGTTTGTCGGTTTGGCATAGGTTGAACCGAGGGGAGGGCCGGGGGACCGCAAGCCCCCCGCCCTCCCCTCCCAATCCCCTTTACGGGGTTGGGGGAGTGGGTTTGGGAGAGGGGGCAAGGTCCTGCGACCCCTGGCCCCCTCTCCCAACTACTCTTTTTGACCTCACTTCGCTAAGGTGAACTTGCCGTTTTTGACCTGGACGATGACCATGGAGTCCACGCCCAAGCCGTTGTGGTCTTCGGGGGTGATATTATAGATGCCGGAAATTCCCACATACCCTTTGGTCTGCTCGATGGCGTCCCGCACTTTCTTGGGGTCGGCGCCCACCTTTTTCAGGGCGTTGGTGACGATGTAAATGGCGTCCCACGCATAGCCCGAGTGGGTGTTGATGGGGAATTGTTTGTCCAGGCCGGCCTCTTTATAAAGCTTGATGAACTCCTGAATCACCTTCTTCTGGGGATCGGCATCCGGCAGTTCATCGGCCACCATGAGCTTGGTGGAAGGCATGCGGTCTCCTTCCGAGGCCTTGCCCGCCAGCTCGATGTATTTGGGGTCGGGCTGCCCATGGCACTGGAAGAGCGGGATGGTGATCCCCAATTGGGCCTTGTTTTTGGAAATGATGGCCCCGGCCGGGCCCACCGTCCATACTACAATGGCCTCGGGCGCCGCGTTTTTGATCTTGGTAAGCTGGGAGGTCATGTCAATGTCTTTGGGGCCGAAGGACTCCTCAGCCACAAACGTGATCCCATATTCCGGGGCCAGCTTCTTGAGCCACACCACCCCGTCCTTGCCAAAGGGATCGGTGGCGTACATCAGCCCCAGTTTGGTGAGGTTCTTTTCCTTCAGGTAGCCGAAAAGCTTGGCCACCGCGGTGGAGGAGCGCTGGGGGGACTTGAAAATATAGGTGAAGGGGCCGGTTTCCTTCATAATGGGCGGATCGCCGCCCACGGTCATAAAAATGGGGATGGCGGCTTCCTCCACAATCTTTTTCACCTGCATCCCCTCGCCGGTGGAGGTGGGCCCGATGATCGCCACCACCTTGTCGGCATGGATAAACTTCTTAGCGATGGTGGCCGCCTTGGCCGGATCGCTCTCGGTGTCCCCCATGACCAACTCAATGGGCCGGCCGTTGATACCTCCCTCGGCATTGATCTTCTTCACCGCCAGCTCGGCCACCAGCTTGGTGGGGGTGCCGATGTGGGCGATGGGGCCGGAAAGGGCGAAAAAGGCGCCGATCTTGATGGGTTCCGCCGCCGGGGCTCCGACGCTCAGAAACGCCAGGGCAAACAAGGCCAAAACTATTCCCGCCAGACGCGACTTCATGCAAACACCTCCCTCATCCCGCCATATTTTCCCTTCTTCCTTCCTGTCGGCCACCATACCGATCTTGAGAAAGGCTTGTCAAATCCAAAAAGCGCCGGGGACAGCGTTTTTCTCCCGGGCGGGCTACCAGCCCGTAGTTTTCCCTGGCGGACAGCCCGGCGAGCACGTGGGGTCTGAGCCCCACCAGTAATTAATGCCCATGGGTTCGGGCGACGGCGGGGAGGAATAGTAGGCCTCCAGGGTGCCGCAGCCGGCAACCCAGAGCCAGAGCAGGGTGGCGAAGAGAACCCTCTTGGCATACCGCATGATCATTCTCCCTTCCAAAGCGGCGCAACCGGTTAAGGGGCCGGCGAGCAAGACGGGACGGGCCCGATCACCCGCCTCCCCCGCCGCTACACCACCGAATCGGTGATGCGGTCGTCGAAAATGCGTTTGCTTTTGCGCTCCGAGCGGGGCAGCTCCCCATAGGCCACCACTTCCACCTCCGGGGTCACCAAAAGCCGGTGCTTGATGCGATACCGCACCTCCCGACCCAGCTCATCGGCCCGGCCCGGCTCCACCCCTTCGCCCCGCTCCACTTTGATAAGCATATGGTCCCGACCGCCCGCATCCCGGTGGAGGTGCACTTGGTATTCCGAGCCCAGTCCCGGAATGTCGGAGAGGATGCGGTCAATGCTGGAGGGATAGATGTTCACTCCCCGAAACTTGAACATGTCGTCGGTGCGGCCCCGGATGCGGGAGTGGCGCGGCAGGATGGTGCCGCAGGTGCAGGGTCCCGGGATGATGCGGGTGATGTCCCGGGTGCGGTAGCGGATAAGGGGGGCGGCCTCCTTGGTCAAAGTGGTAACCACCATTTCTCCCCATTCGCCGTCCGGCAGCGGCGCCAGGGTCTCCGGATCCACAATCTCCAGGATATAGTAATCGGCCCAGTAATGGATGCAATCATGGTGAGGGCATTCGATGCCGGTGCCGGGCCCGTAAAGTTCGGTAAGGCCTGGGATATCGAACAGCTCCACCCCGCCGAACAGCTCCGCCATTTTGCGACGCATGGAGACGCTGGAGCGCTCCGACCCGTAGATCACCTTCCTGAGGAAAATCTTGTCGGCCAAGCCCCGCCGGTGCACCTCTTCAGCCATGAGCAGGCCCATGGAGGCGGTGCAGCAGAGCACCGTGCTTTGCAGATCCAGCAAGAATTCACATTGCAGATCAATATTTCCCGGGCCGACGGGCAAGGCCATGGCCCCTAGCTTTTCACAGCCCGCCTGAAATCCCACCCCCGCGGTCCACACCCCATACCCCACCGCAATCTGCACCCGATCCAAGGGGGTCACCCCGGCCATCTCGTACGCCCGGGCGAAGAAGTGGGCCCAGTCATCCACATCTTTTTGGGTGTAGCACAGAATTTTCCGCTTGCCGGTGGTGCCGCTGGAGGCGTGGATGCGCACAATCTGCTCAAAGGGCACGGAGCGCAAGGGAAAGGGATAGTGATCCCGAAGGTCCTCACCGGTGGTGAAGGGCAGCCGGGTCAGATCGTCCAGGGAACGGATGTCCTCGGGTCGAAGGCCGGCCGCCTCCAGGCGCTCCCGGTAAAAGGGCGAGCCCTCATAGGCGTGGCGCACCGTCCATTTCAGGCCGGCGAGTTGGTGCTCGGCAAGCTCCGCTTCAGTTCGAAAGGCAGGCAGAAAGGTTTTGTGCGTCATGGTCGGTTTCACCAAACGGATATTGGTCAGGCCGGCGGCGCCCAAGCGGCTGGCCGCGGGGTTGTTGGCGCTGGCGGCGCCCAGGAAGGCCCGGCGCAGCTCCGGGTCCACCAGTAATGCCTCACTCTTTCCTTGGCCCACCAGATGGCCGTTGGCCAACAAGTAAGCGGAGCGGGAGGCGGTCAGGGCCCGGGCGGCATTTTGTTCCACCAGCAGGATGGTCACCCCGGCCCGGCCCAGTTGGTGGATGATGTCGAAAATCTCGTCGGCAATGAGCGGCGCCAATCCCAGGCTGGGCTCATCCAACAGGAGCAGCCGGGGTTTGGCCATCAGCCCCCGGGCAATGGCCACCATCTGCTGCTCGCCGCCGGATAGGGTGCCGGTGGGCTGCGCAAGGCGCTCGGCCAGGCGCGGGAAGCGTTTCAGGACCTCGGCCAGACGGGCTTCCCGCTCCCGTTTCCCCATTTTCAGGGCCAAGGCCCCCAGTTCCAGGTTTTCCCGGACGCTGAGGTCGCCGAACATCTCCCGGCCTTCGGGAACCAAGGCCACCCCAGCGGCCGCCATGGCCGCGGGGGAGCTGCCGGTGACCTCCCGTCCTTCGAGAAAGATGTGGCCGCCGGAGGGAGGGGTGAGACCCATGACCGCCTTGAGCAGGCTGGTCTTGCCAGCGCCGTTGGCCCCCACCAAGGCCACGGTTTCGCCCCGGTCCACGTCCAGGGAGACCCCAAAGAGCGCCTGGGCGGCGCCGTAATGGACCGTGAGGTCCCGGATGCTCAAAAGGGGCACGGCGTTTCCGGACATGGCAAAGGGCATTATAAACGGCGGCCGGCCGTCTGGCAAGGGCGGCCGCCGGGGTCCGAGGGATGGCTGAGGCGCTGAGCGTTATACCCCTCTTGCTTCACCTGCCTCCTGAAGCCGGTGACAAAGTTCCGGGCGGAGAGCCGGAAAATTCCCTTTCCTCGTTCTTCCGGCCCCGCCGCCTGGGGGGCAAATTTGCTCACCTGGGTGTGCAGACATTGAATTTTCCCCGGCGGTGTTTATAATATCCTAAGTGGCAAAAACCCTTGCCGCCAAATCGCTTAACCGCCAAACCATCCCCACCCCGCCCGGCTGACCGGTCGGGCAATGCGGCGGGCTTGGTATAAGGAGCGTAAAGGAGTTTGCAATGCTAACCGAACAAGGTTTCGATACCCTGGGCGGCCCCACCGTGAGCACCGAAGAAGTGGTCACCGCGGTTTTCCCCCATCCATATCATGGCCGCCTGATTGAGCGGGTCATCTTATGGGTGCGGCCCTTCATTGAATTCAAAGGCGAGCGCTACAAGCTGACCTGGTGGAGCCAGGGGGTGGCCTATTACGCGCCGGTAACCACACCGGCCTGAGCAGTTGACGAGCAAATTTTCCCCGGGCAAGGAGCATTCCTTGCCCGGTTTGCGTTTCGGCCCGGGAGATCCTTTTCTCCAGCGTTCCAAGGCCAGACCTGCCGGGAGGTGCCGGCCTTGGGGGCCGCCCCGGCCGCCGATCTCAAAAAGTGAACACCTGGGCCTCGGCGGCCAAGTCGATGAGGGTCACCCCGGTGCCAATGGCCAGTCCCGGCGGCAGATCCTCTTCGGCGATAAGCCGGCTTTCAGCACAGGGCTTGCACACCAAAAGCTTCGCCCCCTTGTCCACCAGAAATTTCCAATAGGTCATGAGTTCATCGCCGGTGGGGGCTTTGACCCGCTCGGCCAGCGAGAGGTTGGTGAAATAGACCGCGTCATCCACCAGAAAGACGGTGACCTCGTGGCCCTTGTCCGCGGCGATCTTGGCGAACTGGAAGCAGCGCACCGCCCGGGTGGGATCCTCGGGGCCCCGGGTGAGAACAAAGAGAAACTTGCTCATAGTCCTCTCCTTGCCAAATATTTTTCTGAACTACGGGGAATTTTGAATTACGTTTTCCTTAACACCAGGCAAAACCGCGCCCCTGACGGCGTGCAGAAGGCGTGGAAACTCGCCGCAAAAGCCGCGGGCACCCTCTGGCCAGCCGGCGCTACCCCAAGGGCCCCCGTCCGGAAGCCAGCTGCCAGTGCGGTCCTGCCCGGACAAGAAACCCTTCCCGCTCCAGATCCACAGCCAGTCGGGCGGTGCGATCCTTATCCTGCCCAATCCTCGCCGCCAGTTCGGCCAGGGAGAGACGGGCGGCTGGCAACAGGGCCCGCAGGATGGCCCCCCGAACGGCCCGGTCCGAACCCGGGAAGGGGCTCTGGGGGCGATAGCAGGCGCTGCGCCGGTTGGGGTTGGGAACCTGTGTTTTCAGCCACACCCCGTAATCCATAAGGGCATAATACCAAATCCGCACCTGCGTCCGGTCCAGAGTTTGGGCCACCAAGGGCAGGATTTTCCCGTCCCCCACCGAATCGGCCTCCCGAAAGAAGCAGTGGAGAAACACCCGGCGGATGTTGGTTTCGATAAAGGGCACCGGCTGCCCGAAGGCGAAAGCCGCCACCGCGCCGGCCGTGGCCGGGCCGATGCCCGGGAGGGTGGCCAGGACCTCGGGGGCCTCCGGCAGGCGCCCGCCGAAACGGTCTTGCACTTCAAGGGCGCAGGCCTTCAGCGCCAAGGCCCGGCGATTGTAGCCCAGCCCCTGCCAAAGGGCCAGGACCTTGGGCAACGGGGCCTGGGCCAAGGAGGGGAAGTCCGGGAACTCCCGCAGAAAGGCCGAGTACTTGCCCAGGACGCGGGCCACCTGGGTTTGCTGCAGCATAAATTCGGAGACCAGAATGGCGTACGGGTCGGTGGTTTCCCGCCAGGGGAGGCGGCGGCCGTGTTCCCGGTAGTGAGCATAAATCACGGCCTGAAACTGCCTCACCTGCCGGGGGGTCAGCTCCCCTTCGGGAGGCTGCCGTTCCGAGGCCGGACCGGCCCCTTTGGCTTGGCTTGGCCTTTTCGGCCTCCTTCCCTCCATGCCAATCCTCGGAAAACCCTCGCCGGCCGGACCGGGACTCCGGAGCCCGTTCCGGCTCACGCCGTGACGCTCATGCGGCCCAGGTAGGCCTCCAGCACCAGGGGGTTGACCCGCACCTCCGCGGGCGTGCCCTGGGCGATGCGCCGGCCGCCGTCCAGAACCACCACCTGGTCGCTCACCCCCATGACCAAGTCCATGTCGTGCTCCACCAGGAGCATGGTGCGCCCTGACTGGCGCATGAACCGAATGAGGGCCGCCACCTCGGCGGTCTCCTCCGCGTTGAGGCCCGCCACCGGTTCATCCAGCAGGGTGAGCACCGGTTGGGAGACGAAAGCCCGGGCCATCTCCAGGCGCTTTTTATCGCCGTAAGGAAGGACCGCGGCGGGCCAGCCGGCTTTGTCCGCCAGGCCGAAGGTGTCCAGAGCTTCCAGGGCGGTAAGCTTCAACCGGCGCTCCCGATGCCGCAGGCCGGGCGTGCGCAGCAGGGCCTGCCACCAAGAGCAGCCCGCTTGGCAGGTAAGGCCGCAGAGCACATTGTCCAGCACCGACAAGCGGGGAAAAAGGCGCAGATTCTGGAACGTGCGGGCAATCCCCAAAGCGGCGATCTCCTGGGGTGCACGCCCGACGAGCTCCAGGCCTGCAAAGATAATGCTCCCCCGGTCCGGCTTCAGCACCCCGGAAAGGCAGTTGATGAGGGTGGTTTTACCGGCCCCGTTGGGCCCGATGAGGGCCGTTACCTGACCTTTGGCGAGGCTGAAGCTTACCTCGGCCAAGGCCGGCAGCCCGCCGAAATTCTTGCTGACCCCCAAAATTTCCAACAGCGGCGGAGTCGCCGGGGCCGAATTCAAGCCGCCCTCCCCCTGGCCATGGCCCTCAGACGCCGCCGGGCGGAAAAGATGCGCACCTGGTCCATCAAACCGGTGATCAAGCCCTGGGGAAGAAAGATCAAGACCAGCACCAGGATAAGGCCGTGGATGAGATCGAAATAGGCCTCCAGGAACTCCAGATAATGGGGCAACAGGGTAATGAAGGCTACTCCGAACAGGGTCCCCCAGATGGAACCCATGCCCCCGACCACCACCATGATTACCAGGTCCAGGGATCGAAAGATGCTGAAGGCATCCGGGTTGACATAACCGAAGTAGTGAACGTAGAGACTGCCGGCCACCGATGCGTACATCGCCGACAACACGAAGATGCGGATCTTTTCCCGTTGGACGTCCACCCCCAGGGTGGCAGCCGCCACCTCGTCCTGGGCCAAGGCGGCCAACCCCCGCCCCACCCCGCTGCGCACCAAGTTGAGGCACAGCGTCAAGGCCACCAGGGCAACGGCCCACACCAGGTAGTGAAAAGCGATTTCGGTATCGAACCGGAAGCCGGCCAGCGCCAAGGGCGGCACTCCGGAGATACCGCTGGGGCCGCCGGTCACTTCATCCCACTGGACCAACACCAGGTGGACGATGTAGTTGAATCCCAGGGTGGCCATGGCCAGATAATGACCGTGCAGCCTCAGGGTGGGCACGCCGATGAGGAGGGCCGCCGCCGCCACCGCGCTCGCGGTCAGGGCCATGGCGGGCCACGGCGACACCCCCAGGCTCACGCTCAACAGGGCCGAACCATAGGCCCCCAGTCCGAAAAAGGCCGCATGTCCGAGAGAAATCTGGCCGGCAAAGCCGATGAAGAGATTGAGGCCCAGCACCGCGATGCTGTACAAGGCAATGAGGTTGAGCATCCCCAGGGTATAGGGGTTTTGCAGAAACAACGGCGCCAAGGCCGCTCCTCCTGCCACCAGCCAGACCGTCAAGCCAGTGTGGTGCCGGAGTATGAACCACTTAACCCGCTGGAGTTGCCGCATAGAATCTACTTTGCCGCTTCTTCGGCGGCCGCGGCCACACCGAGCCGCCAGGCCTTGAGGCTGCCCTCCAGGTAGCGGGGCGGGGTGAGTTGCACCAGCACCGCTTCCAAACGCTCGGGAGCGCAGAACAACCCTCCCCGGCCGGCGGCAAACCCCAGCAGCACCAGGTTGGACGAGACCGGCGGCAGCCCTTCCCGGCACGCCAACCCCAAGGCATCCACCCGGACATAGTCCCCGGGCACCGGACTGTTGACCACCATGAGGCCCCCCGTCCTGACATACGCACCATGGACGCCCAGATTGCCGTCATGGAGGAATAACCCTACATCCGCCGACCCTGCCGGGATCAATGGGCCCCGGAACGGCCCCACCTTCACCATGGAAATAACCGTGCCCCCCCGTTGGGCCATACCATGGGTCTCCGAAGTGAGCACCGGCAAACCCATCTTCAGGGCCGCCTCTCCCAGCAGGCGGGTGAGGGTCACCGCGCCCTGCCCTCCCAAACCGCTGACAATGATCTGCTGTTTCATGTTTGTCCTTGGACGTTGGGGGAGGGGCGAAAGGCCGACGGCCCTTACCCCTTCCCCAAGCCCCCACCCCCGAACCCATCCAGGGTTGGGAGCGAGGGTTGGAGGGAGGGCAGTCACTGCCCTCCCCTGAAGAACTATGCTCTCTCCCCCGCCTCGATGGCTCCCGCCGGGCAGACGTGGACGCAAACCCCGCAGCCCCGGCAGCGCACCGGCTCAATGGCAGCCCGCCCGGCTGCCTCGTCCCAAATGAGGCCGGGACATTCGAAGGCCTCCAGGCAGTGCTGGCAACCGATGCAGGTTTCGGCCACGGTCATGTCATAGACCGGTTGCGCCGCAGAGGCCTGGCGGTCCAGCAGGCAGGGGTGGCGGGCGATGATAACGGCCACCCCGCCTCCCGGGCTGCGGATGAAGCGCGCGGCTTCCTGGAGGAGCTCGGCCAGTCCCGGAATGTCATAGGCTTCGTGCTCCCGGAGAAACTCCACCCCGCAAGCCCGCACCAGCTCCGGGAGAGGCACCGGTTTGGCGGCTTGGCCTTGCGCGGTGATTCCCAGGGCTGGGGTGGGCTGGTGACCGGTCATGGCGGTGGTGCGGTTGTCCAGGATAACCAGGATAAAACGGGCCCGGTGGAAGACGGCGTTCATCAAGGCCGGCAGGCCGGCGTGGTAGAAGGTGGAGTCGCCGATGGTGGCCACGATGGTGGGAAAGTCTCCGCCGGCGGCATAGGCATGGTAAAAGCCCGCCGCTTGGCTGATACCGGCCCCCATGCAGTGGCAGGTGTCCACCGCTTTGAGGTTCATCCCCAGCGTGTAACAGCCGATGTCGCTGGGGAAGAGGCCGTCCGGAAAGGTCTCCTTGATGGCGTAAAAGGCGGCCCGGTGGCCGCAGCCGGCGCACAGGGTGGGGCGGGTGCCGCCGCCCGCAGGAGCCGGGCGGGGGGTGGCGGGCCGTCCCAGGAAGTTTTCCACCACGGTGCGGATGACCTCCGGGGTGAGCTCGCCCGCCCCCGGAACATCTCCGGACCGGCGTCCCCTGAGGCGGACGTCCGCCAGTTGCAGTTCCATGACCGGGTAGGTTTCCTCCAGCACCAGGATCCGCTGATACTCCCCCTGCACCTTACGGATAAACGCCTGGTTAAGCGGATAGGGCATAATTACCCGGAAGAAGTCGATGCTTGCCAGGAGCCCCATTTCTTCCAGCACATCCTGGGCGTGGGCTGCGGCCACTCCGGAGGCGATGATGCAGGTGCCCGGCCGGGAGCCGTCCCCGGGCCGTAGAACGGGAGTAAATTCCAGATCATGGCTGATCTGGCGGATCTTTTCATTGAGCTGCCGGTGCAGCTCCTGAAGGAACTGCGGAGTGGCGCACCAACGGCCGGGGTTCTTGATGAAATGGGCCGGCCGGCTCAACCTCTGGGATTCGGCCACGGCCACATTCTGGCGGGCGTGGCAGACCCGGGTGGTGGGCCGGAGCAGCACCGGCAGCTCATAGCGCTCCGACAGATCCAAACCCAGGCCCACCATCTCCTTGGCCTCCCGAGGGCTTCCCGGCTCCAGGACCGGCACCTTGGCGAACATGGCGAAAAAGCGGCTGTCCTGCTCGGTTTGGGAACTGTGAGGGCCGGGGTCGTCCGCGGCGATGACCAGAAATCCTCCGGTCACCCCCAGGTAGGCGGCCCGCAGGAAGGGGTCCGCCGCGACGTTCAGCCCCACCTGTTTCATGGCCACTGCTGAACGGCGACCGGCCTGGGAATTGGCGTAGGCCGTTTCAAAGGCCACCTTCTCATTGATGCTCCACTCAGCGTGCAGCGCCACCCCTTCCTCCCGGGCGAAGGCCACCACCGCCGCCAGGATTTCCGAGGCCGGGGTGCCGGGGTAGGAGGCGGCCAGACTGACTCCGGCTTCCACCAGCCCCCGGCCCATGGCTTCGTTGCCCAAGAGCAGGCGTTGGGCTAGTCCTGCTGGGGTAATCATCGTTTCAGATCTCACGATTCTTCTTTCCTAAATGGCCATTGCGGCCAGGGCCTCATTTCATGAACAGCTGTTCCAACGTCTTGGCCCAAGCAAGATACCAGTAGGCGATCTCCGGCACATAGTCCTTATGTGCATAATATTCCTGCGAAAAGTAGTCCATTATTTCAGCCGCCGCTTCCTGGTTTAAGCCCTGGAAGGGACCGGCGGCCGCTTCCATAATGGTCAAGGTGGTATCCAAGCCGCTGGCCAGACCCTGCAACACCGGGCTTTCCTCCGGCAGCCCGTGGTCGGCGTAATATTTCCTTCTCAAGTCATTCTGCATCTGAACCATGGATAATAATGTTACCCGCTCCTGGATCATCCCCGTCCCTTTCTCAACCGCCTCAGGACAACAGCCCCCGAGGTCTAACGAAGAGCACCCCCAAGAGGACCACGAAGGCCAGGACATCCTTGTAGGCGCTGCTGATGTAGGCTGCGGCCAGGCTCTCCAACAAGCCCAACATCAGACCCCCCACAATCGCCCCGGGAAAAGAGCCGAACCCCCCCAGGATGGCGGCGGCAAAGCCCTTGAGACCCAGGAGCACTCCCACGTCATACGCCAGCGTGGTGATGGGGGTGACCAGGACCCCCGCCAGCCCCCCCAAAACTCCGGCCAACGCGAAACTGGCGGCCTTGATTCGCCAGACGGGCAAGCCCACCACCGCCGCCGCGGTCTCGTTGGCCGCCACCGCCCGCATGGCCAACCCCAGGGTGGTGCGCCGGAAAAAGAGCACCAGGGCGATGATGGCCAAGCCGGTGAGGGCCAGGATCCACAGGGTCTGCGGCAGGATGGTGGCCCCCATCAGGGTCACCGGGGCCTCGCCGGACAGAGGCGGCACCGCCATGCGGTTTTTCCCCCAGATGAGCTTCATCAGGCCCCGCAGAATAATGGACAAACCGATGGTGAGGAAGATGAGCACCAAATGGTTGGTGGAGCGGGAGGGCCTGACCCCCAGGACCTCCACCAACAGACCCACCAGCATCACCCCCGCCACCGCCGCCAACAGCGCCAGGGGCACGGGCAGGCCGGCGGCAAACAAGGCGGAATAAAGGAGCATACCCCCCAGGGAGACGAAGTCCACCTGGGTGAAGTTGACGATGCCCATGGTGTTGTGCACCACCCCGAACCCCAGGGCCACCAGAGCATAGATGGCCCCGGCGGTGAGCCCCGCAAAAATGAACTGGATAAGGTCCGGGAGGCCGCCCATGTTCCTCGCTTGCGTGGGATGGGATCCTGGGGGGCAGGAGCGCCTGGCTTCCTGCTCTCCCCCAAACCCTCCCCAACCTCCCATTAACAATGGGGAAAATGATGGGGGCGGGTGAAGGGGGACCCCACACGCGGCTGGCGCGTTATCCTGACCGAGTGCTGAAGCGCCTGAAATTTTGAAGATATCGGATGCAGGGCGGGGCTGGCAAGCGAAAAGGGAAGCGGGGGCTTCGAGACAAGGAGTACCGGCCTTGGTGGCACCGTCCCTCCCCAACTAGCCCCGGCTGGGAGAAGGGCAAAAACCCTGTCCTTTGGCCTTCCTCCACAATTCCTCAACTGAAAAGCTGCCCTGCCAGGCGTTGCAGGCCGTCCAGTCCCTGGATTTCCCGATCGAAGAGGGGCACCAGGGCCCGCACCTGGCCGTTAAAGAGCCGCCAGATGGTTTGCAGATGCTCGGCCTGCATCCGCCGGCGGTTCCGGATGAATTCCGGCGCCTCCCCTTCCGGCTCCGGGATCAGGCCGTTCACCACCACGCCGCCCACCGGGATGCCGAAGTCATGGAACCACTGCAGGAAGCGGGTGATGACCGCGATGGGCAGGGCCTCGGGCAGGGTCACGAAGAAAAAGGCGGTGAGCCCCTCGTCCGTCAGGAGCTCCCGGGCATGTCCCAGGCGCTCCCTCAGGTTCACCAGGTAGTCCATGAGGGGGTCGGCCTCCTCCTTTTTCCGGGAGAAGGACAGGAGCTGGCGGAGGCTTTTGGCCTCCTCCCGGCTCTTGAGCATCTTGCCCACCCACAGGGAATAGACCCGGGACATGCCCAGGAGGCGCCGGGCATTGGCCGTGGGCGCGGTGTCAAAGACGTAGGCGTCGAACTCCTCCCCGAACATCAGGTCCAGCATGTTTTCGAACATGGCGGACTCTTCGAAGGCCGGGTTCAGGGTGGCGGCCTCCACAAAGTCGTCAGCCTTGAGATGCAGATCGGCGAACCTCAGGAAATAATTGATCTTTTCCTTAATCTCCCGGCGGGACTTCTCGATGGTCTCCCGGGTGTCGATCTCGTAGGCGAAGGCCTGAGCCTCCCCAGGCAGGGGCGTGATCTTCCCATACACGTCCAGGCCCAAGAGCCCGGAGAGGGAGTGCACCGGATTGGTGGAGGCCAAGAGCGTCTTTTTTCCCTGGCGGGCCAGCCACAGGGCCGTGGCCCCGGCCATGACGGTCTTGCCCACCCCGCCCTTGCCGCCGAAAAAGAGGAACTTCAACGAGGACCGTTCCTTCAGAAAATCTCTCATGCCTGTGCTGATCCGCCCAGCCATAATGCTCCTTTGGGTTGGATTGGGGGAGGGGGCTAAGGGGCAGTGGCCCCTTACCCCCTCCCCCCAACCCCCAACCCCA
>FWPV01001603.1_pt1 | contig 61718 bp, 45 predicted proteins | sample 2228371 | NCBI WGS metagenome assembly FWPV01 (sample SAMEA103939776, study PRJEB20133) | metagenome
CGTCCCCACCACCTTTTCCGGGCGCCCGGTGGCGGCGGCGATGGAGGAGATGGGGATGGCGGAGGTGTTGGTGGCCAGGATGGTATGCGGGGGACAGATCTCGTCCAACTTCCCGAACACCTCCTTCTTCACCTCCAGCTTCTCGAAAACCGCCTCCACCACCAGGTCGGCGTCGGAGGCGTCGGAGAGCTCGGTGGTGGTGGAGAGGTTGGCAAGGGCGGCGTCATGCTGCTCCTGGGTTATCTTCTCCTTGGAGAGGAACTTTCCCAGGGAGGACTTGATGGCCTCCATGCCCCTGGCGGTGAACTCCTCCTTCACGTCGTGCATCTTCACCTTGTAGCCGGCGAAGGCGCTGACCTGGGCGATGCCGCTCCCCATGAGGCCCGATCCCACCACGAAGACGTTCTTGATCTCCATTCCTCCCTCCTTCAGCACTGGAAATCTACGGCACGGACATGTACACGGTGCATGAAAACCCCTCTACGAACCGCTGCCGGCGGCGGCGGCGTTAAAAGTATAACACAGGGCACTAGCGCCGGTAACGTCTCTGTGCTGGTTCTTTACATCTTGGACACATGCGCCCTGTCGCCGCTTCCTTCACTCCATCCGTCCAGATATTTCATGGGCGTAAGATGCCCCGGCCTCTGGCGGGGTCTTTCGAGATCGCAAGGGTGGTCGCACTCATCGTGCATATCCCTCAACTCCTCTGGGGTGTAATCCTCCCGTGCCGCGCCGATGCGCCCGAAAAAGCCTCCCCCGGTCCGGGGGCAGGCGTAATGGGCTATCATATGGTGTGAAATATGGTGTGAAGCGGGGGGTGCCGGAGGGCCTCGGCGAGGCTCGCGGCCTGGCGGCGCGGCGAGGAGGGCAACCCGGAGGCGCGGAGGTGAGCTGGTTTTGGAGCGGGAATCAGGGGCGCCAGAGGAGCGTCCGGGATCTCTGGGATCTCTCCCGGCTCTCCCGGTCCTTCGAGGCGCGGAGGTGAGCCCTTTGTCGATGGAACGCCTGGTGGGAAGCGCCGCCGCGGAGGCGTTCGAGGAGGCCCTTACCGGCGTGAAGTCGGCGCGGCTGCAGCTCGGTACCTTCTCCCACCTCAGCGGGGACATGGGGGAGTACCTCGTCCCGCTGCGGCGCGTGGCCGAATCCGCGACGTCCTTCCTCTCCCGCAGGAGCAACGCCCTGATGGTATCCGCGGCGTTCATCTCCTGCGCCGGGCTGCTCAATCTGGCGCGCGGCTGGATGCGCATGCGCTCACGCATCCCCGGGTGAAGGAGAAGTCCGCCCCACGCCCGTTTCGCGGCCATGCGCATCGCCCCCGCCCAGGTTCAGAAACATGGTGGACACCCCCTATACCTGCTCTGTAGTAAAGGAAGCATCGAAAGGAGGCGTCCATAAGAAGGGTTCAGTTGGAACCACTACAAGTATCTACCACACCAGGCTCCCGCATCCCCACGCGCGGAAAAGCCGTTAAACCTCCGGCTGAACAAAAACCTCGAAGAACCGCATCCCCACGCGCGGAAAAAGCCCCTTCCCCGCGGGATCCTGACATGGCAATGATTGCCATGTAAGCGGCTTTCGACCCCGCCGCCCCATGCCTGGAGATGTTGCTCCGGCCGATCGCCGCCGGGCGGAAGCGGCGCACCCCGCCCGACCCGGCGCGCGAGAGGAAGCGCGAGCCCTGGCATCCCCCGGAGGATGAGACCCGTTCCCGGCCCGGCTCCCGTCCGGACGGCATGTCCTTCCGCCGCGGGCCGCGCTCACGGGAACAGGGGCTGGTGAGAGAAGGTCCCCACGTCGAAGAGGCCCCGGTCGGTTATCTTCAGCTCCGGGATCACCGGCAGGGCCATGAAGGAGAGGGCCATGAAGGGCTCCGCCAGCGGGCACCCCAGGGAGCGCGCCGCCTCCTGGAGGGAGGCCACCCTCTCCTTCACCTCCTGCAGGGGCAGGGTGGACATTAGCCCGCCGATATCCAGGGGGAGCTCCGCCAGCACCGTCTCCCCGCGCAACACCACCTGCCCGCCGCCCATCCTCTCCACGGCGCGCGCCGCCGCCATTATCTCGTCGTCCGAGGCCCCCACCGCCAGCAGGTTGTGCGAATCGTGCGCCACCGTGGAGGCCAGGGCCCCCTCCCGGAGCCCGAAACCGCGGATGAAACCCACCCCCACGTTTCCCGTGCCCCGGTGACGCTCGAAGACGCAGATCTTGAGCAGGTCGCGGGCGGGGTCGCTTACCGCCATCCCCCCCTCCACCTTCGGCCTCTCCCGCAGCTTCTCGGTGATGATCTGGTCCGGGATGACCCCGATGACCAGCATCTCTTCCCCCTCCGTCCGCACGGCGATGCCGTCCATCTTCTCCCAGGCCACGCACATGGCTCCCGGCGCCGGCGGCCCCGGCGCGACGCGGGGGAGGAAGCGGCCGTCCTCGGCAACCAGGACTCCCCCTTTAAAGACCTGCCTGACGCGGAAACCCCGGAGGTCCTCCAGCGCCACCAGGTCGGCCCGCATGCCCGGAGCTATCGCCCCGTATCCGCGCAACCCGAAGCGCTCCGCCGTGTTCAGGGTGACCATGCGCACCGCGGCGAGGGGATCCAGGCCCAGAGCCACCGCCCTGCGCAGCACCGCGTCCATGTGCCCCTCCTCCAGGAGGTCCTTGGGCTGGCGGTCGTCGGTGACGAAGATGCAACGCCCCTGCGAGGCTCCTTCGGCGACGGGAAGGAGCGCCTCCAGGTTGCGCGCCGTCGATCCCTCCCGAATATAGACGAACATGCCCTTGCCCAGCTTCTCCGCGGCCTCCTCCGCCTTCACGCATTCGTGGTCCGACTGCACCCCGGCGGCGATGTAGGCGTCAAGTGCCGCTCCCGAGAGACCCGGGGCATGGCCGTCGATGGGAAGGCCCGCGCAGGCGGCGAGCTTGGCCAGCACCGCGGGGTCTCCGTGCACCACCCCGGGGAAGTTCATCATCTCACCCAGCCCCACCACCGCCTTCTCCTCCAGGAGGGGAGCGAGGTCCGCCGCCTCCAGGACCGCCCCCGCTGTCTCCATGGGGGTAGCCGGGACACAGGAGGGAAGCATGAGGAAAACGTCAAGGGGCAGGCCTTCTCCCGCCTTCATCATGTAACGCAACCCCTCCACGCCGAGGACGTTGGCGATCTCGTGGTAGTCGGTGACCACGGCCACGGTGCCCGAGGGGACCACGGCGCGGGCGTATTCGGGCAGGCTGACCATGGAGGACTCGATATGCACGTGGCCGTCGATGAAGCCCGGGCAGAGGAAGGCGCCACCCATATCCACGCGCTCCCTCGCCCGCCGCTCTCCAAACCCCGCTATCCTTCCTGCGTGGACGGCCACGCTCTCCTCAACCACCCTGCCCCGGAAAACGTCCACCACCCTCGCCCCGGTCAGGAGAAGGTCCGCCTCCGCGTCGCCTCGCGCCACCGCCAGCAGGTCCTCAGATGCCATGCGCCTTCCTCCTCTGCTACTCCATCAGGGATTGTGAAACGGACCTCATCCCCACCGGCGCCCCGGGACGCATCTCGTCGGCCCCGCGGCGCCGAGTCCCATGCCCGCCGTCCGGTTCCCCCCCTCAGATCACCGGCTCCTCTTCCAGCTCTCCCGGCCGCCTGAGACCCTCCGCAGGATAGGTCTTCATCTCCAGGATCACCTTCAGGGACTCTTCCTTCATGGCGTAGTCGAAGGCCTGGAGCCCCATCTCCAGGGGGAACCTGCGGTCCACGAGCTCCTGCACCTCCACCAGGCCTCTCATGAGGGCGCGGATGGCGGGCTCGAAGGGTCCGCAGCGGGAACCCACCACCTTTATCTCGTCCACCACCAGCCTGGAGATGTCCACGTTCAGCGATTCCAGGTAGGTGCTCTTCTGCACGATGGTCCCCCCGGGGTCCACCAGCGAGCGCGCCAGCTCGAATCCCTCCGGCCTGCCCGTGCACTCCACGACCACGTCGAAACGCTCCTTCAGGTCGAGGTCGTTCCGCATCGCGGTCCTTATACCCAGCCGGTCCAGTATCTTGAGTTTGTGGGGAAAACGCCCGATGGCCAGCAGCCGGCAGCCGGTAAGGCGCAGTACCTGGGCTGCGAGCAGGCCCAGCTTCCCGTCGCCCAGCACTGCGACGCCGAGCCGCGGGCTCACGTGCACCTGCTCCAGGATGCGGAAACACGCCGCCAGGGGCTCCACGAAGACGGCGGAGTAGAGCGGCAGGGTATCGGGCACCAGGTGCAGGTTGGCCACGGGAAGGGCCACGTATTCGGCGAAGACGCCGTCGCGCCCGCTGATGCCCAGAGTGGTGCGCTGGGAGCAGTGGCCGGTCTTGCCCTCGATGCACAAAGGGCACACGCCGCACCAGCAGTTGATCTCACCCACCACCCGCTTGCCCACGAGCTCGGGGTCGTCGGCGGCCTCCACCACCCCCACGAACTCGTGCCCCATGATCCCCCGGAAATGCATGTAGCCCCGGACGATCTCCAGGTCGGTGTGGCAGATGCCCGCGGCCATGACCTTTATGAGCGCCTCCCCGGGCCCGGGCTCGGGCCGCGGGAGGTCGTCCCTCAACTGCAAGCCGCCATCGAAGTAAATGCCGAGCATCCTTTCCAACTCCCTCCGTTCTCCTCGCCGCGATCATCCCCCCGATATCCCGGCACGGGGCCGCCCGCGGCGCCGCGGCGCGCGCCTTTCCGCCCCGCGGCACCCCCTGCCGCAGCCGCCTCCCTCCGGGGAGGGAGAGGCGAGCCCGTCACACGCGTCCCCGACCATGCCTGGCGCTCCTCACCTACCATATTATTACCGCCCGCGGTCCTTTTGCACTCCCGAATCCCGCCGCCCTTTATCTGCCCGCCCCATCGGGCATATACTTTCCCTGTCGGCTGAAGCCACGTGCGCGAAAGGGGTGATGTGCGATGATCATCGACAGCCATGTCCACCTGGTGGCGGAGGACTGGATCGACCGCAGCTTCTTCATAGGCATGGCAAGGGTTGCCACCGCTCCCATGGGCAAGATGACGGGGGAATACCCGGATCCCGCGGCCCTCATCGACAACCTCATGCCCGTGATCAGCGACACCACGGGCGAGAGGACGGTCGCCAACATGGACGAGGCGGGGGTGGACATGGCCTGCATCTTCGCCGTGGATTACGGCCTCGCCGCGGGCGAGCCTCCCGTATCCATGGAGGAGCAGAACCGCATGGTGGCCGAGGCCGCCAGGCGCTTCCCTGACCGGCTGGTCTCCTTCTTCGCCATCGACCCGCGCCGCCCCGAGGGGCTCGACCTCTTCAGGCGCGCGGTGGAGGACTGGGGGATGAGGGGGCTGAAGCTCCATCCCACCACGGGCTATTACCCCTACGATCCCGTGGCCTACCCCTATTACGAGAAGTGCATGGAATACGGCATCCCGGTGCTCTTCCACACCGGCAGCCAGCCCGCGCCCATGAAGTTCCGCTTCACCCAGCCCATCTACGTGGATGACGTGGCCGCGGATTTCCCCGACCTGCCCATCATCATGGCCCACTGCGCCCACTCCCTGTGGGAGGAGGCCCTGCTGGTGGCGGAGATCAAGCCCAACATCTACTTCGATTTCTCGGGCTGGCAGATGCGCTTCAACAGCCATCCCCAGGATTTCTACCGCATGCTGCGGCGGGTACTGGACCAGGTGGGGCCCTGGAGGGTCTTCTTCGGCACCGACGGGCCGTACCTCAACGTCCTCTGCCCCTGGGGGACCTGGGTGAAGGCGGTCACCGAGCCCGACCTGAGCTGCTGCCCGGAGGTCTCCTTCGCCCCGGAGGAGATCGAGATAATCATGGGCAAGGCCTTCGCCAGGCTGCTCAAGCTGGGCTGAGGGCCGCCCTCAACCCCTGGCGCCTCCCGCGGCATCCGCCCCGGCGGGCTTGAGGTCGGCGGCCTCGGGAGGCGCCGTCTCGCGCACCAGCAGGTGGCGCCGCGCGATGAGGGTGATGATGGAGGGGAGCACCAGCAGGCTCGCCGCCAGGGAAGCGGCGAGCGAGAGCGCGGTGACCAGGCTGAAGCGGCGGATGGGCGCCATGCGCGAGAAGGACACCACCAGGAACGACCCCGCCGTGGCCGCGGCGCTTGCCAGCAGTGGCTTCCCCACCCTGGTCACGCAGGACCTCAGGGCCTCCGCCACGCTCACCTCGCCGGGCTCGTACTCCTCTATGAAGCGGTGGGTGACGTGGATGCCGTAGTCGATGCCCATGCCGATGATCAGGGAGGAGATGAGCACGGTCATCATGTCCAGGGTCCATCCCATGAGGGACAGGAAGCCCAGCTCCACCGCTATGCCGGCCACCAGCACCGAGAGGGTGGCGAGCCCGAAGGTGAGGGAGCGGAAGATGAGCACCAGCACCAGCGCCGAGAGGCAGAGGGCGAGGATGGCCGTCCATATCTGGGTCGGCACCAGGTTGCCCATCATGTCGGCGGTAAGGGGGGTGATGCCTCCCAGGCGCCAGCTCAAGGCGGTGGAGCCGAAGGCCTCCTCGGCGGCCTCGGTGAGTATGCGGTCCTTCTCCAGCATCTCCTGATTGTTTCTCGCGCCCTCGCTGAAGATGGAGATGAGCGCCGCCCGGTGGTCCCCGGACACCAGCTTGCCCTCCTGGGGGCCCATGAGCGCCTCCAGCTCCGCCAGCGTCTCCTCCGCCTCCGCCCGGGTGGACGGCAGTGCGGCCTCCGGGCCGTCCGCGGGATCGGCCTCGCCGGTCTCGACGCGGAAATCGCGCAGGAGCTCACCCAGGCTGGCGCTGCCGTTCTCGCTGAAGTACGGCGTGGCCGCGATCCTCTCCTGGAAATCCATCATCGCCGCCAGCGCCCGCGGCTCCATGACCTCCCCGGTCACCAGCAACACGTCCTGCTGCACCCCCCCGAAGATCGATTCCTGCAGGTACTGCGCCTGCAGGGAGGGGATGTCCTGGGGGGCCAGCGCCCGCAGGTCCGGGGTGGTGGTAAGGCGGAAGGTGCCCATGACGCAGATGAGCACGATGAACCCGTACACCACCACCACCGCGCCGGGGCGGTGCTGGGAGAGGGAGGCGATGCCTCCCAGGGCGCGGTCGATGCGCCGGTTGTTGCGGGGGGAGAAGATCTCCACCCCACGCGGGTCCACGGCCCCCCTGCGTTGCCTTCTCTTCTCGCGCAGGATCATGAGGGAGGGCAGGAAGGTGACGCTGAAGAGGAAACAGACCCCTATCCCCGCCGCGCACATGATCCCGAACTCCCGCAGCACGTCGAAGTCGGAGAGGAGGAAGGTGGCGAACCCGATGACGGTGGTGATGCAGGCCAGGAATACGGCCACCCCCACCGTCACCACGGACCTGTAGGCCGCCCTCCCGGGGTCCCGCTCCAGGCCGAACTCCTCGTAAAAACGGCCCATCATGTACACCACGTTGCCCAGGCTGATCCCCAGCACCAGGGGCCCGATGATGGCCGAGATCACCGTGAACGGGTACCCCACCCATCCCATGAGGCCGTAGATCCAGATGGTGGAGAGCGCGATCACCGCCAGCGGCAGGACCACGTCGGTGAGCCGCTGGAAGGCGATGAAGAGCAGGGTCACCAGCACGATGAGCGCCAGCACAGCCAGCAGCCAGGTGCTGGAATAGACGTATTCCTCCAGGTCCTTGTCTATGGAGGGGTCGCCGCTCACGTAGACGGTGGCGGGGACCTCCCCGCCCTCGAAGTAGGAGTGGAAGAAGCCCTCCATCCTGGTGGCCAGGGCCTTGCGCTGGGCCGAATCGAGGTCGGGGTTGATCTTGATGATCACCTGCGCGTACCTCCCGTCCGGGGAAAGGAGGCCCTGGCCTTTTTTCTCCACCGTCCACTTGTGGGCCACGGGGTTGGCGAGGTAGAGTGCGACCCCATCCTCGATGACCTCCTCGAAGGGCTTGCTCCGCGAGGGGTCGGACGGGTCGGGCACCACGGTCCCCTCCCCGAACTTGAGGATGGTGGCGATATCGCTCACCAGCGGGCCGTACTGCTTTTTCGCCTCGTTCAGGGCGTTGCGCGCGAACGCGGTGAGGTAGTGTTCCATGTACGCATAGCTGTCCTCCCCCACCGCCTCCGCCATCTCCTCCTCCAGGAGAAGGAACTTCTTGATCATGGGGTATGTGAGCAGCCCGTCGCTCTCCACCACCGGCGTCTCCATGGTGGTGCCCCCGAAGAGTTCGTTCACCTGCTGCAGGGTGCGTGAGGTCTCGTATTTGCGGGGGATGAGGTCCTTCTGTCCCGCCCTCACCTCGAGGAAGGAGATGCCCACCGCCACCGGAACGGTGGCCAGCAGGCACACCACCACCACCGCGAGGGCGTGATCCCTGCACAGCCGCGCGAAATATCTCATCACCGGTCCCTCCCGTCGACGAAAGAGAGCTCCCGGGCCGCAAGAGCCTCTTCTGGCTGGCGAATCCCTCTATGACCGTAAAAACCTTCGCTCTCCGTAGGTTACCCTCCTTCCCGGGGCGTGGCAACTCCAGCTTGCCTTGACGTCGCCCGGCAGGGCGCGGCAGGCGCGCGTCGAGAGGCATCGTCTTCTGCCTTCTTTCACCTCCATGGGCTCGGGATGCATACCCTGCCGCATAGTGGCCTAAGAGTAAGACACGGCCGCTTTCGTCTAGTAAAATGGCTCTTACCGGCAATGCGGGTTCCGCGCCGGCTGCCAGGAACCCGTCCCCGTGGTCGATGCCGCGGGATGGCGCCTGGCGCGGCGCTGAGAGGGCAAGAGTGTCGGCATGGCTCACCCGCGCCGAGAACGGGGGTCGGCAGATGACCGCGCTGACGGAGATCCTGGACCATGCGGTGCGCGCTTTCCCGGAGTTCGAGATCCTTTACTTCGAGGAGCGCGCTTACACCAACCTGGAGCTGGACCGCCGCTCCCGGCGTATCTCCAACGCCCTCCTGGAGCTGGGGATGGAGCCGGGAGAGGTGCTGCTGGCGCACATGGAGAACTGCCCCGACTTCTTCACCCTCTTCTCCGCCTGCGCCAGGACGGGGATCGTCTTCTGTCCCACCATGTTCCTCCTCAGCGCCGATGAGCTGTCGTGGATCGCGGAGCACTCCGGAGCCTCATACCTGGTGACCACGCCGGGCCTGCTGGCAAAGGCGAGGCTCGCGTGCCCGGAGCTCTTCTCCCGCGGGCGCGTCATCCTTGCCGCGGGAGAGGTGGAGAGCGGGGCCCGCTCCCTTGAGGAGCTCATCTCCGACCAGCCGGAGACCGCCGCCGGAACCGCCGCCCTCGGAGACGGCGACACCGCCGCCCTGCTCTATACCGCGGGGACCACCGGCCGGCCCAAGGGGGTGCTGCTCACCCACGCGAACATCGCCAGCAACGTACGCTCCATCGCTGTCTCCAACCGTATAAGCAGGGACGAGACCGCCCTCTCCGCCCTGCCACTCTCCCATTCCTTCGGGCTGACCACTTCCCTGCTCCCGGCCCTGTGCGGGATGAAGAGCGTGCTCTTGCCATGGTTCGACGCCGAGAAGGTGCTCGCCTGCACCGAGAGGTTCCACGTGCGCACCATACCCGGCGTCCCGGCCATGTTCGTCCAGCTCCTCAACCATCCCCACGCGGCCCGCTACAATACCAGGAGCTGGAAACGGCTCCAGAGCGGCGCGGCCCCCCTGCCCCTGGAGGTGCTCAGGGCCTTCCACGACAAGTTCGGGGTCTATCTCTATGAGGGATACGGGCTCACCGAGGCCTCTCCGGTGGTCAGCTGCCAGACCCCCTTCATCCCCTTCAAGGCGGGTTCGGTGGGTCCCCCCATCGCGGGCGTCGAGGTCTCCATAAGGGACGACTTCGAGCGCGAGCTCCCGGCGGGCAGCCCGGGGGAGATCACGGTGCGTGGTCCCAACGTGATGAAGGGATATCTGCGCGACGAGGAGGAGAGCGAGCGCGCCCTGCGGGGCGGCTGGCTGCACACCGGCGACATCGGTTATCTGGACGAGGACGGCTATCTCTACATCGTGGAGAGGAAAAAGGACCTCATCATCAGCGGCGGCTTCAACCTCTATCCCGCGGAGGTGGAGGCGGTACTGGCGAGACATCCCGCGGTGGCCGAGGCGGCGGTGGTGGGGGAGCCGGATCCCATCCGGGGAGAGGTGGTACACGCCTTCGTGGTCACGGCGCCGGGGAAGGAGGTGACCGAGCGGGAGCTCATCGACTATGCCCGCGGCCACCTCGTATATTATAAGTGCCCTCACCGCGTCACCTTCCTCAGGGAGCTGCCGCGCGACCTGCTGGGTAAGCCCTCGCGCCGCGCGCTGCGCGGTCTTCTCTCGGGAGGATGAGGTCGCCCGCCGCGCTTTCTTGCGCGCGCCGTGAACCATCGGAACACGGCACGGTCCACCGTCGGGGCGAAAAGGTCGCCCGAGGATCGGTAGATCACGGCGCGCGGGATACCGTGGCCCGGCGCCGGGTCACCGCAGGGACATGCCCTTCTCCTCCTCCACCCGGCGCAGCAGTTCCCTTACCGCCGCCTCCCCCGGACGGTGCCTTCCTCCCTCTATCTCCCTTATCAGGGTGAGCAACGCCGTATGTACGGGAACCGCGGTGCCCGAACCGCGCGCCGCCTCCACCACGCGCCCGCTCATCCAGGCCACCTCCGTGGCCTCCCCCGCCTCCGCCCTTCTCTGCATGGGAGGCCTGAGGTTATCCCATACCGCTCCCTCCCACGCCGACCCCGGGCGGGGAAGCTCCATCCCCGCCGCGGCCGCGGCTCCGCGGCATTCCTCCGCTGCCTCCGCGCAGAGTCCGTCCAGGCGGCCGTCCGCGCGAGCCTCCGCGGGCACCATTCCCGACACCGCGCATATGCCGCTCACCGCCGCGGCATACTGCAGGCGTTCCCAGGCGCTGCCGGCGATGTCCGGCACCGCCTTCGCCCCGCAGGGACATGCCCGGGCCAGGGCCGAGGCGAGGTCCTCCCAGCCCCCGACGTTCCGCTCCGCGAAGGGCCCGACCCTCAGCTCCCTCATCCCCTCCACCTCCACCGCCCCCGTGGCGGACTCCTCGGCCGAGACCCAGGAGAGGGCGACGACGGTCCGCTCCGCCCCCACCAGCGAGGCGAGCTCCGCGGCCGCGAAGCCGTCCTGCAACGAGAGATAGACGCTGTTCCGGTGCACGAAGGGGCTCAACGGGCGCAACGCCTCTCCCGTCTTCCCGGCCTCCACCGCCAGCACCAGCGCGTCGTAAGGCGCCGCGGCCTTTCCCTCCTCCCCCACCTCCGGAGCGCAACGCCCCTCCACCGCGCCCCGCAGGACGACGCCCTCCGCACGCAGGAAGCGCAGGCGCTCCGCGCGCCTTTCGTATAGCACCACCTCCGCGCCGGCGGCCTGCAGGAGGTAGGCCGCCAGGCTCCCCATCGCCCCCGCCCCGATCACCGCTACCCTCATGACCGCCTCCCGTCCCTCTCTTCACGGCGTTCTTCTTCCCTTTCCACTTTATTCTTCCCGTAACCGTCTCCGCGCTCCTTCCCCGTTGAGGGCGGTCGAAGTGAGCACGGCGCGGCCAGGTTTGGCCTTCCGCGAAAGGGGAAAGATTTATCTTGAAAGGCGGCTGCAGCGAGGAAAGGGGGAGAGATGGGCGAAAGCGTGTACAAGATCATCGAGGTGGTGGGCACCAGTCCCGACTCCTGGGAGGACGCGGCTCGCAACGCCGTGGAGACCGCCGCCAAGAGCCTCACCGACCTGCGCATCGCCGAGATCGCCGAGCTGGACATGCGGGTGGAGGAGGGCAAGGTCACCGCTTACCGCGCACGGGTGAAGATCTCCTTCAAGTACCACGGGGAGGACTGACGGGATAAGGCTCGTATGTGCCGCCTCGACGTGACGCATCAGGGCGGCCCCACGGGAATCCCGCCGGGATACGACCTTTCCCGAACGGAACTTTATCCCGATGAGGGCGATTGAAGCCCGCCCGACACGGAATCCGGTCTGGACGCCACGGCGGTCGCCCGCGGGAAATGCGTGACCGGGCGCTTCGGGCCGGCTTCATCATGCTCAGCGCCCCTTGCCGGGCCCGGCGTGCCTCCAGACCGGCGGGAGCGGGGATGACCCCACTCCCCTATCATGATGTCGGCCTCCGCCACCGTCCGGTGCCGGAGGCCGGGTCAGGGCGCCGCGCAGGTGCGGTCGCTCCTGCCGTCCCGGAGCGCCCTCAACCACCGTTGCCGTTCTGGGTCTGTTCGCCCTGCGGCTGCGCTCCCTGTCCGAGCCCGGGATCCTCGGGTCCCACCGGGGCTCCCTGCTCGGGTGGCGGCGGGGGCACCGGCCTGGAGGTCCAGATGAAGAGGGGCGTTCCCACGCTCACGTGGTCGAAGAGCTCCAGGATGGCCTGGTTGGACATGCGAATGCACCCGTGGGAATACAGCCCGGGCACAAGGTTCTTGGTGCCGTGGATGAGCACCGTGCCCCCCGCCGCGCTGGTCACCAGGGCCCGCACCCCCAAGGGGTTGTCCGGACCGGGCTCGATACGGGGAGGCATGTTCTTGGACCACTCCACGTTGGGGTTTATCCACACCGGGTTCTCTTCCTTGCGGATGATGTAAAACTTTCCCAGCGGGGTTGGGTACTTGGGCTCCCCGGTGGCCACGTAGTAGGTCTTCACCAGGGTATCCTTGTCATACCAGCGCAGGGTGTTGCCCATGATATCCACCACCAGCACCGTCTTCACGTCGTCGCTGGAGAGGGAGGGCGGGGTCACCGCCACCACGGGCTCCAGGACGCGGTTCTCGCCGCACAGCGCCGACTGCACCAGCTGGGCGGTGGCGTCGACGTCCATCCACAGCCCGTCCCGGGAGGGGTGGAAGGTGAGCTTCCCGGTCTGGAAGTCGAAATCCAGCGAGGCGTTCCTGACTTCCTGGTCGATATCCGCCGCCACGGCGCTCAGCTTTTCCTTGAGGGCGTGGGCGTCCATATAGCACTCCAGACCGATGTTGATGTCGCCGGGGCGGTTGAAGGCGCGCCGGAAGGCGCGCTCGAAAACCGACCGGTTCCATCCCTCGTCGTATGCCTGCTGCACCAGGCTCTCCACGTCCACCTCGAGGCCCAGTTCCGCGGGGTCCAGGACCCACTGCTCGCCGCGGAACTGCAGGGTCAAGGGGAGCATGAGGGGCCTTACCGCCTGCTCGGTCACCGCCTCCACCGCCTCCTCCCTGGTCATGCCAGTCACGTCGACCCCCAGGATGACGGTGTTGGGGAACATCTCCCCCCGGTGGCGGGCATCCGCGTAGACCAGGAGGGAGGAGGAGATGAGCATCAGGGCGAGGGCGCATCCCAGCACCACGAGCGCCCAGCGCGCCAGCCCGTTCCTCGGCAGCACAAAGGACTTCAGCTTCTCCCAGTTGCTCAACCTGCGCCTGGCCATGAACCCTTCCTACCTCCGACGCTTTATCCTCCCGTCATTTCCCGCCCTTCGCAGGCGGCAGTGCCCGGCCCGGGACCGGGCGGCATCCCCGGCGCCCCGCGCCTCCGCCGCGACCTGCGAGGGCGCCGTCTCGTATGGCCTGCCGGCGCCCGGGAGGGAACATGCCTCGCCTTCTCAACCTCATGTGACGCCGCGGCGTCCCGGGCGGTTTCATCTTTCCGCCGGCCGTTCCCGCCCATATGACGCGAGCCGGGCGTCCTTTCAGCATACCGCATCGACTGGAAGGCTCCGTGACTTTCCGGGCAGCCTTCTTTCCCCTCTCCCCCCGTGTCTCAAGCCGCTCCGGGGATGCCTCCCGCGAGAGGCGCCTTTTTTCACTACCGGTCCCATCTCTCCACGAACTGCCGGAAATAGCAGAAAAAGGAATACTCCGAGAGCACCCTCTGCCGCTCCTCGTGCATGGAGCGCAGCCGCCTCATGTCCCGTTCCATGCCCCGGGAGCCCTCCTCCTCGATGAGTGTCAGCAGCTCCCGATTTCGCCTGCTCAGCTCCTCCAGGCGCAGCTCGTAGCCGGGTATCCACATGGACTGGAGCTCGCCCCCGCGAAAACGCGCCCGCGACCTGCAGCGCATGCACTCGTGGCACCCGGCCTCGCCCGCGGAGCGCATCACACCGTTGCACAGCGGGCAGTGGAGTTCCTCCTCCCCGGGGCCATCATCCTTCCCCGGCCATGACGCATTATCCTCCCCTTCCCGCCTCCCCGCCATGACCAAGACACGGGGACCCCGTTCCCGGGGTCCCGCTCCGTCTCCGCCGCCTCTGCCTACGCCGCCGGGGGGCCCATCACCCCTCGGCGGGCTCGGGAACCTCGCCGCCCCCCATGAGGAGGCCGATGATGAGGAGCAGGGCGCCCACGATGAGCAGCGCCCAGGGTATATACACCTTGACGAGGTTGATCTTGGAGACGGCGTCCTTGGCGTCGTCGATGGCCGACTTCACCGTCTCCTCGGTCTGGGCGATGCTGTACTCGAGGATCTTGCGGGGTTTGGACTCCCCGAGCTGGTTCTGCAGCCCCATCAACTGCGAGAGTGCCGGCCCCAGCTCGGGGTCGTTCGCGTACTTGGCCAGGATGGCGAAGACCCCCGCGAGCTTGGAGGTGTCCGGCTCCATGTACATGGCCTCGGCGTCCTTATAAAGATCCACCGGCGCGCCGGTCTTGGGTTCGACGGAGGTCTCGATATCGAAAGTCCAGTAGTATTTCAGGGGGATCTTTTCCTGCAGAGCGGCGTTGAGGCTCTGCAGGTCCTCGGCCGAGAGGCGCCGCTGCGCCAGGGCCAGCAGCCCGTCCACGTCCACCCCCAGCGCCTGAAGCTGGGGCTTCAAGGCCTCGAAGGTCACCTCGGCGGGCAGGCCGTTGATCTCCAGGTAGGCCGGGACCACCTCTTTTTTCTCCTCGAGCGAGGCGCTGCCCTTGAAGTTGTAGACGGTGACGCCGAACTTCTCGACCTCCTCGAGGAACTCGCTCTCCCCGGCCTCCCCTATCTCGCCCTTCCATACCTTGTAGGTCTCGTCCTTGGAGGTGTCGAAGGGCAGGAGGGGATAGTAGCTGCCATCGCGGTTCACGCGGTTGCCGGCCTTGAAGTCATAAGCGCGGTCGTCGTCGAGGTTCTCGGAGCTCTTGCGGTCCAGGGCGTAGACGGACTGCAGGCCGCCAGGCGGGACCTTCATGCCTCCCAACTCCACCGTGACCTCCTCCTTGATGAGCGCGGTGGAGGAATCGTACTCCTCCGCCATGGAGACCACCCTGCGCTCGACCTTCATGGGCATCTTCATCTCCTCGCCTTCCGGCAGGGGCTCCTGGGTGGCGGGGTTCACGTAATAGGTCATCTCGCCCTCGTACTTCGTGGTCGAGTCCAGGTCGTCGGGTATCTTCACCAGCGCATTGACGGCGATGGCCCACCACAGGATGGCCGCCAGGATGAGAACGATACCCAGCGCGATGAGTATCTTGCTGGCCAACCCCTTCATCGTGACCTCCTTTGACCGTGCCTCGGATGATCCTCCACCTGTCGCTTTATTCTATACCTCTCCGCCTTTGTCCTTCGCCGCGACCCGCAACCCTAACCACCCGCAACCCTAACCTATTCTAACATCGCCGTCGAGGGGAGATCGGTTACATCGGGGCGGGAACCCTCCAGCGGCGCCGGCGGGGAAGGGCTAGCGTACCACGCCCGGGTAGTAGCCCGCGGAGACGTGCTCTCCCACCCAGGCCCCACGGTACCGGAAATAGAGCGGACGCTCCACCACGATGTCGCCCCCGGCGTGCACGGAGACGGCCAGGCCCTCCTGGTAAGGGGTCATGGAGTTGATGAACACGGTGGTCCGGCTGTGGGGATCCAGCCTCACCTTCTCGTACAGCACCTCTCCGCTCTCGTGGTGCATGCCGATCTCCGCCTCCACCGCCTGCTCGCCGGGGTTCTGGAGGCAGAGCCACTCCTCGAAGCCCTCGCCGGTGTAGCCCTCGGCGAAGTACCAGTGCCGGGAGGGAGCGGTCACCCCCGCCCCCACGTCCCCTCCCTCGCACCAGCCCTGATAGCGGTGATAGACGGGGCGCTCCGCCACCAGAGGCCTTTCCCCCGTCACCGCGATGGAGAGCTGGAGGTCGCGGCCGGCGCGGAGGTTCACGTCCACGGTGCGGCGGCAGAAGGGCGGGACCAGCTCCTGGTCCTGCCTGACCGCTCCCTCCGAGGTCTGGTAGGAGATGCGAACCAGGTTGGGCTCGGGGTTCGGATTGTAAAGGCACAGCCACTCCTCAAAGCCGTTCCCGGTGTAGCCCTCGGCGAAGTACCAGTTGGTGGAGGGGGTGTTGGCTCCGGTGGAGACGTGGCCGCCCGCCCAGCGGCCGTGGTAGAGGAAGTACATGGGACGCTCGGCCACCACCGGCCGGTCCGAGGTCACGCGCAGCGAGACCTCGTGCCCGGGGCCCGCGGCCTGGTTGACGAAGATGGTGTCGCGCTGCCGCGGGTGCAGGGTCCTCCGCTCCTGCCCCAGCACTCCCCCCTGCGAGACGTACTCGACGGTCACCTCCGCCGCCTCCTCTCCCGGGTTGAGCAGGCACAGCCACTCCTCGAATCCTTCTCCGGTGTAGCCCTCGGCGAAGTACCAGGTGGTGGAGGGGGTGTTGGCGCCGGGGGAGACGTGCCCGCCCGCCCAGCGGCCTCCGTAGAGGAAGTACATGGGCCTCTCCACCATGAGCGGCAGGGGCGAGTCGACGATGACGCTCACGTCGCGCCCCTTCCCCACCTCCCGCGCGACCTCGATGCTCATCCTGCTCTCCTCCGGCACCCGGTAGGAACGCCTTTCGGCGCCGTCCCCCCCGAAGGCGTAGGTGACCTCGAAGGTAACCGGCTCGTGATGGGGGTTGAGGACCGTGAGCCACTCCTCGAAGCCCTCGCGGGTGGTCCCCTCGGCGAAGTACCAGTGCCGGGCGGCGTTCGCCACCATGAGGTCGCGGGATACGGAGGCCGTGCTCCCGTTCCCGTAACGGGCGGTGGCGCGCAGGGAATAGGTGCCGTCCTCCAGCGCGCCGCAGTCGATCTCGAAGCGGTAGGGTTTGGAGGTCCTGGTGGCCAGGAGCCGTCCCTCCATCTCCAGGTCGAGGCGCTCCAGGCTGTCGTCTCCCAGGAGCTGCACCTCCACGTCCACCACGCCCTGGGAGAGGCGGTTTTCCTGCGGCAGGGCGAAGCTGATGCTGGAGGGCATGTGGATGCCGCGCAGGATGGCCATGGCCTCGCGCTGGAGGTAGGAGTCGTCCCGCAGGCGCAGTTCCTGCTCGGGGTTGGAGATAAAGGAGGCCTCGGTGAGGATGGCGGGCATGACGGTGTTGTTGAGCACCCCGCAGTAATCCACCTTCCATACCCCGGAGTTGCCCAGCCCGAACTCCCCCACCAGCTCCGCCTGCACCGCGTTGGCGAGCTCCAGCGATTCCCGGCTGGCGTTCACCGAGACCAGGGTCACGGTATAGTTGATGCTGCGGTCGCTCTCCGCGTTGTGGTGGATGCTGATGAAGCGGTGGGCGCCCCAGGAGTTGGCCATCTGCCAGCGCTGGGTTATGCTCACAGAGCTGTCGTCGTAGCGGGTCATGAGCACCTCGGCTCCCTCCGCCTCAAGGAGGTCCTTGAGCTTGAGGGCCACCGCGAGGTTGACGTCCTTCTCCTTGAGGCCCGTGGGGCCCACCGCTCCCGGCTCATTTCCGCCGTGCCCGGGGTCCACGCAGAACTTCCAGCCCGAGAGGGCGCCGCCGTACGCCCTCCGCGCTCCGAAGGGGAGGGAGGGTGGAAAGGAGAACGAGAGAAAGAGCAGGACCGCGCAGAGTAAAAGGCGCGCCCCCGTTTTCCAGGCGCCTTCATTCCTCCCGCCTGCGCCACGCGCCGCGGCCGGACATGCCCGTGAGGCGAGCGCCGCGCCCGCCTCACGGTCAAGACTCCCGCACGGGGAACAAGCCCCGGCTCGATGTCTCACGCCGGCTATACCTCCCTAACGCCCCGTCTCCCGGCCTTCTTTTCTTTCGACAACCCGGGAACAAACCCTTGAGCCTGAGCCGGGGGGCAGACCCGATGCCGCGATCCTCGCGCATGCTCCTCGCGGCGCGGCATCTCCGTCTCCTTACATGCCCTTGTGAGGATGCCGGCGCGGGCGGGGTTCCTACCAGTTCTCCGCCAGCAGTTCAAAGTAGTCGACGGGATGGGCGCACGCCGGGCATTCCGCGGGCGCCTCGGCTCCCCGGTGCAGGTAGCCGCAGTTGAGGCAGCGCCAGACCACCGGCCCGTCTTTCTTGAAGACGGTCCCGTTCTCCACGTTGGCGAGGAGGCCGAGGAAGCGCCTCTCGTGCTGTTTCTCGGCCACCGCGATCGCCTCGAAGACCCCGGCGACGTCCTCGAGCCCCTCCTCGCGCGCCACCGCTGCGAAGGACGGGTACATATCGCTCCACTCGTGGTTCTCGCCCGCCGCCGCCGCCTTGAGGTTGGCCGCGGTATCGCCTATGACCCCCGCCGGAAACGGGGCCTGGATATCCGCCTCTCCTCCCTCGAGGAACTTGAACAGGCGCTTGGCGTGTTCCTTCTCCTGCAGGGCGGTCTCCTCGAAGACCCTCGCTATCTGCACGAAACCGTCCTTCTTCGCCCGGCTGGCGAAATAGTCGTAACGGTTCCTCGCCTGCGATTCGCCCGCGAAGGCGGCGAGCAGGTTCTGCTCCGTCTTCGAGCCCTTCACTCCGGACATGCATCGCTCCCTTCCTTCTTCACCTCTATGCCCCGGGTTTTCCAGACCACACGACGCCGGCTCCCTCAAGGCCGGGAGCTGCCCCGTGCAGCGGTATTCTATCACCATTGCACGTACGTTATATGAGCCAACCGACTTTCACGGTATTCGAGGGCGCGGCCTGTCGCCCTTAACGCGCATGGATATGAGGGCGAACGACCCATGCCCCACCAATCCTCAGCCGGCATCCCTACGTGCGGGGGATACGATGCGCATACGCGGGACGTCCTCCCTCTCGCCGGTCTCCCGGCCTCTTTCCGGGCACCGCGCTCAACGTTTGAGTTCCAAGAGGAAACGCGTAGCCTCCGGCTCGTCCGGCTGGATGCGCAGGACCTCGGCGAAATCCTCCGCCGCGCCGGCGAGGTCTCCCTTCTTCATCCTCCCCAGCCCGCGGGCGAGATAGGCGGGGTAGAGGTCGCGGTCGAGGATGAGGGCGCGGTCCCAGCTGTCCACGGCATCCGGCCAGGCGTTGAGGAGGGCATAGCAGACGCCCCTCTCGTAATAGGCCTCCGCCCAGCCCGGCTTCATCCTGATCACCTGGTTGAAATCGCGGATGGCGCGGTTGTAGAGGGGGTTCTCGCCCGGGTTGAGCTTGCGGCGCAGCGCCTTCCCCCGCAGCATGTAGGCCTCGGGAAAATCGGGGCGCAGCTTTATGAGGCTCGAGAGGTCCCTTATGGCCAGGCCGTAATATCCGTAATCGAACCACAGCCTCCCGCGGCGGAAGAGGTCCCCCTCGTCGGTGGGATTCTTTTCCAGATTCTCCGTCAGCTCCCTCAGCAGCAGTTCGTCGCCGCGGTCCGGGGATGCCGGTCCATGGCCTTCCTCTCCCTCCAGGAGGTCCGCCACCACCTCCGCCACCCTCCGCGAGCGCACCAGACCCATGTGGGTGGTCGGCCACCTCGCGCGCATGTTCAGGGCTCCCTCCAGCCGGCAGCTCGACCAGGGCACCACCGCCAGGTCGATGGGGGTATAGATGGAGACGTAGCGCCGCCCTCCCTCCTCCCCCGGCGCGGCCCGGTATCCCTCCTCCAGGACCCGCAGGAAGGAGCTCGAGGGCACCGCCTCCCGGGCCGCGGCGAACACCACGAAGGGGTAGAAGGAATACGAGCCGTGATTGGGGGTGCCCAGCATCACCAGCCGGTCAAGGTATTCCAGGGCGCCAAGCTGCTCCACCGCGTAGCGGGCCGCTAGACCTCCCGTGCCCTGCCCCACGACGGAGAGCTTGCGCGCCCCCAGCAGCAGCCTCATCTCCCGCATCCTGTCGTGCAGCGCCCGGGCATAGCGCCGCAGGTCCCCCGTGCCGCAGCGCGGAGGGCGCAGGGCATAGACCTCGAAATCCAGGGACCGCAGGCGCCGGCGCAGGGTGGCGGTGAGCGCGTTGAGGCGCAGGAAGCCCGGGAGGAAGAGCACGGGGCTGCGGCTCTTCCTCGCCCCCTCCAGCCTATCCGGGAGCCGCCCGCCGGAGGGCTCCCTGCGCCGGCGCTCCATCAGGGTCTCCTCCATGCCGGAAGCTCCTTTTCCAGACTCGCCGCGCTGCCGTCCCGCCATCGCCCTACCGCTTCTGCCGCTGCTTCTCAGCTCCTTCTCCACCCGGCGCCGGTCCTGGACGGAGGTCGGATCTAGGGGCCGGGGCCCGGGTGGCGGGGATCGGTCCCCTCCTCCCGCGGAAAGGCGAGGAGGCAGGAGTTCCGCACGAGGACCCCCGGCGACCACCTCCACGGGCTCCGCCGCAGCGCCGGTTTTCTTTCCGGGGAAGGTTTCGGGGAAAGGGCGGCGACTTCCTCCGTCACCACGGAACGATCGTTTGGCTCGTCACCCATGGCACTCCTTTGCCCCCGCCCGCACGTGCCGCGCAGGCGCCCGGTCTTCCGCCCCGCCTCCCCGCGTGCATCCGCCGGACGGCAACGGCAGGTTCCCCCGGACAGGTCCTTTTTCCGCGGGTCGAGTCGTTCTCCCTGCCCCCGGCTTCCGGCGGCGACCCTGTTTCATCCCCTGGGGATGATGGGGGTGATGCGCGCCGTGGTGCGGTGCAGGCGCGCCCGTATCAGCAGGCCCAGCGACTCCAGCGCCGGCAGGGGAACCATCCGCAGCGGGTTGACGCCCATGAGCGGCGTGAGAGCGCCGAGGACGTCTCGCAGGTTGTTGCAGCCGCGGGCCGCGCGCACCGCTCTCCTCCCCAGCCTGTCCGCCAGCTCCGGATAGACCTCCTGGAACGCGCAGTCTCCCACCACCAACACCTTGCCGCCCAGGGACGCCAGTTCCTCCCGCTCTATGCCCTTGCCCATGACGATGCTGAAGCCACCCCGCCCCTCGTGGTCCACGTAGAGGTACTGCAGCACCATGCGGGTGTTGAGGCTGCACCCCTCGGGGCAACACCTCTCCTTTCCCTCCACGATGCGCACGTCCGGAGGGTAGACGTCGAGGAGCTCGCAGGTGTAGCGGCGCCTGAAGGGGTCGCGATCGCCGATGACCTCGATCTCGTCCAGGTCTATGGTTCCGGGACCTCTCTCCGCCGCAAGCCTGAGGTGCTCCACCTCCCGGGGGTCGAAGCCCAGGATGTCGCAACCGACCGCGTCCACGGCCAGGGTATCGTCCCCGCCGACAAGGACCCCCAGGCGCTCGGCGCACCTGTCCACCAGGCCTTCCGGGTGGTCGTGGCCGTGGTTCATGGCATAGATCCCCTCGATGAGGGTGAAATCCGGCCGGATCAGGGCATAGATGTCGGCGAACTTGCGGTGCAGGTTGTAGTTGTGGTCCCTGATGCGGTCGCCCTGCATGATCAGCCCGAACTGGTTTTTCACCCCCAGGGTGACGGTGGCCATGGAATGGGTCTTGAGCTTGGGGATGCTCAGGTAGAGGTTGTCCCCGCGGTTATCCATGAGCCTCTCCTTCACCCACCGCGACACGTGCACGCCGTATCCGAGGGTGGGCAGGGTCACCTCCACCTGCCTGCCCTCGTCCAGGTAGAGAGGCTTGGCGCCCGCTTCCCTGGCCGCCCTCTCCAGCCCCGTGACGCGGAACACCAGGCGGGTGAAGGCCGCCTGGGTGCAGTTCTCCATCACGTACACCTCGCGGGCCCCAGCCGCCCTGAACAGCCGCGCGGCGGCAGAGACCACCGCGGGGTGGGTATAGCTGTGGGACTTGTAATCGACGGCGTTGACCTTGATGAAGACGCCCTTCCTTCCCCCCAGCACCTCCTTCGCGCCGCCGAAGGGCTCGAACACCCGCCCCACCGCGGCCTCGACGTCATCGCCGACCGCGACCACGGCCACCCTGCTCATCTTTTCTCCTTTACTCTCCGCCCCGCGACCGCTGACTGCACGCGTTCCTTTGCCGGACCGCCATGCACGCTACCGTGCATCGTGAGTCCTGCTCCGCTCAGACCCTTCCTTCACCGGCACCGCCCCTCACCCGCGCCGCGGCACGCGCACGCGCCCTGCTAAAACCCCGCCCGCACCACGAGACCTCTTCCCGGTCCGGCCTGCCCGGCCGGTGAGACGGCTGCCGGAAGCGCCCTATTCCCGGTAGGCGACGGCGGAGAGCTCCAGCCGGAATCCCCCCAGTAGAGACACCCCCACGGCCGAACGCGACGGATAGGGCGGGTGGAAGAACTCCTCGTAGACCTCGTTGAACGCGAAGAGGTCCTCGATATCCGCCAGGTAGACGTTCACGGCGAGCACCCTGTCCAGCCCGCTGCCGGCCTCCTCCAGGAGGCGTTTCAGGTTACGCAGCACCACCAGGGCCTCCTCGCGCACGTCACCGGCCACCTCCCTTCCGTCCGGGTTCACCGCCAGCAGGCCCGAGACGAACACCAGCCTGTCCCAGACGACGGCCGGGGAATACGGGCCCTTGGGCACGGGGATGCCCTCTCCCTCCACGATCTGAAACCCATCCGCCATCCAGCTCACCCCCTCGTCCCAAAGAATATATCACGGTGCCGATCTCGGGAAGCCTGGCCATGGTTCTCCCTGCCGCCGACCGCCATGACTTTTTTATATAAAGCACTGTCTTAGATCCTGCATCGCGGAAGCGATTGCGCCGCAGGCGGGGCGGTGCCGGTGCCTGGACGGAGGGAGGCGGCGTTCCAGGCCTGGACGTATACGCTCGTACATCCGGCCCTGAAGTGTCCCATGTCCGGGGCTGACCCCATTCAACCGATAACGCGGGTGATGACCGGGCGGTAGCGGGCCGCAGCGCGTGACCCCGGGCGGTGGGTGCGCGAGATGATCAGGTAGGAGAGGGCGAGGGAGGCAAAGCCGCAGACGAGGGAGATCGGGACGGCGAGCCTTCCCCCCAGGACGAAGTGGCTCAGCAGGGCCCCCAGCGCCAGGCCGGCGAGGAAGAACAGCAGCGGTATCCCGTAGAGTATGTACGCGGCGCGTATGGAGGTGCTCACGGGGATATCCACCGTCACCCTATCGCCCGGCTTCGCGCCCGCGAGGTTAAGCGCGTCCACCAGCATGCTGTCATCGTCCAGCTTCACGCAGCAGGAACCGCAGCCCTCGCACAGCCGGCTCCGCCGCAGCAACACCTTCGCCTCCTCCCCGCGCACCGAGACCACCACGCCCTCCTCTGCCCGCGGACGCGTGGCGGCACGGTAGTCGAAGTGCTGCGAGAGATCGGCGGGCGCACGCCCCGCCTCGAACTCGTCTTTCATCAACACCGGCCTCCTCGCTCCAACTCGCGGGGCGTGCGTGCCGCAAGACTGCCCGCCGCCTGCCTTTTCGCCCTCATCCCCTGGCGCGCGAGATATATTTTTCGGGATCCCTGTCAAACTCCTCCTTGCACGCCAGGTTGCAGAAGTAGATGGTCTTGCCGCCGTATTCGGAAGTCGCGGCGGCCTTCTTCCTCTCGATCTTCATCCCGCATACCGGGTCAATCGCCTTGCCGAACATCTCCTCTCCTCCTTCCGGTTCGCGGCGGCCCGCGGCGTCCGGGGTCCCGCGGCCGCCTTTTGCCCCTGCCCGGCCCGCCCGGCTCTCGCGAAAGCGGCGCAGGCGCAGCGAGTTGCCGACCACGGACACGGAGCTGAAGGCCATGGCCGCGGCCGCGTATATGGGGTTGAGCAAAACCCCCCAGACCGGGTAGAACACCCCCGCGGCCAGGGGGATGCCGATGACGTTATAGAAGAAAGCCCAGAAGAGGTTCTGCCTGATGGTGCGCAGGGTGGCGCGGGAGAGCGCGATGGCCGTGGCCACCTTGCGCAGGTCCTCGGATATGAGGGTGATGTCCGAGGTCTCGAGGGCTACGTCGGTGCCGCTGCCGATGGCGATGCCGATGTCCGCCCGCGCCAGCGCCGGCGCGTCGTTGATGCCGTCCCCCACCATCGCCACTACCTTGCCCTCGGACTGGATGCGCACGACCTCCTCCGCCTTGTCCGCGGGCAGCACCTCCGCCAGCACGCGCTCGATGCCTATCTCTCCGGCCACGGCCTCCGCCGTGGAGCGCCGATCGCCGCTGATCATGGCCACCTCCACCCCCATGCCGCGCAGCGCCCTCACCGCCTCCGCCGCCATGGGCTTCACGGTGTCCGCCACCGCGATCAATCCCCTCAACTCGCCGCCGGCGGCCACGTAGACCACCGTCTTTCCCTCCCTCGCCAGCTCCTCGGCGCGTGGCTCCAGAGCCCGCGTGGAGGCGCCGCCCTCGGCCACGAAGGCGTCGGTCCCCAGCCTCACCTCCACCTCTCCCATCCGTGCGGTTACCCCCTTACCTGGAAAAGCCTGGAATTCCGCTACCTCTCCGGGCTCCAGCCCCCTCGCCCGGGCTTCCTCCACCACCGCCTCCGCCAGCGGGTGCTCGCTTCCCCTCTCCACAGCCGCGGCCAGCGCCAGCAATTCCTCCTCCCCGCTTCCGTCCGCGGGGATCACCTCCGTCACCGACGGCCTTCCCCGGGTCAGGGTGCCGGTCTTGTCGAAGACCACCACGTCGAGCCTTCCCGCCCGCTCCAGTACCTCGCCGCCCTTGATGAGTATCCCCAGCTCCGCGCCCTTGCCCGTACCGACCATGATGGCGGTCGGCGTGGCGAGGCCCAGGGCGCAGGGGCAGGCGATCACCAGCACGGCCACGAAGTTGAGCAGGGCGAAATTGAAGGAGGGCTCAGGACCGGCGAGAAGCCATACCAGGAAGGTGACGGCGGCGATGACCATCACCGCGGGCACGAACACCGAGGCCACCCTGTCCGCCAGGCGCTGGATGGGGGCCTTGCTCCCCTGGGCCTCCTCCACCATGCGTATTATCTGGGCCAGCACGGTGTCCTTGCCCACCCGGGTCGCCCGGAAGAGGAAATAGCCCGTCCCGTTCACCGTGGCTCCCGTGACCTCGTCGCCGGGATTCTTCTCCACCGGCAGGGGCTCTCCCGTGAGCATGGATTCGTCCACGGCGCTCCGCCCCTCGGTGACCACGCCGTCCACGGGGATCTTCTCGCCGGGCCTCACCGCCACCAGATCCCCCACCCTCACCTCCTCTACGGGCACGCTGACCTCTTCCCCGCCGCGCAGCACCCGCGCCTGCGGCGCCTGGAGGTCCATGAGCCTGCGGATGGCCTCGGAGGTACGCCCCTTGGCCTTCGCCTCCAGGAAGCGCCCCAGCAGGATGAGGGCGATGATGGTGGCGGAGGCGTCGTAATATACCGCCAGCTTCAACCCCGTTCCGCTGATGAAGGAGGGGAAAAAGGTCGCCACCACGCTGTAGAGGTAGGCCGCGGTGGTGCCCACGGCGATGAGGGTGTTCATGTCCGTGGTGCGGTGACGGGCTGCCCCGAGGGCCGCGCGGTAGAAGGTGAGGCCGGGCCAGAACTGCACCGGCGTGGCGAGGGCGAAGAGGATGATGAACAGGGTGCGTTCGGGGATATCCTTCAGACCCGGCAGGTGCATCCCCACCATGGAGAGGAACATTATCGCCGCAGCGGAGGCGAGGCTGTAGATGAGCTTGACCTTAAGGATGCGGGTCTCGCGCTCGCGGCGCCGGCGCTCGCGGTCCAGCGCTTCCTCCCCCTCCTCCGAGGCCACCAGGCGGTATCCCGCGGCCTCCACGGCTCGCGCCATGGACCTGAAGTCCGTTCTTTCCGGATCGTAGGTCACGCTGGCGCGCTCCGTGGCCAGGTTCACGTCCGCGGACAGCACGCCCTCCACGCCGGAGAGAGCTTTCTCCACCCTGGCCACGCAGGAGGCGCAGGTCATGCCCTCCACCGCGTACACCGCCCTCTCCAGCCCCGCGCGGTAACCGAGGTCCTCGATGGCGGAGACCATCTCCTCCACGCCCGCGGACCCGGGATCGAACACCACCGTGGCCTTCTCCGTGGCCAGGTTGACGTCCGCCTCCTTCACCCCCGGGAGGCCTCGCAGGGCGGTCTCCACCCTGCCGGCGCAGGTGGCGCAGGTCATCCCGCCCACGTTTATGACCACCCGGGCCGGCCTGCCCCCAGCGTCCGCCTCTTCGAGGTCCGCGCCCGCGCCTTCCGCGCCGCGGGCCGACTCATCTCCATCGCCGCCGTTCACGCCTCTCATGTCCGTCGTCCCCCTCATCCACCCGCCCGCCGTCGCCCTTCCTGCCCTGCGAGCGGTGCCCGCCCTCCCCTGCCGGGCTCCTGACGGGGCGGATGTCGCTTCTCCATATCAATCATCATTCCCGCTGAGGATGAAAATTTATCCTCCATATATTTCCTTTATCCATAGTGCACCCTCCGCCGCACAACGGCCATGAGCGAGCTCATTCGCGGGAGCCACGGCGGGCGGGGGCAGGGGTGAAACGGAGCCGATTCGAGTAAAATGCCCCTATGGGCGAGGAAGGACTCGATCCGGCAATGGCGCAGGGAAAAGAGCCCCCCGGACGCTCCAGGCTGAAAAGGGGGCTGCTGGTCGCCGTATCCCTTTCCGCCGCCACCCTCATCCTCATCTCCCTGGCCACCCTGGACCGGGCGACCCTGAGCGCCCTGTCCAACCTCTCCCCCGGTTTCCTGATGCTCGCCGCCGCCCTCTCCCTGGGACGCTGGCTGTGGGCGGTGGCGCGCATGCGCCTGCTCATCCGCTGCATGGGGGGGCATGTGCGCCTGCCCGAGATCGCCAAGACCGTATACGCGGGGTACTTCACCGGCCTCATCACCCCCTGGCGGGCGGGCGGGGTGACGGGGGAGATGGCCTTCCTCTACGCCTACGGGCTGGGGGCCGGCGAGGGAGTGGCGGTGGTCTCCTTCGGCGCCTGCATCTCCACCGCCCTGCTCATGCTCTTCTTCCCCTTCGCCATCCTCATCGCGCGCAGGTATATCGCCCTTTCCATGTCCATTCAGGGGGTGCTCTTCTCCGCCCTTGCCGTGGGGCTGCTCTACCTTGCCCTGGTGCTCTGGGCCATCCTCCGCCCCCACAGCGCGGTGGGCGACACCCTCCTCCGGCATTCCCCGGGCTTCCTGCGCAGGCGCCAGTGGTACCAGCGCTTCCTCGAGAGGCTGGGCGAGGAGATCCGGGCCTTCGTGACCTGCCTGAACCGCCTGGCGCGCATAGGACGCGCCCGGCTGCTGGCCGTCACCCTCCTCACCTGCCTCTACTGGTTCACCGGCTTCCTCGCCGTTCCCGTCGCCGTGGTGGGCCTGGGCTACGGCGGCTTTTTCTGGCGCGCCGTGGTGGCGCAGTTGGTGGTGCACATCCTCATGCCCTTCGTGCCCACCCCGGGGGGAAGCGGCTTCGGGGAGGTGGGATTCCTCTACGTTTACAAGGGCGTGCTGCCCGACCTGGGAGCGGCGGGCCTGCTCACCCTCATCTGGCGCTTCATAGATTTCTACCTCGGCCTCCTGGTGGGCGGTACCGCCTTCATCCTCATCATGCGGGATATAAGGAAGCGGGGCCGCGGGTGAACGGAATCTTGTTTCGGGGCATGATCCTGGAACCCGAGGAGAAAAGCTGCGATCCCGATATGCGAGCCGGTGGGGGCGGGCGCAGGCCGGCGGTAAAAGGCCATGCCCGTGTTCCAGCAGGTGGAGCGCCAGGCCGCCACCGGGTAGGAGCTCTTGTCACCCCACCGCGTTTGCTGACCGCTGACCGGGTCCCGTCTCTCCGGCGTTCACCGTACAATGCCCGTAAACAGCCAGATCCATGGAAGGGCCCTACACCTTCCACTAAAGGTTGAGGCAGGTTATGGCTAATCTGGATGGAGTTCTTCTATCAGGATGGAGTTCTTTTATAATCACACCTAGTGGAAGATCCCGGGGTATCATGAATCCCCGCGACCAGAAGGGAGCGACGATGTTCGGACCGCAAGACCTCACGGCGATCATCGGCGAGAGGATCAACCCCACGGGAAGGCCGAAGCTCGCGGAGGAGCTGCGGCTGGGGAGGTTCGACCTCGCCCTGGCGGACGCAGGGGCCCAGGCCGAAGCTGGCGCGGACTACATCGACGTCAACGTGGGCGCCCCGGGCGTGGACGAGGCCGCCCTCCTTCCACGCCTGGTGACGGCGGTGGCGGAGAGGACCGGGCTGCCGGTCTGCGTGGACTCCGCCGACCCCTCCGCCCTGGCCGCGGCCCTGGAGGCCTACGCCGTCCCCGAGGCGCTGGTCAACTCGGTCACCGCCGACGACGAGAGCATGGACGCCGTGCTGCCCCTGGTCGCCAAGGCGGGCTGCAGCGTCATCGCCATGACCAAGGACAGGGAGGGCATACCCCCCACCCCGGAAGGGCGCCTGGAGAAGGCGGGGAGGATCGTGGAACGCGCGGCATCCCTCGGGATACCCGCCGAACGCGTGCTCGTGGACTGCCTCACCATCCCCGCCGCCACCGACGGCGAGGCCGCCGCGGTGACCCTGGCATCCATATCCCTCATCCGCGCGGAGCTGGGGTGCCCGGTGGTCCTGGGCGCCTCCAATATCAGTTTCGGGATGCCCGAGAGGCCGGCCATCAACGCCGCCTTCCTCTGTCTGGCCATAAAAGCGGGCCTCAACGCCGCCATCGTGAACCCTCTGGAACCGGGGCTGGTGCTCGCGGTGCGCGCGGCGGATTTCCTGCTGGGAAAGGACCGCATGGGGCGGGCTTACCTCAAGTACTACCGGGCCCGCCGCTGAGGGACCGGAGTGGCGTATGGCGAGCGGGGTGTACCGCATCACCGTCGATCCCCTGGGGAGGGTGATCGCCTGCCGCCAAGGACAGACCCTTCTTGAGGCCCTGCGCGAGGCCGGCATAGGGCTGGAAAGCGTATGCGGGGGACGGGGAAGGTGCGGCAAGTGCCGGGTGCGCGTGCTGGCCGGGGAAGCGGGAGAGCCCGCCGAGGATGAACGCGAACTCCTTCCCTGGGGATGGAGGGAGAAGGGCCTGCGCCTGGCCTGCCGGGTCATCCCCCGGCAGGACCTCGCCGTCTACCTGCCGGCCTCCTCCCTCACGGCGTCCGGCCGCATGCAGCTCGAGAGCGCTTTTCACCCCGGGGAGCTCGACCCGGCCGTGCGGGCCTGCGACGTGGAGGTGGAGCTGCCGAGCGAGCCCGGGGACGCGGGCTCGGACCTCCTGCGGCTGCGCGCGTCCCTGCTGCGCGGGGCGCCGAAGACCGAACCCGCGGACATAGATATCGAGGCCCTGCGGGCGCTGCCCCGGATGCTGCGTGAGGAGGGGGGCGCGGTGCGGGCGGTGCTGCGCGGGCGGACCGTCCTGGGAATCATTCCCAGGAAACGCTCCCCGCTGGGGGCAGCCGCGGACCTGGGCAGCACCAAGATAGCCCTCTTCCTCTACGACCTCGAGAGCGGGGAGATGCTCTCCGCCCGCGGGCTGCTCAACCCCCAGATACCCTACGGCGAGGACGTGGTGACGCGTATCCAATACGCCTCACAGGGAGGCGCCCGCCGCCTGCGCGGACTGGTGGTGGAGGGCATCGCCCGCGAGCTCGACGGGATGGCCGCCGCCGCCGCCCGCTCCCGGGACGACGTCTTCGAGATGGTGGTGGTGGGAAACACCGCCATGCACCACCTCTTTGCGGGCCTGCCGGTGGAGCAGCTCGGGAAGAGCCCCTACCTCCCGGCCACCGACCTCCCCCTGGAGGTGGCGGCCCGCGACCTGGGGCTTGCGCTCAACCCCTCCGCGGTGGTGTACCTGCCCCCTCCCATCGCGGGCTACGTGGGCTCGGACCACCTTGCTGCGCTGTCCGCCGCCCGCCTCGAGGAGAAAAGGGGGCCGTCCCTCCTGCTGGACATCGGCACCAACACCGAGGTGGCCCTGCAGGTCGAGGGCCGCATGCGGTGCTGTTCCTGCGCCTCGGGGCCCGCCTTCGAGGGAGGGGGGTTGAGCTGCGGCATGCGGGCGGGCGAAGGCGCGGTGGAAGCCATTTCCATCGACCCACGCACGGGCGAGCCGGAACTGAAGGTCATCGGGGAGGGGCCTCCCGCGGGCATATGCGGGTCGGGGGTCCTCTCCATGCTGGCTGAACTGGTGCGGACGGGAACGGTGGACGAAGGCGGCAGGCTGGCGGAGGGGAGTCCCGGGGTGACGCGCCGCGACGGAGGGCTTTCCTTCACGCTCTCGCCGGGAGGGGAGGAGCGTGAACCGCTGGCGGTCACCCAGGGCGACATCCGCGAGATCCAGAAGGCCAAGGGGGCCATGCGCGCGGGCATAGACGCCCTGCTGGCCGAGGCGGGGCTGGCGCCGGGCGACCTGCGGGAGGTGATCCTGGCCGGCGCCTTCGGCACCTACATCGATCCCCAGGATGCCCTGGACATCGCCCTCCTTCCGCCCGTGCCGCTGGAGGCGGTGGTGCAGGTGGGCAACGCCGCCGGCGCGGGAGCGCGCTCCATGCTCCTCTCGAGCGGCGCGCGCCGCGAGGCGGAGGCGTTGGCGGAGCGTATCGAATATCTCGAGCTCTCCGCTTACCCGCGCCTGGGGCCCCTATTCGCCGCGGACATGTTCCTCACGGAAGAGGCGGTGGCCGAGGTAAAGCGGCGGTTCCGTCTCGCCTGAGGCATGGCAGCGCAGGGCGTGCCGGGTAGCAGGCCATGTCATCGCTCCCATCAACTCCCACCCGGACGTCTCCGCGGAGCGGCTGCGGTGACCGGTGGAGGCGGCGGAGGAGTACGGGGGGTACCCCCTGGACTGTGACGGCGCCCCTTCCTCTCCCCGGACGTGAGGGTCATGGCCCTCCGGGGTCCGCGTACCGGCCCCTCCCGCCCTTACTTCGCCGGATCCCGGGCGGCGGAAAGTCCCGGTCGCGTTATGGCATCTCCTGCCAGGTCTTGCCGCCCTTGCGCCAGGTGATGCGGGGCAGCTCGCGCTTGACCATGGAGTCGGCGTTGACGCGCGGATAGCCCAGGACGATGGCCGTGACCGGCACGTAGGGCCACTTTATCCCCAGGTAACGCTTCAGGTGGGGCAGCATCTTTGCTCCCACGGCGGCGAAGCTCATCCAGCAGGTGACCAGCCCCAGGGAATGCGCCGCCAGGACCATGTTCTGGCCGCATATGCCGATGTCCACGTACATGTTGTTGATGCCTCTCTTATCCCCCAGCAGATATATGAGGCAGGGAGCGCCCAGGAAGACGTCCTTGGGCTTGAGGATGGCCGTCCCGCCGGTCATGGCCCGCTGGTCCATGAGAGGAGGCAGCAGGGCCGAGGTAAAGGAAAGCAGCTTCCTCACCAACGGATTCTTTTTTCCAGAGAAATAGAACCGGGTGAGGTGCCGGTACAGGGGGTCCATCATGTCCGCGATCCTGTCCATCTCCTCGCGGTCGTTGACCACGATGAAGCTCCAGGGCTGGTTGTTGCCGTGGGAGGGGGCGAAGCGGCCTGCCTCGATCACCCGCCGCACCAGCTCGTCGGGCACCGGCTTCTTGGAGAATACGCGGTTGCTGCGACGCTTGAGAATGATTTCCTCCACCGGGGTGAGGCCCTCTATCCCCTCCACCTCCGGTATCCTGGGATAACCGTCGTCGGGATGCAGGAGCACGGTCTTGAAGAGGCCCTTCTCCACCCGGTAGAAGCCCTGCATCTGGATGGCGCCCTTCTCGCAGTGGGCCATGCACGCGGAGCAGGACATGCACACCACGTCCTCGATGAACCTGACCTTACCCCCCACCACCTCCAGGCAGGCGCAGGGGCAGGCCTGCACGCAGTTCCCGCAGCCCGTGCACTTCTCCTCGTCCACCACGATCCTCGAGTTGGACCACACCTCCGGGTGGGAGGGCAGGTATGTGTATGACCACTTATCCAGAGCCAATCTCCTCGACCTCCTTTTTACACCGGATCCCCGCTTGAGGACCTCGCACTCCTTCCTGACGCGCCCTCGCCTCGCCCCGCTCACCGCCGCCCACACCGCGCCCGTCCGCGATGGGGCCGGCTCTTTTTCCGCGGGCTCAGGAGCCCGACTCCGCCATGTCCAGGAGGCGCAGCAGTTGCTCCTCCTCGGGGCGGGGGAACATCTGGCAGTACTTGGCATCCCTCATCAGGCGCTCCATGCCGTAATCCCGCATGTATCCGTATCCGCCGTGGATCTGCACCCCGTCCATGGCCGCCTGGCAGGCGTTGGCCCCCGCCCTCCTCCAGGCGATGATGGCCGGGCCCAGGTCCTCCACGCCGCTGGCGCGGCGGATGACCGCGCGCCCCTCCTCCATGGCGCAGAGCATACGGGCCAGCATGAGGCGCATGGCCTGGTGCTCGATGATCAGCTTCCCCGCCTGGTAGCGCTGGCGCGCGTAGTCGTAGGCCTTCTGGAAGGCCTTGCGCACGATGCCGTTGGCCACCGCCGCCAGCCCCAGGTAGAGGGTCCTCTCGGTGGCCGCCAGCGCCTCCCTCTCCGACCTGTCCAACACGTAAAGGGGCTCGGCGCCCTTCATCTCCAGGGTGGCGAACTCGCTCACCCTCCAGCCCAGGGGATAGGGGTCGACGCGGGTCTCCACGCCGCTCGCGCCGACGCGCACGTAGGCAGCCTTCCGTCCCTCCCCGGAGCCGGCGAAGAGCAGCACCGGGGCGCCCTCCATGACGTTGAAGACGAAGGGGGCGCTGCCGCTCACCTTCCCGTCCTCCAGGACGGTCTCCCCCGCGGTGGCCGCGGTGCACAGGGGACGCCCCCTGGTGAACTCCTCAACCAGGTCCTTGCGGTCGGAGTAGACGAGGGGAACCAGGGCGGCGTTGTGGAAGAGGAGGGCGGCGGCGAACCCCGCGCTCTCCACGGCGCTCTCCTCCAGGGCCACGCAGAGGGAATAGAGGTCCACGCCCTCTCCCCCCAGCTGCTCGGGCACCAGGGCGGCCAGCATGCCCATCTCCCCGGCCTTTTCCACCACCTTCCACAGGAGCGGGGAGTCCACGGTGTTCTCCAGGTCATCGGCCACGGGGGCCAGCTCGGATACGGCGAAGTTCAGGGCGTTGCTGCGCAGTACCGTGTACTGCTTGGACTCCCTGGCCCAGGGCACTCCGATCATGCCATCACCCCCTTCTTCAGCGGGCGGGGGACTTCCACCCGCAGGGTCTCCTCGAAACGTATATTGTTCACCACCAGCCGGTTGAGCTGGTTGGTGCCCTCGTAGATCTGGGTGAGCTTGGCGTCCCGGTAGCACTTCTCCACCCAGCGGCGCTCCTCGGAATCCTCCGGCCCCATGAGGCTCAGGGCCCGGGAACAGAGCTCCATGGCGTTGTCCGCGCAGGAGAACTTGGCCAGGGAGGCCGTCTCCAGCAGCTGGGTCATGTCCTCGTCCTTCAGGTAATAGCGCAGTATGGCGTTGATCATGGCCTTCCCGTAGTAGGAGTTGAGGAAGTTGCGCATGAGAGGCATGGTCCTGAGGGAGGAGGGCAGTCCGAGGGTGAGGTTCATGATCGGGTTGTCCAGGGCCTTGCCGAAGATGCCGTCCCCCAGCATGGCATTGCTCATGTACAGGCCGCGGTTCTCCTGGATCATGCCCCACATGTCCGCCAGGGCCAGGCGGATGCGGTCCTCATCGATGGGGCGCTTCCCGTTGCGCCTGGTCTTCGCCCAGGCCAGGAAGTGCTGGAAGGCTCCCCGGGCGATGCCGGTGGCGATGGACCCCACCGGACCGCGCGAGGCGGCCATGATCATGAGGATGCCGTTGCCCATGCCGTCCCCCTCGTAGCCCAGCACGTGGGAGTCGGGGACGAAGACCTCCTCGAAGAGGAGCTCCGCGGCATGGGATGCGCGCTGTCCCATCTTGAGCTCCACGCGCGGTGTGGAAAAACCTTCCATATCCCTCTCCACCAGGAAGGTGGTCCAGGTCTGCAGGGGACGGCTGCGGTCCAGGGCGGCGCAGACGGTGAAGTACTTGGCCTCGCTGCCGTCGGAGATGAAGCACGCCCTTGACCTTCTTGGCCTCCAGGGAGAGCCTGGCCTTCTCCAGGTATTCCGGCTCCTCCACGTCGGTGCCCGCCGAGGGCTCGGTGATGGCGTAGGCCATGGTCACCGGCTGTTCCTTGAGCTCCCCCTCCACGATCTCCTTGAGCACCGTGTCCCAGTGGGCCATGGCCCCCGAGGTGACCAGCGGGGCCACCCCCAGGCTGTGGGCCCCCACGGCCAGGGCGATCCCCGAACACCCGGAGCACAGCTCATCCATGAGCAGGGAGGTGTTGGTGACCATGAACTCCCCGGCTATGCCCCCCAGCTGTCTGGGGATGAACAGGGAGGTGTTGGTGACCATGAACTCCCCGGCTATGCCCCCCAGCTGTCTGGGGATGAACAGGGAGAGGAAGCGGTACCTGCAGGCCCGGCGCATGATCTCCCAGTCGAAATACTCCGGCTCCCTCTCCATGTGCATGTCCAGCTCCAGGGCCCGCGGCACGGCGAAGGTGCGGTTGAACTCCTCCGCCCTCTCGATGAGGCCGATAGTCTCGCGTATCCCCTTCTTCCGTCCGCTCTCCCAGAGCATGCGCAGGATGGGAAAGTCGCGGAAAAGCCTCCTGCCCGTCTCGCTCATTTCCTGACCGATCATCATACCCCCTTCCTCACGGGTTCCCCCTTCCGAAACCGAACATGACCGCCCCGCATTCCGACCGCGGCCGCCCTTTTCGCGGCCGCCCCATCTACCGGCCGCGCCGTCGGGAGCGCCGGCGCCTCCTTCCCCCCGCCGCACCCCGCCAGGCCAGCGGAACCTGTCGGGGAACGCGCGGCAGCGCCGGTGGCACCCGCGCGCCCCTTTCAGACCTGAAAATCCTCCAGACGGTAGACGTTCTCCGCCTCCGGGGAGAACTGGTCACGGAGTACGCGGTCGAGGTACTTCTCCGAGGCGCTCTTGGGGATCTCCTCCACCACCTGGATGTAGGAGGGGACGGCGTTGCGCTCCAGCCCCTTCACGGCCTGGCGGAAGATCTCCCCGGGATCGATGGTCCTCCCCTCGAAGGGCGCCACCGCCGCCACCAGGTCGCTCTCCCCCGGCGCGCCGGAGGCGGCGGGTATGCCGTACACGCACACCTCGGAGACGTCGGGATGCTCCCCGATGACCTTCTCCACGTAGGAGGGGATGATGAACTCGCCCGCCCGGCGCAGCCCTCCTCCCTCCTTGCGGTAATCGAAGAACAGCCAGCCCTCCTCGTCGCGGTGCACCATGTCGCCGGTGCGCAGCCAGCCTCCCCGCGTCTTCTCCTCCGAGTCCTTGGGACGGCCGTAATACTCCACCTCGGGCTTCTGGGTCACGGCGCGCATGAGCAGCTCCCCGGTGACGAAGGGCGGCACCTCGTTGTCGTTCTCGTCCACGATCTTGTACTCCATGAGCCCCTCGATGGGCTTCCCGAAGGAGCCGATGGGTCCCTGACCGATGGGTTTGTAGGCGAACCCGCCCTCCACCGCCCCGTACCATTCCAGGATCTTGACGTTGAAGCGCTTCTCGAAGGCCTCCCAGATGGCGATGGGGGTCCCCGCGGAGATGACCACCTCCACCGGGTTGTCGGCGTCGTCGGGACGCGGCGGCTCGTTGTAGATGCCGGACATCATCCCGCCCAGCAGCGAGAAGGTGGTGCACCCGTATTTGCGGCAGATGTCCCAGATGCGGCTCTTGGTGAAGCGCTGGCTGATCACCGCCGGGATGCCCAGGGCGATGGCGGACATCAGGGTCACCGCCTGGGCGTTGCCGTGGGTGAGGGAAAGGCCGGTGTAGAGCACGGAGTCCTGGGTGTAGCCCCACACCATCTGCGCCAGCGCCGTGTACATCACCGTGCGCGTGGCCTTGATCACCACCCCCTTGGGGTTTCCGGTCACCCCCGAGGTATAGATGATCTCCATGGGCAGGGTGGGGTCGTCCACGCGGTCGGGCAGGTCGAAGATATCCGGCCCCTCCAGCAGCTCGTTGATGGTGGGGTACTTGTTGGCCAGATCTGGATCGGCGTCCGGCTTGAGGTTGAGCCAGATCCTCTCCAGTCCGCCGATGCCCACCGCCGCCGCCTCCACCTCGGGGAGGAGGTCGGCGGTGGTGATCACCGCCTTGGCGTTGCTGTTGCCCAGCATGTAGGCCAGCTTCTCCCCCTTGGAACGCGGGTCTATGGGCACCACGATGCATCCCAGTGGAGCCGTGGCGGACATGGCATATACCACCTCGGGATGGTTGCGCATCACCAGGGCCACCGCGTCCCCCTTGCCGATGCCGCTCTCCCGCAGCCCCTTCGCCACCTTGAAGCTGTTGGCCACCAGCTGTCTGTAGGTGAGGGGCTCGTCGGGGTAGAGGCCGCCGTTCTCGAATATCAGCCCCACGAAATCAGGCTTCTCCTCCATCCTCGTCTCCAGTTGATGGAAGATAAGAGCGGGGTTCCTTTCACCCATCCTCATCACTCCTTTCGCGTGACCCTGCTCTCCGGAAGACACCGATCGCCGCCACCGGCGGCCCGCCGGCAGGTGCACCCTTCACCTCCACGCGTCCGGGGCCTCATCCGCTAGGCGGCCCTCCGCCGGCACGGCAGACTCGCACCGGTTATATCCTGCCCCGGAAGCCAGATATTCCCTGGCGGCACCCGCCCGGACCCCGCCGCTACCGCCCCGCCCGCCACGCGCACTTCGCGGACCACGAGAAACAGGGATCCCTTTTGCTTTGTCTCATCTCGTCGCCGCGGCAGCCAGGACCGGATATGGTATAACATACCCTGGTATGATACCATGGTATCCATAAAGGTCCGCGCCGTCAAGAGAGATGTACGCGAGGGCGGGTCCGGCGCGGGCGGCGGTAAGGAGGCGCGAGGTTCCGGCGCCGGGACAGGGGCCGGAGGGAGCTCACGGAAAGAAGAGGGCAGGACATGGCGAAAAGTAAGGAGACGCCGAGGACGGAAAAGGGGCAGCAGACGCGGCAGGCCATCTTCGACACCGCCATCGACCTCTTCGCGAAAAAGGGCTACGACAAGGTGACCGTGGACGACATCTGCGCCCGGGTGGGGGTCACCAAAGGGGCCTTCTACAACCACTTCCGCTCCAAGGACCAGATCATCCTGGAGGAGTTCATGCGCATGGACGAGCACTACGTGCGCGTGGCCGAGGAGATCTCCGCCCTGCCCACCAGCCTGGAGAAGCTCAGGGCCTTCAACCACGCCGCCATCGCCCTCATGTCCGACATCGGGGTGAGGCTGATGAAGGTCCTCTACCATTCCCAGATCGCCCCCCATATGAACCGGCCCTACCTGGCCGACAGCAGGCGCTACCTCTACCGCATCACCAACCAGCTCATCCGGGAGGGCCAGGAGAGGGGCGAGATCCGCGACGACATCCCCAGCGAGGAGATGGCCTCCATGTTCATCGACTGCTTCCGCGGTCAGATCTACCACTGGTGCCTGGCCAACGGCTCCTTCGACCTGGTGGGGACCTGCGACCGCCTCATGCAGCTTTTGCTGGACAGCCTGAAGCCCCGCTGACCTCCCGGGCTCCGGTCCTCGTTCGCGCATTCGATCCCCCATATTCCCGAAGCGGAACCGGTCGCCCTCCCTCGGAGGATCAAATGACCGTCCCCTACTCCAGCTTGAAGACGTTGTCGGCGTCGGGGCGGAAGGCCTCCCGCAGCAGGCGGTCGAGGTGTTTTTCCGAGGGGCTCTTGGGGATCTCCTCCACCACCTGGATATAGCTGGGAACGGAATTGCGCTCCAGCCCCTCCAGCGCCGCCTTGAAGATGGAGTCGGGGTCGATGGCGCGCCCCTCGAAGGGGACCACCGCCGCCACCAGGTCGCTCTCCCCCGGCGCGCCGGAGGCGGCGGGGATGCCGTACACGCACACCTCGGAGACGTCGGGGTGCTCCCCGATGACCTTCTCCACCAGGTCGGGCTTGATGAAATCGCCCGCCCGGCGCAGGGCGCCTCCCTTGCGGTAATCGAAGAAGAACCAGCCCTCCTCGTCGCGGTGGACCATATCCCCGGAGCGCAGCCAGCCGCCGCGCATCTTCTCCTCCGAGGCCTCGGGCTTCTTGTAATAATCCACCCTGGTCTGGGTGAGCATACGGCTCACCAGCTCCCCCGTCACCCCGGGCGGGACCTCGTTGTCCTCCTCGTCCACCACCTTCATCTCCACCAGTCCCTTGATGGGCTTGCCGAAGGAGCCCACCGGCCCCTCGTCGATGGGCTTGTAGGCGAAGCCTCCCTCGATGGCCCCGTACCACTCCAGGATGCGCACCCCGAAACGCCGCTCGAAATCCTCCCAGATGGCGCGGGGGGTGCCGGCGGAGATCACCTTGCGCACCGGGTTGTCGGCGTCGTCGGGACGGGGCGGCTCGTTGTATATGCCGGACATCATCCCGCCCAGCATCGAGAAGGTGGTGCAGCCGTGCTTGCGGCAGAGGTCCCAGATGCGGCTCTTGGTGAAGCGCTGGCTGATCACCGCCGGGATGCCCATGGATAGCGCCGGGAAGAGGGTCACCGCCTGGGCGTTGCCGTGGGCGAGGGAGAGCCCGGTATAGAGGACGTCGTCGGGCCTGTAGTCCCATACCAGGTAGCCGAGGAGGCAGTACATGGCGTTGCGGCGCGAGTCCAGGGGCACCCCCTTGGTGTTCCCGGTGACCCCGGAGGTGTAGATGATCTGCACCGGCAGCGAGGGGTCCGCCGAGACGTCGCCCGGAGGGGCGGTCGCCTGACGCTCCAGCATCTCGTTCACCGTGGGATAGCGGCTCGCCAGGGATGCGTCCGCGTCCGGCTTGATGCTCAGGTAGATGTCCTTGAGGTTGGGCGCCTCCCTGGCCGCCGCCTCCACCTCCGGCAGGAGGTCCGCGGTGGTTATCACCGCCCGCGCGTCGCAGTCCGCGAGCTGGTAGGCTAACTTCTCGCCCCTGGCGCGGGGATCGATGGGCACCAGCACCGTCCCCAGCATGGAGCAGGCGGCGAGGGCGTAGATGAACTCGGGGTGGTTGCGCATGACCATGGCCAGCTTGTCGCCGCGCTCGAAGCCCGCCTCCGCGAGGCCCCTGGCCAGCCGCAGGGAGTTCCCGTACATCCTGGCGTAGGTGAGGCGGTCGTCCTCGTAAAGACCCCCGTTGTCGAAGATCACCCCCACCCGGTTGGGGTCGCTCTCCGCCCTCATCTCCAGCAGCCCCGAGAAGACCCCCTTGTGCTTGAGGAAACCCGAGCCGGCGACCCCCTTCGCCACGCGCTTCAGGGTGTCCGCCTCCGAGAGGAGCTGCAGGATCATGTACAGGCGCGGGTTCTTCCTCTCCAGTTCCTCCATGAACGCCATCTCGTCACCCCCCCTTGATGGAACCTGTCCATTGATACATTCGCATATCTGCCACGCCCCGTATGCCGTGAGTTCGCCCCGGCCCCGTTCCGCCTTCCTCCGGGTGACGGCACCTGTCGAGAGTGCTCAAACCCGCCGGAGCTCGGTTTTGACCATAATCTTGCCGCAGACCCAAAAGGGCAAGCCGACACCGAAAGGATTCGTGACGAGGTCGAAGGATTTGCATTCGCATTCTCCCTCGACCGCCATCCTCCCCATCACCAGTATATCCCGTCACCAGAACCTGACAAAAGCGATGATGCGGGTGTCACCGTCCCGTTCGAGGCGTGAGCCCTGCCCGCGGGCAGTCCGACCGCCTCCAGGTATATACCGCCCTAAAGCGGCTTGTCCACGCGCTCCAGTATGTGGATGCACATGGCGGCCTCGCCGGTGCCGATGAAGCCGCCCCCGTTCTCCGCCAGCGCCAGCCTGGCCCCCTCCACCTGGCGCTTTCCGGCCTCGCCGCGCAGCTGGGTCACCAGCTCCACGATCTCCCCGATGCCCGAGGCGCCGATGGGATGCCCGCGGCACTCCAGTCCCCCGGAGGTGTTCACCGGCAGCTTGCCTCCCAGCTTGGTGGCGCCGGATTCCGCGAAGGGACCCCCTTCCCCTTCCCCGCAGAACCCCAGCTCCTCCGTCTGCAGCAGCTCCCCAAAGGCGGTGGCGTCATGCACCTCCGCCACGTCGATGTCCTCCGGCCCCACCCCGGCGATCTCGTAAGCCTGCCTGCTCAGCCGCGTCCCGATGAGGTCCATCTCGCCGCTTTCGGGTATTCCCCCCGAGGTGAGCACCGACGCCAGTATCTTCACCGGGCGCGCGCCCGGGAAGCGCTTGAGGGCCTTTCCGGAGCAGAGCAGCGCCGCGGTGGCGCCGTCCCCCATGGGAGCGCACATGGCGCGCGTCAGGGGATAGGCGACGGGCCGGTCGTTGAGCACCTCCTCCACCGTCATGTTCACCTGGTACTGCGCCAGGGGGTTGAGGGAGGCGTGGTAGTGGTTCTTGGCGGCGATCACCGCCAGCTGGCGCTGCGTGGTGCCATACTTTTCCATGTGCATGCGGGCGGCCATGGCGTAGATGTCCATGAAGGGGGAGCGCCCGCCTCCTCCCCCGCTCTTGGCCGCCCCCTCGCCGGAGGCGGCGGCCTCCGCCGCCTTCCGCTGCTCGTCCGCCTTGAAGGCCTCGAGGATGCCGCGGATGAACTCCACGTCGGTGTTGGACATGAACATCTCGAACATGGCCTGCTTGTCCTCGGGGTTGTACATCTTCTCCACCCCGATGGCCAGGGCTACGTCGTAGGCACCCGCCTTTATGCCCAGGTAGGCGCCGTTCATGGCGCTGGTGGCACCCGCGCAGGCGTTCTCTACGTTCATCACCGGTATGCCCTGGATGCCCAGGGGGGTGAGGGCTACCTGGCCGCGTATGCTGTGCTGGCCCGTCACGATGCCCCAGAAGGAATTGGAGAACCACGCCGCCTCGATGTCCCTCTTCTCCACCGGGCAGTCGGCCAGCAGGCTCTCCAGTACCTCCTGCGTCATCTGCTTGACGCTCTTCTCGGGATACTTCCCGAAACGGAACATCCCCACGCCGATGATGTACACGTCGTCCATGCCCGCCTCCTTCGTATGTTAGATACCCTGGTATCATACCATGGTATCTAAACTCCGCGTCGCCATCAACCCCCGCCGTTGGCGATGCAAACGGCGCTGCCCGAACCCGGATTTCCCCTTGTCTCCCGCCTTGCCCCTGGGGGATGGATTCCGTTTCTCGCTCAAAGGGCTTTTCGCTCGCTATGCCCTTTGCAGCATGCCTCAGACGTAGATCTCTCGTTTCCCGCGTCATCCAGCCCCGGACAGGGAGATTATAACCTGTCGCCTGGAAGCCGAACAATCCGTGGATTCCGTTCTGTTATCAGGGTCCCGGCCCGAGACGGTATATCGTCCCGTCCCGCCCATTGGACTGCTCCGTAGAAGAGACGGGGCCGGACGAGGGCAGCGCGACGATGTCCGGCGGCTGGAGAGAATGCCCTGCTTCATCCTGTCATGACGGCGGTGTGCTTCGTGGAAGAGACGGGGCCGGACGAGGGCAGCGCGACGATGTCCGGCGGCTGGACGGAGCGCGGCGAGATCAATACCCGGCGCGATTATATATCAGCCCGCAGGACCTCCGGGGTCGGGCTCAGAATGTCCCATGTCCGGGGCTGACCCCATTATGCGGAGGTCAGAGAGGGGGTAGCTCATGCAGGGGTGGATGTATCCGAAACGCTCGTCCGCCCAGCGGCGCCGCACGCGGTCGGGGGCGAACACCTCTCCCGATACCAGCCGCGTGCGGCAGCAGGTGCACTCTCCGGAGCGGCACACCGCCTCCACCGCCAGCCCCGCCCTCTCCATGGCGTTCATCAGCGGCTCCCCCGCCCGGGCCTGGAAGGAGACGCCGCTCCTCTCCTCCACCACCTCGAACTCGGTGCGGGGGTCGAGTCCCGGCCACCCTTCCTCGGCGGTGACGTCGTCGGGGGGACCGTAGGCCTCCTTCTTCACCCGCAGCCTCGGCACGCGGAGGGCCTCCAGGGCCGCCTCGCAGAAGGGGTACATCTCCGCCGGGCCGCAGATATAGAAGGTCTTGCCCTCCACGCCGTCCAGGACGCCGGAGATCATCTCCGCGTCGATGAACCCGCACAGCCCTCCCCAGTCCTCGCCGGGCTCGGATATTATGAAGTCGACGTCGAGGTTGTCGTGTTCCGCCCCCAGCCGCGCCAGTTCCCCGCGGAAGATGATGTCCTCGGGGTCGCGGGATCCGTACAGGAGGTGGATGCGAAGGGGCAGTCCCTTCTCCGCCGCCTCGCGCATCATGGACATGAAAGGGGTAACGCCGCTCCCCCCCGCCAGGAACACGAGGTCCGAGCCGTCGGTCAGGGGTTCATGGTAGAAATAGCCACAGGGCCCCGTGGACTCCAGCACCTCTCCCACCGCCAGCTCGTCGAGCAGGAAGGGCGATACGAACCCGCCCGCCTTGCGCCGCACCGTGATGTCGTAATAAGGCCTGCCGGGAGCCGAGCTGATGCTGTAGGGGCGCGAGGTCCTCACTCCCCCGATCTCCACGAAGAGGTTGATGTACTGCCCCGCCCGGAACGGGGGCAGGCCGCCTTCCACGGGAACCAGCCTCAGGGTCCTGGAGCTGGGTGTCTCCTCGATGATCTCCGATACGCGCAGGCGCAGCCTGCGGGGATGCAGCGCCGAGGCCTGCCTGTCCACCTGCCGCGGCTCCATGGCGATCTCCGGGGCTTCCGCGGCCTGGTTCAGGCAGAAGCCCATGAGCTCATCGATGGCGGCCGCCCCCATGCCCCCCTTCTCCATGTCCTCGAGCACGTTCTCCGCCGCCGTGCGCCCGGAGTCGATGCAGGGCTGAAAACCGCCCCCCACGCGCACCCAGGCGCCGGCGAAATAGAGGCCTTCCAGCGGCCCGCGGTTGGGCAGGCGCAGCACCGTGCCCTCGGCGGGGGAGTTCTCGTACCCGTACACCGCACCCTCCACGTTGCCGGTATAGCGCAGGTGGGTCAGGGGGGTGGCGACCTCGACCACCTCTATGTGGTCCCTGATGCCGGGGGCCACGCGCTCCGCGAGGTCGAGGAGGCGCGAGGCCAGGGCGTTCTTGGCCTCCACGTAGCCCTCCGGGGAGAGGGCCAGCCAGGTGTCCCCGTAGCCCACGGCGGTGAGGGTCACCACGCCGGTGCCCGGAGGAGAGAAGTCGGGATCCACGATGTTGTAGGGCGCCACCGCGAGGCCTTTGGGCTCGTATACCGCGGCGCCGCGGGCCGCCCGGTAATGCGACTCGAAGTCGTAATCGAGGTTGAACATGATCTCGTGGTTCTCCAGGCCGAGGTCGCGCACCGGGCAGTCCAGCCCCAGGAAGACGGTGAACAGGGAGGTGCCTATCCTCCCCCACCCCAGGCGCTTGAGATACCAGGAGGGTATGGCGTCGCGCCCCACCAGGTCCAGGCAGGTGGAGATGGGGTTGGCGTTGCTCACCACGTAGGAGGTGGCGATCTCCGTGCCGTCGTCGGCCACCACCCCCGTGACCTTCCCGCCCGAGGTGAGGATGCGGGACGCGCCGTTGTTCAGCCATACCTCGCCGCCGCGCTCCAGGATGGACTCCACGAAGGCCTGGGAGAGAGCCTGGCTCTTCCCCTTGACGTGCACGGGGCCGTACCTCAGGTAGGTGGCGTTGGCGATGGCGAAGAGGAGGAAAGAAAGCCGGGAGGGAGGCAGCCCGTAATACCCCCACAACTGGGCGATGACCGCGCGGGCCCGTTCGTCCTTCACCTCGGCGTTGAGGACGTCGGCGAGGCTGGCGCCCGCGTAGGTCATGAGGTTGGTGAAGGCGGCGGGGTTCTCGGCCATGGCCCGGGGCGAGAAGGCGGACACCTCGTCCAGCATGGCGAACATGAGGGAGGTGAACTTCCTTATCCCCTCCGCCTCGGCGGGGAAGTTCTCGCACAGCACCTCGTCGTAGGCCTCGCGCTCGGCGGGCATCACCAGGTCGAGGTCGGGGTAGGCGCTGCGGTAGAAGTCGGGGATGTCCAGGAACTCCACCTTCCGGGCCACGCCGATCTTTTCCAGGGAATGCCACAGGGGTCCCCTGCGGTCCGCGTGCCCCAGGCCGGAGAGCTCGTGCAGCGAGATCTCGAACTCGAAGCGTCCCCTGCGGAAGGTGGACGCGTAGCCGCCCGGCACGCAGTGACGCTCCAGCACCAGAACCCTGCGTCCCGCCGCCGCCAGGTTCGCCGCCGCGGAAAGACCGCCCAGCCCGGCGCCCACCACCACGACATCGTAATCTCCCATCTCGGATCCCCTCCCGCGCCGTCTCTCGCCACGCCTGCAGGGTCTCGCCGCCGACGGCCCGCCCGATCCCGCCGTTTCAGCGCTACCCCGGCGACCCTTTCATCCTCGACGCCCGCATCCCCAAGGCCGTGGCCGCGCCCGCATCTACCCGTCGCCGGTATATATAGGCTACCCCTAGCCGGAAGGGATAAACCTCTTCGGAGCAACGAACGGCTCGAGATCGCCCACCGCCCGGCGCGGCGCTGAAAAGGAGGGGGAAGGTATCCGGCCATCGGTCTCGCGCCGTCGAGAGCCGGGCAACGATCTGCTCGGTGCGGGCAGGTCCGCGGGCTTCTTTCCGCCAGCGGAGAGAGAACTGCCCGCAGGCCTTCGCCTCCGCGGAAGCCGTTCCGGGGAGTGCCCGGACGGCCGCGGCCTCCCGCTCCCTCGATCCCGGCCGGGAGAACGGGAATCCGGGGCGATCAATCCTTGCCGATATCCCTCTTCTGGCTCTCGGGAGGGGCACCCGCGAGCATCATGCCCGCCATGTACAGGCTCTCGATGAGCAGCACCTGGTTGCGGTCCTCAAGGCGCAGGGTGTCGCGCAGGCTGCAGGAGTTGAGGCCGATGCTGATGGCGTCCTTGGTCATGCGCAGGGCGAGGGGAGGCTTCTCGGCCATCCTGCGCGCCATCTCCATGGCCCGCTCCAGCAGCTCCCCGGAGGGGTAGAGGTGGTTGACGAGCCCGATGCGGTGGGCCTCTTCGGACTCGATGACCCTGCCGGTGAGGAGCATCTCCGCCGCCATCCCCCAGCCCACGATGCGCCAGAGGAAATAACTGGAACCCATGTCCGCCCCTCCCGTGCCGATGTTGATATAGGAGGCGCAGAACTTGGCCTCAGGGGACGCGATGCGTACGTCGGCGGCCATGGCGAAGCTCAGCCCCGCCCCCATAGCCGCCCCGTTCACCGCCGCAATCACCGGTTGGGGACAGGTGCGCATCTTCTCCACGATGCTCGAGAACCGCAGCTGCCCGCGCTGGATGGAGTCCCCGCTGATCCCCTCCGCGGCGAACCCTCCCTGCAGGTCTGAGGCCTCCTTGAGGTCCAGTCCGGAGCAGAAGCCGCGCTCTCCCGCCCCGGTCATCACTATCACCCGGCAGTCCTGCCTGCCCTGCATCTCCTCCCAGAAGGAGTTCAGTTCCTCCAGCATCGCCGCGTTCACGGCGTTGAGGCGCTCGGGGCGGTTGAGGGTCAACAGCCCGACTTCCTCCTCGAGGTCGAACTTCAGGGTCCGGTAGGTCATGTGCTTTCTCCCTCCCTCGCTTTAGTGACCGCCGCTCACGACATCCGTAAACGCCGCGGCGACCCCTCGTCACCCGCCGTGGCCGCTCCCCCGCGAGAGCTCACAGCTTGATGTCGATGTCGCCGCTCACCTTTCCGATGGTGATCTTCACCGCCCCGTCCGCGGGCTCCACGATCACCGCCGTGAGCTTGCCCTGCGCGTCCTGGAATATCCAGGTGGTCTCGGCGTCTCCTCCCGACACCGGTTCCCCCAGCTTTCCCCGGTACCAGTCCACCACCTTGCCGATCTTGTCCCTGGTGGTGAACTCGGCTCCCGTCACCTCGAGCTCCTTCTCGCCCGAGGTGGTCCTGCCGCTCACCCCGCTGCCGGGCACGTAGGCGGCCCTGGGGTAGATGGGCGCTCCCAGGGACTCCTCGCTGGGCACCTCCTCCTGGACCTCGATGGTGGACTGGCCTTCCTCCCCCTCCAGGGTTATCTTCCCGCTCTCCCCCTCGCCGCCCTGCTGGACCTCTATCTTGCGCTCGCCGCCCTCCGCGGGGGTTTCCTGCCCGCCCCCGCCGCCGCAGCCCGCGACAAGCGCGAGCGCGCACAGGAAGGCCGCGAGTGCCGCCGCTGCCTTTTTCCTGATCATCCCGTCTCCTTCGCTTCTGCCCGGAGAACGCCGGGTCGCCGCCCTTTCCCCATTAGGAAGAAGTATAACCCACGCCGGTTCCCCGCCGCACCTGGGGCGGAGGGTCGAGGGGAACGGGTGGCGCGGATGTCCGTATAAAACGCGCCCCGGATGGCCTCCGGAGCGGTTAACGGTTAGAATATCGGTGAGCAGCGGAGATTCCGCAAGGCGGCGAACGGCGAGTCGCGACCGCCGGGAGGCTTTCCTTCCGGCGCGCATTGCGCCACCGGCAGGCGCTCAAGGGTGGGACGATCGTTATGGTTAAGTTCATCTTCACCGTCTTCGAAGCCCTGGTGATACTCACCCTGGCGTGGCTGGTCTTCAAGTCCCACCCCGAACGCTTCCTCAACCGCTCCTTCTCCCTCTTCCTGCTCTTCCTCGCCCTCTGGGTGCTGTGCGGGTTTCCCCAGTACCTGGTCAGCGATCCCGGCGACCATTACCTCACCCTGGTGTTCCGCGCGGCCCACTGCACCGCGAGCCTGGCCACCGGCACCTTCTTCCTCTTCGGCCTGTCCTTCCTCCACGGCCGGCGGCCGGATGCGGGGTGGCGCTGGGGAATCTCCGCCGCCATGCTGCTCCTGGCCTTCGCCAGCATGACCGACCAGGTCATCGCCGGGGTCAGCCCGGTGCCGTCCGGTTTCCGCGTGGAAAGCGGGCCCCTCTACGGTCTCTTCATAGCCTACATGGTGCTGTTGGGTTTCGGAGGCCTGTTCGCCGTCTCCCTGAAACGCTCCAGGTCGCGCAGCACCGACCGCGCCCGGGCCACCTACATCCTGCTCGGCTTCGGCCTTTTCCTGGCCCTGGCGATGCTTCTGGTGGTGGTGCTGCCGGAGATCCTGGGGAGGGACGTCACCTCGGATTACATATTCTTCCTGGTGGTTGTGCCCATCGCGTTTACCGCCTACGCCATCCTCCGCCACCGCCTTCTGGACGTGCGCCTGGCCATACGGCGCAGCTTCGCCTATCTCCTGACCCTGCTGCTCTTCGGGGCCCCGCTCCTGGTCCTCTACCTCGCCTTCCGCTTCACCTTGAGCTCCTACCCCGCCCTGGAGATGGCGGTGTCGGTGATCATGCTCGCCCTTGCCGTGGCCTTCGCCCCCGCCGCCCTGCGCCTCTCGAACCGCCTGGCGGCGAGGATCCTCTTCACCGGCCTCTATGACGAGGTGGAGCTGCTGCACGAGGTCTCGGCGGTGTTCACCTCCACCGCCAACATCAGGGAGGGCCTGGCCTCCGCCACCGGGCTGGCGTGTTCGCGCCTCGGTCTCTCACAGCTCCTGGTGGCCATACCCGACGAATCCACGCGCGGCAGGGGAAACTGGGTCATGGGCTCGCTGCACGCGGAGGGCGCCATCCGCGGGTACCACGACATGGAGGCGGAGGACTCGGCGCTCTTCCACCTCTGGGAGACGGTGCTGGTAGAGGACGAAGGCCCCCGGGGGATGGGCGACGACGCCGTCGTCCGCGCGCGGATGGAGATGCGGGCGAGGGGGCTCGCGGCCTGTATCCCGCTGAAGGGGCCGGCGGGGAAGATGGGGGTACTCCTGGCGGGAGAGAAGGTCAACCGCATGGCCCTGGACCCCGTGGACCTCGACTTCCTCTCCCAGTTCGCGGAGAGGGCGGGCATCTTCGTCGAGAATTACCTGCTCTCCTCCTACCTGCTGTCGCAGTTCGAGGAGCTCTCGGAGGCCCGCAAGAGGCTCGAGGAATCCGACAATTTCAAGACGGAGATCATCACCGTGACCTCCCACGAGCTCCGCACCCCCCTCACGGTGCTCAACGGCTACACCCTCATGCTCCATGACCATTACCACCGCTTCGACGAGGAGGAGCGCAGGCGCTACCTGGAATACATCGCCTCCGCCTGCGAACGCCTGAACGCCGTTCTGGACCAGTTCCTCACCGTCTCCTATTTCCAGCGCGGCACCGCCCGGGCGTCCACCAGGCCCACCGACCTGGAGTCCCTCTTCGAGGAGCTGAAATCGGCCTTCGTCCCGGAGCAGAGCAGGCGTATCGAGAGCGAGGTGCGTCCCTCCCACCTCACGGTGCTAACCGACCGCTCCTACCTCCTCCTCATGCTCAACAACCTGGTGGAGAACGCCATGCGCTTCAGCCCCGAGGAGAAGCCGGTGTTGGTGCGGGCCGAGGAGGCGGAGGGGGTGGTTCGGATATCGGTGCGCGATTACGGGCGCGGGCTGGACAGCGGAGACGTGCAGTACATCTTCCAGCCCTTCACCCGCCTGGAGGAGACGGACAAGCACCGCATCGGCACCGGCCTGGGCCTGTACATCGTGCGCCTGGTGGCCGACCTCCTGGGCATCGAGGTGGACGTAGAATCGGAGCCGGAGAGCGGCACCACCTTCCACCTCCGCCTGCCCGGGACTGCCCGCTCCCGCACGCAGCCGCGCTAACAGACCGGCTGCGGCGCCGCAAGCAGCTCCACCCACCCCCTGTCGTGACGGCAGGAGGGGTCCCGTCCGTAGTCATGCAGAAAGTGCCTCCTCTTCAGCCCGTACCATTCCTGGAGGCTGAGCCGGGTAAGGTCCGGGTGGTATCCCTTCCTCGCCAGCTGGAAATAGGGCGCGGCCACCAGGGCGCAGCCTATATGGCCTTCCGGCACCTCCCGCAGGACCGCGTCGGCGACGATCTCCCGATACGTCACGTCGTGGTTGGCGCCGATCCTCAGCACGCTCCTCACCATGTTGAGGATGATGCCCGTGCGCGCCCGCTCCCATCCCTCGCGGAGCACGCCCTTCCCGCATCTTCCCACGTCCTCCATGAGCAGGCAGGCGTGGCGGTCCCTCTCCTCGGGTATGCCCACGGCCACGGCGGCATACAGCACCTCCCTGCCCTCATAGGAGCGGTACTTGCCGGCGCAGGGGACGTGACTGCCGGGCAGAAGGGGAAAATGCCGCCGCCCGCGGGTGCCGAAGAGCATGCGCGTCGCCTGCCGCAACACGGCGCCGTGGACGAGGGTGGTTCCCGCGAACTCCGCGGCCTCCGCCCCCTCGAGCAGGGGCGGTCCCGCGACCCCGTCACGCGCTACGTCATAGCCCCAGATCAGCCCCCGGGGGCCGCAGAAGGAGGACACGGTTATCATGTTGATCTGCCCGATGTAGGTGTCCTCCACCTCCGCCTCGTCGTAGGCCACGATGGCGTCGAGCAGCTCCGAGCCCGCTTGCGAGAAGGTCTTCCTGGTGATGCCGATCCCCATCACCAGCCCGATGCAGTACCCCCCTCGACCGGGGAAACCCACGCAGTAATCGTCCTCCGTGCCCACCGCGGACGCCAGGATCTCCCGGGGATCGAAACCTCCGGCGGCGCGGGCTTCCCGTGTGCCCCTCCCGCCGACGTCCAGAAGGGCACCGGGGGTCTCGGGCGCCAGCAAGGTCTCCATTTCTTTCCTCCGTTATTACCATATGACGACAACGCCACACCCATACGCGCGCCCGGCGCGCGGATCACGCCGCCCTGCGCACCAGGCGGCTGGCCGACCTCACCAGCCTCTCCAGCGCCTGGCCGTTCACGTTCTGGGCGATCTTCAGGAGAGGTCTGATATCCGGGTTGTAGAGGAAGGCTATCCCCTCCACCTCGGCGATCACCTCCGAGAAACCGAGGTAGAGGGACAGCGGGGCGATCTTCGAGCTCCAGGAGGTCCAGCCGACACCCTCCGTCGCCCCCGACCACACCGCCATCTCCAGGGCCGGGCGAACCAGGAACTGGATGGGGGCCATGCCGCCCCTGAACTCGCGCAGGATGGCCACCTCGTCGAGGAAGAAGACCCTGCGGCCGGAGATACGCCCGCGCATCCCGCCGTCCAGCAGCTCCTTCACCCCCGGGGACCGGAAGCCGTGGGCGGCGAGGGTGCGCTCCGCGGCCTCCTCCACCGGCACCACCGCCCCCCAGGCGAACCCTCCCACGGGCTGGTGCTCGTTTCCCCGCATGAGGGTGAGGCATGAGGGGGGCCTGAGCTCCCTCCTCATCTTCTCCATCACCGCCTCCGGCTCCCAGGCCTCGTTCCACGGGGGCTCCGAGAAGACGCGGGCGTAGGCCACGGCGGTATCCCGCAGCACCCCGGCCGGCACCTCGTCGGCCCCGGCATAGGAGCGGAAGCCCTCCGGGCTCCTCACCGGCGCCTCTCCCGGGGGGTAGAGGCGGAACGGGGCCGACAGCGCTCTGAGCATGAAATTGAACTTCACGGCACCTCCTCTCCTTCTCGCTTCCCGCAAGCGGCGCCGGGCACGCTCGGGCCGCAGCGCGAAGCCCGGCACCCTTTCCACTGCATAGTGATTCATGCCCGACAGCGCGGATTCCTTCGTCGGGAGGCGGGTCGTGTGTGCTGCGACCATCCCTTTCGCCTTGTTAGTATAATGCCGCCGGCGCAGAGCCGGGACGGGGAAAAGGACGGACGGGTTCGCGCGGAGATGGATGGCGGGGTCGCCGGATTCATATTGACGGCCCTCGAGGCCGCGGCGCTGTTGTCCCTCGCCGGCACGGTGCTGCGAGCCGGCCGGGATTCACCGGTCGATCACACGGATCAGGAATGCGGGCACCCCTATGTCGTCGATCCAATCCGTCATAGGCTGCCATCGTCATCATCGCCGAGGTCGTTCCTGGAATCATGCGCACGACGAGATAGTGCCTTAATCTTCAGAATCTATAGACGACGCACGCGGAAGGCCGGCTTTCCCTCGCCGTCCCTGAAAAGGGTGAGGGACAGCGCCTCCGCGTCGCGGAGCATCTCCTCGCATGCGCCTCGCAGGGCGGAGAAATCGGTGTTTTCCAGAAAATCCCTGAGCAGATCGAGGCGGTAGCCGTACTCCGACTCCTCCAGGCTCCCCGAACCGCGCAGGTATTCCTCGGCCAGCCTGGCGTACTCCCTCTTCGCCGCCGTCTCCGCGCAGTGGTCCCGGTCCACGCTCAGGACCAGCCCGCGCTCCCGCTCTTTCTTATCCCTGTTCATCGCCTCGTGCCATCCGCGGTCGTGCATGCTCCCATCATCCGCGCGTCCGCCTCCCCTGCAAATATACCGCGTGACATCGTACGCGCAACCGGCGGGTCGGGGGATCGGGATGGCAGGGTCGGGGGAACGCGGTCCCCTGCGGCGTGCCGGCGAGGGCTTGCCGGACTCGGCTCCCTCGCGCCGCCCGCGGGAAGGGGGAGGGGTCGCCGCGGTCCGCGCCTCATCGCTCCGGGGCATCGGCCCGGTTGGAGTATCCCCGGCTCTCCCAGTAGCCCCGGTATTCGCCCTCTATCACCTCGATGGAGGTGACCCACTTTATCCACTTGTAGCCCAGGCGGCCCGGCACCACCAGGCGCACCGGGAAACCCTGCTCTTCGGGTAAGGGGGCGCCGTTCACCTCGTAGGCCAGCAGGGGATCGGTCTCCTGGATGTCGGCGAGGGTGAGGGAGGTGGTGTAGCCCCCGGGCGAAGCGAAGACCACGTTGTCCGCGTCCTCCCGCACCCCCGCCATGTCCAGCAGGAGCGAGAGCCGCACCCCTCTCCAGAGCGCCGTCTCCGTCCACCCCTCCACGCACGGCAGGTCCACCAGCCTCTCCTCGGCCTCCATGCCCAGGAGATCGGCAAACCGCAGGGTCAGGGTTTTCTCCACCTTCCCCGTCACCACCAGGGAATATCCCTCGGGGTCTATCTCGGGCTGCCCCTCTGCGGTGCGCACGCGCATCCTTTCCGTGGGCGTCACCTCTGCGCTGCCGCCCCCGGGAAGCTCGAGCTCCGTCTTCGTCTCCCCGCCCCGCGTCAGGAGGTAGACCGCCCCCACCGCTAGGAGGAGCGCGACGAGCGCCACGGGGCCGTGCCTGCGCATGACGGAGAAAATCCTGTTCATCATCCCAGGATAGGGGCTTCCGTCCGGAAGGGGGATGACGACGCTCAATCCCTTCCGCCGGGATGAGCCCGCGACCACCGGCCGCCCGGGGGCCGCTTCCGGGAGGGCCCCGTCAGGCGGGAATAAACCGGCTTCGCGGTATGCCGGGCGGCCATCCCTTCCGGCCCGGGCCCGGGACCTCCGATAACGGGGCCGATATCCGCCCGCGTTACCCCGTGACGGAGCGGCGTGAGGAGGGAGGGCCGCGAAAGAGAGAGGGAGGAGGGACCAGCCCTCCTCCCTTTCGGTGTTGCGTGATGCTCAGCGCATGCGCGCCAGCCTTGCCGCCCCCACGGAGGCGACGATAAAGCCCGCCAGCATGAGGGCCCCGAATATCAACAGGAAGTAAAGGGCGTCGAAACCGGTCCTGGGCAGCGTTCCCTGCTGTTGGGCCTCCTGCTCGGGCTGCTGGGGCAGCGCGGGGGGGTTAACGACCTCGCCCGCCACCAGAACGTTGTTGTGGAAGTCCACCCTCTTCTCCTCGCCGGGGAGGAGGCTGAAGCTCACCGCAACGGGAGAGGTGGCCACGTAGCCCTCGGGCACGACCTCCTCTACCCGATAGGCGCCGGCCCTGAGCTCGCGGAAAGCGTAGGAGCCGTCGGAGGCGCTGGTCTGGGTGGCGAGGATCCCGCCGCCGTCATCGAGCAGGCGGATGGTCACGCCTTCCAGCCCCTTCTCGCCCTCGTCGAACTGCCCGTTGGCGTTGGTGTCCAGCCACTTGTAGCCGGTCACCGCGGCGTAGGCGGCGTTGATGAAGTCGACCCTCCGCTCCTCGCCGGCCTGCAGAACGAACCCTACCTCCACCGCCCCGGTGGCGTAATGTCCCGCGGGCACCTCCTCCCTGACCAGGTACTGGCCGTCGAGAAGGCCCTCGAAAGAATAGCGGCCCTCGGCATCGGTGGTCCTTTCCTCCGAGAGGCCTTCGCCCTGGAGGGTGATCCTGACCCCCTCCACGCCGGGCTCGTCGTCCTGGTGGATGCCGTCACCGTTTACGTCAAGCCACTTGTAGCCGTAGATGCCGCCGAGCCTGCGGTTCACGAAGACCTGATGGAAGCGGTCCCCGCTCGCCAGCTCTATGGCCACCTCGGTCTCGGTCACCGCGGCCCAACCCGCGGGCACCTCCTCGTAAAGGGTGTAGGCTCCCGGCATCAGCCACCCGAAGTCGAGCGATCCGTCCTCGGAGCTGAAGGCCTCGGCGCGGAACTCATCCCCCTCGAGGACGAACTTCACACCCGCGACGGGAAGCCGAGTGGTGTAATCCAGCTTTTCCGCCGTCACTCTCGCCATCCTGGCGTTGAGGAAGTAGACCCGGGCCTCCTGGCCCGCGGCAACCCATATCTCCACGGGGTTCTGCGAGGTGGGGAAATAGCCCTCCGGCACCTCCTCCTCCACCACGTACATCCCCTCATGGAGGTCGCTGAAGGCGAAGTCGCCGTTCTCGTCGGTGACCGTCTCCCCGGCCAGCACTGTCGCCTCACCGGGAAGGAGCGCGGTCCGTGCCGCCGTCTCGGCGGGTATCTCCGACCGGAACAGGCGGATGGTCACTCCTTCCAGCGCGGGCTCGCCCTCGTCGAGCTCCCCGTCGGCGTCGAGGTCCACGTATTTGGTGCCGGTTATGGCGCCCGGCCTCTCTTCCTTTTCCTTCACCTCTATGGTCACGTCCACGTCGTCCTCGAGGTCGCCGATCCGGGCCTTGTTATTGAGGACGTAGGTCCCCGCGGCCTCCGCCGCCAGCTCCTTCTCGATTACCACCGTGAAGGGGGCTTGCGTCAGGTCCAGGCTCCAGGGTCCTGCCAGCGAAGACGCGGGCGACCCGTTCACGCTCGTGGACTTGATGATGTATGAGAGACCCGCGGCCGGGTCCACCGTCTCGATGTCCTCGAGGGAGACCATGCCGGGAGCGCCCGCCTGAGGCTTGGGGAAGCTCTTGCGGTAATGGAAGGTCCAGTCCTGCATCCCCGGCTTGGGGGGGGCGGGCTTGTTGCTGATGGTTATCTCGATGAGGTTGCTCATGGCGGTGACGCTCGACAGCGGCACCGGGAGGGTGAAGGTGCCCGAATATGAATAGACGTGCGGACCGCCGGTGGGGATGGCATCATCTCCCATGGGGACCGTGGTGGTGATGCTCGAGGCGGCCGGCAGCCAGTTAGGCCCGCCCGCCTTGTACCACACGGTGTCGGAGACCGCTATCACGTCCGCCGGCCATTCGCCGGTGTTCTTCACGAAGATGTTGCCTTCGATGTGATACGCGTCACCGGCGCTCGCCCCCACGTTGATGGTGAAGGTGATGTCCCTCGTCTCGCCCACCTCCATCGCCAGGTACGATTCCGAGGCCGTCTTCTCCAGGCTGATGTCCCAGCCGGGAGCGCGCACCACGTCCACGTCCTTCCATATGTCCAGACTGGTCACCTCCCAGGGGTCCTTATGACCGCCGCCGAAGGTCATGGACTGGGGACGGTCCGCTTCGGAAGCGGCGTCCTGCGCCTCCTCTTCGTGCTCCGAAAACCCTTTCGCGGTCTCGGCGTCACTTTCCTCGCCGTGATCCTCCTCGCCGCCCGCGGACCTCCCGGCCAGCGCCCGCTCATCCTGCGCCGGCGCCTCTTCCTCCGGCGATGCCGCCTCGCCCTCCGCCGCGTCCGCGACCATCCGCGAAACATCCTCCTCGCCGGAGGCGGCTGCCGGGATGAAGGGAACGGCGATGAAGAGCGCCAGGGCCATGATGACCAGGAGGCTTACCGTTTTTCTCCATATCTCTTTCATTTTCATCACCCCTTTGATAACGGAAAACCGGCCTCTTTATACGAAGAGGCCGGTTTCACTAATGGCTCCAAACGATCCAAGTGACCACTTACGAATCGTTCTTCATAGCTTCCTCTCGAGATGTCTCGGATCCGACTGATCCTGCTCTTTTGTCTCCTCTATTCGGTTTCTATCTTCAGGATACGGAGGGGCGCATGCGGAACGCCATGACCCAGGTCATGAGAACATGCGGTGCGGGAAAGGGCGGCGGCGGCCCGGTGGCGTATCGCCGCGAGGACGCGTTCCGGCGCGGGCTCCCGGCGGAAGGTGTGGGAATGCGCTGAGAGGGGTATAATGTGACCGTGCCGTACGCGATACGCGGAGCGGCACGCGGGAAGCAGTGATCCGCGTCCTCGACCTGGTCACCTGGGACGCGGGGAGCCAGTGGTGAAACCGGCCCGATCATCCTTGATGATCGGGTTTTTTAATAGGGCCCGGGCGGTTACTGGAGACGGGGTGATGGAACGCGCGTCTTGACCGGGATACGGGCAGGTTTTCGGGTCAAGGCCAAAACCGTTCGGCGTAGATATCGGGTAGGGCTATTCCTCCGTGCACGGAAGTTCAGACCCCATCCTCATACCTCTACATCACCTTCATGCTCAAACGCCCCAGGCCGGCCGCGACGGCTTCCGGCGCGCGCGTCCGCCGCGTGTTAAGAGCCTCCCGGCATCCTGTAACGGCGACCGTACACATGTGAGGTGAGGTTTTGGAACGCTTTAAAAAAGGGATGGCCATGCTCGCCGCCGTGACCCTGCTGCTCCTTTCCCTGTTTTCGGGACTGATCTCGGCCACTTCCTCCGAGAGCGAGGGCAACGAGGGCGAGAGCGCGCCGTCCGGTATGTACGTTCAGGAAGCGGAGGATACTACCGGCGAGGACGTGGTTCTATCGGTCGACGAGATCGAGGACGGGGATGAAGAGGCCGTGGACCCGTCGGGCATCGAAGGCCCGGAAGAGGGCCTCGGGGGCCGAAAGGCCGATGCGGATTCCCCGGACAACACGGAGGGCACGGACGCTGATGCCGCTTCCGGCGCGGAGAGCGAGGGCGGTAAGGCCGGTGCCGGCAGCGGCGCCGGACCCGCCGGAGCAGCGGGTGGGCCTCCCGGGGCGGGAGGCGGGCTCCTCGCCGCGCCGGAGAGCGAGGCCGGGGACGGCGCCGCGGGCACGGCGGGCGGGCTTCCCGCACCCGGGGTCACCGTGCTCATCGACTACACCTCGGTGGTGCCGGAGGTGGTCGATCCCTGGCAATCCGGCAACGCACAGGCGGAATGCGAGAGGGCCGGCTGCACCTGCCCCTACGCCTACAAGATCGACGAATGGGGCCAGGGCATGGACGGCACCTACACCACAGACGAGGGGAACACCATCGAGATCTCCGGCAGCGACGGCTATGTCTTTCGCTGGTCGTCGACGTGGCCGGTCTGCTGCGTGATCGTCAAGGGAGGGACGGGAGCCAACATCTTCCGCTACAACGGCTCCCACGGCGACGGGTTGCTCTACGCACCTTTCAGGCCCGAGGGATCTCCGGGAACTCCCACCTACGGCATCAGCCACGTAACCTTCTGCTTCGGGCCCTGCGATGACGGTCTCGGTTCCATCTGCGGCACCAAGTGGGAGGACCGGGACTGCGACGGCAGGCACGACCGGGGCGAGCCTCCCGTGCCCGGCGTCACCATCGAGCTCTATGACTCCGAGGGCGGACTGGTGGCCACCACCGTCACCGGCGAGGAAGGCACGTACTGCTTCCCAGGCCTGGCGCTGGGAAGTTACACGGTGGTGGAAAGGCCCGGGGAGGGCTGGTATGCCAAGAACCCCTCCGACGGCTCGCAGGACGTCGTGCTGAGCTGCCTGAGGCCCTGGGCCTGCGGGGTCGACTTCATCAACGCCCGCCTGGGCAGGATATACGGCTTCAAGTTCTTCGACCGTGACTGCGACGGTAGATGGGACTGCGATGAGCCCGGGCTGGAGGGCGTGACCATCGAGCTCTGGAAAGACGGCGAGCTGAAGACCTCCGTCTCGACGGACGAGAGCGGCGGCTATGCCTTCGAGGATCTCAAACCCGGCCGCTACACGGTGAAGGAGATCGTCGAGAAATGCTGGTACCATACCACCCCGAACCCGATCTGGGTGTGGCTGAAGTGCGGCGAGGAGGAGAGGGTCGATTTCGGGAACACGCGGCTGGGGACCATCCACGGCTACAAGTTCCTGGACGCGGACTGCGACGGGGTGATGGACGAGGGCGAGGAAGGGATCCCCGGCGTGCGCGTGGAGCTGAGGTCCCTGTGCGGCGTCAGGGAGGCCTGGACGGACGAGAACGGCCGGTACAGCTTCGAGGGCTTATGGCCGGGCCTCTACAAGATCGTGCTGGACACGGATACCGCGCCCGAAGGCCATTACCACACTACCAGTACCTGGAAGCTGCTCTGGCTGTGCTGCTGCGAAACCGAGGAGGTGGACTTCGGCAACGCCAGGTACCTCTCCATCTCCGGAGCCAAGCTCGACTGCCACGGCGAGCCCGTGCCGGGGGTGCTCATCGAGCTCTGGCAGGGAGACGGGCTGCTCGCCTCGGCCACCACGGACGATGGCGGGGAGTATTCCTTCGGGACTCTGCTGCCGGGCAACTACACGGTCAGGGAGGTGCTGACCGAGGAACAGCTCGCGGAATGGTACGCCCTCTATCCCGAGGGCGGTGCCTTCCGGGACCTGCAGATGGTCTGCGGACAGGACATCACCGACCTGGACTTCATCAACGCCCGCTACGGCTCCATCTGCGGCACCAAGTGGGAGGACCTCGACGGCGACGGGGAGCACGACGAAGGGGAGCCTCCGGTGGAGGGGGTCTCGATCCAGCTCTGGGTGCGGACGGAGACCGTCGACGAGGTGGTTTTAGCGGTCGAGGAACCGGAGAACGGCGGCTGGACGCTCAGGGAGGAGACCGCCACGGCGGAGGACGGATCCTACTGCTTCCGCGGGCTCAAGCCCGGCATCTACCGCGTGGCGGAGGTCTTGGGCGAGGAGCAGCTCGAGGAGTGGTTCACGGTCGCTCCCGAGGGCGGCTTGCACGACGGCGTGGAGCTCGCCTGTGGCGAGAACCTCGAGGGTCTGGACTTCCTCAACGCACGTTACGGCTCCATCACCGGCTACAAGTACGAGGACCTGGACGCGGACGGGACCCTCGACGAGGGCGAGCCCGGCTTCGCGGGCGTGACCATCGTCCTCAAGCGGGGCGGTGACGTGGTCACTAGCACCACCACGGGGGCGGACGGCGGCTTTGCCTTCACCGACGTGGAGCCGGGGACCTACGACATCGAGGAGGTCCTGGACGCCGGCGTCTACACCAGGGCCGAGACCATCATCGCCGGGGTGGCGGTGGTATCCGGCCAGGAGACGGTGCTCGAGGAGGACTACTTCCTCAACTACCGCCGGGGCTCCATCACCGGCTACAAGTACCTGGACGTCGATGCCGACGGCTCCCTTGGAGAAAACGACCGGCCGTGGGACGGGTCCGCCAATCCCGTGACCGTAGAGCTTCTGAGGGAAGGCGCGGTTGTCGACTCGTTCACCATCCGGAGCGACGACGGCATGTACTTCTTCGGAGACCTGGAGCCCGGTTCCTACACGGTGAGGGAGGCGCAGCCCTTCCCCGAGGGGATGAAGAGCAAGGCGCCCACCAGCGTCACCGTGCTGGTGACCTCGGGGAGCGAGGTGGTCCTCGGGCCCGAGGACTACTTCCTCAACTACCTGGAGCCCGAGGTGGCCCCGGAGGTCATCACGCCCCCGGTGCCGCCCCAGGTGCAGCCGGAGCTGACGGGCCAGCTCCCCGCCACCGGCGCCGACCACCTGCCGCTCTTCCTGGTCTCCGGCATGCAGGTGCTCCTCGGGATGCTGATGCTGGCCCTGGGCCTGGGCGTCCTGCGCATGCGCCGCATGTGACGCGGAACGGGCACATCCAAGAAAGGACCCCCTCGCGGGGGCCCTTTCTTTGTCTCGTGTCCGGCGGCCGTGACCCTGACCCCACCCTATCCGGGCACCCTCACGGCCAGGAGGTGCTCGTAGAGCTCGTTGCGGCAGAACTGGTCGTAGTCGTAGTAGCCGCGCACGATGTCCAGACGGGCGAGGTGCGCTCCTCCCTCCCACGACTGCAGCGTGCGCGCGTCGCGCCAGTACTTCTCCACGTAATAGTCGCTCACGTAGCCGTATGATCCCATGAGCTCCATGGCGCGGTTGGTGGCGTGGACGGCCGCCTCGCAGCAGAATACCTTGGCCAGGGAGGCCCGGGAGAGCATGTGCATCGAGGCGCCGTCGCCGTAATCCTCCGGGCGGTCGAAGATATACGCCGCGTTGAGGCAGGCGTCCCTGGCCACCTGGATGCCGGTGGCGATATCCGCGAGGATGGCCGCGCAGACGGTGTGCTGGCGGATGGGCTTGCCGGCCGCCATGCGGTCGGAGGTGAAGGAGAGCACCTCCTCGAAGGCACCCTGGGCGCAGCCCACCGCCAGGGCCCCCGCGAGCAGGCGCGCGAAGGAGATGTTCTCGCGCAGCAGGCGCGCGTCCTCCCCGGGACCCGAGGCCCTCCATTCCCGCGGCGCGGCGGCACCCTTGAGCTCCAGGCCGCCCAGGCGGCACCCGCGCATGCCCGTAAGGTCTTCCCACCCCGTAAAGCGCAGGCCTCCCGAACTTCCGTCCAGATATACGAGGGCCACGCCCTCCTCGCCGCGCTCCGCGCCGGTGGTGCAGGCGACGCAGTACATCCCCGCCAGGCCCGCGTTCACGCACCAGGCCTTGGCCCCGTCCAGCTTCCACGCGTCGCCTTCCAGTCTCGCGGTGGTGGCGAGCGCGGTGCCGCGCAGGTCCGGGTTCTCGATATCGCTCCCGGAGCCCGGCTCGCATACGGCGTAACCCCCCAGGAAGACCTCGCTCTCCTGCGCGAAACGCGGCGCGAAGGCCTCCAGCACCGCCCGGTTTCCCGCCTTCACCGCCGGGCGCATGGCCAGCATTCCCGCCGCGATGTTGTAGAACAGAGAGGCGTCTCCCCTGCCCATCTCCTCGGCGATAAGGCAGTTGCTGAGAGCCGAGGAGATGCCCATGCCCCCGTATTCCTCGGGCAGGAACCCCCCTTGCAGCCCCAGGGGGAGGAGGCGGGCCTGCAGCTCCTCGCGCAGGCGGAAATCGCCCCGCGCGCTCTCCTCCAGCTCCCTGCGCACGGGCATGACCTGCCCCTCAACGAAGTCGCGCGTGGAGCTCACCACCAGGCGGTCGGAGGGGCTGAGGAGCTCCCTGATGACGCGGTTCTCTCTTCTCTCAATGGAAACCTGTTCCACGGCCTTCAACCTCCCTTTACTCCACTCCCGGACGGAACGCCCCGGGCATGGGGCTCCGGTCCGGCTCCATACCTGCACCGCCCCGCGCTTTCTTCGTGCCGATCTCCCGGCCGCTCCATCAGGCGCCCCGCACCGCCCGCATGCCGTCGTAGAGCTGGTTGGGATGGAACTGGTCGTAGTCGTAGTATCCCCTGGCCACGTCCAGCCTGCCCAGCTGCGCCCCTCCTTCCCAGAGCTGGATGATCTTGTTGTCGCGCCAGTACTTCTCCACGTGCCAGGCGCTCGCGCAGCCGTAATGCCCCATGAGGTCCATGGCCTGGTTGGTTACCTTCACCGCCATGTCGCAGCAGAAGACCTTGGCGACGGTGGAGCGGGAGAGCATGTGCCTGCCGGTGCGTTTGCCATATGTTTCCGGGTGGTCGAACATGTAGGCGGCGTTGATGTAGGAGTCCCGGCCCACCTGGATGCCGATGGCCATGTCCGCGAGCACGTTGGCCGCCAGGGTGTGCTGCCGTATCGGCTTCCCCGCCACCCTGCGCTCGCTGGTGAATGCCAGGACCTCGTCGAAAGCCCCCTGGGCGATGCCCACCGCCCAGGCGGCGCTGAAAAGGCGCGCGAAGATGAGGTTGTCGTGGAGCAGCTCGGCGTCCAGCCCCGGCCCCCCGGCGCGGTACTCCCTGGGCACCCTCACGTTGTCGAAGTAGAAATCCCCCTCCCGGCTGCTGCGGAAGCCCACCTTGTCCTCGAACCTCCCGAAGCTGAAGCCCTCGATGGGCACGGGCACGTAGATGAGGGCTATGCCCTCGTCTCCCAGGGAGGGGTCGGTGTTGCAGACCACGCAGTAGACGTCGGAGACCCCTGAGTTGGTGGGCCAGACCTTGGCGCCGTTGATCACCCACTCGTCCCCGTCCAGCACCGCGCGGGTGTGGATCCCCTTTCCCCTCATGTCCACGTTCTCGATGTTGCAGCCCCCGGACGGCTCGGTCATGGCGAAACAGGCCACGTAGGGCTCCCCGGACAGGAAGCGGGGGGCGAAGTCCCTGAGCACGGTATCATTGCGGGCGATGCACGCGGGCCGGAACGCCCAGGCGCCTCCCGCGGGGGCCGCGCAGCACGCGGGCTCGCCGCGCCCGAACTCCTCCACCACCAGGCTGTAGGTGAGGGCGGAGGTAAGGTTCCAGCCTCCGTATTCCATGGGCAGGAAGGCTCCCTGGAATCCCAGACCCACTATCTTCCTCTGGATCTCCCTCACCAGCTCGAAATCGCCGCGCGTGCTCGCCTCCATCTCCCGGCGGATGGGCATTATCTCACGCTCGATGAACTCCCTTATCAGCCCGACCATGAAGCGGTCGCCGGGGCCCACCAGTTCATGCATGAAGCGGTTGTCCTTGATCTCGATGCTCACATCCCCCATGACATCAACCCCCTTTCGCGTGCCCGGGCGGGCACGAAAGCCGGTTCCTCCCCGCTGGTTCCCTGGTGTGAGGCTGCGTGGTGCTGCTGCGAGCGTTGTCGGATACGAGGAAATAATATGACCGCGGTCAGAATCTGTCAATCATGCCCCGTGAAGCGGGTCGCGACACGGTCTTCTGTCCCCGGTCGCGTCGATAGGCTC